>Ga0307376_10001688_pt1 | contig 23098 bp, 32 predicted proteins | sample TR2MG_FD_202536 | JGI IMG/M metagenome (GOLD analysis project Ga0307376, IMG submission 202536) | Soil microbial communities from Risofladan, Vaasa, Finland - TR-2 | ecosystem: Environmental > Terrestrial > Soil > Coastal area > Acid sulfate soil | place: Finland: Risofladan, Vaasa | collected...
ACCACTTGTTCCACCGGCGCGAATAAGTAGCTGTACTATTGACACACCCTGCTAAAAAGAACCATTCTGCCGGTATGCCGATAAAAGGTAATTGATGCAAGGTATAGACCCAGTCTGTATAACGCGAAATAAGAGCCGGTGCTTCAACTGCCCCCAAAGGCGTACCGTCATACCAATGAAGCCCTTCGTGTGTTAGTGTCAGAAATTCGGCTGCCGGTTCCATTGTTTCGGTAATGTAAGTTTCAACTTGTGGTGATGCTGTTAAGCCAGTCGTCCTTCTTACATCCTGCACATCATAGCTCGGCAATTCGTATTCCACATCAATATCTGCAAATTCATAAGAGCCTGTAGTTGCGTTAATCGCTTTGATAGGCTTATATGTTGCGCGTACCGCATACACGCCAGCAACGGGTAGATTTGAATTTTCCGCCACGTATTGTTGTGGTCTGTGCAAAACGCCCGCTTGCGGAAAACCTAAAACGTCCCTTATGAACGTATGCCGGTCCTCCCAAACAACGCGATACGTCCGCTCGGCGTGAAATTCGCCGATTGCAACCGAGCCTGTAGGCGATCCAGGCCGTACTTTGTAATTCGCCGCCGCAACCGTAATTCTGCAATCCTGTACTGCCATTAGTCTGTTGCCTTTCCCACTTCACGCAGAAATTCAGTATTGGCCTCAATACCCTGCAAGTGCACATTTGCTTCCATTTGTTCGTCAAGCATGCGTTTCTGAATGTCCTCTTTTGTACGGCTGAAATTCTCGGCCATACGCTTCCACGCTTCACGGAATCCCATAAAACCGACTGGCCCTTTGGTAGTAACGCCAATTTCTTTAACTTTGTCAGTCAATGATTTTGATACTTGACGCACAGCCTCGTCTGCAACATCGCCAACACTTTCTGCCACTTGCCTATATTTTGCATCTATCTCGGCAAGACTGTCCTTCAAATTGCTAAAATGCCCGCTCCACGCATCTTTCAATTCCTTCGGCATGGATTTTTCTATTTTCGCAAGCGCATCCTTCTGATACTGGATGAATTTCTTATGTATCTCCGCCCAACTTGTAAGTTCTTTTTTTACGGCTGGGGTATATGCACCGCCAAGTTCGCTCACTCTTCGCTCGGCTTCGGCAATTGCTTGTTTTCGTAATTCAAGTAATTTTGCTCGACCACCTACCGTAGCTGTCCTCGATGGCGAAATCCGCATTAAACCACGCTTCTTGCCAAATTCCTTCTCTTCTAATTCTTTGAAAATTTCATTAGATAGAATCTTGACCGCTTTTTGTTTTGCAAGTGCCTCCTCTATCCAACTCCGAGTATTGAGTGCAATATCCTGAAACAGTTTTTTGAACAAGTCGAATAGAGCTTTGCCGAACGCTTCAAATTGCGCAAAGGCGGCATCGAGAGCGAACTTCAAACCGCCTTGCCAATCTGTTTTCATAAATTTGACAAAATCCCATACGACATTCTTTATGAAAATAAATACGGCTTCTGTCTTTTCCGCCCACATAGAAATATAGCCGCTGTGCTCTCTGAGCCATGTATTAGTAGCCAGTCCTGCTTCTTGGAGTCGGTCTATATATTTGCGCAATATAGGTGCGACTGTTTCGCCAAACACCATCATGCTATCGCGCACTATTTTGCGCAATCGACCGAACTGTTCGGCAAGGCTATTGAGCTGTTTCTTTGCGACTGATTCTGCATAACCGCCCGCCTCTCTTAGCGATTGAACGAACGCATCTATTTCTTCCCGTGATTTATTGAAAATGGCAATCTGACCTGCAACCGCCCGTGCGCCAAATATAGTCTTGAAAGCCATATTGCGCTGTTCTTCTGATGCACCTTCTAATGCTTCGCCCATTTCCTGCACGATTTGGAAAAACGGTTTCATCTTGCCGGTAGAATCGTAGGCGACTATGCCGAGCTTATCCATTTCAGCCCGCATATTGCTCATCGGTGCTTGAAGATTCAATATCGCACGCCGCAACATCATTCCTGAACGACTGCCCTTGATACCGACATCGGCCATAATCGCAAGAGCTGTATTTGTGTCCTCCAATGTGTTGTGTGCATTTTTCATAATGCCCGATACCATACTCAAAGCCGTACCGAGTTGGGCAAAAGTTTGATTACTTGATGTCACCGTCTTTGCCATAATATCGGTGACGCGAGTAGTTTCTTCAAATCCGATTTGAAAACCCTTCATCGTATCGACCACCATTTCGGCGGCAGAACCCATATCGATTGTGGCGGCTTTGGCAAGTGTGGCGACCGGTACGAAAGCCTTAATCTGGTCTGAGACACTCAAACCCGCTGAACCGAGAAAATAAAACCCTTGCGCCAAATCGTGCGCACTTACATTTAAGCGCATAGCCTGTTCGCGGGCCATCATTGACATCTTTTTGAACTGCTTATCTGTCGTTTCGCTAACGGCGGTAGCGACCCGCATTGCTTTCTCGAATTTTCCGAATGCATATACTGAACCAACGATTGCCCCTGTTATCCCGACAGCTAACCGTTTGGTATATTTCCAGGCAACCTCGGTCATCTTTTTGACGAGATTGTTTATTGTCGTCATTGCTTTGACAACGGCGGAACGTGCAGCGCGTAATCCTGCCTTCAACGGCCCCAATGCAGCGCGAATGACTACGAATGCCTCGCCGAGCTTTGCCATTACTTCTTACCTCTATATCGTGGCAGTATCATTTTGCCTAATGTCATTGCCGATTTGCCGGTCAATGATATTGGCGTATCTTCTGTACCCGCTTCCAATTTCATAATATTCGTCATTTCTTCCAATGCGCCTTTGAATTGTCGCAATGTCCAGCCCATAACTTCCGCCATCCCACAACTATAAAACCGCATCAGCAAACAGATGCCTGTTGTGATGCTTAGTGTCTCTTTATCGGTTGACGACTCCGTTTTTTTTTGCCCGTATCTTCTTCGTTCAAGCCGCCAGTAATGGCTTCTGTAATTTCTGCAAGCTTGGTAAGCGGTATCATTGATGCGACTTCCGACTGCGTTATCCCCGGATAGTTCGGTTGCAATGCAAGAAAAACCAGAAACTCCATACCCTCGACAGTTTCCATCTCGGCTTCAAGCTCCTCGTCAGTAAGCGGTCGCTCAAGCTCCTTTAACAATGTAAGCGGGTCGATGTCACCGAGTTTTTTTGCTTCGGTTATCATACGTTCCCGGCGCTTATCTTTGCTCTTTTCCTGCTTATTAACTATCTGCTGTCGGAACATCGCCAAGTCTGCTATTGTCAATTCTGCGAACTTATACGGCTTACCACCGAGTTCAATCACCGTAGTCCTGCGAACAAAATCGTTCAAATATCCCATATCATTTCTCCTTTTTTCCAGTGCTTATTACTTGTGCATTTGCCAACGCATTAGTCCAATTCAAGTGCAATAATTCCGTAGCGGCAAAACTTTCATAATAAAGTTTAATGCATCCATCATACATAATGTCGATAATTATACGCCTGCATTCAGGTGGAATTACTTTTGACAATTCCTTACCCAAAGGCGTATCCATTATGTTTTTCGTTAATACTGCCATTTCATTTCTCCTTAATTATTATTAGGCCGGTCGTGCCGCACCACTAAACCATTTCAGATGGTCTACACCCTGAAAGCTATACGATACCGTTGCGATACCCTGCGCATCCTGCCCTGGACTAATCCCGTTGCAAATTGCCGTACCTAAAAAGCCGTCATAATCACCGGCTGCATAAACACAGTAGAGTTCTAATCTGCACTCATCATCGCCCATACCATCATCGCCGCCGATAGGTACTGTTGTTCCAGCACTATCAAGTAGACAATCCACTGTAGCCGTCCAATCGTGAAAGCCAGGCAGGAAAGTCGCCCACGTATCCTGCATCGCTGTTATTTCCTCGACATCCTGAGTAATATCGAGCGACCAGCTTTGGCCGAGTGACAGGTTGATATCAGAAGAACCAGCGGGGGCATCCCACTGTATCCTTGCGTTTTTGCCGTGTATCAAGGCCATAAAAACCTCCTATGCAGCCGCCACGCTTAATGTGCTGCTGCCCTGAAAAATAAAGGTGACTTTTTCCATATCATTCTTGTCTGCGCTCGGTGAAATGCCCGTAACAAATGCCGTTCCTGAATACTTGCGTCCGCCCCCGCCCGTGCGCTCGGTGAATAGAACCAATGCCGCACCATCAGTATCAACAAAATCCGTTGAAAGGTCGGGGTCTAAACCTCCGTCATCGAGATTGCATTCGACCGTTGCCGTCCACCGTTTGAATCCGGCAGCATAAGCTTTCCAATGTGTCCCTGCCGCCACAGCCGAGCTGTCCATAACCGTTGCATCGGCGGTATCGCAGGTCGCATCAATTGACCAGCTTAAAACGCCAGTAATCGCAACGGTGGCAAAAGTAACCGAACCTTGTTTGCCGTGTACCGCAGCCATAGTTAGCCTCCTTTCTTATGCAGCCGATAATTGCGTTGTACCCTGAAAACTCAGACTAAGACGGCCTACATCGTCCTTGCTGACTGAGGGACTGAAACCCGTACAGATAGCAGAGCCGCTATACGCAAGGCCAGTTGAGCCATCCATTGTCAACTCCGCCTCCGTTCCCAATGCTGCTATGCCGCCACCAGTCGCTGGCTCAATACATTCTGCCGTAGCTGTCCAGTCCTTAAAACCCGGCAAGTGGTCTTTCCAATGCGTTGCCGAAGTCACTCCGGTTGCGTTCATTACCGTACATTCAGCCGTATCAGCAGTCGCATCGATACTCCATCCCGTCATTTCAAAAACGAGACTTGTGAAATCCGCAGTACCATGCTTGCCATGAAATGCAGCCATAAAAAACTCCTTTCCTGTTTGCGACCAAAAGAAAGAGGCCGTCAGACTTTGTGTCCAACGGCCTCCGTAACAGGCCCGATGGTTACGGCATCTTTGGCGGTGGCCTTACCGCCTAATGCCCGTTCTTTTGGTCAAATAATTTTAATTAGTCCTTAAAAAATACGTTTACTAAATCAATTGGAATTATGTGCCCGCATACAATAGTGGGGTCAATCCATATCTCAAATCCCATTGCGCACAGTTTGTCGCAGAAATTATAATCGTCCGTCAAATATCCATGTTGTATATCCTCTGGATCATCCAGCCTAATAACTTCGTAATATGGAAGTTTTAACTCTTTAACAACCCGCTCCAAAACGTGCCGTTTGAAAAGAATCGTTGTGCCGCCGGTTCTCGCTACCGTAAATAAATCCTGTCTCGGCGTTGCTATTTTTACGGGGACGCTTTTTTCAATCTGATAATTCCACCGTGCCTCGCCTACGAATACCGGCGTTGCGCCTGCGATTATATCTTTGTCGTGTGCCAGCAATCTTTCAATCGTATCGTCTGGCGGCACGGTATCGGCATCGACAAAAAACAGGTGCGTATAATTGCCTTTCAGACATTCCAAAATCATCTCGTTGCGGGAATGCTCCGCGCCATAACCCACTCGCACCGTCCACTTCCAACCGTGCTTGGTGTTCGGCGATAGGGCGGACTGCAAGAACATCGCGGTATTGACGTTTATCCTTTTATCACGACCTAACGCAGTGCCCGCCAAAACAACCGCCCTCTTCGTTCCCACATTTGCATTGCCGATAGGCGTCCGCAGATTCAACAATCCGTGTCGATTTTCCTCAAGAAACTGATAACTATATTCTATCGGCTTGGAATACAGGCGTTGTGAACCTTTCCGTATAACGCCCACTCCGTAATCGACATCGAATACCCACATCTCCAAATCGGAACGGGTCGCCCTCAATTTGGCGTAAGCCTTCCAAACATCGCCGCACCACAAGCCAGTACCGTCAAATTCCTCGACCGGCCTTTGTAGATATTCAGATTTCGGATTGCAGTCATGCAGGACGATATATCCGTTTGGATTCAAAACCTTTTCGGCATTCTCCACATCCTTCAATACTTGGTCTGCCGCATGTAGACCATCTATAAAAATCAGGTCGAATTTCGGGCAGCCCTTATTTTGTGTCCATAGCCGGAAAAACTCGTCCGATGTTATGCGATAGTCACAATCCACGTTAGGGTCAACGCCTATTTTGAACTCGGCCTTTATGAAATCAAAATTGGCCGCCGGATTGCCAACGCCAATTTCTAAATATCTTTTTAGACCGTGCTTCTCGATTAGTGAATTGAGAATGAATGTGTGGTTTATATTGCGCTCGACAAAGAGTTTTTGGTCGTGCTTTGTAGCTTCTTCTGAATACACGCGCTTATAATCGCCGGTCAATTCCTCGCCTTTGAATATCGGATGGTCGTGTTTTATTTTCGCATCGCTTGCCCAAACATATTTTCCCAACGCCTTACATCGGCGCGTCAATTCGTTATCGCAGCAGGTGTGTATATATCCCGTGTGAAAGAACTCGCCATCCAGCAAAGGCAGTAGCCGTTTATCCGCCAGCCAATGCGTAGCGCATTCGTCCTGCCGATAATGACCATCGTTCAAACCGACTAATCCCCATCCATCCGGCAAACTATTCATCGCCTTGACCGCGTTCTTCATAAAACCGGGCTGTGGTATCGTGTCATCGCCGAGAAACATAATCAGATTATATTTTGTTAGTTCGACCAATTGTTTTATCATCTTCGGGCAGCCGATTCGTTCGGTATCTTCTTTTGATACAATTTCATAGTCCTCAATGCCGATATTTTTATGGACCGCTGCTATGCATCGTTCCGCCTTCTCTGGTCTGATTATCGGGATTATAATACTTACTCCACGCATTTCATTTCTCCTTAATCCTTTTGAATCCCCAAACTATAATTCAGCGTGCATTGCCATATTTCATCGACAAGACTCGGCCCAACGGTGGGTTCCGGTTTCATCCATATCGACCGATAGCCCGATGGATAGACTGTCTGCCAGCTAAAGCATTTGGCAACGCGGTCGCTCATATTCGCTATCTCATAGCCGCCGTCCGCTGCTGCTGAAAAGACGTTGAATTGCAGGCTGAAATCTGTGATACAATCATCCGCATCGCCCATCAATTCTTCGCGGTCTATGCCTACAATATAGAATACACAATAAGGCGATGTATTTTCCTGCTCGGCCTGCTGAAAGTGCAGACCGCCCGTCAAGGTCTGTCTGAGGTCAGTATCCTGTCTGTACTTAGCCACAATAGCTTCGGCAATTTCGGCTATCATTTTTTTGATTATTTTTTGACTTTATTCTTTTGATATTGTATATTGACACTTAGCCAAAATAGGGCATAGCTCAATCAGAGCCAGCGGACGTCCATAAAACAGTGGCTGAGATTTAGGTTCTAATCCTAATGTTCTGTTTTGGCGTATTTTTTTCATTTATTCGCGTCCTTGAAAATCTTTATAACCTTGTGCCTTGTTGCTCTTAATGCGGGGCGCAAGAATGGTCGTGGTTTCATTGTGCGTGTTCCCAATTCAAGATATAATCCATATTCTACATCCGTCCCGACACCGGCCTTTGCTGCAATATGCTCAATATCCGGCCCGACTCTCCCTTCAACATTCATTCCGCGTTCCTCAACTTCGGACATAATGGAAGCTCGCAATATGCCGTAATCGATAGCTGGTGGCTTGCCTGGTGGTGCAGCAAGGTGTATCTTACCCGTCTTTGTTCGCTTTCGGCCAACACCGGGCTTCCAGACGCCCTGTACGGTGCTTCCCGTGCCCTGCAAGGTAAAATGGGTTTTGGTATAGTCGCGCACGAGTGCCGCCGCCTTTTTCATCGCCGCGACATTAGCTTCGGTAGCCAGCGTAAAGACCCGTTGTCCGTGCCACTTCACCAGTTCCACTATCGCACTTCCTTCAAATCTATTTCCAGATGATGGTCGAGAAATCCGGGGTTCTCTGACCCATCCACCTCGAAAACCTTGCCTTCGACCGTAATCCTGTCGTTGGCCTCTATCGCCTTGTTGGTACTGGTCGCATCGCAGTACAGCCGCCAGCATTCCCTGACTGTCATTCTGCCAAACTCATCAGTTTCGCTTATACGCTTATTAGATAATCTGCACTTCAAGGCTGCTATACGGGTCGTATAAGTCTTTTGAGGACCGCCCATTCCGGTCGTGCCTCGGCTAATCGATTCCACCAACGCACTGCTATTGTAAAAATCCTGTATCATACTGCCTCTCTGTGCTTCTTATACGGCGCAAGTCGCCGCCTGATATGCTGTGGTATGTCCCTTGCCCCACCGCCGCCCTCAGCGGCATAAGCTATCGAATGGTCACCCAACTTTTCTGCCCTGACCGTAGAATCTGTCTTACGGCTTTTGTAATAAACATTCACCAAGTCAAGGCATATCTGAATCAAATCGTCCGGCATTACTGAATACCCAGCTGCATAGCGAACAGTCACATTCTGATGGCCGGAGCTAAAGCCCACAGGCAGATGCACTCGACCTTGCTTCTCGTATATCTTAAAATCAGTTTCCGGCTCGTATGGACACTGGACGTAACCATAGTTATCGCGGCATTCCACGCCTGAGCATTCGAGTATCTCTTCGGCGTTCCATACGCCGTAAGTCGATAACTGCAGCGTAGCTGCCCAGCTTTTGCCAAGAGCATTTATCGCCGTTACCAAAGTGGTCAGCGTATAATCAGTCAAGGTGAGGCTGTCCGATCCATCATTGGCCCCACCCTGTATGTTAAGCACCATTGTTGTTGGTGTGACCCGAATATATGCGTGATAGGCATCGCTGCTTGTATTGGTAATCCGGATCGCATCGGTTAAACCTGTGGAAAGCAGCTTTATTTCGCCTATCGGGAATTGCTTGAGCAGTAAGTCCGTACTGCCGTCCCCATCGTACCGCTCGCGGTAGGTATCGTAGGTGAAGTTCACATCACAATACTGCTCTATGGCGTTGGTCGCACGGTTCACTAAATCGTCAATCAGTGAATCGTCAGTGGTTGCTGTAATACCAGCGTATGCTTTGTACTTCGCTCTTGTCGTTATCGCTGCCGAACTGCCGCGTTTCGTATGTTCAGCATACTCTGTATTGCCATCATAGACCCACTTAATCCAATAACCGTAGGTATAATTGTTTGGCGATTCGGTAAACGAATAAGTATAAGTACCTGTTGCGGTTTTGGTCAGGGCTGTTGTCGCCGCTGCTATTTCTTCAGCGTCCGACACGCGCCAAATGCCAAGCGTCCCAGCTAAATTGGAAAAAGTAGGGACATCATCCAAATCCGTTAGAACATCATCTATCGTAAATCTTTCGGTTATCGTTACGGTTCTTAATTCAGCCATCAGGTGGAGTCCCTTATTATGACTGTGGAGTCATGTTCTATTTGCCTACAAGTAGTTAGGGCATCTTCCTTGTCACGTATTGCCTGCAATGAATCTGTGGTGTTGACAAAATCGCTCCACGCAGCAGTTGCCGATTTTGATACGAGTTTGGCAAGAATAGAATCGTTTGTTATTGTGCCGCCAGATGCAGAAATCAAATGGTCAAGTTCATAGCTTTGAAGCGCATTCTTACATTCGACCTGCTGGTAATCACGTATCATCATTAGCGAGTCATTCGCCGCCTCAAAACTACTCCAATTACCTGCGCCCGCCATTTTGGCAATAATTGAATCATCCACAGGGTCATCGTCATCTGCTACGGCAAGCAAATGGTCAAGGCGGATGTCTGATAAGGCAGTATCCGCTTCGGCATTTATATCTGATTTATCCGCCGCACAAAGACCACCATCAGAATCGGCTGTCCCACGCAGATAGGTCGCACTCGGCAACTTGTCATCTATTGCCTTGATTCGTTCGTTTATGCTATCGGCTGTCGGACTACCAGGTACTGTGCTATCTAAAGCCGTATCAATCTCAGCATTAACTGCTGCCGCCCAACCAGAACCACCTTGTATGAAAGTACCGGTCGTCTTGGCAGTATCATAAACACTGTCTATAATATTGAGCAAGCCGTCGTCCACTTGAATGTCACGTTCCTCTCCATTCGCGGATATTGTCTTGATAACCACATTCCTTGCTAACACTTGAGCACCGGAAAATATCCGCATCCCAATTGCATCACCATCACCTGACCCTGCCGATTGATTGCTGTAACTTACCAAGCCATCAATTAACATTTGTCCTGCACACTTTATTCCACCAGCATCCTTATCGTCCGTTCGTGAACGAAGTGAAATCGCAATACAATCTTTGATTATTGCACCAGTAAGAGAGGCCTGCGAGGCAAATCCGTAAGAAGGGTTGCTTACATAAGCCCCAGTCGATTCGCCTATACATTGCTCCACAATTACACCTCTTCCGCCCCCCAACTGAATTCCGTCCGTGCCAGATTTGCCGTAGCACCGAATTAACCGGACATTATTATTAGTTGCAAGATATATCCCATCCCAATTACCTTCCCCGTAACAATCCTCCAATACAACATCATTTATACCATCAGAAAGTCTTATCCCCTGTTGAGTTGTTGCACCTGTTGACGTTGCGTGCATTCTGCGGACTATCCCACCGTCAGCTGAAACAGTAAGAGCATTGAGAGCAGATGTAATGCGACACTGGTCACGATTTGTACCCTCTAAAATCAGCTGCTTAGACAAGTCCACCGTTTCAGAATACAAACCTGGATGGACTATAATCGTGTCGCCCGCAGCTGCGGCAGCGATAGCTGCACTAAGGGTCAACTTCGCATCAGCCGCAAGGTTTATTGGATATTGCTGTGCATGTCCGCCGTTGCCGTCATTGCCGGTCTTTGCAACGTGCCAGACGTGAACCGAATCTAACAAGTACATTTTCTGTCCTCAAACCATCATTCCCCTCGTCCGCAGGGGCGACAAACGCAACCCCTGCGGAGGAGGAGAAATGTATGAACTATTTAGGTATATCAATGAAATACCCGATTATTGTAGCTTCATAAGCTGCCAAATCCGCCACACCGTCAATGCCAATGGCATCATCCTTACCAAGAATAATTGCTCCATTGACGTGATATTGAATTTCCTCTTGAGCCGTTGTAAGTTCAGCAGTATGCAACGTAATCCATATCGGGCCTTGCGATGCCTGTCCGGTTTCATCGGTTATTGCTGTGGCATCTGCTACCTTACTTGATGCCCGATTGAGATTTACGCCAACTACGGCTGTACCTGTCCAAGTGGCTTTCGCCGGAAAATGAATATCGACAGCCGTTGCAGCATCGGCATAAAAATAAATCGATTCGATTACGAGCAACTGCGTACTCGAATCGTTAGCGACCAACAAAAGGGTGTCGGCGGCAGCCGCATCATAACTGACAGAGTTCCAGGCATAAGCATCGCCTTTTAATGACGCTTCATGTATCGCACTCGCGGTTGATACCCGCAATGCACTATTTCTAACGTCTGCTTTGCCCCCTGATTTTGGGTCTTCGATTAACATAATCTAACTCCTAAAAAATGTTTTACTTTTTAACATTCTATTCTCTGAAATAAAAATAGACATTCATGTTGATAAGCCCTTGTATAGAACAGTTGCAATGCAGCCTCTTGCCCGTTGCCAGGATTATCCCTGCCGGAAAGTCGAAAGTCCTAATCTGCAGCGCCGTTGCATCAAAGGCCAAAAGGCTTGCTGTCACTCCACCCGTAACGGCTAAATCAGTCGCATCCGATGCACAAACCACTGCCGCTGTATTGTCAAATGCGCTGTTCATATTTATGGGGATTATCGCATCCCCAGCAGCAATAGCTTGTCCATCATCAGTAGCATTAAGCTCTACCGTTATTTCCTGTGAAGCATCATCGGCCCAACCTTCTATCTTGAAAATTACCAAGTCCCTCTCATCGGCATTCCTTAGAAAAAAGAAATCTTTTCCTAATACGGCTGGTGTTACATCACATAGAGCACTATAACAATTGCCTTTCAGGTTGGCCTTTAATGCTTCGCTTGCAGTCGATACCGCCAAGGCATTGTTCCTGACTGCGGCTTTGCCGCCCGTTTTCGGGTCTTCGCATATAACTTTCATAATTTACTCCTTAAATGTTTTCCTTTTTAACATTTTCAATCCATATAAAAGTAAAGGTTCATGTGAACAATCCCAGCCCCTTTAGCTTCCATGTGCAATCGTGTATTTGGCGCTAAAATTATCCCTGACGGAAACAAGTGAGTGGTATGTTGTAATGTAACGTGGTCGAATTTTAACGTTGTTACTAAATCCCCGCCTGTAATTGCTAAATTCGTAGCGTCAGAGGTGCATTCTATACGAGGAAGTTTGCCGCTTCCTGCATTGTTGTTGACGGGGGTTATAACATCTCCAGCATCAGTACCAGCATCCGTAGCGCCCAAAAGAACATTGAACTCCTCATCGGTTGAGACGCACCAGCCGTCAATTCGATAAATTATCAAATTGCGACTGTCATTGTTCATCATATAGAACCAATCCTCAGCAGCACCACCTGGGTCAACCGAGTCGGCGATAATAGTATAAGCATCGCCTCTTATATTAGCTTTCATAGCTTCGGTTTCGGTGGTAACTTGTAATTCGTTACCGATAACCGCAGCAACGCCACCCGAACCCACACCGTCTTCTATGAATGCGTTCATATTTGTTCTCCTTAAAACATTTTACTTTTTAATGTTTTCAGTCGTTGAGCGAACCAACGACTAATTCTAATTGCTCATTGGTTTTTTTGGCTTCGTCCAGTAATTCTTTCAAGAGGCAGTCTGTTCGCAAAATTGAAGCCATATCCTTCAAAGTCCAACTGCTCGTTGCTTTAGAAAAAACATACATATCGCCGGTGTCTGTTTCCAAGAAGGTCGAACCGTTAGGGCAATCAATCGCTTTAGCTTCATGAGATTCGCCAATGAACCGCTTAATACTCGATAGTAATTTTGGCATAATTTATCTCCTTATCTCAACTGAACGCAGCGAACCCAATCCACATCGAGCAGAGTATCGGCGGTGCCATCCGTTTGGTTGGCAAAACCAACACTAAGGGCGTCTGTTGTAGGTATGCCGGTATAAACTACATTCGTTAAAGTCTGCTCGACCCCGTTAATAAAAGCGTGTATGCCAGTTGTGCCGTCAATATGAAAACCAAGCCGAATCCATGTTGTTTCTTCCAACGTTCCCGTCGCGCCCATCGAATCGCTCAACTCTGCGGCGTCTTTGCACACATAAAACGATGTCACACCGTTCAAACCAGTTTCAATTCCGAAGCCTACATAATCAGAGCCGGTATCCAAATCGCCATCATTTTTCATCAGCGTTGTATCTAACGTTGATATGCCGCAAAAAAGCTGAATATCATCGAAGGTGTCTGTGACCCTGATTCTTGCCTCAAACCACAAATCCTTGTTGGCAGCACATTTGAAATGGGCAACATCTTGTTGCATATTTATCCCTTCGTGCTGTGTAGTGGATTCGCAATCGATTTCCAGAATGCCACCCGCTCCGGCCTTGATAGCAATACCACCGTTCGTATTAGCTCCCTGTGTAACAGTCCAACCTGCCACAGTTGGCGGGTCAGCATCGGTAATGGCGTAAAAGTTTGTAAAGTCCTCAAAGAACACATACGCTAATGATGGGTCTGATTCGATTGCCAACAAGGGGCAATCTGCCCACACACCTGTTCGATAATCGGAGTTGCCAGATTCATCATAAAAGCCCATAACGCCGTTCTTCCAAAATGACCTTGTCTGAGCCATAATTTGTCTCCTTTATCTTAATTGAACACACTTAATCCAATCGATTTCTAATGCCTCTTCGGGTACACCTCCACCGGCTTTGACGCCGAAAAACAATTCCATTTCCAAGAGTCCTGAATTTGCAATAGTCTGAGCCGTCTTTGCTACGCCATCTATGTATGGCGTAATCGTACTTGTCGTTGCAGTTCCATCATAATAAAAGCCTAACCGTTGTGCCGTGCCGCTGACAAAAGTACCCATTGTAGTCGCGGTAGCCTGCGTCGTATCGTTACTGCTCTCGAACATAGTGGACATCGTACCATCGACCTTATAAAACACAGCGCCATCGTAAGTTCCAGCGGGTCCACCGCCGTTATCAAGAAGCGCATTCTCGCCAGCTTCTTGCATCAAACCGATAATCCAGTTGGCTTTATTGGTTGCCCCTTCACTCAATTTAAGACTGCACTCAAACCACAGCTTTTTACCGTCAGCAAATAGCCAGCTTTCCCCAGTGCTTACTTCATAGGCCTCATCGTTATCGTCAGCATCGGCATAGGTTTTGTACCAGCCGCCGATACCCGCTTCGATGCCGGTAGTTCCTGCTGGCGCACCAGCCGGATAAACGGCTTTAGTAAAAGCATCGCCGTCAGTATGCTCAAAAAAGTCGTGAAAGAAAACGTGCGCCAAACTTGGGTCGCACTTTATGGCGTGTATCGGACAATTCGCCCACAAGCCAAACCTGAACGCAGGATGGCCCTTGTGGTCATAAAAGTTCATTGTACCATTCTTCCAGTATGACCCTAATTTAGAAGCCATAGTAAACTCCTTTCGAGTTTAATGGATTATACTTACGTTATTACCGTCTCAGATGTGTCCTGTGCATACCTGGGTTCATCCATTATGATTATGCATCCGCCAAGTACAGTCGTACTGTCGACCGCTGTTGCAAGCGAATAAACATATTCGTATCCGAGCGGCAAATCATCCGCATGGACCTTAATGACATATATCTGGTCTGAACCAGCAGTCGTTGTCATTGTATTGCTTGTGGCCCAAGCCCAGGCGGTATTCGTGTCGGTAGAACTGACCCGCTTATATTGATACGGAATTGCTGTCGTAGCTGTACCACCAACCTCATCAATAGGAAGCACCGTAATAGCGTGGGTCCCAGCCGTGCCAACACCGTGAAACCATAAAAAATACGCCACATTGTATTTCGACATACAGACCGTATCTGATGGGACATCTGTGCCCACAAAATCGGTTACCGGCGAACCGGCAAGCGTATCCGAGGTACTCGGAGGCATAACAAAATGTGCATCATCTAAACTCATAATAAATCTCCTTAGTTAAGTTTTATTTTAGTCTCTCGAAGCAAGCGAAATGAACGGTGATACCGTGCTGCTGCCGTGCTTCGGAGTAATCGCCGATGTCCACCACGGCTGGCCGTCAAATCGTATAACGAACCGAAATGCCGTCTCGTCTTCAAGGAACTTCAAATGGATACTGGTTGCGGTGTCCATTTCCTTTCCTGCCTTTGTGACGGTCACATACTGGCTAAAGTCGGCAAGGACAATATCGCCGGTCGTGCCTACGGTCTGACAATGCGGCGACCAGATAATCGGTCTGCCCAGCAAGGTCTGCCCCAACGGGTTCTTCAAGTCCGCTATAAAGACAGGAGCGCCGCCCGTACCAACAGTAATTGATAATTGTGCAATCTGGGGCATAGCATCCTGTGCTATAAGCCAGACCGCCCTGCTTGTTGATGGCGTGTAAAGCCTTGAAAACATCTTTAACACGTTTGGAGTGACAATAGTATCTGCAACCTGGTCAGTCTCCTTTTGAACAGGAATAAGACACGGAGAGTTCATAAGACCCAAACATTCGCCAGCACCACTACCCCATACAATGTCCTCGTCTTTTGTTAAGGCAAATTCGGTCGATACCATTGTGTTGAGAAACGTCTCCAGTGCTATCGGGCTATCGCTTAGAAGTTCGTCTGTTGAATAAACTACCGCTGTCATCTTGTGAAGATGCAATTCAGCCTTGGCAAATTGCGGCAAACTCCCTGTTTTAGCCACACCTTCGGCTGGCTTATAAATCCTAACTCCGCCCGTCCAGCTTGTTGCCTGCGTAGTGATATTAACGAACGGTAGAGCCAGATTGTTATTGATTGGGAAGTTCCGGCATTTCGGGGCAAGCACTCCAGCCTGTGCCATAGCCGTAAGCAGTCCCGTTGAAAACTCCAGCGGGATAAGAAAACCGCCATCGGCATTGATAGCGATAGCCATGCCGGTAGATTTGCAATAATTCAATAACTTTTCATCAGTCTGACCCGTCCTGACTGCCTGTGCAAAATGGCCGAAAGTGGGCCAGGGAGATTTGTTTTCTTTTGGCTGGGCCGGCATCTTGACCTCGGTTTTGAGCTGTTCCTTGACTTCCTTTTCGATGTCCTTACGCATCTGCTCAATGTCTAATTCCTGTTTGGTCGGCTCAGTCGATTCGGTAACGATATACTTCTCCGCAATTTTCTCGTCAATCAAGCTCTGTGCGTCCTCGTCTGTTTTAGTATTGCGAATATCGTCCTTCTTGGCCTCGCCATAATCAGCTAAAAATCTTATTAACATAATAAAGCTCCTTTAATTGCGTTAATTCAGCGTCTTGCCTGCAATCTCTACTGTGAACGGCTAACATCTCCAGCTTTCGCCTAATGTTTCCGCCGTTATCGAGCTAATTACTCCGGCTTTGTTTTTCGCTAACCAAAAGAAAAAGGGGCTATCGGTTTTACCCAATAGCCCCTGTAACAGGCCGATGGTTACAGCATCCGACCGGCAGCTACCCCGGTCGTTGCCCGCAGTTTTTCCTTTTGGTTAATGCACTATTTATTCCTTCAATACATTTTGCCTTTGATGCGTAGAATAACCTCAGCCGCTTCTTTTCGCGGATTAAGCAATTCCTGACGCATCGGTTCGGTAACGATATACCGTGCGGTCCTTATGACCGGACTCGTTTCGATTGTGTTCATAGATTTACTATCGTGTTCTTTGACCCATGCTTTAGCCGTAGCCAGCGTCCAACCTTTGGCCTTAGCAAACAGGTATGTTGCGACTTTTTTCACCTTGCCGCAATACAATGCCTTTATGCCCCGGCTGGCTGAGATAGTGATTGTCGCAGTAATATCGCAGGAGCGCACGGGTATGCGGATATACTTCTCGGTTTCTTCGGGTCTGAGAACCGGCTCAAATTTGACAACTTCATCAGCCTCATCATCACCTATGTTTGTCGAAGTATCGTCCGGCACAGTCCAAACTTCCTCAATGCCGAGTTCTTGCTGTGTCTTTGGCGATATGTTCAAGTCTTTGACGGCAACTGCTAACGCCTCTGGATTGGTTCCCACAGGTACGGCGGAGAACTCCAGCAATTCCCACCTGTCATATATTTTGGTGACTTCCGCCCATTCGGGGTGTTTCTTGATTTCCTCAGGTGTGGGCTGGTGCGTTTCTTTGGGCAAGAAACCGACACTGAAGGCTTTTAGAAAACCGCCCTTGAAAAGCTGATATATCTCCTCGGCCTTGACCGTATCGGCGAATTTTGCCTTTGCCTGAATATACTTGCTGCCTTTCTTAATCCACATCGCCTTTGCAATGGGCGTATCTCGATACTCGTGCGCCCACAAGACGACCGGATTTTCGAGGTATCGTTCAAAGTCCGCACCTTTCGGCAGCAATACTTCGTTCTCCCTATCTACGATTCCCGTACTTATTGTCGCAGTAACAGTGCGCTCTTCGTCATCACTTTCGGCCTTGCCGGCAAACTGTTTTTTTATCATTTCTGGTTCTGGCATTTTAGGTCTCCCTTACCTGGTTCCTCGCAAGACCCGTACAGTTGTTCCACAGTTCGGACAAACATTGTTCTTCGGTGGATACCAGCCGCACTTACTGCATCCGGTCTTCCCGCAATGATGACATTTGAAAATTTCATCAGGCGCAACCATTCCAAGACAGTTTGCACATTGGACTTTCGATTTGCGAATCCACTCCTCAGGTGTCTTTACCTCTTCGCTTGGTACGACCGCCTCATCTTCCGGCCTTGGTTGTGGCTTTGCGTTTCTTTTTACTATCTTTTTTCCTTTCTTTCCCATGAGATTTACCCCTGAAAAAACTCATTATTTTGTTCTTGGCTTCCGTTATCATTCTGGTTCTCCAACCATTTCTTGTTCTATTCTCGCCCTGTGCGCTGCTATCCGTCCATTACGTTCGGGGTCAAGTGTGCATAAGTTCGTCTGTGCATTACCGCTTGTCACATAATCGCAACAGTCAGTACGAAAGTCGCGTGTTTTACGGATTCGCAAATAGCCCTCATCTTCGAGTATTTGAACTAACTCGATTGGCATACCATCATCAAAGTAGTCAGTATCGAACATTACACGCCCTCGATTACAGCAACAACCGTACATCTGCACATTGGATGCATTGGCGGATGCTCTACCTCCTCGTACTCAAAACTTAATTTGCTTCCGTTGGATTCCATAATATCGCCCTTGTCCCAAAAGGCAGATTGAACGGCGATAATCTGTCCGTCCATATCTTCGCAAAAATCGCAAGTTCGCTCATCTCCACTTGATACCCATTGTTTCTTTTCCACCATCCCCGATTGCTTATAGCCTTCTACCGCCCCAGCATTCCAAGCCCATATTGTTTCGGTGCGGGCAACGACCATAGCCTTGTACCTGTCAAAGCCCTCATATTCGTTCTCTAATCGTTTGCGTAATTCGATAAGTGTTTCGTTCTCCGCCATTCCCTCACTGAGCGTCTTGCGCAGCTGCTTTAATGTGGTATGATTGATTTGCCGTGCACTGTTAGCCTTGTGATTTATTAGCGAATTGACAACTCTTGGATTCAACGGGTCGAACTGGCGCTCTGTCGTCAACTGCCGCAATGCCTGCTCCCCACCGTTCATAAATGTATATCTTACAAAGGGTTCGGTTATTGTCTCCAATTCCCGATTCCACCGCTGCATATCGAACCAAGCTGACAGATAATCATCTGCTGGACTCTTAGTAAGGCTTTTCATATCACTATCGAATGCCTGTAATATCTCGGTCTGTTGGCTTTTGAAATATCCACGCATAGCCTCGACAAACGGCTCGTTTACGAAGTTTGTCGGATGTCCGAGCGGTGGTAGCGTCCGAGGGGCCTTATTGACCGTAGTTTTGCCCTTAATCGGAGCTTTCGGCGATTCCGGGGCAACTGGGGCTGTTTGTGACCCTAACGGGGCCATCTTAGTCGGCAATATCGGCACATTGCCCCATTCGACCTCATCCAAACCGTCATTTTGTCGAACCTCGTTAATCGGGGCATAACCAGTCTTTAGATGTGATTCCGTTTGTTTGAGCCGAAATTCCTTATCCTCCGGCACAGGATTATCGAAGGCACAAAACAAGCTCTCGTCATACATCGGCAGCAGCTTCTCGTTCAGCTTCTGCTCGACCTTGCGAATCCGCGGCAGGATTGTATTCTTCATATAGCTGTATTCCCCGGCTTCGGCGTTGGCCCTATTGACATTCTCAACGGTCAACTCGCTCATCGGCACACCAAAAACTGCCGCCATCTCATTTAGTGTGGCCTTGCGGCCCTGCAGGAAGCTCAATTCCTTCGGTGATAGCGATAGCTGTTTGATGTCAGCCCCACCATATAGCCATACGGGCTTGCCTGCTCTGGTCTTGCCCCTGAACTTCTTGTACCACGCCTTTTCAACCCGCTCTTGATGCTCCTGAGATGGCGTACCCGATTCTTCCGGCAAAACGATCGCAAAATCGGGGTGAGCACGGTTCTCCATAAGATACGCTTCGTAGCTGTTCATTCCCGTACTCAGGTCAGCTGCGATAACACAAGCCTGTAATGGCCCCATTCCCCAGAATGCGTCCTTGAGTGAGGTGTATTTGAACTGAACCATATCTTCCGGCTTGATGATGTGTTTTTCGATGTTGTCCACCGAAAACTCATAGTGGTCTATGAATTTTGTCTTGTGAGGAATAATCTTGATGTGCTGCGTGAATAGTGGCCAAATCTCCTGTGGCAAACCCATAGTTTCGTTTTTGACGATATACCAAAAAGCATTGCCTGTTATCTCCTGTGACAAAAAGAGCGATTCCAACAGGTCAAAGCCATTCATATATTCATTCACATTAGCCAGTAAATCCAGGAACGGATGCTCCTCAACTTCTTCAAGATCGGCAGCCTTCGCAATATATCGCTGGCAGGTAGGCGAAGAATACAGGTACTTTGCCTGCTTATGGTCTAAAGCCTTTGTCGCAAATCGTGACCGCGAGCCTTTGGTCGGTTTGGCCGCATACAGCCTGAGCGGTATCTGTGCGCAAGCAATCGCATTCTTATTCGCACATGCGTAAACCCAACCTATGTACTTGTCAATGAGCGACCTGTGGCTCGTGTCAGGATAGTACGGCCTATTGCCCTGCCAGACCGATATATTCCAGCCACCGACAACAGCCGCCTTCATAGCCAACCAGCGTGCGAAACCCCTGACTAAACCCATAGCAATTTTCTAAATAAAAAAGCCGATAGAGCCTTTAAGACCCCATCGGCTTCATCTTTCGTAAGGTAGAAACCTTTGGAAAATCTAATTATATAACTAATCTATTAGACAATAATTAAGTTATGGGCTGCTTAGGTCTCCAGTTATTCACGGGCTGGGGAGACTCCACGGAACTCCTGTGAGTTTCTGCTTTCGCTTCATCAGCCGACCCCAAAAAGGGTGCCCGTCCAGATGCTTCCAATGTCAGCAGCCCCAGGAAGCCCACGGCTTAAATATTGTGCTGTTACTCAATTCTAAATTTCGCCTTTATTTCGGTTACATCCACTTGTTTTATTGTACCATCATGTACGTGCATCTCACAGGTAAACGAACCATATTTTATCTCAGTAGCCTTTTCTTTTAGCCGCTGCCATATCATATCCACATTACCAGATTCCTTGTGGTCTGTCAAATCTTTTTTTTCAGAATTATTCATCATCCTCTGTTACTGAAATTTTATCTTCGCGTCTAAAAGCATCAATTAGGTCGGCTTGTCTGTTTATATAAGGTATTGAAAAATCCATCTCATTTTCCCTTATCTGTTTTGCCTTCTTTTAGCCAGTCGGTAAATAAGAGTTCGCATTCATTACAAAAGTCATATTCCTTCCATACACTTAGCATTCCTTCTTTCTTGTCTTGTTCTAATGGTATAATCTTTCCACATCGGTCGCATTGTCGTCTTAGCATCGTCATTTCTCCTTTAATTTCCTATAGTAAACCTTATTTCCCAATGCTCGGCATCTCCATACGATACTACTTCAACATCCTCAAGCGTGCTTATATCAATTCCTTTTTCTTCAAGTTTGCGACCAATTATGTCTAATCGCAACTCTCGTTCCGTTTGCTTCCTTTTTTTTCTTTTTAACACCCAATTCATTAACCAGCCTGGTGGCATCTTAGCCCCCCTACCAATTATAGTCTAACAAAACCTTTCTTAGCCGCTCGGCAGCGTTTTTTGCTGAAATACCAGTACGGGACAGTTTGTCAGCTCCACGACAAATACCATCCGTAAGTTCTTCATCAGTCATATCCGACAAGTCATATCCCCAAAACATACATTCTCTGCGTATTCGTTTCATCACTCTGTTTAGTCGTTTCATCTGTCTCCGTATTTTTCTATTTTGCCACCATATATAAATATCCATCTCATTTCCCCTTTTCTTCAGTCAGGTAACACCTACAATCAGCTTTGTGTTGCTTGTCTTTTTTATGGAGTGGTGGATGTGTAATTTTCATTGTTGCTTCTGAAAGCAATTTATTATCCATTGCTAAACATTTAGCGCAAGTCTGGCCGTCAATTATTGTATGCCATCTATATTTTACATCTTTCATAATTCGTCCCACATCTCCTCGTCTTGCAAATCTTCCTCAAGCCTCTTCTCGTCGTCCGGCACAAAAACACCAGCCCTTATAAAGCCTTTGACTTTGGTGATTGCATAGCGCCTTCCATCCTCTGTGTGGTCGAGGAATTTTAGCGGCTCTGGCAGCGGATTCCCGTCTGCATCCTGTTTCCATTTGTATCCGCGTCTTTCCCTAATCATATTAACACTGCTGGCTAATATATGACATTTATGTGCCTTAACCGTATTGATACCAAAGCATACTGAATCCTTGCCTTTTTCGCAACCATGTATATTGAACCCAGCATTGCGTATTTCACGTATTGACTTCGGTTCGGCTGAATCGGCGACAATCATATCGTTCTTTGGCACATATTCTTTAAGCAAAGCTATCAATTCTGGGTTCGTCAAATTTGTTTGGTATATCCACTCCTGTTCGTATACATCCTTATCACCAACAAACCGTTCTTCCACCAGTGCCGTCTGATTGCTGCTGTAACCAAAATCCAGACCCCATACACGCTGGTCGTACCGTTCCGGCATCTCGTTTACAATATCCCAATTCGTATAGATTATATAGCTCGGCGTTGCCCACAAGCCCTGCCGATATATCTTGTCGTACTCATCATCTTCTCCGATAAGAACCTCAACAGCATCGTGCCCTTCGGCATCCAAAAAGGGATTATCATCGTGGTTAAGCATCATCACCTGGCTATTAGCTGCGCTTTTGTCCGCTCCTTCGGTACGAAATTTCAGCCATTCGTTGCCAATCGGATCGACTGGATTAAACGTACAGTACATCTGTCTTATGCCTTCGCCTATAGGCGCACGGCAGATGATATTAAGGTGCTTCCATTCCCGAAGCGTGATAATCGCATCGTGCCGCAAACCGGCCGCCTCTTCGACCCAGACGGTGTTTATGCCTTCGATAGACTTTTTCTTGAACACATTATCAAGGCCGTCAAACATAAAGAAGTTGCCGTTATTGTGCCGGATAGTCAGGTCGCTTTTGTTAAGCGTATAGTCTATGCCTTCTTTGAGGTTCAAATCTCTAATCTGCTCAGTTACTCTAACCCAGCAGCTTGTCTTAACAGCAGGCCGGGTCTTGCGGACGACCAGTATGCCGATGTTCTTGCCCTTTATCCACTTCTCGACAATCAGGAACTGCGCCATCGTCCAGGACTTGCCGCTGCTGCTGCCGCCGTACAGGTAGTTAAATCGCTTCTTGCTCTCCTGCAGCCACATATACGGCTTACGGTTTACTTCGATTGGGACTTTCATTTCTAAAACGGCAATCTACCCCATTGAATTTAGTATTGTTGCCATCTCATTTCTCCTTATTGTTCTCAAGCACAAATAAGCGTCCCTTTATCGACAATCCACACGTGGGGCATCGCATTTGCAATGGAATCCAGTCTACAATACATTTACCTTCAATTAAATCTTTCAAAAGGTCAGGAGACACTATGATAGACTGAACGATAGACTTGGACGCGTCATCTTGAATTTTTATGAGCA
>Ga0307376_10001694_pt1 | contig 23047 bp, 13 predicted proteins | sample TR2MG_FD_202536 | JGI IMG/M metagenome (GOLD analysis project Ga0307376, IMG submission 202536) | Soil microbial communities from Risofladan, Vaasa, Finland - TR-2 | ecosystem: Environmental > Terrestrial > Soil > Coastal area > Acid sulfate soil | place: Finland: Risofladan, Vaasa | collected...
TCGGCCGGAACTGGTTGTGGAATTTTGTATATGTCGGCCCCTTTTCTATTTCCATCCCATGTTGGTACTTCCATATAATAATACATTTTTCTATTTGGAATATTATACATAACCGCAGGATTATTTCCGTATTTAACCTCAGGATTTCTGATTACCGTTAGAAATGGGGGTTCAATGTTTTTATCTATATTTTGAAAATCCCAAGTTTCAACAAACTGAGACCAATTTTGGGTTGTAATTAAAATATCTACAACGGGAATTTTTTTACCTTCCGAAACTATATTGAATTTTTCTTTTACAAAATCTAAAAATCCACGATCTAAATCCGCATGTAGCAATGATTTAGGAAGGTAAGTTCCATCCTTAGTGATCATATCTTTAATTTCTTCTCTTCTTGGTAAAAGAGTTTTAGGGTAGTTTAAAGGTATGGATGGTTTAACTGATTTCTTTGGTATTGCCATTATTAATTTTATTATTTTTAATTATATTATAAACCTTTAAATTCGTTTGGACCAACAGGTGCGGCAATTATTGTTCTAAAAAATGGTTTAAAACCTTTATATGTGTGTTTTGTATCTGAAATTACACGACCATCATTAACAACAGTATAATATCTAACAAAATTTTCACTATCATAATATCCAACATAATCACCAAAATCAACATCAATCCCCAAATCATTTAAAGTTTTTAAATAAACTGAAATTGTGATGTTTCCTGGCTCAAACTGATCCATTTTTGTTGATCCAATCATTTTATTTTCAGGCAAGGCAATGCTAATTTGTGCGTTAAATTCGACAGGAGGTAAAAATTTAATACCATCTTCTACAACTTCACCATAAACATCGTCAGTTTTAATTTTGTTTCTATCAATTTTATAGAGAACACAAGTAAAGTTCATATCACCTATCAACCACTCCTGACCCATACTAACTTCAAGTTCAAAATCACGATCCCCAAAAAATTTACCTAATCTAGAAATTGGAACATTATTTTCCATAAAAACACTATTTTATTGATAAATATCTTTTTTATTAGTATTTTTATTAAAAGACTAAAATTGGAAAACTTATCTTCCTTAGTTGAGCAAAAAGCCCTTGTACTACTCGAGTCATATAGTGGTGCGAATAACCACATAATATACTTACAAAATAAAAAAAAAACTAATAGTAAGTTTTATCCAACAAGAACTCAATCAGATTACATTATAAATTATTTTGATACGGTTCCTAAGGTTGCTCGTAAGTGGGTTGATCTTGATACGTATTTTGCAAAGAAGTTTGCTGAAGAAAGATATTTGATGGAAATTCCTGAAAAAATTTACATTGAGAAATTATTGGTTGAGAAAGAAAAGTCATACCATATTTGGGGTAAGTTTTTTGAGAAAGATCCTTTAACCGAATTTTGGGTTCCTAAATCATCATTAATAAAAACTCACAATGTTGAGAAAGTTGAGGTAGATTATTCTAAATACAGTCATAGACCCCCATTACAACATCAAAAAGAAGCAATAGAAAAATTGGCAGGATCAAGAAGATTTATTCTTGCAGATGATATGGGACTTGGGAAAGCGGAATTTGTTGAGAATAAAGTGTTTACCCCATATGGTAGAAAAAGAATTGGAGATTTAAAAATTGGAGATGAAGTTATTGGTAGTGATGGTAAGAAATGTTCTGTTAAAGGTGTTTATCCTCAAGGAGTAAAAGATTTATATCGGGTTACATTTAACGACAATGTTTCTGTTTTAGTTTGTAAAGAACATTTATTTTCCGTTAAATCAAGAAGTTTTGGTGATAACTCAAAAAATAATAGAAATAAAGAATCAATTGTTTTATCAGTAGAACAATTGTTAAATAATAAATTGTTTTTAGAAATTAATGGTTCTAAAAACAATTCAAATAGAAATTACAAATTTAAAACTTATTATAAAGAAAAAGGTGGTAGTAATAAATGGCAAATACCAATAGTTAAACCAATTGAATTTATTTCTAATGAGTTACCATTAAACCCATATTTATTAGGATTAATTTTGGGGGATGGTGGTATAACAACAAATAGTGTCTCATTTACAACTGAAGATGTCGAAATCGTTGAAACAATTAAAAGTATTTTACCTGAAAATTCACAAATAGTTAAAATTAAAAATGGAAGTTCTAAATATGGATATAGATTAACAAAAAAAACAGGTCATACTAACCCAATTATACAAACCCTAAAAGATTTAAAATTGATGGGTTGTGGTTCACATAATAAATTTATTCCAACTATATATAAATACTCATCAATTAATAATAGATTAGAAATTTTAAAAGGTTTAATGGATACTGATGGGACTTGTTCTATTGGTAAAAAAGGAAATTTTGAAGGAACTGAATTTTCAACAGTATCTGAAAGATTGTGCGATGATGTTATTGAAATTGTTCATAGTTTAGGTGGTATTGCCAGAAAAAAAAGTAGAATAACTAACTATACGTACAAGGGTGAAAAAAAAGAAGGTAAAAAATCTTATAGGGTTAATATAAAATTACCCTCAGGAATGAATCCGTTTAAACTTAAACGAAAATACAAATTATATAATACACCAGAGAAATATAAGGTTGGTAGATATATTAAAAATATTGAATTTGAGGGTAGTGGTGAAGCTATTTGTATTTCAGTAGATTCTTTTGATAAATTGTATGTTACCGAACACGCAATTGTTACCCATAATACTACTTGTACAATCATCGCTGCGTTAGAGACAGGTGCGAAAAAAATATTAATTATATGTCCCGCATCATTAAAGATTAACTGGCAACGTGAAATTGAAAATTATTCAGATAGACCTGTTTATATTTCAGAAGGTAAGAAATTTTCAACTGAATCTGATTTTGTTATTGTTAATTATGATATTTTAAAAAACTTTCATGACACAAAAGAAAAAGATAACTCATTACTCAACCAATCAAATTTTGATCTTGTTATCTTAGATGAGGCTCATATGATCTCAAATCCGCAGGCTCAACGAACAAAAATCATAAATCATTTTGTTAAGAATATTAAAAGAGTTTGGTTATTAACGGGAACCCCAATGACTTCTCGACCAATGAACTATTATAATCTATTAAACATTATTGAATCACCTGTTGCTCAGAATTGGATGGCTTACGCTATTCGTTATTGTCAGGGTTATCAATTTATGGCGGGTAGAAGAAAAGTTTGGAATGTAACGGGAGCATCTAATTTGGAAGAGTTAAGAGATAGAACTTCAAAACAAATTCTTCGTAGGTTAAAAGAAGATGTGTTAGATCTTCCCGATAAAATTATTTCTCCTGTATATCTTCGTTTGAAATCAAAAGAATATGAAGAACTAATGGGGGAGTATTATGATTGGTTTGATAATAAAAAAGATGAATCATCTTCCCTTACTGTTCAATTTTCTAAATTAATGAAAGTTAGAAAAGTTATTTCAAACGAAAAAACAAAACAAACAATCGAGTTTGCCGAAAATATTATTGAACAAGGTAAAAAAGTTATTATCTTTACAAACTTTACTGATACATTACAAACGATTTATCAACATTTTGGTAAACAAGCGGTTTATTTAGATGGTAGTTGTTCTAAACCTCATCGACAACATGCTGTTGATGAATTTCAAGATAACGAAAAGATTAGAGTATTTGTTGGTAACTTAAAAGCTGCGGGTGTTGGTTTAACTTTGACCGCCGCTGAGGTTGTTATTATGAATGACTTATCTTTTGTTCCTGCTGAACATGCTCAAGCGGAAGATCGAGCGTATCGTTATGGTCAAAAATCTAATGTACTTGTGTATTACCCATTATATGAAAACACAATTGAAGGTGCAATATATGATATCCTAAATCGTAAAAAAAAAATTATCAGAACTGTAATGGGGGATGAACATCCTGAGAATAGTGGAGACATTGTTGAAGAAATTTTAGACATTATAAATAAAAAAAGATAATATTATTGTTGTTGTTATATTTATATAAAAATAAATATATTATGAAAAAAACAATAAGATTAACAGAATCTGATTTAGCTCGTATTGTTAGACGAGTAATAAGAGAAGAAAATTCAAAGATTGGTGGTGTTTTATCGTGTGTTGCGAAAGCAGCACAATTAAAGTTAACCGACCTTGAAAAAATTATACCTTGTAAAACATTAAATACAGAATCAGGACAAACAATGACAAATCTTAAAAGTTGTCTTGCGGGGGCTAAAAGTATAATAGACGAAAGGACTAAAGATATGGACTTTTTTGATAAAGCTAGATATTATACAAATCTTACAGCTGATACAGCAAAGTGTATTGTTAAAAAATAAAAATATTTTTACAATTATCATTATATTTATAAAAAAACAAATATATTATGAAAAAAACAATAAGATTAACCGAAGCTGATTTATCTAAATTAATTAGAAGAGTTATTAAAGAAATTGACGGTGATATTCCTCAAGAAATTATGGATTGTGCCACAGAAGTGTTAACATTAACTGATATGGTTAGTATCCCAACTTGTTTGGAATTAGGTATGGAGGTAATTACTAATGGAAAAATACCAACAGATCTTATGAAAGGATTTAAATGTGCATCTGAATTAGTAAAATTAAATAAAAAACCTGAAGACGCTGTGAAATTTTTTACTTGTGTTGCAAATAAAATAAGTAATCCAGTTATGAACGCAAGTGTTAATGAAAATAAAAGAAGAACTAATAGAAGAATTAATGTCAAATAGTAGAAGTCAAACTAAAATTAGAAAAACTCAACAAGTTAATTTACTTGCTGAACAAAGATATTTTAGACAAAAAAATTTATTATTTGAAAATATTGAGGAATTTCAAGAATGTTTTGATTCATTTGGTTTAACTAATGAAAATATACCTGAAAGTTGTAAATCAGTTACAAATAGGGATGAATTTATAGAATGTAAAAATGAAATAAATTTAGCAATAAAGGGAATGGGAAGTAAGGTATCTGAGTTTGACAAATTATTTAATTGTTTGCAGGGAAAAGCATCAAGTTTAGGGTTTTTATCGTCAGAAAATAATAATAATTTTTTTACTGATGGGTTTAAAGAATGTTTTAACACTTTATCTGAATTTGATAAAGAGTATGTACCAGAAAGTTGTCAATTAATTAGTAATAAAGAAGAATTTAATACATGTATAGATGATATTTATGAAGAAATGGAACCAAACATGGATGCAGAAAAGGTTGATTCGTTAATTGAATGTTTAAATGGTGAAGCAACTATATTAGGTTATTTAGATTAAGATTAAAATTAAAAACCGTATTAGTAAAAATAATATTATAAACCCACCACACAGGTGGGTTTTTTATTTTATATGATATTTATAAATAATGAAAGCAACAATTAAACACATTAAATGTGATATGTCCAAAGAAGATAAAACTTTAATGGAAGATTTTATAAAATATTTACAAAAAAAATACCCAATTAAAAACAATATTACAATTATGTTTTTAGGAGAAAGAAATGGTGAAATGTCAACTGGAAGTAGAACAGAAAATTCAGAACTTAAAATTTTATCTAAAGGTCGATTAAATCGTGATGTTTGTAGGACATTGGCTCATGAATGGGTACACGAATGGCAACGAACAACTAAAGGTATGGAAAGAGGTCAAGATATTGGTGGTCAAAATGAAGATGAGGCTAATTCTGAAGCCGGATCGGTTATTAAAAAATTTGAACGTGACTTCCCTAAATATGAAAAATTTATGTATGAAGGTTTAGTTGGTATTGGGAAAAAAATAAATTTAATAAATGAACAAATTATATTATCTGAAAAAGAAAATATACGTGAAAACTTTATATTAGAGATGAAAAAAATTGGTATTGATAAACTACCTTATTCATATTCATCAATAAATAAATTTGTTGACCCTGAAACAATGAACATTCATTATAACAAACATTATAAGGGGTATGTTAAAAAATTAAATGACGCTTTATCAAAAAAAGATTATGGTGATGTTGAGTTAGAAGATATTGTTAAATCTATTGGGAAATATGATACGGTAATTAGAAATAATGCTGGCGGAGCCTTTAACCATGCTTTGTTTTGGAAAATGTTATCACCAAAAAAACAAAAACCAAGTGGTGAAATATTTGATAAGATCACAAAACAATATGGTAATATAAAAAAAATGAAAGATGAATTTAATCAAACCGCCAAAGATAGATTTGGATCTGGATGGGTTTGGTTAGTTATTAATAAAAGTGGTAGATTAAAAGTTGTGTCAACACCCAACCAAGATAATCCAATGATGAGTGTCGTTAAAGACGGAGGTTACCCTTTATTGGGTCTTGATGTTTGGGAACACGCATATTATTTAAGATATAGAAATAAAAGAGATGAATACATTAGAAATTTTTGGAATTATGTAAATTGGGAATTTGTTAATGAGTTATATTTGTTGAGAACTAAAAAATAAGATATTTATAAATAAAAACTATGTCAATAATTTCAGAACCAGAAAGAAGTAAATTATATACAAGAATTCGTCACCTATTAGGCGCTCCTCTTCGTAGTGTTGAGTTAGAAGACGAACAAATGGATACATTGTTAGAATTTTCTATTGATGATTATTCACAATATATACAAGATTGGCTAATAGAATCACAATGGTCTAATCTTTGGGGTTTAAATGTTGAAACACAATCATTAGCAAAAGCGTTTATCTCTAAAAGTTTAGATTATGAAACAAGATACACATATGCCTATTCTAAAATTGTAGGATTACAAGCTGGTGGTGACTATGTTTTAAAGAAAGATTATATTCAATTAGTTAATAACCAACAAATTTATGAAATACCTGCGTGTAGAGAACTTAACGAACTACTGTGGTTTTCTCCGGCAGAATTAAATAATACATTAATAGATCCGTGGACTTTTGGTGGAATTGCCGGTGGAGGATTAGGAGGACCGGGTGGATTTACTCAAATGGGTAACATGGCGGGTAGTTACTTTATGATGCCAGCGTTTGATATGTTGTTAAGAATGCAAGAAATTAATATACAAAGAAGAATAATCCAAGGTGATTTAACATATAGGGTTACAGCGTTACCTGAAGGTAAAAAAGCAATTCATTTAATGAATACACCTGGAGGTAAATTTGACTTCGGTAATGGTACATTAATGAAAGGTAGAGTTTGGTATTGGTATTATGATGCTTGTGAAGAGGATAAAGATAATTGTTTAAAAAATAATCCTGATATAATTCAAATGCCATCAGATGTACCATTCCAACAAATGTCTTGGGTTGATCTAAATAATCCGGCACAGGTTTGGGTTCGTAGATGGTTTACAGCATATTGTAAAGAAACATTGGCAAGAGTTAGAGGTAAATTTAGTGGTAACATTAAAACCCCCGATTCTGAATTAACAATGGATTACACCTCTTTAGCAACTGAGGCAAAAGATGAAAAAACAAAACTAATAGATGAGCTTACAGGACCTGAAGGTAGGTTAACAAGATTAAAACCTGAAAAAGTAATGGAAAGAGAAGCGTTAATTGCGGAAAACTTAAATAAATCACTTAAGTTTAGAGCAATGCCAAGACAAATATATGTTATATAATATGCCACAAATAATTAATATCCCAAAAAGAAAAACAATAATAAAAGGTGATGTTACAACTCACGTAACAACTCAAGTATATGTCCCCGATTATAAAATTGTTTCCGAACTACATTACACCTCTAATGGAGAAAAATTAATTATTGCAAAAAACATTAACGAAACAACAATAACTTTAGATTCCACAAAAAATTCAAAGGTTATTATAAAAGCATTAACAAATGTTAGGTTATTACCTGACATTGGTAAAATTGATGAGGAATGGGATGAACTCCAATTAGATTGGGGGGCTTGTGTACAGTTTCAATTTGTTGAAGGAAACTGGATAATACTATCTTCAGACGGGTTGAAGATGTCTTAAAACCTCATCATTTAAGAAACTTATAGGTATTGTTCCCAACCTGGTTCGGCAATATCGTATATATGGTCAGGACTAATACCAACGTTATTCCAAAAATTCAATTCTTCGGTGGTTATAGTTAATAGGTCGGTTAAATCATCTTGATCTTCAGGACTGAATGGTTTACCATTAATCAATTTACATTGGTCTGTTGTGTAGAAACTTCTATCCTCAGGATTCTTAACTAATAAAGTATCTCTAACCTCATCATCAAATACAATCATCAAAGGTTCAACTCGTTTGTTAAAAGTTGCAATTGCTCTTTGGATATTATATTCTCCCAACATATCAGGATTATTTTCTAAATCAGATGGTTCAATTCTATAACAATTAAGTTGAACGTATGATTCAACCATTTCACGAGGTATTTTACCATATCCTTCCATCATATTATCCAAATCAGATTGTGACCATCCTTTTTTTGGTTTGTTAACTTTCTGAACATCTCCGTGAGATGCTTTTGTTCCGTTATTTACATAAAGAATCGTATCGCCAAGATTTGACTGTATCCCATCTTTTATAATAAGTTCCATATGTGCTTGTCTAGACATTAGATTACCGGCTATGGTAGTTTGTTTACTACGTTTAATGTAATTCTCGACACTTAATTTAACTCTTGATTTAGATGCGATCTCAGCCAATGGAACTTTTTGGTCAAATATCTTTTGAATGTACTCATAGTACCACTCAATAAATTCTTTCCCCTCTCCTCTAAGTAATTGTTTAACTCCCTTATCCAAAAACTTCTCAATATATTTTGGCATCTTCTTGGACTTAATACTATTACCCGTTAGTTTAACTTTACCGTTATGTTCCATTGTTGCGTAGTTCTTACGAGCCAAATTAATACAAGAATCCCAAGTCCCATCACAATCTAAAAACATCTCCCCTTTCATGAAAATATCGTTAAACTCTGCAACATCAGAATCATAACCGGTATATTTTTTACCTTTTACGATTAAAGAGTTATTTCCTTTGCCAATATAAACACGGTCACCAACACCACCTTCCGGTAATGAAAAATTTACACCATCAGTATCTAATACTGATGCGGTGTAACCTCGTTTTGTAAAAAATTTAACCATCTGTCTTAAGTATTGTCTACCCGTACAAGTAATCTGTTCTCCCATATTAATATCTCCCCATGGAAATACCTGTGGTGCCGATAACGATCCGAAGAACGCATTGATAAAGATCTTAATTGGTAATTGTTTACGGTCAAATGATGTTGATTTCTTTTTATCGATATCCTTATATTCTGCCGCCAAATTCTTATACATAATACGAGAGTTACGGAAGTAAGTTAATAATCCTTTCATTGCCCCTGTTATGTCACACTCAGGAAACACGTCATGAACTAACTGAATGGATGGGTATAGTGATGAGTAGTCAAGTTTTAATACGTCCTTAGAATAACCTACTTTAAGTAAACGTGATAGACCACCAACAAAATTCCTTCTTTCTCCTTTTTTAGGAATTGCTAATCCATATTTATATGACCAAGCCAACATTACCATTTTCCATAATGTTGCGGTACCCATTGTAGATGCTCTTTCATATGTGGTTGGAACCAATGATGATAATAGAAATGTTGCTTGATTAAACTCATCATCCACAATTAATGTTTCCTCAAGGTCATCATCAAGGTACCTCTCAACAATATCATCACCAGTTGTTTTAAGGTAAACATCTCCTCGTCTTACACATATCTCATCAACCTTTGGGTCAATACCTACTTTTTTATATTTACCATTATCAGTATTTAACCAATACTCATCTTTTTCTGCATACATTGGACCAATACTTGTATGGTCAATATAGATACGATCTTTTGCTTCAGCATCAATATATTTGGTAATATATTTCAAACCCGCCTCTTTAATGTTTGAGTTGATTGCTTGTGATCTACGAACTGAGTGAATAATATCAATTACATTATATCCCCACATTTGAACTTGATTAAATTTCTCAACCTCATTTGCCAATTTTAACATTGACTCTCTTTGAGATATTGTTTTTTTACCATTTAATGAAAATGATATTTTTTTAATATCTAAGTTTAATGCTTTACACCTTTCAAAAATCCAAAACCAATCAAAGTTTGCTGAGTTATATCCCGCAATAATTGAAGGTTTAATTTCGTTTATTGTTCTAAAAAATTCAACAATACCTGATCGTTCTTCATCTTCATTTGAACATTCAATAACCTTTTGAAAACCTTTATTTGTTTTCATTCCAATCATAAATATTCTACCATCTCTTGGTTCTAAAGAGGTAGTCTCAAGGTCAAATACAAATCTTGTTATATCATTGTACTCCTCAAATCCTTTAAATAATCTTTTTTCTTTTGAGATGAGGTATTGTTCTACCGGAGACACCATTAATATTTTGTCTTTTGTCTTTTCTCCCCATGGATCAATTCCCCCTTCACGAAAGAATTGTATTAATGATCGATAACCCTTAATTGATTTAACTATGAATGTTAATCCTTCTTCTAATTGTTTACTATTGTCTGTTCGGAGTTTTTCTATTAGAATACCGTACTTACCCATTGCTTGTTTTTGTAGAGATTTCGATCCTTCATAAAAATTAAAATCATGTAAATCACCTACCCACGCAAATGCTATGAGTGAATCTTGTTGAATAACTTTACCTTTTCCCGGTACTTCTTTAATTTTAAAAATGTGGTCTGAAGCATAGTCAAACTCTACCGCAACTATGTGCTGTTCAGGGTCATTCCCCTCCAAGAAACTTTTAATTTCTTCTTGTGATATCATATATTTTATATTTGGTATATTGGCTGCCGTGTATAACGACATTCACCTTTGTTAAACAAAGATATGAAAAAAATAATTATGTGTCAAATTATTTTTAACAAGTTGGACAAGGACCCAATAAAATTGATGTCACACCAGCAGGAAATGAAGGTACCGTAGATGAACAAATAGTTGCAACTCCACCTGGACCAATAATCAGAGGTGAAATCTCGGTAATACAACACGGTGTAAATGTTATAGAAACTTCTTTTGTTGTATTATTATTACTAATCCTATACCAAAAACAACTCGGAGTTGGGGTTGGGGTTTTTGTTGGGTTTGGTGTTACCGTTTTAGTTACTGTTGGTGTTACCGTTTTAGTTGGTGTAGGTGTTGGAGTTTTTGTTTTTGTTGGGGTTACCGTTGGAGTTTTAGTAACTGTTGGTGTTGGAGTCTTAGTAACTGTTGGTGTTGGAGTTGGAGTTACACAAGGGTAGGTTGATATACAAGTAGTACAGTTTACAGATGTGGTCATATTCCATATTAAACTTATTGGACCCACTTGTAATGTAATTACCTCATAACATTGTAAATCGGTACCAATAATCACATTTCCAGATGTAAATGTTGATGGTAAATTAACGTATCTATATATTGACTTAGTACAACAATCAAGAACTAAATATGTTATATATGTTGGTGTTGTTGGTGTTACGGTTGGTGTTGGTGTTGTAGTTTTTGTTGGTGTTACGGTTGGTGTTGGTGTTATAGTTCTTGTTGGGGTTGGAGTTGGTGTTGTAGATGGTGGGGGTGGATTTGTTGGTGTTGGTGTTGGCGTTGGTGGTGGGTTAGTTCCTGTTGGTGTATTTGTTGGTGTATTTGTTGGAGTTTTTGTTGGAGTTACGGTAGGATATGGAGTTTTTGTTGGTGTTGGTGTTGGTGTTGGTGTTGTTAATTCGACAACATAACCAATACCACAAATTTCTAAAGATTGCCATGCGGCAATTTTATTTCCTATAACAGTTAACGTTGTAAATGGTAATGGGTTACTAAAGGTAAACACTCCCCCACCTAAACCTGTTGCTGTTATAAAAGTAAAACAATCACTACCACCAGTTCCACCAAGAATAACATTTCCAGATATAGTTGAACAACAGTGATTACATGATGTGATAAGCGGATTTCCAATATTAGTGGTAAAAGTCATTGCCGTACTAAGGGAAGTATATGGTGGATTTCCAAATGTTCTAATATAGGAAATTCTTAAAGTAACAGAAGTAACAGGAATACTAAATGCCATTGTATATGAATATGTTACTATTGCGGGAGGTGGAATTGGCCACTGAGAAACTGGTTGACCACCTAATGCAAGTACCGGACTAGATATGTTAAAAGAAGGAGAACAAGTATAAATAAATCCATATCCTGGCCAATTACCAAATCCTGTTGCAGTTATTACCATACCGCTAGAATATGTTAACGATGCCGTAGTAACCGATCCTCCGGGATTATTTAAAACTTCATAAACAAATGGTAAGTTTGCAAATTCTTCACAGTCAGGACAATTTGGTGTCGGTGTTGGTGTCGGTGTTGGTGGAGGATCTGTTGGTGTAACCGTTGGTGTAACCGTTGGTGTCGGTGTTGGCGTTGGTGTTGATCCACTAAGATATAACAATGAATCGTTACATTCTGGAATACTTGAAGCATTCCATACTCTAAGCCCACAATTTTGAACTAAAGTAAACGGGTATGGTGGAGATTGGTTAATGTTCAATAATGGACCAATAGGATTTTGACCGTTTCCGGTAAAATATATCTGACTATTATCAGTAAATAAACCATAAGTGTTAGAAATCCCTGGAATAAAAGGAACATAAACATCCAATGATAAAGTAGTATAGTCATACTGATTTATCCCAAAAAAACCACCAAAACCCATACCTACATTAACTAATAGTTTACTTGGAGATGTTGTTGTAAACATTAAATCCGCAAAAACTTGAACATTTGGAGGTAATGTAATTAAAGTTAATAATGATGCTGTTGTTGTCGTAATATCAAATTCTACTATTTCTGTAATCGTTGAACTAACAGTAATACTACCAATTAATGTGGAATTACTTTTTGCCGTCAATCCGCTACCCATAACAATAGGAAGTGGAATTGTTATAATTCTATTAAATGTTGCACTAAAAGGACATGGTTGGTAGTCGTACTCATAAATAACCCATTGGGTCCCTCCAGGTATAGAAACGACAGTTTGTAAAAAGATTTTATTAGATGTGTGTGCAATTCCATAAATTGAAAGTGGTGGATATGACCCACTAAAAAATGGTGTTAAAAAAATTGGGATATTAGTTGTAATATCATAAGAATAAACATCCAAACTAACATTACTCGCATCTAATGCAACAAATAAAACATTACATCTTTCTAAACAAATGATATTTTCTGGTACGGAATCACAAAATGTTAATACTGAACCAGATCCACCACCTGGTCCTGATATTGTTAAAGATGTAAAAGGAAGTGAGTTGTTTATGTTGAATAGACCTGAACCTACTACCCCGCCATCACAATCACTATTTATATTAGAGGCGGTAATTACATTTCCTGAAATTGAAACACAACATCCTGAACATAAATTAATATTGGGAGTATTACTCCCTGTGTTAGTTGTTAAAGTAAAAGATTCTCCAACATTATATCCAACTAAAAAAATTTTAAAATCATTAACTGGATAACTAAAATTTAATGTATATGTGAATGGACCACTCCCACCAATGTAAATCGAATTTTGGATCGCACAAAAACCACAATAAATTTCCGAACAAGATGGAGATGGATAAATTGCAACAGATCCTGTACCAGTTGCGGAAATTGTAAGACCATTAGAATACATAATACTATTACCTATTGCAGGTAAAAGAGTTTGTTGATCACAATCACAAGGTAATGGTGGAGGTGTTGGTGTTGGTGTTGGTGGAGGATCTGTTGGGGTAACAGTTGGGGTAACAGTTGGTGTTGGTGTAACATATGGAGGTATAAACTCCAAATCAATACATTCAGGACTTTGCCCTGAATCAAAAGACCTACTCTGTAAAAAGTTTCCAAGGAATGAAGTTGTATACGGAGATACATTTGATATTGACCAAAGTTCATTACCAGGAAATCCTCCTATATAAAATAAATTATTCCATTGGAAAAATGATTGTATAGTAGTTGTTATTGAAATTAGAATGTCGAGTTGTACCTGCCAAGAACCTGCAATATATTGGAATTGAGTAACGTATTTTTGTAATGTTGATGTGTCAAGTCCTATTGTAATCATTTTACCGCTGTTGTTCATAACAACTTCAGTAATTTGTCTATTAGCTGATAAAGTACTTAATTGAAATAATGAAGTTTTAGACCAAACAGTTCCGCTAATGTCCACTAAAACAATGTCAAAACCTGTACTACTAAATCCCATGGATACTAATAAGTTAGGGTTGACTATATTTGTTATTGGATCCCTATATACACATAATGCACCTGCCAACCAACCTAACCCTGGAATAGCACTTGGAGATGCAATGTCCCTAGACCAAACGGCACTCCAAGGACTTAACGTAATATCCCATTCTCTTATTCCTTGAGAAGCGTCTTGAGATATCCATAATTTTGTTGATGTATTTGTCATAGATTGACCTAACACATTTAAAGAATTGGGTAAATTTAGTAATGTTGTTATATTTGATGTTGGATTATAAGAATATAAACCGACAGAAGCCGGAGAAGATGTGTCTAACCTTGTCATTATTAAAGGTAAACAGTTCGCATCAATTGGTTCTGGAGTGTTTGTTGGTGTTGGTGATGGTAATAACCCTGATGTTGGTGTGACAGTTGGTGTAGGTGTTGGTGTTGATGGTGGTTGTACCGAATCTGAACATATATCCATAATAGTTCCCGCCAAACCTCCAGGGCCTGTTACTGTTAATGTTGTAAAAGATGAAGAATTTGAAATTGTAAATGTACCCCCACCCATATCGGCGAATGGTGATCCTGATGGACAATAGTCTGCGGTAACAACATTTCCGTTAATTGTTGCACAACAATAATCACAAGATGATAATATAGGATTACCTGTATTTGTTGTAAACGTAAATGATTCACTACCACTTGAGTTAATATTATAATTTATTAATCTTATCACTATATTATTAACCGGTACACTAAAATTTAATATATATGTAAATGAACTTGTTGGTCCTAACCATACATTTCCATTCACTGTCGGAGGTGATCCGACCATACACCACGAAACAAATCCTCCTGATGGGGTAAAGGACACGTCACCAAAACCTGAAGCAGTTACTGTAACACCATTAATTGTTGTTGAAGATCCTAAACCAGGTAAGGCACTAACCGTTGGGCATATTGGACAAACGGGTGTTGGTGTTGGTAATAACCCTGAAGTTTGTGTTGGTGTTTGTGTTGGAGGTAGTCCCGGTGTTACTGTCATAGTTGGTGTTACTGTAGGGGTTGGTGTTGGACAAGGTTCTTCTAATAAACATACGGAACAATCACCCAATTGTTCTATTAAGGTTGCCAAATCATCAGTATATGATATTAGAGTTGATGCTGGCGTGGATGGAGAAACGTTAGTTATACACCCATTAAATGATAATGAAGATAAATAATATGAATTAGTGGTTATAGGAAAAAAGGTACTTGGGATATTATCTATTCGTATATATAAACTAGGGTCACAACAAGATTGAAATACTGCGACTCCTGGTAATGGACATTCACCAATTGTTACATCAAAAGATGCATCTGAACAACTATCAGTTGGATCATAAATAAACCATCCTGTATCAGGAAAAGAGTCACTGTCTGTTGATCTTGGTTGTCCGCAGAATATTCCCTCCCAACCGATCATTTCCCAATAACCAAGATTATTCCATCTAATTGTTAATGGAGTTGTGTTATCATACCCAACCCAAGAAGGTTTTGAGTTATAAAAACCAATAAAATTAAAATCATAATTCATTTTTTAATGTTTGTTTTTTTTTCTTTAATTTTAACTACTAATAAATGTAAGTAAATTACTTGTTATAGTACCACCTCCAGCTGCGGGTGTTATAAATGCCGTAATAGATATTCTATATGTATGATTTGGAGGACAAGGTCCACCATAACCATTTGGGTTAACCGCATTTGGGAACCAATCTGTTTGTTGTATGGTTGTACCTGCTTGCCATCCTGTGGGTCCTGATGTCCATAAATTAATTGATGTTTGAGTTGGTGGGATATTTGTTACTTTCCAATGAACAAAAAATCCATTAGGACTTGTTCCACCGGCATTTATATCTTCCATTAATAAACTATAACTGATGACATCATTTGTATTTAAGTTATTTATAAACCAATCTAATCCAACACTATAATTAAATCCACCACAGAGTGGATGTCTTACCGTCTGAGCTAATGTTTGACCATTTAAGAACTGAGGACTTGTTAAAATAAGACTTGGTGGTGCGCTACATACAGATTGGGTCATTGTGGTACCTACTTGGTAATAATATTCATTTAAACAGGTTGTTGCTGTGATTGGGTTTAAACCCGGTAAAGTAATTAAATTTAGGTTTGGATTTACTAATGGAGCTGTACCACCTGTCCAAGCTTTAATTCCTAACTCATTTGCAACGTCATCTATACGACACGCAAATCCTAACCAATTGTTATAATTTGGTATACCATATAATGCTGAGAAATTAGTGTTAAAAACATTTTGAGCTCCAGTAGCAGTGGGATAAGATGGGGCACTATTACCGGCAAAAACTAAACCTATTACTTTAAAGTTTGGTGATGCTTGTGTACCAAAGTTAGCAATTAACATTGATCCCGAATCACCACCGGCACATGGCCATAAACAGTGTGGTTGAGCAGGTACACCGCTTGGTTTAAAAAAAGCTATTAATCTTGGGTTAAAATCTGCAGCGGTACTAAATTGTTGACCACCAGCAGCTAAATGCCAACTATAAGGTCCAACACTTGTTGCAACATTTATTTGACTAATCCTTAATTCACATCCCGGTGTTCCTAAACCCTTTGGTCCGGTTGATCTACCACTACTATATAATTGTGGGTTTGTTACCAATAAGTTATCAATTTCAGCGGTTGTTGCAAAAGGTAATGGATTAGGCATTAAAGCTTCAAACCCCGAAAATCTAAAAGATTGATTAAAATCAATTTCATTACAATCAATACTAACTAACGCCGCATCTACATTATTTTTTGGTAACCCTGATGGAGATCCTACCCATACACCATTTGGTTGTAAAGTTTGAAAGGGTGAAATTGGTACATATCTAACAACTTGACCGAATCTACTACCTATTTGAAACCCAAATTCTCCAGGTTGGCAAACGTCATTATCTGGATTTATTTCGTTAGTTATTGGGAAATTATTACCCAAAAAAGGATTTAAATTTTGATATTGAGCCTTTACAGAATTTCCAATCACAACGTGATTATTTGTTAAACCAACTAAAGCGTTCGTGTGTATGTCTTGCACAATCATACCTAAAGTACCAACAGAATTACCTTTTCTTACCGAGGTTATAGATATACCACCTCTCAATGTTGCAAATGCAGATCTATTTGTTGGTGGTGTTAATACAAAAGGTTCACAAAGTGGAGGTGGGTTAGTGATAGGTGTTGTTCTACTACATTGTAAAGTATAAATTTCACCAACTTGTATTACATCAGTATTAAGTGTTTTATTTTCACTTATTTTTATTTCTGATGGTAAAATTTCATTATCGGATAAATTAGTTAACGGTTTTTTTTCTTTCACCGAAAAAACAATACAAACTTCACCAGTATAAATACCGTTAGTTTGTTTAAACCCATAACCAACACCAACATCAGATGGTGTATTATCACTCCATTCTTTTAATTTTTTATTTATTTCTTCTGTTATCATTTTTTTTATTATTAACAAGTATATGATTCAAATGTCACAAATGACGTAAATGGTCCAATAGCTGCGTTAACAGGTGTAGGTGTAGGTGTTTTAGTTGGAGTAGGTGTTGGAGTTTTAGTTACCGTTGGAGTAGGAGTTTTAGTTTTAGTTACTGTTGGTGTCGGTGTTTTGGTTGGTGTTGTTGATGGAGACAATCCCGGTGTTGTTGTTACGGTAGGAGTTGGTGTAGGTGTTTTTGTTGTTGTTGTTGTTGGTGTTTGTGTAGGAGTTGGGGTTGGTGTTGGTGATGGTGATAATCCTGGTGTTGGTGTTACGGTTGGTGTTGGTGAAGCACTTGGAGTACATTCACATTTTGGATCTGTTAAAGTAACTGATCCCGACCCAGAAATAACACTTACACTTATTGCACATATGGTACCAGTTTGGAAGGTGGGAACGGGTAATAAAATTGTTACACCTTCACAACTAACATAAGAAATTGTTGATCCAGTACCAAACGGACCACCATAATAAGTCCACGTTTGACAACAAGGAGTAGTTGGTGTTGGTGTGGGTGTAAGTGTTCCGGTAGGTGTTGGACTAATATCACATGGTACTGTTAAATTATAAGCACCTACTTGCCAATATGTGTCCGCCCCCGAAACTTGTGTTTTAATACTATTAAACCCTGGCACTGTAATATAGGATATTGTGGTTGAATCAACATATGGTTTAGTTGTTCCATCCCAAGATTGAATACCAAGTTCACTTGCTACGTGGTCAATTCTACAAGCAAACCCAAAAGCATCAGAACCAGCAAACACTAATCCAACAATTTTTGATGTACCACTAAAATCTGCAACCAATGCAGATCCAGAATCACCAGCAAAAATAGGGTAGTTACAAACGGTTGCTAAGTTAGGGTCATTTTCGGGTCTTACAAACATAATTATATCCGTGAATGGAATTGTGGTTGATGTTCCTTGGATATTATATCCACTGACACCACCAGCAAAACCCAACGTGAAAGTTCTTAGTGGACAAGGTATTCCTTGTTTAACTCCTGTTGTTCTACCACTACTAAACAACATTGGATTTGTTATTAATAAATTATTAATTTCTGCCGTTGTAGCAAAAACGTAAGGAGAATTATAAGTCAAACCAAATTGTTTGAAAGATTCTGCAATATCAATAACCGGATTACATTCAACTGAAATTAAAGCCCCATCAACTTTGTTAATCCCCCCCGATACGGATATTGGAACATACCTAACAACTTGACCAATCATAGCTGCAGGAGCAGGTGAAGATGATTCTCCATTTTGAAATGCAGAATCAGGTTGTACTGATCCACCTGAAATAATATCATATTCATTTTGTATAAGACCTGATGGGTTTCTTTGACTTGTGTATGATGCATCCCTAATTACAACGTGATTATTTGTTACACCAACCAAAGCTTGAGTTGCAACATCAACCGCAATAAATCCTAAAGTACCTACAAAACCAAGTTTAGTTTGAGAGGTAATTGATATGCCACCTTGAATTGGTCTATGTTGTAAACGATTTGTTGGTGGTGTACTTGTCCAAGTGTAACAACTAGGATCACAAGCAAAAGTTTTAATTATACCCACCTCAATAACATCGGTTTTTAGAACTCTATCACTTAAAGTAAATTCAACATCAGGTAATAATTCATTTTCAGGAATTAAATGTAACGGTATTTTTTTTGGTACAAAAAATATGATTGACTCTTCATTAGTCATTTCACCATTTTTTATTTTTGTACCATAACCAACGCCCACATCATTAGGTGTGGCGTTAAAAAGTTCTTCGATAATTTCTTTTATTTCGTCAGTTAACATGTTTTAGTATTATATTTTATATAAATAGTGTTATTAGTTATAATTCCACAAGTAGGTGTAGGTGTAGGTGTAGGTGATAATCCTGGTGTTACGGTAGGAGTTGGTGTAGGTGTTTTTGTTGGTGTTGCGCTTGGTGATAATCCTGGAGTTACGGTAGTAGTTGGTGTAGGTGTTTTTGTTGGTGTTGTTGTTGGAGGTAATCCTGATGTTCCGGTAGGTGTTGGCGTTTTTGTTGGTGTTGGTGTTGTAGTTGGTGATAATCCTGGTGTTGTTGTTATTGTTATTGTTGGTGTTGGTGTTGTAGTTTTTGTTGGGGTTGGGGTTTGTGTAGGAGTTGGGGTTGGGGTTAGTTGTGCAGAACCACAAGTACAAGTACTTTCAAGATAAGTTTGACCATCTCCTGATAATTTTATAACGGATAACGCACATATTGTAGAAGCATATCCCGTTGAAGCACTAAATGTTGTTGTGTTTCCTGAACAATCTAACCATTGGAATGTAGATCCAGAAACAGGTCCCCCAAAATAATACCAAGTATTACAACAAGGAATTGGACTTCCTGTTGGTGTAATTGTTGGTGTTGGTGTTGGTGTTGGTGATTGAATAATCACACTAAAACAAAACTCATCTATTGGTGACGGAAGAGGTATTGGAGTTTTTGTTGGCGTTGGCGTTGGTGATAATCCCGGTGTTGGTGTTGGTGTTGGTGATAATCCCGGTGTTGGGGTAGGTGTTGGTGATAATCCCGGTGTTGGTGTGACAGTTGGTGTTGTTGTAGGTGTTGGAGTGTCTTGAGGACAACAACATTCTGTGGTTGTTGTAGTTGTTGTTGGACACACATTATTACAACAAGGAAACTCTATTAAATAACAACTTTCATATGGTAAATCTTCCGCAATAAAACTTTCTTGTACATTAATAAATAATTGTTCTCGTATTGGTAATATTAAAACTCCTTGAGAATTTCTTAATAAGAATTGAGCCTCATATCTTGCAGTTTTATTTGTGTCTTGTGGTTTGAATTGATAATAAATGTAATATTCAGGTTCCGCATTAGGATCCAAAAGTACTTTCTCAACAAAACCAGCCGAACTTGTTGAAATTTTAGGAATCCCGGTTTCAACATTAGTCATTGAAAAGAAGATAGAGGACTCTTCAATCATATCCATGAAAGAATTATAATCACTTCTACCGTCTTTTACAACCTGTAATTTTAATATAGGGAGAGTTGCATTCTTTTTAATGAAAAATTCCATTTATAGTTTTTACTATAAATATGCTGAACTACTAAATATTAACTTTCTTTTCTTAAAGAACCATCATAATGATGAAATCTATGGTGCTCCGTTGGAGTTAATAACAATAATCCAGGATTAATTTTTCCTTTTACTGTTTCTTGATAAGAATAACTCATTAGTACTTGTTCATGTGGATGTGCCCATTTTGTTTCTAAATAACAATTATAATTACCTTTTTTTGTTAAAACAATTGGCCAATTACACAAAAATATTTCACCCGTAATATATGGTAATCCTTTGTGAATATGTATTTCATCAAATTTTGTTTTAGGTGAATTAGAATCTAATCCTTGAGTAGGTAATTTAGGATTTTTTGGCCAATGATTTTTTCTAAAATCTTGTGGTACGTTATACCATGAAAATTGAATATCATTGGACCCGTAAAATTCACTAAAATTTAACTTTAAAAAATCAAAATTTTCTTTTTGAATAATTTCTAAAGATTTCTGATATAAATTATCAACATAACGAGAAAACCCGTTTCGACATACCTCACCTTTTTTAGGATAAAACGACATGTCATCTTCAAACCAATAATAAAAATCTAAATCAGTTTCATCAAAATGTTCTGCAACAAATACTCTACCACCAACAATCCCAATGTTATCTTTTTTTATATGTTCAAAACCATATTGTTCACATAGTTCAATATATCTTGGTGTTGTTGATAAATCAGTTGAATTATCTAATAAGAATTTCTTTGGTTTCTCAACAAAATCTTTATCGTAATCCAACATTGATTGGATAAGTACTTCTAATTGTTTTGGTGAGTTAAATGTGATAACATAAAGACCAACCTTTGATGTGTCCAAATTATTTACAACAACATCTTTTGATACTTCCGATTTAACCTCAACGGTCATATTTTTTAAATCCTCAAAGAATCTACCCATTAACCCATTACCTTCTATTTCTGAATAAGTAATTAAGTTTGGATATTTGTATGTCATAATAGTAAATAAAGATTCCTCAGTACCCATCAAACCTTGTGATAATGTGTCATTCATTAACCCATAATAGATACTATTAATTTCTGTTATTGCGTCTTTTTTTCCGCCAAAGAAACCAGCTCGAGCAACCATATTAACAGGTTTACCAACTAAATCACACAACTCTTGATATTTGAATCCGTGTATTTCACTATTGGTTTCATATGGAAAACAAACAAAGTGAAAATTATTAACTAATTGGGGTAATTTATCTAAAACTTTATCATGTGTAAAATATCCTGGATGTATTGTGTTAGTTAATCCGGCGTCAACCCAAAACATATATTCTGAATTAAACTTATCTAAAATTTTTGCGTCGTGTAAAAGATAAATTTTAGACATAACTAAAGGATTATACATCTCTAGTTTAGCTTGTGTCGAATCTGTTAACCAACCAACTTGATTATACCAATCAGGATTGGTTCTAATTTTTTGAATTTTATCGTAGAATTCATTATTCTTAAACCATGATAAATCCCTACGAACAAATTGAGTATTTTCATCACGTCTATTATCTAATACAAATTTTTCTAATTCTTCGTCCCCAAAAATTATCATATTTACATCAACTTGTAATAATTGTTGAAACTTATCTAAATAATGTTGGTATGATCTAGACCACCCTTCTTGGAGTTCTCCTCTACCTATATCCCATAGTCCCGTAACTATAGTAATAACATTGTTTTGAGTATTAACAGTTTTTTTTATAATATTATTTTTTGGTTTACTTGATGAAAAAATTTCATCATAAAAATATTTTGGTAACCCAACAATATCTTGACCCGATATTTCATATATAAAATCATTAGTTTTGAATATTTCAATTATCTCACTTTGTTCTTGTTCAGATAAATTAATCCATTCTAATCTTATAACCTTTGGTGTGTATTTTTTAAAATCAATTTGTTTAAAAATTTTAAAATCATGTCCCTCAGCATCAACTTTAAGAATATCAAAGTTATTTAGTTTATGTTTATCCATTAAAGTATCAAATGTAATACATGGAACCTTAACCAACTTACCATATTTTTCAACTGTAAGTCTATCACCTTCACTACCCAAACCATTTTTAGGTGGATAAACCGCACTCATACCATAAAAACAACTGTGAATTAAACCACTATCAATGACTTCTTTGTCAATTGTTATCATTTCAATTTCACCATCATAATCAGATATTGC
>Ga0307376_10001695_pt1 | contig 23039 bp, 15 predicted proteins | sample TR2MG_FD_202536 | JGI IMG/M metagenome (GOLD analysis project Ga0307376, IMG submission 202536) | Soil microbial communities from Risofladan, Vaasa, Finland - TR-2 | ecosystem: Environmental > Terrestrial > Soil > Coastal area > Acid sulfate soil | place: Finland: Risofladan, Vaasa | collected...
TACTTCTGAACAACTTCCATTGGTTCCAGATGCTCCAAACGAGCTTTCTTTTCAATTTTATCTTCTCCTTCATCAGAATCGTTTTCAAGGTGACCTACATCAGTAATATTACGCACATATCTCACCTTATACTCAAGATGTGTGAGATACCGGAAGAGCATATCGAATGTTATTGCCGGCCTGGCATGACCAAGATGAGCATCACTGTAAACTGTTGGACCGCAAACATACATCCCAACAAATGGTTGATGGAGTGGTATGAAGATTTCTTTTTTCTTTGTCAGGCTGTTAAAAATAAATAGGTTGTTCTGCATTGTAAAATTGTTTGTTATGACAAAAGTAAGGTAAAAATTCCTTTATTCATCCATGGGAACTCCAGAGTTATTTATATCACAAAAGATCACTTCCATATCGCTAGCTAGCTAGCAGGTCATGTCTCTGAAACTGGTGAAAAGATGTAATGTACCGGTTACTGAATTGTATTTTAATAATTATCTAAATATACTTTTTCTGTAACCTGTTTCAGGACAAGTTAAAAGAAATTTGGAAATAAAGGCCTCCTTAAGAAGATTAGGGGGTCAAAAAATAAAAGACAAAATTGTCCGAAATGTTTTGAATTTTTAAAAATCATTCCTATCTTTGACCCCACAAATCAAATATTCCTTCCTTATAAGGGTGTTTGGTTTTTATTAAGAAGGGTGAAGAGATTAGGCTCTGTGAAACCCTGGCAACCAATCCTGAAGTATTGGAAAACGGTGCCAAAACCTAATCCCGGAAAGCCGGGTGATGATAAAAATTTAACACAGAAACAATGAATTCGATTCATTTTATACACAAAAACTTCATAATGTCGCTTATGCCTATGTGCATGTGCCGGCAGAGACTTTGATTTGTAATCTGACATTTTCTTAGTTGAGCATCTGAGTTTTATATATAGATAGTTATATCTGTCTATCAGTTATTATACATAAAGAAAAAACAGTAATATAAAAATTAATAAAAATGGAAAATAAAAAAATAAAATTTGAAACTCTGCAGTTACACGCAGGACATAATCCGGACAAAGAAACATCATCAAGAGCTGTGCCTTTATACCAGACTTCTTCATACGTTTTTAAAGATGCAAAACACGCTGCTGATCTTTTTGACCTTGCAGAATTTGGGAATATTTATACGCGTATTATGAATCCTACTACCGATGTATTTGAAAAGAGGGTCGCAGCGCTTGAAGGAGGCGTTGCTGCGCTGGCTGTTTCATCGGGACATGCAGCACAATTTTTAACTCTGACAACCATTCTGAGGCAGGGAGAAAACTTCGTCAGTTCACCGTATTTATATGGTGGAAGTCATAACCAGTTTAAAGTGACTTTAGCAAATTTTGGTATTGAAGCACGGTTATCGAAAGATCTAAATCAAGCTTCCTTTGAAAAGCTGATTGATAAAAAAACAAAAGCCATTTATGTGGAGACAATAGGTAATCCTGGATTTGATATTCCTGATTTTGAAGCACTTTCTTCTGTTGCTGAGAAGCATGGATTGCCACTTATTGTTGATAATACATTCGGAGCATGCGGATATCTTTGTCGTCCTATTGAATATGGTGCAAATATTGTTGTTGAATCAGCAACCAAATGGATTGGAGGACATGGTACAAGCATAGGAGGGGTCATCGTAGACGGAGGAAACTTTAACTGGAACAATGGTAATTTTCCGGTCTTCACAGAACCTGCAGAAGGTTATCATGGCAAAGTGTTCGGCGATATATTTTCACAGACTTCTCCGGCAGGAAATATTGCTTTTATAATAAAAGCACGTGTTGAAGGATTAAGGGATGTTGGTCCGGCAATCAGTCCATTTAACTCATTTCTCCTGTTGCAGGGACTTGAAACCCTTTCTCTCAGAATGGAACGCCATGTTCAGAATACACTTGCACTGGCAAAGTGGCTTGAAGCGCATCCTGGTGTTGAGAAGGTAATTTATCCGGGACTATCTGGAAATCCTTATCATGAACGTGCAAAAAAATATCTCCCAAAAGGAGCAGGCGGAGTTCTGGGTTTTGTTCTGAAAGCAGAAAAGTCAAAAGCTGTCAGGCTGGTTGAGTACTTTGAGTTAGTAAGTCATCTTGCAAACGTAGGTGATGCAAAGACCCTGATCATTCAACCCGCGGCAACAACCCATTCGCAACTCTCTTCTGAAGAGCAGCTTGCTATCGGCATAGAACCCGGACTCTTCAGGGTCTCAGTGGGTATCGAACATATCGACGATATTATTGATGATTTTGAGCAGGCTTTACAAAAGGTTTTGTAATTAAGAATTTTTTACCTGGTACGGTTAAGGGGTCATCATTATAATTCAAGTATTTATGACAAGAGAAAAATTAAGAATAGGTTTATTCGGCTATGGATGTGTCGGTCAGGGCCTGCATGATGTATTGAATAGCAGTAAAGGATTCAAAGCTGATATAGTAAGAATTTGCGTTAAGGATCGCACAAAGAAGAGAAGGATCCCAATGTCGAATTTCACTTTTAATAAGAATGATATACTGAATGATCCTTCTATCAACCTGGTAGTTGAGCTTATTGATGATGCAGACGAAGCATATAATATTGTTACCACAGCAATGAAGGGAGGTAAAAACGTTGTTACAGCTAATAAGATGATGGTAGCAAAACATTTCAAGGAGCTTGTTGATATGCAGTCTAAGTACAAGGTTTCGCTTCTTTATGAAGCTTCAGCCGGTGCGAGTATTCCAATAATAAGAAATCTTGAGGAATATTATGATAATGAACTGCTTCATTCATTACGTGGTATCCTGAATGGCACTACAAATTATATTCTTACAAAAATGCATAATGACGAAATTCCTTATTCGGAAGCATTGAATGAGGCTCAGGAAAAAGGATTTGCTGAATCAGATCCTACACTTGATGTAGATGGTTTTGATGCAAAATATAAACTATGTATAATAACGGGTCACGCTTATGGCCTCTTCCTGGAGCCTGATGAAGTTTTCCATTATGGCATAAGAAAAATTTCAAAATTCGATATCCAGTATGCCAAAGAAAAGGGATTTAAGATCAAACTTGTACCATATGTTGGTAAGACAAATGAGAATACAATAACAAGTTTTGTGCTTCCCAGATTCATCTCTTCAGATAAATATCTATATAATGTTGATAATGAATATAATGGGGTAATTACTGAAGCTGCTTTTGCAGATAAACAATTTTTTAGTGGTAAGGGTGCCGGGGGCCATGCAACAGGAAGTGCTGTATTATCGGATATCTCAGCAAACTCCTATGGTTACAGATATGAATATAAGAAGTTCCAGCAGGGAACAGTCTCAAATTATTCCCGCAATCATAAACTGGAGATTTACTTAAGGTATAAAAATGAAAAGGATAAAGATTTATTTGGATTTGATGAAGTGTCGGAATACTTTAGCGGTAAATTTGCAAAGTATGTTATCGGAATTGTGAATCTGGAAAAACTCTATGCTATAAAGGAAAAACTTAATGAAATGGATGTTTTTTTAGTAAACACAGGAAGACAAGGAATAAACTAGCCCTCAGCTCTAACATGCGCTCATAATCGGCAGCGCTTTAACCCCCTTTTAGGGGAGACGGGGGTAAAAAAACAGGAAGAATAGGTTAAAAACTGATGAAATATCAAATAGAAAATATCATTCAACAAAAAATCCTCATTCTCGATGGTGCAATGGGGACTATGATCCAGAAGCACAAGCTTCAGGAGATTGATTACCGTGGCGATGAGTTTAAAGATCATCCTATGCTCCAGAAGGGGAATAATGATCTGTTATCGCTGACCAAACCCGGGCTGATAAAAGCTATTCACCTGGAATATCTGGAGGCAGGTGCTGATATTATTACTACAAACACTTTTAATTCCAACCGCGTATCCATGTCGGATTATGGCATGGAGAATCTGGTTTATAAATTGAATTTTGAATCAGCAAAACTTGCTGTCAGCGCTATTACTGATTTTGAGAATTCTGCAAAACCTGAAGAGCACTTTATTGCAGGTACCTTGGGTCCTACTAACCGAACAGCTTCAATGTCGTCTGATGTTAATGACCCCGGTGCCCGTGCAATCACTTTTGATGATCTGGTTGAAGCATATTCTGAGCAGGCAAAGGGACTTATAGATGGAGGAGTCCATATCTTACTTGTTGAAACAATATTCGACGTTCTGAATTGCAAAGCAGCTCTGTTTGCTATTGATTCTGTTTTTGAGGAGAAAGGTATCAGGCTTCCGGTGATGGTATCCGGTACAATTACTGATGCAAGCGGCAGGACCTTAACAGGTCAGACACTTGAAGCATTTATGGTGTCTGTATCACATTTCCCTCTTTTCAGCCTAGGCCTGAACTGTGCCCTTGGGGCTGAGCAGCTGCGACCTTTTGTAGAGGAATTATCGGTTAAGTCGGAGTTTCATATTTCGGTTCATCCTAATGCCGGGCTGCCAAATCAGTTTGGGGAATATGATCAGTCAGCTTCATTTATGGCTTCGATTGCTGAAGATTTCATGAAGGAAGGCTGGGTAAACATTATAGGTGGTTGTTGTGGCACTACCCCTCTTCATATAAGGGAGATCACAAAGGTCTCGAAGCAATATAAACCTCGGGTTAAGCCGGAAATAAAAAGATATACAAAGCTCAGCGGACTTGAAGTACTTACTATCACTCCGGAAACTAATTTTGTGAATATTGGGGAGCGTACAAATGTTTCCGGATCAATAAAGTTCGCACGATTAATCAAGGAGGAAAAATATGATGAAGCACTTGCCATTGCAAGAAACCAGGTAGAAGGAGGAGCTCAGGTAATTGATATTTGTATGGATGAAGCTATGCTTGATTCAGAGAAGGCAATGGTTAAGTTTGTAAATCTTATAATGGCTGAGCCTGATATCTCAAAGCTTCCTTTAATGATTGATTCTTCAAGGTGGGACACAATCGAAGCTGCCCTTAAATGTATACAGGGTAAATCGGTTGTCAATTCTATCAGCCTAAAGGAGGGAGAAGAGGTATTTCTTTCTCATGCCCGTAAAATAAGAAAATATGGAGCTGCTGCTGTTGTTATGCTTTTTGATGAAACAGGACAGGCAGATACATTTGAGAAACGTATCATGGTAGCGGAACGTTCATATCACTTGCTACTTGATAAGCTTGACTTCCCTCCGGAAGATATAATTTTCGATCCTAATGTTCTGGCAGTTGCGACTGGTATAGAAGAACACAATAACTATGCTGTTAATTTTTTACGCGCAACAGAATGGATAAAAAAGAACCTGCCATATACTATGGTGAGTGGTGGGATAAGCAACCTGTCATTTTCATTTCGGGGAACTAATAAGGTGCGTGAGGCAATGCATTCGGTATTTCTTTTCCATGCTATTAAAGCCGGCCTTGATATGGGTATTGTCAACCCTGGCATGTTGCAGGTATACAGCGAGATAGAGCCTGACCTTCTTCAGCTAACCGAAGATGTGGTGCTTAACCGAAGAAAAGACTCTACAGAAAGACTTGTGAAATTTGCCGAGGGAATAAAAAATGAAGGTAAGAAAGAGGAGAAAGAAGATGCCTGGCGACAACTTACAGTTATCGAAAGAATTAAACATTCACTTATAAGGGGACTGGATGAATTTATCGAACAGGATGTTGAAGAGGCAAGGCCTCTTTTTGGGCGCTCGATTGAATTAATTGAAGGACCTCTGATGGGTGGTATGAATGAGGTTGGAGATCTGTTCGGTTCTGGAAAAATGTTCCTTCCACAGGTGGTAAAAAGTGCCCGCGTAATGAAAAAAGCTGTTTCCCGGCTGGCACCGTACATTGAAAAAGAGAGTGAGGGAGAAGAGAAAAAAATAGCCGGCAGGATCCTCCTTGCAACAGTAAAAGGAGATGTTCATGATATAGGTAAAAATATTGTGGGAGTAGTATTATCGTGTAATAACTATGAGATAATAGATCTCGGGGTTATGGTCCCGGCCGAAAAGATCATCGATACTGCCATAAAAGAGAATGTTGATATTATTGGCCTTAGTGGATTGATTACACCATCGCTTGAGGAAATGGTTCATGTTGCGGCAGAAATGGAGAGGCGAAAAATCTCTGTCCCTCTTCTAATTGGAGGAGCAACAACCTCGGAGATACATGCAGCAGTAAAAGTTGCTCCGGCATATTCCAAATCTGTTATTCATGTAAAAGATGCATCAAAGGCCGCTGGAGTATTGTCTGCCTTGCTTCAGAAAGATAATAGCAAGTATGTATCTGGAATAAGAGATAAGTACAGAAAAATGAAGGAAGATCATAGCTCACGCCAGGCGGAGAAGAACTTTCTTTCTTTAGGTGAAGCAAGAAAAAATAAATATGTTACCAACTGGCATAATATCGAACTTTTTGAACCTGCAAAACCCGGACTTCATGTACTGGATGACATCGATATTAATGAGCTATCAGGTTATATCGACTGGACCTTCTTTTTCTTTGCATGGAAGTTGTCGGGTAAATACCCGGCAATACTTAGTGATCCTGTCAAAGGTGTTGAGGCAAAGAAATTATTTGATGATGCCCGGTTTTATTTAAAGGAGGTGATTGATAAGAAGCTTCTTGTAGCAAAGGCTGTTTTTGGATTATATCCGGCTTTAGCAGATGGAGATGATATTATAGTCTTCTCGGATAAAAGTAAAAAAGAGGTTAAATCTGTATTTCGGTTTTTAAGAAACCAGGAGAAGAAAGAGAAGGGAATTCCTAATCTCTCACTCTCCGACTATATTGCTCCTGTCACATCAGAATTAACTGATAACATTGGAGCCTTTGTTGTTACAGCAGCTCTTGATAATGATGCACTTAACGAATATGCTGATGATGACTATGCAACTATAATGATAAGGATTCTGAGCGATCGCCTTGCTGAAGCTGCTGCGGAATGGCTTCATGAAAAGGTTCGCAGGGAATACTGGGGTTATGCATCACAGGAGGATCTCTCTCTTGAAGAATTGTTAAAAACCAACTATGAAGGTATAAGACCAGCACCTGGGTATCCTGCTTGTCCTGATCACACCGAAAAAAAGGTACTTTTTGACCTTCTTGGAGCAGAAAAACTTATTGGAGCCAGCCTAACTGAAAATTTTGCTATGGTACCCCCGGCATCAGTAAGTGGATATTTCTTTTCACATCCAGGATCAACCTATTTTAATATAGGTAAGATCGGAATAGACCAGGTGAAAGATTATGCATTAAGGAAAAATATTACTTTTAATGAGGCAGCCAAATGGCTTGCTCCAAATTTAGGATATTGATAATATGAGTGTAATTGATAAGATAAAAAGTGCGAAAGGCCCATTGTTCACTTTTGAATTGCTTCCCCCCCTTAAAGGACATAGCATCGAAAGAATTTATACTGCAATCGACAGGCTTATTGAGTTTAATCCGGCATATATAAACTTTACATCGCATCGTAATGAGACAACATATCATGAGAGGTCTGACGGTCTTCTTGAGAGGAAAGTTGTCCGTAAAAGACCAGGGACAATTGCTTTAGCTGCAGCAGTAAAATATAAGTACAATATTACTGTTGTTCCTCATATCCTCTGTGGCGGATTTTCCAAGGAGGAGACTGAGAATGTTCTAATTGAAATGAACTTTCTAGGTATTGATGATGTTCTGGCACTTCGGGGCGACCCTCAAAAAGGCAGCCACAGATTCATACCTGAGAAAGATGGTCATGCAAATACCTTCGAGCTGGTACAGCAGATAATCGGCATGAATAATGGAAAGTATCTCGAAGATTCACTCGTAAATAGCTCCCCGACAAATTTTTGTATTGGAGTGGCTGGTTATCCTGAAAAGCACTTCGAAGCGCCTAACAGGCAGGTGGATATTGAAAATCTTAAACATAAAGTTGACGCGGGAGCAAGCTATATTGTTACCCAGATGTTTTTCGATAATAAAAAGTTTTGCAGGTTCAGAGATGAATGCCGGAAGGTGGGGATAAAAGTTCCGATAATTGCAGGTATTAAGCCAATTTCTGCACTAAACGATATTAAATTACTCTCCCAGGCCTTTCATATAGATCTGCCAAACGACCTTGTCAAAGCAGTAGTTAAATGCTCCTCCGACGAAGAAGCTCGTGAAGTGGGAATTGAATGGGCAACTATGCAGTCACAGGAACTGATTAAGGAAGAAGTGCCTGGTATTCACTATTATACCCTGGGAAGATCGGATAATATTGCCAGAATTGTTAAGGCGGCATTCTGATATGCGTCGGGCATCTGGCATCAGGCGACAGCGATTTTTCATTATTGAACCACGCATCACATACCGCCAACCCTTTTATAGATTAAAAGCCTTCTTTATCTTATCAACATAATCAAGTTTTTCCCAGGCGAAGAAATCAACTTTTTTAAGATAGACTTTTTTGCCGTTATTCACCACTTTTGGTTTACTTCCGGGCACCTCATAATAAACTTCAACATTACCAACAGTATGTTCACGGCCAAAATGGCCATATGAAGCTGTTGGCAGGAAAACAGGGTTCTTAAGTCCGAATCGTTGCACTATGGAATATGGACGTAAATCGAACAGGTTCTCGATTTTTAAAGCAATTTCTCCGTCATTAAGTAACTTCCCTTTACTATCTTTTACTTTGCTAGTTCCGTATGTATTCACATATAAGCCAACAGGATGAGCAACACCAATTGCGTAGGCTACCTGAATCAAAGCCTGATCACAAACTCCGGCTGCCACTAAGTTTTTTGCAATATGGCGGGCTGCATATGCAGCAGATCTGTCGACTTTTGACGAATCCTTACCAGAGAAAGCACCGCCACCGTGAGCTCCATGGCCTCCGTAAGTATCAACTATTATTTTTCGGCCGGTTAAGCCGGTATCTCCATGAGGACCTCCTATGACAAACTTGCCAGTTGGATTAACAAGTAGTTTAAGGTCGTTTTTAAACATTTTCTGAATTCTTGTTGGAAGAGCTTTTTTAACCCTGGGTATAAGGATCTTTAGAAGATCTTCTCCGATCTTCTTTTGCATCTCTTTTTCTGCCACAAGCTCAGCTTTTTGTGACCTGTCTTTTGGAAGAACAAATTCATCATGTTGTGTACTAATAACAATTGTATCGATTCTTCGAGGGGTGTTATTGTCGTCATATTCAACCGTTACCTGCGATTTGCTATCAGGTCTTAGGTACTTCATCTGTTTTCCCTCTCTTCTTATTTCTGCCAGTACCTGAAGAAGGCGATGAGCCAGTTCAACTGTCAAAGGCATATAATTATCCATTTCGCGACAGGCGTAGCCGAACATCATTCCCTGGTCACCAGCTCCCTGGTCTTCAGGATTATTGCGATCAACACCCTGACGAATATCTCCGGATTGCTCATGTATTGTAGAGATGACACCACAAGAGTCAGAATCGAAACGGTATTCAGCCTTTGTATAACCAATATTACGTATTACGTTACGTGCGGTTTCCTGTACATCAACCCAGCCATCTGTACGGACCTCTCCGCCACATACAACAAGCCCTGTCGTTACAAAAGTCTCGCAGGCAACTTTAGATTCGGTATCCCAGCGAAGAAATTCATCAAGTAACGCATCTGATATCTGATCGGCTACCTTATCTGGATGGCCTTCTGAAACGGATTCGGAGGTAAATAAATATCCCATAATATAATTAGTTTTACTATTTAATGTAACAAAAATTAAATCAATGTAAATATTATACAATGTTAAACAACAGATGGGAAATTTGGTTGATAAGGAAAAGCGAATTAAAAGCGGTTTAGCATTTTTTCCTGTGGTTGCAATCAGCACAAATCTTTCCACCAGATTATCGTGGTACAAAGCAAATAAAAAAATCCTGAAAAACCAAAAAATTATTTTGAGGTAAGATGTCTGAAAATCTCCTCGAGGTTATTCTCCTTCTTCTGAAGTGATAAAACTGTGAGTTTATTACTGACTGCAAATGCGAAGAGAGCGGGACGTATATCCACCTCTCCTTCAGCTTCAATTAGCCACATATTATTTTTTATTTTTTTTGCAGAACTAACACTGGCAATTTTCAAGATTAATGACTTCTCAATATCTTTATCAAAACCTACCTCAACAACCTGTTTAGAGCGCTTTATAATTGAATAGATATTGCTTTTTTCTTCATCAGCAACAATCACCCCGTTATCTATAATAACTACCCTGTCGCAGATTGCTTCAACTTCCTGCATAATATGGGTTGAAAGCATTACAGTTTTTTCCCTTCCAGCTTCTTGTATGAGATTCCTTATTTCAATAATCTGGTTTGGATCAAGTCCCGTTGTTGCTTCGTCGAGAATCAGTACCTCTGGATTATGTATTAGTGCCTGCGCGAGCCCGACCCTTTGCCTGTAACCCTTTGAAAGCGCTCCAATCTTTTTTGTCTGTTCAGGAACCAGGCCTGTTAGTTCAATAATTCTGTCGATCTGTTTTTTCTTTGATATGCCTGTATGATATATTGAAGCCACAAATCCTAAATATTCCCTGACATACATTTCAGGATAGAGTGGATTATTCTCAGGAAGATAACCTATTAATTTTCTAACTTCAAGATTGTCGGTTCCAACCTCAATATCATTAACATGAACATGTCCCGATGAAGCCGGGATAAAACCTGTAATGATCTTCATCATAGTTGATTTGCCCGCACCGTTGGGTCCAAGAAACCCTACAATTTCACCTGTCTTTACCCCAAAGGAGACATTATCAAGTGCTTTCTGTTCTCCAAAAAACTTTGTAACCCCCTGAACTACAATTGACATAATGATTCTTTGATGTAATTAATTGCAGGAGCTAAGATAAATTATTGAGATGGCATCTGCAATGATATGTTTTACATATCCGTTTTTTAAACCTGGCTGTTCATGCAAGAGCTCAGCTCTTGCCATTTTATTATCAGGATGAACTTAAACCCTATTATTTCCTTCACCCCCGGTGGGAGACTGGGATGGGAGGTAAGATTGTGAAATTTATGGAGTGAGTTCCTTAAGTATATTTTACCATGTAACCGCTATAATTCAATGATTATTATTTACTAAATTTGATTGATACCAACAAGAAAAGACAAATGGATAACCAGCTAGTTATTATTTCCGTAATGGTAATATATATCTCACTTTTAATTTCATGGGGGATCTTTCAGGGGAAAAAAGTCAAAACAGGCCTCGATTATGCAATTGCTGGAAGAAAGTTACCAGGTTGGGTTGCAGCGCTTTCAGAAAGGGCAACAGGAGAATCTTCGTGGGCATTGCTGGGTCTTCCGGGAGCAGCTTATGCTATGGGACTTACAGAAGTATGGACAGCTATTGGTTGTGTTGCAGGCATTGTTGCTGCATGGGCATTATTGGCATGGAGACTCAGAGATGAAGCGGAAAAATACAATGTGTCAACTTTTACAGAATATCTGGCTGCTAAACATGGAGACAGCGGAATATTGCTCAGGAAAATATCCAGTTTAGCAATTGTCTTCTTTTTCTTTTTTTATGTTGGAGCACAGTTTCTTGGAGGAGGAAAAACATTGCATACTCTTTTTGGATTAACCCCTGGTACCGGCATTCTCATAACAGCAGCTGTTATTGTCCCATATACAGTATATGGTGGTTTCAGAAGTGTTGTATATACAGATGTTGTACAGGGTTTAATGATGATCATAACACTCATAGTTGGTCCAATTGTAGGGATATTTTATATTATGAATAATCCGGATGTTTATTCTTCGGATATCACAGGGGCACTTATTAAATCTGGAGGAAGTTATTATTCCCTTACAGGTGCTGCGAAAGGATTTGGAGCAGGTCTTCTGATTACCGGAGGATTCAGCTGGTTTTTCGGTTATCTTGGAGGACAGCCACAGTTGAGTTTGAGATTTATGGCTATAAGGGATCCTAAACAGGCTAAAAAAGCCCGGAATATTGGTATTATATGGACAATAGTAGCTTATATAGGAGCTCTTATGCTTGGTTGGATTGGAATAGCAATTTTCGGACCTGCCGGCCTAAGTGACCCTGAGTATGTTATGCCAAGTGTAATACTTAAACTCTTTCCTCCTGTTATTGCTGCACTACTTATTACAGGGGCCATTGCTGCAATGATTTCTACTGCTGATTCTTTGCTTATTCTCTCAGCTACGGAATTTTCAGAGAGCATAATTAAGAAGAAAAGTAAAGAGGATGTTGCTGTTTCCCCGGCAAAAGATTTGAAAAGGTATCGTATTACAACAGCTCTTATTGCTATTGTTGCACTTCTATTGTCATATATCTCTCCGTCGAAGCTAATCTTTACCCTTGTCAGTTACGTATGGGCAGGAATTGGATGTACTTTTTCTGTTGTAATCCTGTTTACTTTGTTTTGGAAGCGATTTCATGGGAGGGCCGCTATTATAACTATTATATCTGGAATACTTTTCACTATTATATGGATTAGTGGAGGATTTGAACAATACTATTCGGTTTCGGAAGATAAAACAGAATTCCTCTTAAGGCAGGACATTATTGACATCAATGAAAAGGTGGCGCTTCTTAGCGTCGAGGGCAGGAAGTTTGTAAGTTCAACCAGATTTGAATCAGAGATTAAAGAGTTGCTCAAAGAATCTGATATAACAGCGGATATTCCTGTAATTACATCTTCATACTTGGAGAAAGGAATTCCAGCCAGACTCACCACTTTTCTGGTATCACTATTAGTGGCGGTAGTATCAACATATGTTGTTCGTTCTAATCTCCCCAGCCACCCATAAATTGTCCGACCCTTGCAAAGGATGCCATTGGATTTACACAGCAGACAGGGATCTTGGAACTATTGGCAATCATATACTGTTCTGAAGCACCCAGAACATAATCTGCTACAGTGATATTCTTGGTTGTCATGATAAGTAGCAGGTCAGCATTTATTTTCTTGGCAAAATCGAGGGTTTGCTCAGCAAAGTTACCTCTGGGGACTTCGTGAATCTCATACTCTATATTGTTCTGTATAAAGTATTTAATGGCATAATTTAGATTAACATTTGTCTTTTTAGTCAGACTTTTATCGGTACTGACAGAAACTAGCATATGAATCTTGGATTCAAAATATTTTCCCATAAAGATACCCATCTTGATCTTTTGCTTGTTTTCACCCCTGAAATCAACAGGAAAAACAATATTATGATACTTCTCCAGATCAACAGGAGGGTCCTGAATTACAATAAAAGGAACTTTTGATTTAACAATTACTTTCAAAGCCCAGCTACCGGTTAGCTTCTGCATACCCTTCATACCATGGGTGCCCATAACTACCAGACTTGCTTCTTTCTCATTTACATATTCAGCTATTGCTGTGAATATACTCCCTTTGGAAATGTGATATGTGATCGGGATATTATATTTTTTACTGTTTTCCTCAGTTATTTGTTGAAGCCTGTTCTTTTTATCAGCAAGAACTTTCGCATTGATACCAGAATCTGCTATATGCAGAAGGCATATAGCATTATCCACCATCCGGCTTATTTTGGATGCGTGGGCCAAAGCATTGTTGGCAACGTTAGTGAAATCCCATGGCACAACAATTAGTTTTTTAACTTCTTCCATTGCTCTTAAGAATTATCTGTTATAATTTCAAAGTTATTCAGATTTTACCAATTTTCAAACGAATAATTAATTGATATCTATTTGTTCAATAGTAATAACTGTTTTGCAGAACAATTATTATGGCAAAGAATGAAATAATCTGATTAATAAGGCTCTAACGCACAAAAATAGTGCCATTTTAAAATAAAAACGGGTCATTTCAGTTATTGAAAGAGGTGTAAACAGTTTATTTAAACAAAATAATGGGATTTTAAGGCTAACATTTTATTATTTTTGCGCAACAAATTTTGTTGATTTAAATTGAAAATGTGAAACCCGCATGTTTTGCAAACACTAATACGTATAAAAATAATTTTTGAACATGTTGATTCCCACGTTTAAGTGGGGCAAGCTATCAGACAATTAAAAATTAATTAGTATTCTAATGAAACGAACTAAGATAAAAAGACTATTTTCCTCACCACAGTTGGGTTCGGATGTTTTGGTGAAAGGCTGGGTAAGAACAAAGCGTGGAAATCGAAATGTTGTGTTTATTGCTCTAAATGATGGGTCGACAATTAACAATATTCAGATAGTTGTGGATGCTGCCTCCTTTGATGAGGACTTATTAAAAGATATTTCGACCGGTGCCTGTATTGCTGTAAACGGAAAACTTGTTGAATCGCAGGGGCAGGGTCAGAATATAGAAATAAATTGTACTTCGATTGAGCTTTATGGGAAGAGTGATACAGATTCATACCCACTTCAGAAAAAAGGACATTCAATGGAATTTCTAAGGGAGAATGCTCACCTTCGTTTCAGAACTAATACTTTTGGAGCTGTTTTCAGATTAAGGCATGCAATGGCTTTTGCTATTCACAAGTACTTTAACGATAAGGGCTTCTTCTATCTGCATACTCCAATAATAACAGGAAGCGACTGTGAGGGAGCAGGGGAGATGTTCCATGTTACAACAATGGATCTTAAAACGATTCCTTTAAATGAGGTTGGATCTGTTGACTATAAAAGCGATTTTTTTGGGAAGGAGACGAACCTGACCGTCTCCGGACAACTCGAAGGAGAACTTGGAGCTTTGGCATTAGGAGATATTTATACTTTCGGTCCAACATTCAGGGCTGAGAATTCAAATACACCCCGTCATCTTGCAGAGTTCTGGATGATAGAACCTGAAATGGCATTCTACGATCTTATTGATAATATGGATCTGGCTGAGGAGTTCGTTAAATACTTGATCAGATATGCACTTGATAACTGTCGTGAAGATCTGGAGTTCCTTAATAATATGATTGATAAAGGCCTTCTCGAAAGACTTAATTTTGTTCTGGACAATGAATTTGTAAGGATTACTTATACTGAAGCTGTTGATATCCTTTCAGATTCGGGTAAGACATGGGAATATCCGGTTGGTTGGGGTAGGGATTTGCAGGCTGAACATGAAAGGTATCTGGTTGAAAAACATTTCAAAAGGCCTGTTATTCTTACAGATTATCCAAAAGAGATTAAAGCATTTTATATGAAGCAGAATGACGATGATAAAACAGTTAGAGCCATGGATGTACTGTTTCCCGGAATAGGTGAAATAATAGGAGGATCACAGAGAGAGGAACAATATGATAAATTGCTCAATCGAATAAGGGAGATGAACTTGCCGGAGAAGGATCTGTGGTGGTACCTGGATTCCAGAAAATTTGGCACAGCTCCACATAGCGGATTTGGTCTGGGATTTGAAAGATTGATATTGTTTATTTCAGGTATGGCAAATATAAGAGATGTGATACCTTTTCCAAGAACTCCTAAAAATGCTGAGTTTTAAACAGGGTGTTTTAAGTATGTATTCATTGAAAAGTAGAAGATGTTGAAGCAAAGGTTACAGCAGAAATTACTTCAAAAACTTTCACCACAGCAGATTCAGATGATAAAGCTGCTGGAGGTTCCTACTTTACAGATTGAGCAACGGATAAAGAAAGAACTTGAGGAAAATCCTGCATTGGAAGAGGGTCAGGACGAAGAAGATATCCGTTCAGAAACGGAAGAAGAAGATCAATTAGATGTAACAGATAAAGAACAGGAGGAATTCACTCTGGATGATTATATTGAAGATGATGAAATTCCGAATTATCGCCTTCAGGCAAAGAACTATAGCAAAGATGAGGATAAAAGAGCTGAAATTCCCTTCTCTGTTGGATTCTCATTTCATGAACATCTTGAGTCGCAGCTCAGCCTGAGAAACCTGACAGATAAACAAAAGATCCTGGGAGAATATATTCTTGGAAATATTGATGAAGATGGGTACCTGAGAAGAGAATTAATAAATATTGTTGACGACCTTGCTTTCCTGCAGAATGTTGAAACTACAGAGAGTGATCTTGAAGAGGTACTTAAAGTAATTCAGGATCTTGAACCTGCTGGGGTCGGGGCAAGAACTCTCAGGGAATGTCTTTTACTTCAGATAGAGAAACAAGATAGATCTCAACCATCTGTTAATTTGGCATATACAATCCTCGATTTACACTTTGAAGAATTCACTAAAAGGCATTATGATAAAATAATTACACGCCTGGGGATCACGGAGAATGAACTGAAAGAGGCAATCGATGAAGTTCTGAGACTCAATCCAAAACCGGGAGGTGTATATAGCGATCCATATAGTAAAACATCACAGCCAATTATTCCTGATTTTATCCTGGAACTGTCTGAAGATGGATTTGATCTTCATCTTAATTCAAGAAATCTGCCAGAGCTTAAGTTAAGTAGTGCATATAGCGAAATGTTACAATCATACAGCAACGATAAAAGTCAAAAGAAAGAGATGAAAGATGCTGTTATGTTTGTTAAGCAAAAGATTGATTCGGCAAAATGGTTTATCGATGCAATAAGGCAGAGACAGAATACTCTCCTTCTAACGATGAATGCTATCCTGGAATACCAAAAGCAATATTTCATCGATGGTGATGAAACAAAACTTAGACCAATGATCCTAAAAGATGTCGCTGAAATGACAGGACTTGATATCTCAACTATATCAAGAGTCGCTAATAGTAAATTCATCCAGACTTATTTTGGGATAATTCCACTTAAGTTTTTCTTTTCTGAAGGACTTCAGACAGATAGTGGAGAAGAGGTATCAACCAGAGAGATTAAAAGGATTTTACAGGATTGCATTGAAAACGAGAATAAACGCAAACCATTAACTGATGAGAGGCTAACAGAGATCTTACAGGAAAAGGGTTACCTGATAGCTCGCAGAACTGTAGCTAAATACCGCGAGCAACTTAATATTCCGGTAGCAAGGCTAAGAAGGGAAATATAATTATCATTCTACATAAAAAGTGTACATAACAATAAAATATAAATTAAGAGGTTATTTGTAAAGAATAATACTTGTAAACACATCAGTAAATAAGTTCTGTTTGGAGATCTTCGATGGACTCTGTTAAATAGTTCTTCAATAATAAAATGATTATTACATACTATAAATGACTACTGACAAAAGAAATGTTGCTTCTTATAAAATACCCAAAATAGTATCTATTATTTTTCATCCGTTGTTAATGCCTCTTTATGGTATGGCAATAATTTTTTCAGCTCCAACACTGTATGGGTATCTTCCTTTTAATGTTAAGAAGTTGTTATTGCTGATAATACTGATAAATAATGTTTTATTGCCTTTTTCATTATTACCATTCTTTATATACAGAAATATAATAAGCTCATGGACTATTGAGGACAGGAAAGAAAGAATTATTCCTCTTATAATAGTTACACTCCTCTATGCAGCGTCATCGTATATTATCTTCAATTTTCCGATTCCTGCTTTTTTGAAATCATTACTTTTTGCCTCCTTTATGATATCTCTTATTATTACGGTGATAAATTTTTGGTGGAAAATTTCAATCCATTCTGTTGGAGCCGGCGCACTTATAGCCGTGGTTATTTTACTTTCTCTGAAGATGAATACACCTCTTATATGGTATCTGATTATTGTTATTGGGATTTCTGGAATGGTTCTTTCATCAAGATTAAAGCTAGAAACTCACAATCCAGGGCAGGTTTGGTTTGGATTTTTGACCGGTTTTCTTGGATTTAGCCTATATATGTGGTTCTTCTAACAGTTCTTCTAATGCATTTTGCAGGCAAACATTACTTAACTCAATTATTTCATCGGAGGGTAAATTTATTATCGAATATTTCGGAATATCTTCTTTTAGTTCATTCTGTTTGACGGAATAGAACCAACCTTTCCCTGCAAGGTATTCAGCAAGGTATTCCTGCTCTGGCTGGCCCGGAGTAGGAATAAGTAATGCGCTGCATCTCAGGTGTATAAGATCCATTATCGTTGTGTATCCTGATCTGGTGATAATTTTATTACTCCCGGTTAATATTCCCCTCATTTCTGATGAAGGTAGATGATTATAAAATGTAAAGTTACCAGATCTGATTATTTCAGTTTTATCTCCCGGTCTTCCTTCAAACACTGCTGTCATTACTTTTTTATCTTTTAGAAAATATATCAGTTTCTGTTTTAGAATTCCCCTTTGTGGCTCTGGTCCTGAAAGAATAACCGAGTTGTAGTAATGTATTTCAGAATTCTCATGGGAAGCTGGTTTGTCTGATATAAATCTGGACAAAATACCTATATACCGAACATTATGAGGGAGCTTAACTCCATGAGATAACCTTCCCGAAAAATTCAACTCTCCTGGCAGATCAGGAATGAAGCATAAAGAGTATTTTTTTATTATGAACCGGTGAAGTAATACCCCAATAAACTCTAATGACCTTAAGGCTTTTGGGAAAGGGATTAATGGCATATGAGTTACATATACTGTTTTAATTTTTCTGTTCCACAGTCCGAAACGATTATCACTGATCACAATATTGATATTGTAATCGAGTATAATCTTCTTTAACCTAAAATGTTCCCGTATAATATGAAATATAAGAAGAGGAGTTTTAAGAACCAGAGCAATATACTGAGGCAGAATATGGGAATAAACTGGATTGAATCCCTGAAACTTAATATAAGAAACACCTGGTAACTCGATACGGAATAGTGATAAATGCTCTTCTCCGCAGCCAACAAATATATTATTGTTCATATCACGGAGTTTACTTGCAAGCGGTAACATACGCGTGGCATGACCCAAGCCCCATTCCAAAGGACAGATTAGTATGTTATTGATCTTATTCAATTTTATCCCGATATCTGTGTCTTAATACCCAGCTCTTTAACCAATGTAGCAATTTTCCTGAGTTCTATAACAGGTACTTTGCTTAATTGCCCGCCTTTTGGAGTATCTCGCGATATAGTATATATCATTACTTCCGAAGGTTTTATTCTTTCAATAGCTTTAAGCCATGCATTAATCTCTTTGGAAGTTGTATTGTCGATAACAGTGCCATTGTATATCCCACGAAGAAATAGCGTCTGGATTATAACTTTCCCATTGAATCCAATAAGGTTATTAATAAGCTTTTCAACATTAATGCTTACTCTTGGCTGGTTATGGATTCTAATTGTGGAATTAAATGCAGAGTCGAGTTTAAGAATATTCATATCAACTTTTAACAGTGCTGCTTTTATAAGTGGATTATTTATGGTAGTTGAATTAGACAACACAGCTATTTTGGATTCAGGGAAGTATTTATTTCTCAATATTATACTGTCATCAATTATTCCCGGAAATTCTGGATGAAGAGTGGGTTCTCCATTGCCTGCATATGTAATAACATCAGGTTGTTGGTCCTTCGTTTTCAATACTGAAAGCGTATGGTCAAGAGCCTCAAATACAGCCTGGCGACTGGGAAGATGAGTTACGGCTTTTTTAATATCACTGGTCCATCCACATTCGCAGTATATGCAATTGAAATTACAAATCTTTTTTTTTGTGGGAAGAAGATTTATTCCAAGAGAAACACCAAGCCTTCTGCTTTTAACGGGTCCGAATATTATTTCATCAAATAGAAAAGTAGCCATATTCTCCCTTTTTAACGAGGTTCAAAATTAACATAAATTGGAGAATCCTTTTGTACCTGATTCTTTTTTTCGTTCTCCTGATACCTGATTATGGATTATTGCGCTAAGTTTTGATCAGAAAAAAGCATATGAAGATATTATGAATTTACTTTTATTTAAATCGTTTAGCTAACAGTCTCGGGCCATAAAATAATAATAATTGAATTGGTTTAAATAGCTCTTTGGAGTTTATTGGGAGTTCCCCCGTTTAAGAAGGACAGTCTATGTGACCGTAAAATATAGGATATTAACAGAAGAAAGGAACTTGAATGGAATCATTTATTTAAGTTAATTATTTTTATTAAATTTGTAGTAGAAATCAGATAAACTGAAAATTGGATATAACAGCATTTATTCGGGAATTATTATTTGGACATGATTGTGTTATTGTGCCTGAATTTGGTGGTTTTCTGGGTAATTATACTCCAGCTCGTATCGATAAGAGCACAGGGACGTTTTTCCCTCCGGTAAAACAGATATCCTTCAACAGGAACCTGAATCATAATGATGGGCTTTTAGTTGGAAGGATCTCAGGATCATTGAATATTAACTATGGCGATGCCAGGAATCTGGTTCAGGAGTTTGTTAGTGAGCTTAAAAGAAAACTGGGAAAAGGTGAGAAGGTTGTTTTTGATCATATTGGAAGCCTGGTTAATAATCAGGAGGGCAATGTTCAATTTGAACCCGATATTAATGTAAACTATAATCTTGATTCATACGGACTTGAATCGTTTCAATGTTTGCCTCTTGAAGGATATGATGTCAGGAAGAGGATCATAAAACATGTTGGCAATGATTCTGTAAAGCAGACTTCAGTTAAAAAGATATTATGGAGGGCTGCTGTAATAATCCCTATTCTTAGTGTAATGGTTGCCGTATCGTTAAAGACAGACCTTTTCAGAGGTAAAGTGGAAGCTATCACACTTAATCCACTTGTAACTGCTGAATTTGAGCATAATAAGAAAGCTGTTGACGAAGGTATAAACGATGAATTTGTTAAGATTGAAGAGAATGTAAAACCAGTATCTGAAGTGCCTATTCCTGAAGTATCTGTTCCAATAGTATCTGAATTTAATACATACTGTGTTATTACAGGAAGCTTCAAATCTGAAGAGAATGCAATTTCTCAGTTAAAGATGCTTAAAGCAGAAGGCTTTTCACCTGAGATTGTACAGGCTTCCAATGGATTTTACAGAGTTAGTGCAATGTTGACCAGCGATTACAAAGCTGCTTTAACAAAAAAAGACAGCATCTCAAAGAAATATCCGGGTACCTGGGTTACAAGAAAAAGATAATTTCAAAATGGGAGATATTATTTAACCATACTCCCGTTTCTCACATTTTCTGCCGGAGAGACCATCACTAGTTTTCCATCTTTGTCCTCAGCCATAAGTATCATCCCTTTTGACTCTATTCCTCTGATCTTTCGCGGCTCAAGATTTGCTACGATTGATATCTGCTTGCCAATAATAGCTTCAGGTTCAAAATATTCTGCAATACCTGATACTATCGTCCGGATATCGAGACCGGTATCAATTTTGAGTTTTAGTAGTTTATTTGTTTTTGGTACTTTTTCAGCTTCAAGAATAGTGGCTGTTCTTATATCTATTCTGGAGAAATCATCAAAGGTTATGATATCTTTTCCCTGAACAATTTTCTCATCTGCTGCCTCATTTGCTTTTTTTGTTGCAAGAAGTTTGTCTATTTGCATGGTAATCTCCTTATCTTCAATCTTATCAAATAATAATTCTGGTTTATTTATGAGGTGTCCGGGAAGTAAGAGATCGGTATTACCCGCTTCGCTCCATTTCAGCTCATTAAAATTTATCCAACCACGTAGTTTCTCCATTGAGAAAGGCAGAAAAGGCTCACACATAATTGTCAGGTTTGCAGTTATCTGCAAAGAAATGTTCATGATTGTTTTAACCCTTTCCTGGTCTGTCTTAATAACCTTCCATGGCTCTGCATCGGCCAGGTATTTATTGCCAAGTCTGGCAAGATTCATTGCCTCTTTCAATCCCTCACGAAACCTGAATGATTCCAGGCTTGTTTCAATGTTTTCTTTTATTCGGGCCATCTCATTTAAAACAGATTCATCATTTGAATCAGTCTCTCCCCGCTCGGGGACCCTTCCATTATAATAGTTATTAGTAAGCACTAGAGTCCGGTTAACAAAATTCCCAAGTATAGCTACAAGCTCATTGTTATTCCTTGCCTGAAAATCTTTCCAGGTGAAATCATTGTCTTTAGTCTCTGGTGCATTTGCACAAAGTGAATATCTTAATACATCCTGTTTCCCCGGAAAATCTTCAAGGTATTCATGAAGCCATACGGCCCAGTTTCTCGAAGTGGAGATTTTGTCGTTTTCGAGATTTAAAAACTCATTTGCGGGAACACTTTCAGGAAGAATATAGCTCCCTTCAGCACGTAGCATGGCAGGGAAGATTATACAATGGAAAACAATATTGTCTTTTCCAATGAAGTGAACCATCTTAGTCTCTTTATCCTTCCAATATTTTTCCCAGTCGGGAGTGAGCTCTTTTGTTGCGGAAATATATCCAATTGGAGCATCGAACCATACATAGAGTACTTTCCCTTTTGCTCCTTCTACCGGTACCGGGATACCCCAGTCAAGATCACGGCTGACAGCTCTTGGCTGTAAACCCTGATCTAGCCATGATTTACATTGTCCATAAACATTTGCTTTCCATTCTTTATGGTCTTCAAGTATCCATTTTCTAAGCCATGGTTCGTATTTGTCGAGCGGAAGATACCAGTGAAGAGTCTCGCGTAATATCGGTTTGCTACCACTGACTGTTGAGTGCGGATTTATGAGTTCGTTTGGACTGAGCGAACTACCACACTTTTCACATTGATCACCATAGGCATTCTCGTTTCCACAATGAGGACATGTCCCGATAATATACCTGTCTGCAAGAAAACAATCAGCCTCTTTGTCAAAATATTGTTCGGAAGATTTTTCAGTGAATTCATTTTTATTATAAATGGTCTTAAAAATTTCCGTTGCTGTCTCGTAATGAACTTTATTGGATGTTCGTGAGTAGATATCGAAAGAAATGCCAAAATCCTTAAATGCTTTTTCATTTAATGAGTGATACCTGTCCACTATCTCCTGTGGCGAAACACCCTCATTGCGTGCTTTAAGTGTAATAGGTACACCATGTTCATCGGACCCACAAACTGAGATTACGTCTACTCCCTTCATTCTCAGATACCTGGTATATATGTCGGAGGGTACATATACTCCTGCAAGATGTCCAATATGAATAGGGCCATTGGCATAAGGTAGGGCTGAGGTGACAAGGTATCTCTTGAAATTCTTCATGATTCTGGTAATGAATATTTAGTAGTTTTAAAAACTGCACAAATATAGTAATTTTGAATC
>Ga0307376_10001698_pt1 | contig 23023 bp, 8 predicted proteins | sample TR2MG_FD_202536 | JGI IMG/M metagenome (GOLD analysis project Ga0307376, IMG submission 202536) | Soil microbial communities from Risofladan, Vaasa, Finland - TR-2 | ecosystem: Environmental > Terrestrial > Soil > Coastal area > Acid sulfate soil | place: Finland: Risofladan, Vaasa | collected...
TTTTCTCGGACGAGAGGCTGTCCAACCCGTTGCCGACGTTCAACGGCTGGCCCATCACGACGTCAGGGAATATCTTCTTCACCGTCACGATGGACGAGGCGCAGGTATACCCGCCGAAGTTCGACGTAATAACGCGGGGATCGCACAGCATCTTCAACCAGGAGACGACCCCGATGGCGGCCAGCGGCTTCTCCGGCGCCAGCCAGTCCCCGGATACGACGACGGCCGGGAAGGTGGTAACCGGGAACGGTGTGACTGGGTTCGAGGCGAACGCTTACAGGCAGTTCAAGGGCAGGATCAAGGTTTATCGGGACGATGGCGTGTTCCACAAGGACGGTCTCGCCCGAATCGTCATCCGTAGCGGAACCCCGTAAGGAAAAAGGCATGAGTTACTTCCCGGAATCAGTCATGCCGTCCCGCCTCAAGGACGAGTCCCAGGACGTCAATGGGAACAAGTACGTCATCGGGGCGACCGACGCGAACAAGCATGACGAGGAGATCAAGGCGATCGAGAAAGTGATCGGCGTTCGCCGACCATCGTTTCCCGGACAATGCTACAGCGCCGCGTCCAGCGGCTTCTCGACGGCCACCGGCTTCTCTTCCATCACCGGGTTCTCGGCCGCTCCAGGATGCTATCCGGCTCCGTCCGGATGCGCCGGGGCGACGAACAACCTGATGGACGCCATCCAGGACATCTTCAACCAGCTCAGCTCAATTCGCAGCGGCATGGTCCTCGTGACCAGCGGGACCGTCTCGTGTCGCAACGACGTCCTTGGAGGGGCAACGGGGACCATCGTATTTCCGACGAATTGGCCGATTACGACGCTCGTCGACTACCTTCCAAACACGACGGTCGAGGAACTGGCCCCGACGGCGTCCAACTACGTCACGCTGGCCGACGTCTCGGACATGCCGGAGATCGGGTACATCACGATCATCAACGACGCGTCAAACCTCCTGTTCTACGACATCCCGGACGCCCAGGGGATCCCGTCGCCAACGAACGTCATCGGACCCACCAGCATGGCCCAGGAGGACGCCGCGAACTACGATGGGTTCTCGGGGTTCTCGGGGTTCGCCGGGTTCAGCGGCCTTTATTACATGGACGACATGATAGCCGCCTCCGGGTCCTCCTCGGTAATCACGGACTACGCCCTTGACAGGTTGACGGATCGCATCTCAAACGGCCAGTCGATGAACGTCGAGATCCTCTTTTATTCAGGGATCGACGTCCCGAACAATCGCCTCCTCCGCGTCAGGCGCGCCCATCTAGGTTCGACGCCCACGCAGCATGCCCCGAACGATCTGGTCTTCAAGGGAAGGATGGCCATCCAGGTATCGCCAACGTTGGTTCATTGCCTCGGGGACGACATCTCGCAGGTCGAATGCTATCTTCGCTCGAACGGAACAATAAGGACGAGGGCTTGGACGTGCGACTCGTTCGGGGGGACGTGGACCGAGGATGGGCACGTCGCTTACGCGCAATACCAAGCTACGCTGGTCAGGACGCTTGACGAGATACCACCGTTGCGCCCAGGGGAGGAGTGCGACTAATGGCCTACTTCCCCAGGAAGATAATGCCCTTGACTCCCAAGGAGGATTCTCCATTGACGACCGGCAGTAGCCGGTCGAGGGTCACGGCGCGTTCCTACAACACCCATGACGAGGAGATACAGGCGATCGAGAAGTTTATCGGCGCGAGCGACCTGTACTCCGCCGAGGCGGGCGTCTCTCAGGGCATCCTGAACCAGGTGTCGTCGCTCATAAACAGGCTGAACTCCTTCATCGACCCGGCCGGCGGCGTCTCGGTCGCTTCAGGGAACGTAAGGTCCGGAGGAAGGATCATATTCCCGGAGCCATGCCTCGCCACGCCGCTCGGCGCGCCTCCGTTGGCCAGCGACACGTCCATAACGGTCAACTCGACGTCCGGGTTCCCGAACAGCGGGATCATATCGATACTCAACGACATGGACGCTCCCGCCGTGGAGTTGTCCACGGAGACCGGGTTCACAAACGTCGAGTGGATCAGGTACTCGAGCAAGACGGCACAGTCGTTCGAAGGTTGCGAGCGCGGTTACGGCGGGACCATGGCCGGGACGCACGTCTTGTCCCCCGTTCGTCGCGTGGAGACGACCAACAACGCCAAGGATTACCCCGGGGACAGCGATCATATCCCGTCCGTCCACAACGTCATCAATCTCGCTTACTCGAACGAGGACTCGATGATGGGCAGGCATTTCCCCGCGTGGCGCAGGATGACCACTTACAAGGTGGCCATCCTGGGTCTTTACGGGGTTCTATCGAACATCGCGTGGAAGATAGCGACGAGGGCCTCGTGGTTTAGCGTCAAGCCGACCGATCCGGGCTTCCCACTCTTCTCCCATGTGACTGGCGGGCTTGGGATCCTGAGGCAGAGGAGCGACGGGACGTACTATCTGGAATCGACCGACACGTCGTACGCCCTGCAAGGCATCCTGACGTGGGAGGAGGCGAACAGCGTAGTCAACGGGCTGTCCGAGGTTTCTACCGGAATACTGTATTGGCCCGCCTATTCGATCCCGGTATTTTACGGGAGGCTCACGCTCACGCTTTCCCCATGCGCGGCCATGCGAGAGTCGTCCTTGACCATGGACGGGATACGGTTGAGGCAGAACGCTACCGGGGAGGCGTACCTGTACGACGCGGCCACATATACCCCCTTGTACGGCGACGTCGGATACATGGCGACGCTCATCGCGTCTCAATCGCAGAGCCTCGATGCGCAGTCGAACTCAAACGGAACCCCGCCACCACCAGTCCCATCCGGAGCCTCTGGAGCCTCATGAGTTACTTCCCGAAATACGTGATGCCCAAGCAACTGGCCCGCGAGACTTCCTCCGAGGTCGACAGGAGCCCGTTGATCTACAACGCCACGGATTACAACCGGCACCACCGGGAAATCCTCGCCATAGAGCAGTTCTTCATCGGGATCGCCGGCTCCGGCGCCAGCGGGTTCAGTGGCTACTTCGACGGGTCGGGCTTCTCCAGCTTCGACGGGTTCTCGGGGGAGAGCCACAGTACGAGCGGCCTATATGGGGTAGTACAGGAACTAGATAGCCATCTGACGAAGATGATCGATGACGGGCTGATGTCCACGGTGGCGGGATATGTCAGCCCCGAGACGTACGTCCCAATACCTGCCAACGTCATCAATACAACGATCGACGGTCCGGTCGCGGCGACGGACACGACGATACCCTGCGACCTCGCCTATCTCTTCCCAAAGCGAGGATACCTGACCAAATTCAACTCCGTGGACATGAGGGATCATTGCACGACCAATGTCGTCTCGTTCAGCGGGATGTGCTCTACCGGGGACCTCTACAAGGATTATGGCCCATTCGTTGACGCGGCGGCGGGATTCTCGGCCATGGGGCACATGACGAACCAGGAATTCATCTGGTACGACGCCAGGACGGACGACTCGTTCGGCCCCTGCACGAGGGGTTCGGACGGGACCACGGCGCAGAACCTTGCCGCAGACGAGAGCGCCGTCATCCTCCCCGGGAGGGCGTCACTCATGTTGTCCAGCTACGCCTGGGCCAAGGCGTCGGGTTTCTCCGGGTTCAGGCAATTCGTCGTGGCTCACAGTTCCGACTTGTTCGTCCAGGCGGCTGGATTCTCTGGGGCTTCGGAGAGGATAGATAATTATTACCGCGTCGGGTATTGCCTGTCGATAACGCCGAACTTCGACGACATCAGCATATCCAGCGCGTACGAGGGTTAAGAATGGCCGCGTTCGGAGAAAAGAACTTCGCCTCTCCACTGGGAGCCGTCTCCCCGCGACTCGTGTTCGACGCGAACGGGTGGGGCTATTACGACTACTCCGGCTTCTCCAGCCGTTCCGGGGCCCTGGGCTTGGAGATCTACGGCTTCTCCGGTATAAGCTCGTTCTCTGGATTCTCCGGGTTCTCGGGATTCTCCGGGTTTTCCTGTAGCTTGCAGGACCCGACGTTCGTCCCGTTCAGGCCGACCCTGACGTACCCGACCACGTCGGCCTCCCTCTCGGGAGTAGTGACCGTCGTCTGGCGCGAGGCCATTCCAAGGGACCCGACGTGCTGGAGCCCGGTTACGTACGAGCTGCAATTCACGGACTCGTTCTCCGAGGATCGAGGATGGAGGACCATCTCCTCGGGCATCCCCCAGGGGACGACCTCGTACGACCTGGATTTCACCTCCGTCCCCATGACGGACGACGGGGGCGTAAGGATCAGGGCCCGGGACGTACGTAACCTGTTCTCGGAATGGTCGTCCAACAAGACACCATTCGTGGTCGCGAACCATCCCCCGGAACAGGTCAGCATTCTGACCCCGCTCTCCGGCGAGACATTCGACAACTCGCTGGTCATCGCGTGGCAGGAGGCGGTTCCGAAGGACGTCGACGGGCATATCGTCTACTACAAAATCCAGATCACCCCGTTGTACACGAGCGGGAACGGATGGGCCGACGTCCCCGACGCTACGAGCCTGTCGGAAGGGACTACGTCGTTCCAGATCGACATAACGAACTTCCCCGACGGGGACGATTACGGCGTCAGGGTCACGCCTTACGACGAGCTTGGAGCCTATGGAACGCCGTCCGAGATCGGTCGGCTTCGAGTCAAGCACCAAGGCGTATTCATGATCGATACCCTTCCCCCGTCAGGCAATATCGAGATCAACGACGGGGAGGCGTTCACGACCGAGAGGCGCGTCAACATAAGGCTGAACGCGACGGACGCCACCAGCGGGATCAAGGACATCCGCCTGAAGAACGGCGACGAGGATTGCTGGTCGGACTGGGACACGTACGTACCCCAGAAGTTCTGGGACTTGACGAGCGGCGACGGGATCAAGCGCGTCCTCGTCCAATTCAGGGACTTCGCGAACAACATCACCGATTACTGCGACTGCGAGATCGTCAACCGGGTTCTCTGCGACGAGGGTGACGTGACCGACATCGAGGTCTACGGGGATAAGTTGTACGCGTCGTTCGACGCCAACGGGAACCTGATGGAATACAAGGTCCTCGTCAGGCAAGCCCATGCGTTCGACGAGAATTCACTGAACGCGATGGCGGCGCTGGACAGCTACCTCTACGTAGCCGCGTACTCGTCCCCAAACAGCATCATCTATCGCTTCGATGGCGAACCGGACGAAGTAACGACGATCAGCGGGGAAGTGATCTCCATGGCGGCGTATAATGACAAGGTATACATGGGGTTGCGAGACGGTAGGGTCATCTCCCTATCGGGTACCTCGACGACGGTGGTCCTCTCGACGGGGATACCGATAACGCGCCTGAGGAATGACGGGACGTTGCTCTACGCGGCCTTGGCATCCGGCGGCGGATATTACGTGTTCGACGGTACGAATTGGACTAGGACGAGCCTATAATGGCTGACCCAACCCTGACGTTGTCTAGGCTCTACTCCCCGACCTACGTGGCCAGGATCGGATATACCCTGCCCTCGTTGTCCGATACCGACTCCCCGTACCCGGTAATATCCGGAGTCGACGGGGCATACCCGGCAAGCACGCCCGCATGGCCGACCTGCACCATCATCGACGAGACATCGTCCCCGACCGGGACCCAGGTTTACTTCAATACGGCGGATGGGAAGAGGGCTTATTACTTCAACGATGGGACGAAGGCGACTGCCGAGCTGATGATCTACGAGGGGATGACCCTGACCTACTCCTCGTCGAGCGTCACGAACTACGCCAACTGGGACGCGTACGATTCCGCCGTAGGCCAGACCCTCTACGTCGATTTGCCAGCGTACCTCCTGAAGTCCAATACAACCTACTCGTTCTCCCTGAGGGTTACCATCGCGTCGTCCCATAGGTGGGAATACTGGCAGGAGCAGACCGGCAGGTGGGATCACTGGGAATGCCCGAACTACGTCACCCAGTCGCAGGTCAGCGGATGGGGGTCGTTGGACTCCGTCGTCAACGCGGCCCCGGTAGTCTCCGAGATGTACACGAACGGGCAAACAAACCCGAAGCTCCCGAACGCCTCGTCCGTCACGTTCGAATTCAGGATTGATGACGACGACGGTCCGTCGATGAGATATAGGGCGCAGGCGGGGACCGTTTCCCCCGCGTTCGACATCGAGTGGGATACCCAATTGATCGACGTGGGCAGGGTCGTCGGGGGCAGGGAGTTCTCGATCTCGTACTCGGAAGTCGATCCGGACGCCGTCCGGGACGTCGTCGCCAACGTCCAGTACGCGTGGCGGGTCATGTCGGACGACGGGTACCCGTACGGGGACGGGATGACACCATGGAGTTCCCTCAACTACTTCAGGCTCAACGGGCTGCCATACGTCATTTCCCTAAAAATGGGCGGGCTCGAGCTTCTTGGCGGGGTCGAGCAGAAGATATCGAGCCATGACGTCCTCGTCGAATGGGACTACGTCGACCCTGAAGGGGCCGTCCAGACGTCCTACAGACTGGTCCTTAACCCAAGGGCTGGCGGGTCGGCGACGACCTACGAGGCGAGCGGCGCGGCGTCCTCGTTCACGATACCGCTCATCGCCCCGGGGATATACGACGTGAGCATGTCCGTCAAGGACGACATCGAGTACGGGAACGCCGTCACGGGGATAATCCTGGTCAATGCCAAACCCAGCGCCGTCTCGCTGAAGATCGACGGGGAGATCAACCCGGCGAGCGTGACTTCGTCGAACCCGTCCATCGAATGGACGTTCCATGACGACGACTCGGCCGACTCCCAGCAATCCTACAGGGTTCAAGTAGCTACGGACTCGGCGTTCAAGAACCTGGTCTGGGACACGGGATCGGTCCTCGGGGCGAGCGACAACATCGCCTACGGGACCGTCGTCCCAAGCCCCATCGTCACCCCTGCGGTGTTGACCCACCAGATGTATTACTTCAGGGTTAGCGTTTACGACGGGGTCTCGTGGTCCACATGGGACTCCTATGGCTCGTTCTACTTCAACAACCCTCCGGGAGACCCGACGCTAACGTCCCCGACGTCCGGCCTGTTCTCCGAATCCATCGACGTGGCTTGGGTAGGGGCGACCCCATTGGATCTTGACGGGGACGAGGTTACGTACGTGGTCGAGATGACGGACGATTTAAGCAACGACTCCGGATGGAACCAGATCGCCGGCCCGCTCCCGTCTACGACGACGTCCTACTCCATAAACTTGTCCAGCGTCCCGGCCGGGGAAAATTACGGGGTTCGCGTCATCGCGAGCGACGGGATAACCTCGTCCGACCCGTCCAATGGCGGGACGTCCCCGTTGTTCAGTATTGCCAACCACGCGCCGGTTACCCCGATAATTACGAGCCCGGTCGCGGGCTCCACTCAAGCCATGAGGATCGTCGTGGAATGGCAGGAGGCGGATACGGTCGATGTCGACGACGACGCCGTGATCTACAAGGTTTGGCTGACCCAGGACGGCGGGACTACGTGGGACCTCGTCGATACCATCCCGTCCGGGAACTCCAGGACGGTCATAGACGCGACGCTTCTTTCGGGCGGAACCTGCAACGTCAGGATCATGGCCGTCGACGAGCATGGGGCCGAGGGAGAGTACAAGTACAGCGGGGAGTTCCAACTGGACAACTCGTCCGCGGCGACGGACTTCGAGACGCTCAACGGAGTCACGTACGTCTCGACCATCGACGGCAAGCTCAGGAAGTCGATCGGGCGAAATTGGACGCTCGATCAGACGTTCGCTTATGGCCCGCCGACCGAGTTCGAGGTGTTCGCCGCCGGTGCCCCGTCCGTCACCGTAAAGAATGGCCAGCTCGTGATAGCCCCTAAACCAGGTGGTACATTTATGCTACGTCAGGCGAAGGACTGATAAATGGCCTATTATATCGTCCCTGCTGGTTCCCCCAACCACAAGCTCGTCCTCGAGGCGAGGGATACGGATACCCCGACGTATCCTTACATACCGTCCGGTCATACCATCAGTTGGCGCAAGAACGGCATCGTCGTCAAGAGCGGGTCGACGGGCGACGTCGCCATGCTCAGGATCAATACCACGGAAGTCGCCGACGCGCACCTCACGGCCTCGGACACGGGAGCATTCGTTGATTTCGAGATCGATTCCGGGACGTTCTCAAATCCCGTCGTGCTTAGCAATACGGCCCCGACCATCGAGTCGGCCAGGATGCTCACCGATCCTTACGGATTTGTCCTCCCATCCCCGACGATCGCGTGGGAGTTCGACGACGCCGATGGGGACCAGCCTTGGGTTTACCGCGTCAAGATCGGGACGACCCTTGGTGGGACGGAGTTGTTCGATAGCGGGTACATCTACCTGCCACAGGGGATCGACCTGGATGGAGATGGGATCGTCACGGCGGACGACGTCGCGATCCTGACGGCATTGCCAGGATACCCCGGAATCATCTATACCGACCCGGCGTTCGACCCGGCGTTCGACCTGAACAAGGATGGCGTCATCAACACCCTGGAACACGACATCCTGACGGCCAACATGAACGGCTCCCCGCCCGTTGGCCCGACGGAATTCCAATACGCGCTCCCCATAACCATCCCCGAGGGGACGGCCTTCTTCTGGACCATCGAGATGACTGATGGCGAGAAGTTCAACCCATTTGACACCGATTACCCGCCAGTCGACCCTACCCGCGTTTTCGTAACGGCGAACGGGACGGGGACCGTCAATACGAGCCCGATTTGTTCCAACGTATTGGTTAACGGGCAAGTTCCCGGATCAATCGTTCCAGTCGTGAAACCTTCCATATCATGGACTTACACGGACTCGGACGGGCAGCCCCAGACGGCCGTCCAGATCGTCGTCGCCGCCGATCCCGCGTTCTCGAACGTCCTATGGGATTCAGGGAAGATCTACTCCGCCATTACGACGGTCATCTACAACTTCGACAATACCGGAAGAACCCTACCGGCGCATGCCCTCCTGTACGTGAACGTCAGGGTATACGACTCGTTCGACGACATCTCGGCGTCCGGATTGGGATCGACGTTCTTCGCCTTCGCGAGCAATCCCGTCCTGAGCAACGTCCTGGTCGACTCGAAAACGAACCCGCTCGACCTTGACGACCCGTTGCCGACCATCACGTGGCAGAAGACGGACGTAGACAACGACCCGTTGGCCGGGTACGAGGTCAGGATCGCGGACAACTCGACGGACCTTGGCACTGATTCCTTCATTGGAAACGTGGACGCTACTGGGATCATCGTAACTCCGGAAGCCCACCAATATACCTACAGGAGGGACATCTGCGTCTACGGGGACTTGCAGGACGGGGTCAAGTACTACTTCCAAGTCCGCGTCTATGACCCCTATGGCGGGTTCTCGTCTTGGGCCACCGGATACTTCCAGCTCAACGCCCCTCCGACGGCGGAGGACTTGTCGATAACTCCTTCCTCCCCGTACACGAGCGACAGCCTGACGGCCAATTATACCTTCGTCGACCCGGGCGGGACGGAGAGCGACAAGACCCAGATCCAATGGTACAAGAACGGGGTCGAGCAATCGTCGCTCAGGAACTCGCTGACGGTCGACCATTCGTACTTGTCGCCAGGCCAGTCATGGCACTTCACGGTAAGGCCGCATGACGGCATCGCGTACGGGCTGACTTATACCGCCGACGCGGTCGTCATAAGCAACCGAGCCCCGACGGCCACGATCATCAGCCTGCTGCCCGCGCGCCCGAGGAAGTCGGACGACCTCAAGGCCTCCTTCCTGCTGGACGACCCAGACGACGATCCCGTTACGGCGATCCTGAAATGGTACAAGGACGGCGTCGATCAGACCGAGCTCAGGAACTCGGCCGTGGTCCCGTCATCGTACCTGACGAAGGGCGACACGTGGTATTTCACTCTGCAACCGTACGACAACTACGGCGTCGGGGACATGGAAACGTCGGACTCGGTCGTCGTCGTCAATACTCCTCCCGAGATCGACCTCATCCTAGTCGAGGGAGCCGTCGCGCCGACGGGGGTAACGAACCCCAACCCGACGTTCAAGTGGCGGTACATAGACGAGGACGGGGAAGCCCAGTCGAACTATCACCTCGTCATCGGGACGGAACCGCTCAGGACATCGGGGGCGATGCAGTCTATCCTCCCGAGCGGCCAGTTCATGGTCAACGGGATCGTGTCGACGGCGAGCTCGTCCGGGAGCGTCCTGGCCGGAAACGACATCTTCGACTCGGGGTCCATCTCGTCCTCGGACGATAATTACAAGTACGTGACGGAGGACGACAAGCCGAGACTGAACTTACTCCCCTCGGACGTCGTGTCCGTTTCCGGATACGTCCTGTATCCAGATGGGTCGAAGATGAACCTCCTGACGGGGGTGACCAAGGGGGAACTCGGATTCAGGTACTCGGGCCAGTCTGGCACGTTCGGGTTTACGCTTAACTACGAGATGGACGGAAGGGCGTGCAAGTACGCGCTGTACGTGGACTCGTCCAAGGTCGACGAGTTCCAAGCCCCCCGCGGGATGGGGTCGGCTTCCCAGACCATGAAGTCAATCCGGCTTGACTCCGGGTCGACGGTCAAGATCGTCGCGACGCCGGTCGACACCAATGCCTTCGGGACGTTCGTTAGCCTGTCCCTGGCGCCCATGACCAAGTTCGAGGTCAGGGGTTCCGACTTCGACGAGCTGTCCGGGTACGTTTCCCAGTCCAATGGGAGCATCATCCTGAGCGGCCTGGCCGGGACCGCGACGTACGCGTTCCAGTTCCCGTCCTCGGACAATTACGACGTGGAGCTTCACTACGTGACGGAGGCGTCCGGGAACCCGAGCCTGGTAGCCTACGTAAATGACGTGGCCATCATGAACTTCACGTACGAGTCTGGCGCCGCGAGCAGGATTAGGACGGCCACGAGCGTACAAATCTCTAGGGGCGACGTCCTAAGCCTTGTCGGAACGGCGCAAGGCGGAGCCCGGGCCAGGGTGTCCAAGCTGGTCTTCATCCCAAAGGAAACGCTGACGTACGGAGCCAGGCTCGATGAAGGCCGTACATACTACGCCTCCGTCAAGGTCAACGACGGGACGGCGTGGAGCGACTGGTATACGACTCGATTCGCCATGTCGGGCTCGGCTTGGTTGAACGTTTCCAACACGACTGGATGGACCATAGAGGCGACGTTCAAACTCACGTCATGAGGATGTAGCTATGGCCGGCGAGGAACACTTAGTAGTCGGCGGCGCGGGCGGCAGGCTGTCGTCTCCGAAAGGTCCAGGGTCATGGGCCAACTACGACGCGTTCGGAAAGGGCATACCAGGGTACAGCCCCGATGCAGTCGTTTCTGCGCCGCTGCCGCCGCCGCTTGAAGAGGACAAATCTTGTTCATCCGAGGAGAAGGCATACGCCTCGGCCATGCATACCTTACTGGACGACTCTGAATACCACGCGTCCAAGGGAGCGTGGCTTGCCTCGAACATGGTCAACGGGAAGACGGCAGCTCAATGGCTCACTGAAATAGGGTCCTTGCAACTCAAGATCGACAATACAAATAGCGCCATAATGTCACTCGAGGGGGCGGATCGTGGTCGTCAGTACTACATCGCCGCGATCCGCGGCATCGAGGACAAGTTCGCCAACCTTCCTGCGGAGATTCCCTTCTTGTCCTCGAAGACGTGGCGTCCCCTCGGACAAGACCGGGCAGCCCTCGACGGCTTGTACCTGTTCCATGTCAGGGACAGCACTTGCAAGAACCTGACCGCTGGCGGTTCAGGAGAGGTTTCACACACAGCCGCGCACGCGCAGAGGACGAAGAATATCAAAAACATGTCCTCGTACCCGAAGCTGTACAACCCTGGTTGGGGAGCCGAGGATCTCAACCGCAACGTCACGACGTACTTGTTCGCGACGAGGGTATTGCCGGACATGGACTTGAACTACATACGATTGAACGCGTTGCTGTACGGCAAGGGCTGCCTGAAAGCTGGCGGATCGTTCGCCCCGTTCGCCAACGACAACAAGAGCGGGTACATCTACGAATTGAAGATCGCCAAGGAAAATTACGCGAAGGCCATGGACTTGGAGAAAACCTCCACGTCCAAGATCGCCGCCGCCAAGGAGAGGCTGGCCAACAGGTACCAGGCCGCCCTAAACGCCTACAGCGCCCTAAAGGGGTGCTATATCAGAAATGACCGCGTGGAGAGCGTCGTGAAGCCGGAACTCCCGGCCTAATTGGAGCCATTATGTCTGCGATCCAGGATTACATGAAGGCGGTAGCTGAGTACTCAGCCGGGACAATAACCGAGGACGAGTACAAGGCAGCCTACGACACGTACTCCGCCACCCTTACTACCGCCGAGCAAACGCAGCAAGAGACGGAAAGGGCCAGGACGGCCGGGGTCGCGGCCGCGGCGGAGATCACGACTACGGCGACGGTAAAGGGGACTGGCTGGATACGCCAATCGGACGGTTCATACGCGTACGGGAGCGGGACAACATCTAAGTACGTCTACGAGGCGAACTGCGAGGCTGACGAGTTCCAGGGGATACGCTTCTACGATGGCGCCTCGTTCGGGTTCCTGAGGGTTCATACGGACAAGGTCGAACTCCTCGTCGACGAGCCGCTCGAGTACCCCGCCGAGAATACGTCCGACACGTTCGACGGGACCATCCCCCATACCTACCGGATCACCGGTCAGGGCAAGGACATCAATCTGTACATCGACGGGGTCCTCCGCATCGACGGGACCGGCAAGTTCACGCGGAACACGTCCGAGAAGCTCATCGAGATCGGCGACATATCCGGGAGGCCCCAGATCCTCGGCTCGACGTGGGACGCCTTCAGGTACAGCATTGACGGGGCACAGTCCCCGGAAGAGGACGTCTCCAGGCTCATGCAGGACATCACGTCGTTCCCGATGGGGAGCATCGGGCGACTAAAGGCGTACGACAACGCCCTTTACATGTCCTACGACCCGGCCGACCCGCTCGAATCCTCCACCCTGTTCAAGTACGAGGAAGGATCGCCGGTCGAGAAGAGGTCGACGCTCGCCGTCACCAAGTCCAACGTGACCTGCGTCCTGATCGACCCGAACCGGCAAGGAAGCGCGTTCGGGTCCACCGGGAAGATCGTCGGGACCGACCGCGGCCTGCAATACATCGTAGGGAGCAAGGCTTCCCCGTTCGACGTCGCGACGAAGAACAACCTGCCCCCGGAGGACCAAGGGTGGCAGCTCGAGACGAACTGCTCCGCGAGCTGCGCCTCGTTGTTCGGAGACGCCCTCAACATCGATACGCGACGCGAGTCCGGGTCCAGGTTCCACAAGTACGTGCAGAGGAAGAAGACCGACCCATGGATCTCCAAGACGAGCAACTCCAAGGGCTGGACCGTCGAGGCCAGGGTCAAGATCGTCGATGACGGGTCGCTCGGGATGCCAGTCACGACCATGGCCGGAAGGGATTTCGTCTTCCTGACCTACTTCGGCGAGACCATGACCCCGGACAAGTCAGAGATGTCCAAGCGTGCTCTCGACTTGCTGCTCCTCAACCTCGGTACCGACGACAGGTTCAACGTCATATCCTTCTCGACGGCCAGCGCGTCATGGAATGAGGGATTGACCCTCGCCCTCCGGCAGGATTTGTCGGCCGCCAAGGACTTCGTGGACGCGTTGTACCCGACCATCGGAGCCAACCTGACGGGGGCGTTCTCGACCGCCTTCGCGGAGAACTTCGAGCAGTCGGGAAAAATCATCGTCCTACTGAGTGACGGCAGCTCGGACGTGGCCGCGTCGACGGTGGCGTCCATCGTGACGGCAGCCAACGTAGCCGGGCCGAACGCCAAGATATACTGCCTGGGCATCGGGTCGAACGTCTTCAACGAAGACATCTCGACGAAGAAAATGATCCAGGACATCGCCTCGCAGAACTCCGGATCGAGCAATTTCGCCGCGACCCCGAACGACCTGGACGTCGCGACCATGAACCTCTGGAAGGCGATTACCCCAGGCTTCTCGTTCGACGGGACCGGGCCGGCCGGCGGTGCCATGATGAAGGTCGACATGTCGTCAGGAGCCAACGTCTATGACGACAAGGAGAACGGGACGGAGCCGGACGACGACATCAACGCCCCGTCGATACTGATCAACGACGGGACCTACCAGGAGTACATCCAGTTCTTCAACGGAGGCATCCGCCTCAAGTACGCCAACGCGTTCGCCTCCCTCCAGTTGTCCCAGAAGTATTACACGGTCAGGATCGTCGGCAAGGACAAGAACATTGCCGTCTACGCGAAGGCGGATGGAGACAGGGACTTCCGCAGGATCCTGTACGCCCAGGACGCCCTGTACGTCAGGGCCGCCGTATCCGGAGAGCAGGAACACGCCTCCGTTGCTTCGGACTCCATGGGATTCGCCCACGCGACGTGGCAGGACTCCGAGGGCGGCTCGTGGAAGGTCTTCTACAGCAAATCCGTCCCTGCCTCCGATGACGTCAAGTGCTCAGGGACGGCCCTCTTCTCCACGGAATCCCCGTCCCTCGTCTCGTCGACGTCCTGTGGGATCATCTCCTCCGGCGTTACCGTCGGGGACCTCGTCGTCGTCTATGGCAGCGACATATTCCCGAGCAGGATCAAGGTTAAGGAAATACTCAACGACAACAACATGATCCTCGAGGACTCGATGATCCTCGCCAAGGCGACCGGGTCCCTCAACTTCCTGGTGTTCACGGGAAGGACGGAATGGACAGCGCCAATTGTCATCTCCACGCAGACAATGGACTCGATGAGCCCGAGGATCATGGTCCACTCGTCCGGATCGGCGTTCGTAGCGTACGAGAACAACGAGACCGGGAACAAGGACATCTACCTGCGCAAGCTGTCTTATTCCCCGTTCTACGGCTCCCCGCAGGCCCAGATCAGGATAACGAACTCCCGTTACTCGTCGAAGGACGCGGCCCTGGCGGAGGACGCCAGCGGGAACGTATTCGTCACGTGGGCCGACTCGAGGAACGACAAGACGAAGAGCGAGATATTCGCGTGTACCATAGACCCTGGAAAACAACTTGCCAGCGCCTTGACCTTCGTCATTAAGGAAACCAGCCTTACCAAGGGCTCGACGGACGCCGAGCACCCGAGGGTCATCATGGCCCCGGCGATAGTCAACACTGACGCCGCCATGCTCGTCGCCTACGACGACCTGTCAGGCTCTACGAGGCAGATCAGGGTCCTCAGGGTTACCAGCACATCCCTCAGCGCGTCGCCACAGGACATCAGCTCGTACATCTCTGGGAACAACGAGCGGCCATCAATCTCGACCAACAGGGAGTCGGTCCTCGTGGCGTGGCAGAACGACGGGCTTGGTACTTCCAACATCTGCGCGGCATGGCTTCCCAAGACGCAGACGACGTTCTCGAGCGCCGAGCGAGTCACGAGGTCAAGGGGCGAGGCTAAGAACTGCGACGTCCTCGTCGACCCCTCCGGGACCGGGCACCTGGTGTTCGACGACGACAGGGTCAGGACCGGATACCCGTCGATCTATTACGCCAGGTACTCGAACGTGGATGGGGAATGGATTTCCAGCGCCGGGTCTGGCATGGAGGCCAGGGTCGACACGTACATGACTACGTCCGCCAGCCCAACGGTGATGACGGACCCGCAAGGGTCGCTGGTCGTCCTCTACGAGGCGGCCAAGGACGAGGTCACGTCCAGGATCGCCTCGTGCCTCCTCTATACCGGCGTGTCCATCAAGCCGGCCGTGTTTACGACCCAGGATGACTTCCTGCTGACGGGCGTGAACTACGATAATTCACTCTCCGGTTATTTCCCCCTGGACGACGACTCGGTCTCCACGGTCGTCGAGAACAAGATACGACGGAAGACGGCCGTCCCGCCGCCGCTCAACGTAGTGATCATCATAGATACGTCGACGACGTCCGCCGACGCCCTGTCCACGGCCAAGTCGGCAGCCTCCAGGATCGTTTCCCTTCTCGACGACGCCGACAAGCTCGACGTCATGACGAGCAGCTCCCTGACGTCCAGGAGCAACGTCATTCACCTCTTCGGATCACTTACCCAGGCGACATGGGCGAACAAGACGTTGGCCTTGGCGTTCATCGCCGCCCCGACGGGAACCTCGACGGTCGCCGAGAGCGGCTCCTTGTTCTCCGCGGTCAACTACTCGTTCGAGCCAACGGCCGCGTCGGTAGTCCTGGCGTTGTCCCAAGGGGAGACGACGGACGCCCTGGGCAACTCGGTCAACGAGGCGTACGTCAACACGTTCGTCACAAGGCTCGTCGACGAGAATGATTCGGGCGCGTCGATAACGTCGTATTCCTACCAGCCGACCAACTCGTACCTGATGGAACAGATCACCGACAACGGGGGCGGTTTCATCGAGATCTATAATGTAGAAACGGTCGCCTCCGGCGAGGAGACTCTCGTCGGAAGCGTCACCCAGCTACAGGTCTTGAAGGCGACGTACGTCATGGCCCCGGCGGACAACGGGACGTCTTCTACTTACACGAACGCGGTCCACGTGCCCGCCCCCGACGACAACGTCTCCGTCCTATCCCCGTCCACCCAGGGCGCGTTCGACCTGAGTTCTAACGGGAATGTCTTCAGCGTCCCGGCGTCCCTCATCGGGTCGACTGGGACCATCGAGTTCTGGATGAAGCCACATTGGGACTCGACGAACCTCGGGATCATGGTCCTGTTCGGAAACGACTCCCTGACGACCACGACTCCGAACACGATGAGCTTCGGTGTCATGCCCCTCATGGCCGGAAACGCCCTGCGTTTCCGGGTGGTTGACTCGTCTGGATACGTCCACCAGACGGAAGTACAGAATGTCCCGCCTGCGGCGAACTTCACGTGGGCCGCCGACGAGATGGTCCACGTCCGGGCGGTATGGGACAACAAGGCCATCGGAACCTCCTCGATCAACGACATGATGTTCCCGTCCGCGACGGACGGGTTCGCTTGCGGGGCCATGGGCGCCATCTTCAAAACGACGAATGGCGGGGAGACGTGGGCTCAGCTCGAGAGTACGACTACGTACGACCTCTACGCCATCGATTTCGTCGACTCGAATAACGGCTTGGCCGTCGGCGAAATGGGTACCATCCTGAAGACGTCGGACGGCGGGACGACATGGCTCGACGTCGGTGGAACGCTGGACAACGACCTCAACGGGGTCTGTTTCCGGACGTCCTCCGTGTCCTTCGCGGTTGGTTCCAACGGGCTGATCCTGCGGACCGAGGACGGCGGGACCACGTGGACCGAGATAACGACCGGCGCCGTCGGCGACCTAAGGGACGTAGCCGTCCTCCGGTCCTCGGCCGAAGAGGCCGTCGTCGTCATCGGGTCCGGAGGCCAAATATACCGATCGACCGACGATGGGTTGCACTTTGTCCCCATCAGCGCCGTATCCATACCTGCCGGAGCCCCGACGTCGACGGAGTACATGTCCATCAGCCGGACCCACCAGGCCGGGAGCTACAAGTCGTACATCGTCGGGCGAAGCGGAATGATCCTCCGGTCATCGGACGCCGGGACGTCATGGTCCTCTACGGTACTCAACCTGTTCATAAACCCGAGCCTGTATGGCGTATCGCACGCCCCGACCTCGGACGACGTCTACGCCGTCGGCCAGGATGGCATGCTGATCAGGAGCACCGACGGGGGTGTCTCGTGGGTCATGTACGGGACGGAGGTCAACAACGGGTCCTTCAGGACGGTCGAGGCGAACTTTGGCGGGACCGGGACCGGGCTCAACCTGGTCGCCGCGGGCGTCGGCGGAAGCGTGATGCGCTCGGCCGACGGCGGAAACCTGCAAATCTACTCCATCACGAAGTCGGGCAACCTTACGATCCAATTGAACGGCAAGGAGCCGACGCAGGTAAGGACCGGAGACGTCCCGTTCGATTGGTCGTCCCAATTGGACTTGTATTTCGGCGACTACGAGGACAGTGGATCCAATACAGCCAATGCCGTCATCGACGAGTTGTTCATCTACAAGAACTCGACGCCCTCCCTCGGGTCGACCATGCGCCGCAAGGTACCGGCTGGCATACAGCCGGACATCAGTGGAGTGATACACAGGTCAGACCTCGAGAAGCGGATCGAGTGGGGCCACGTGACGTCCGTGGCGGCGAGTTCCTATTGGACGGACGTCAGGCTCTCGCTCTGCTCCTCCTTCGAGCCATTGCAAATGTTCCAATGGAACGTCCTGCTCGGCCTGGGAGACGACGTCATCAGGGACATGGACATCGACCATAACAATCGCCTCTGGATGGCTACAGAGAACGGCATATCCACGGCCGACCTCAACGAGTTGAACGAGGACATCGATCGTTGGCTCAACGGAGAGGCCGCCATCAATAATACGAAGACCAGGTTCGTCAACATGACGAACCTCGGGGACAAGCTGCCGACGGATTCCATCTCGACGATCTGCATAGATGAGAACAACGACCTGTGGGCCGGGACCGAGTCGAACGGCCTGCTTTACCTCATCCGAAACTCGACCGCGACCTCATTCCAGGATTCCACGAAGGACATCCTGGACTCCATATCCCCTTCCGTGGAAGGATTCGCCGGGTCCGCGTTCAACGTCATGACGACCGCGGATGGCCTTCGCTCGAACTCCATCCTGAAAGTCAGAAAAATCGTCGGCGGGGTCGCGGTCGGGACGAGGGGCGGACTGTCGATCGTCTCCATCAAGAGGCCCTTGACCGATAGCGACGTGGCGGTCATAGACGCCTCGAAGCCGTCAAGCGAGAAATCCACTTCTACGGCGATAGTAACTGAAGGAAACCCGTTGGCGCAAGGGGCGAAATCGACTACGATCACCGAGAAGGTCATCCTCACCCGCGCCGGGCACGTCGTCCCCGGCGGCGTCGTCCCTGTGACCGTCAATGAGGCTCATGAACAGGTCGCGTCCGTGGCATCGTCCAGGGTCACGAAGATAACGTCCTACGGGCTCCTGAACGGCCTCCCCTCAGAAACCGTCCAGACGGTCGCCCAGGATAAGGACGGTACCCTGTGGGTCGGGACGGACAGCGGCCTCGTCAAGTTCTCGGCCGACGCGTCCACGACGTTCAGGATCGCCGACGGGCTCCCCAGCAACGACATCTACTCGATATTCTTCGACTCTCAGGGCAAGAGGTACATCGGGACCGGGTATGGGTTGAGCGTCATCAGCGGGTCGGAGTTCTCGAATTACCTGTCTACCTCGGGGATCGGCATCGGCGTCATACAAAGCGGGGACGTGGACGCGAACGGAACCAAGTGGCTCGCGACGTCCGTCGGCCTCGTCGAGATGCGAGACGATTGCGACCCGATGTTCAGGCGCTACACGGTCGATGACGGTCTCCTCGGGGACCCGAACATCGTCGATTTCCAGAGGTACTACATCCTCGGGAACGACCTCCCCTGGGGCGGATGCGACAAGATACTCGTCATGGCGACGGTCAACGGGGAATCCGCGTTCGGGACGTACGGCGTGGACGCTAGCGTCCCGTTCATAATCTTCAACGAGCCCCTCACCTCGGCCGACAAGGTCGAGGCGTACCTGTACAACGGGTGGCGGGAGATCAGGAACTTCTCCAGCAATACGGGGGGCAACGAGGACAAGGCTTGCGTCAAGACGAGCAGGTCGACCATGCCGCTTTACAGGAAGAAGTTCGAGGCCGGCGACGTAGTCCTGGGAGGCAACATGGCCGAAGGCGCCGACAACGCCGGTGCCATGATGTACGGCCTGTTCGTAATCCCGGCGTCCGGGTCCTCGAACCCGATATCGTCCGTCTCGGCACCCGCCGGGGCGGTCGTCGTGGCCGGAGTATCGACCGGCGACGCCTTGTACTCGGACGACGCCAACGACCTCATCACCCTGCCGGCCAACGAGGTCCGAGCCGCGTTCCACGTAATGCTCCCGTCGGCTGGACAGCCAAGCTACTCGGACGAATACGTAACGATGACGCTGTCCGCGTCGGCGTGGGTATACGTCGCCTATGACTCCCGGGCGACGCAGATGCCATTCTGGCTCAGGAAGTTCGAGCCCCTCGCCTCGACGTACAGGATCGTCGACATGGAGACGTACGACGGGAACGGCGACGACAAGCTCTACGTCGCCCTGGCCGGGACGAACGGCTGCGTCTACGACGTCCTGCATGACCCGACCATCTGCGACATCTCCGCGACGATTGCCATAGACTCCACGGGACCCGTCGGTTGCGCCAGGATTACGCGGGTGAATTCGATGAACAACGTTTCGCTGAGCCTCGTCGCGGCCGACGACGTCAGCGGCGTTGACCAGATGCAAGTATCCGCCAGGGCCGACTTTACGGACGCGGACGGGAACGACCTCCCATGGGTTCCCTTTGCCCCGTCCTACAACCTCGAGCTGCCAAACGACGTGTTCGTCGATACGGTCGTGGACGAGATCATCAGCATCCCGCCGGGAGGGGTACTGGACCAGAAGGCGTCCAAGTTCTTCTCGTATAACGGCCGGATACTCATCATGACCGAGCTGTCCGGGCGCGTCTACGAGCTGGACACGCAGGCCTCGACGATCACCCTCCTGTTCGATACCACCGAATCCGCGGTCACGTGCCTGGCGTCGTTCGCCGACAAGCTGTTCGTCGGGACTTCCGACAACGGTCGCATATACACGTGGGATGGGACTACCCTCTCCCTGCTGTTCGAGTTCGCCGGGGAGGACGTCCTGTCCATGGCCTCCTTCGATAGCACCTTGTTCGTCGGGACTGGACCCAACGGGAGGATATACTCCATCGACGACGCCTTGAATCTGTCCCTGTTCAAGGCTACGTACGAGACGTCCGTAAACGGGTTCTCGATCCTCGGATCAAGCCTGTTCTGGGCCACGTCAAACTCCGGGGTAACGGAGGGATCGACGCTCAGGACGACGACCACCGACGACCACGCGCACTCGCTCGTCGTCGGGGCCGGAATTACCTCCCTTTCCGGGATCAACGATTACACCTCCGAATCGATGGGTCACAGACACCTCGTCACCGACGGGATCCTGGCCGAGGCCGATGGCCATACCCATGCCCTGAACGGGTCCAAGCCCGGAAGGATATCCAAGTACGACCCGATAACCGGGACCGTCGTGATCGTCCACGCGGACCAGGACTACGCTATCACGACCATCGCGACGATACCGGAGAAGGGCTTGCTCTTTGCCGGGACTTACCCGAACGGGAAGATCTACCGCTACGTCCCAGGGGACAGCCTGTTCATCAAGTCGTTCGATACGGCCTCGGAAGAGATCACGTCGCTCGCATCGAACGGGGGCCAGATGTACGCCAGCGCCGGGTACGACGTGTACTTCTTCGACGGCAAGAGATGGCAGTTCATGGCCCGCTCCGACGAGATCGTCAACTACCTCGCGTTCGTCCCCGGCTACGTCCTCATGCTGGAGGACAACGCGATCGTATCGGTCGGCGCGGCGGTCAACGGCGCGGCTACCTCTACGACCAAGAATATCTGCGCCTACGTCAGGTTCAAGGACGGAGTCGGGAACATCTCGACCATCAAGAAAGAGGACGGGTCTTGGCTCGAATGCTACAACCCGTGCGTCGGGTTCACTCTCCCCGGAGGTGGTGGCGGCGGGGGAGGGACCGGGGCGACCATCCTGTCCCACAGGCTTGTGGAAATAAATTCCAAGGCGAACGAGGTATTCTCGATCAGCGGGAACACGTCGTTCCTTAGCGGGTCCAAGATCGAAGAGGAAGTCGCGACGTACGAGTCCGAGATATTCAATGGGACGTCCTCACTCGTCCAATGGACGAGCATCTCGTGGGACGGGACGACCCCGACCGGGTCGTCGATCACGATGGAGGTCAGGAGCGCCTCGACGTCGGCGGACGTCCTGACAGCCGACTGGACGTCGGCGATGACGGACTCCTCCGGGAACGACATCACCAACCAGTCCGGGCAATACCTGCAATTCAGGGCGACCCTGAAGTCCACGCAGACCGGCGGCTTGAGCCCCGAGTTGCACATGGTCCACATCGAGATGCGGACCGCCCAGGCGACGCACTTCTTTACGACGCACTTCAGACTCCCGAACGACCTTCGCCGCGGGATACTGACGTACAACGGGTGCGTAAACCCACCCTCGACGGACATCGTATTCGGCGTATCCGGGAAGGACACGACGGACTTCTCGGAGTATACGATCATAACCCCGAACAAGGTCTTCGAGGTCCCGCCGGAGCACCAGTCCGCCGGGGGTCTGAGGGTCGGTATCAAGCTCATATCGAGCCCGCAGACCGTCCCGGTGGTCGACGAGTTCGCCCTCCTGTTCTCCCTGGCGAACGACGCGATCATCAAGCTCAACCTTCCTGGAACCCCGAGCGATTCTGGTCCGGCCATGCCAACCGGGACGACCAGGACGGTCGTTACGGAGAGGGTTCAGGACCACGCGCATACGATAACGTTCGACGCATTGATAACGGACCAGTTCTTGATCAGCGGGAGGACGTCGACGAACGCCTCCCATGCGCATGACGTGACGAACGGCGTGATCCAGCCAGCCGCTGGACACGGTCACACGTTCACAACCTAAAAAGAGGGCGTCATGCGACGTACCCCCCAATACCAACTGACCTTCAACCAGACCGGCGACCTTTACAGCGCGGCCGCCGACCGTGAACGCGTCGTCATCGTCGACAACCAGCTATATGCCGTATCGAGGATAGTCGGGGACGGGGTCCTGGAAGGATGGACCGTCACCTCTCCCGGCGGCCTGACGATCACCGTAGCTAAGGGCAAGGGCTTCATAAGCTCGGTCATGCACGAGACTCTCAGTAACAAGAACCTGACCCTCATCGACGATACCGAGTCCATCATCTACATGCGGTCGAACATGTTTTCCGGGTCGGGAGGATTCCCGATCAGCGTCGAGGGGCCGCCATCGAACAAGGCGTCGGCCTCGTTCTCCGACACGGATTCTCCCCTGGCGCCGACTGGATTGGCCGCGACCGCGATTGATTTCGACGTAGTCAACCTGATATGGGACGCCAATTCCGAGACCGACATCAG
>Ga0307376_10001699_pt1 | contig 23002 bp, 27 predicted proteins | sample TR2MG_FD_202536 | JGI IMG/M metagenome (GOLD analysis project Ga0307376, IMG submission 202536) | Soil microbial communities from Risofladan, Vaasa, Finland - TR-2 | ecosystem: Environmental > Terrestrial > Soil > Coastal area > Acid sulfate soil | place: Finland: Risofladan, Vaasa | collected...
GTAACTGCATCGCGTTGATTTCGTCGGCGCCCGCGTAGTAATTAAGTCCCAGGGCCTCCGCCGCCGCCAGCCACAGTTCCTCTTCCGTTACGTCGGCCTTCTCTTCGGCGATGCCGGTTATATAAAAAATGTAATTCTTCAGCTTTTCGGCCCGGGCGGAGAACTCGGCGTACCGGGGTATAATCTGTTTTATTAGTTTCCCCTCCGGCCCCATCAAAAGGCTCTGTGGAAGCATCGTCCCCTCCGGGAATATTCTGGCCAGGGGGATACGCCACTGCTGCCCGTTGATTGTCACCTCGTGTCCTGCTATCTGTTCGGGCCTCTGCAGCTCGGCCGCCGTCGGCGGCCTGTCGCTATAGAAGCCGATATGATATTTGCCGCTGAGGGCCTTCGCCCACGTCTGCTCGTCGGGCTTATAGTAGAGTTCTTTAGTCTCTTCGCCGATTGAAAGCAGCGTGCAGGGTCTGCCCCCTGGCCCCGTCATGCAGCCCCGCTGGGCGACTGTCGCCCCGCCGATGAGGTCCGTCAGTCCGGCGTCTTCGAGGCTTTTTTTCAGGTTGCCCTTTGCCGCGTCGATTGCATATATGAATCTGCTCATATCAGTACGCCGCCTCTCTTACCTCTTTTCTATCGGGCGGCGTGCGCCCGAGCGCAAGCGCCTCGACAACGCCCGCCGCGTACCGCTTGTCTGCCAGCGCCTTGCGGCACGCCTTTTGATGTTCCGCCCGCTCGTCGTCCGTCATTTGTCCGGTCGTTTTTTTAACGACCTTTCCGTATTCGGCCTGCGCCTTTTTCAATTCTTCCCTGGCCTCTGCAAGGGGGCTTGTCTTCTTTTCCTTTGCCATAATCAAATCCTTTCTATCAACTGAACTCTGACCTCTGATATCTGACTACGTTATTCCGGTGATTGCTATAATATTGGCAACGCCGTCGGCTATCGGCGTAATCGTCACCTGTCCGACCGCCCTGTTGCCCTGGCCTGCGCCGACGGTATTAAAGTGCGCCATTCCCGCGTCGATGGTGAATGTAATCGGCGATGAGCCCCGCACGCCGCTTTCGGCCTGGTCCTGCAGCTCCACGGTCGAATCGGTGTCCCCCTGCGGCGTTCCTATCTCCGTCCAGGCGACGAACTTGGCTATATCGAAGGTGCTTATGGTAAAAGACGGCGTAATCGATATCACGCCCGTAAATGTCGGGTACACATGCCCCGAACCCCATACTATATCGGGGGTGACGCCGAAATTCAGCGTCCAGGTATCCACCCCCTCCAGTTCGGAACCGTTCAGGGTTACGGCGCCCAGCACGTAGCATTCGGTATCGAAGTCCTGCAGCGCCTCTAATGAGGTTGTTGCCGATAGCGCGATAGGCGACGCCGAGCCGTCGGCGCTTCGCGGCGTTGCCAGGCAGCTTATCGTTGCCGGTGCAGGCAGGGACGGCGCCGTCAGCGTTACCGGTATGAGCAGCCCGTTGGCCATTGTAACGCATATATGCAGGCTTGCCCCCGACCTGGTCCCGTCGGCCAGCATTTGCTGCAGGAACATCTTGTCCGCTGCCATTGCCGCACCGTCATAGTCCAGGGCGGCGAGGATGGTCTTTATGGCGGTCGATGTAAAGCTCACCTGCGGCTGCAGCCGTCCGACGCCCGCGAACGAGGGGCTCACCGCCCCCGAGGCCGCCATGATTATCTGCTGCATCCCTGCACTGAGCGAGGAGTCCTGTACGCCCTTAATAAGCGTGGCGGTGGAGTGTAAGTACGCCCCTAATGTATATATATTCATTTCAATTCCTTTCGATTATATTCAATTAAATTATTCCCCAGTTAATCATTATTCTTACGCCGTATATATGCTCTTCGCTGCTGTTGTCGCCCAGCAGGCCCGGGCCGTCGATTACGTCCCAGCTATTGATTGCGAAGTGACCGGGCAGCCCGGAAAGTTCCATCGCGTCCTGCATCGTTTTTTCGTAGAAGTTCTTGAAGTATTTTTCGGCGTTGGCCTCCTGCCCCGCCGGCCGGTACTGCACGGGTACTTCCTGCTCGAACCGCAGCTCGAGGTCCCCGCCGTAGCCGGTGGTTTGCGACGTGCCGATGGTCTGCGCCTTGTCGGAACCCATGTGCATAATCATCGCAAAAGGATGCTTAAATCCCGCCTCCTCGTCGGCCGACAGCGCCGTAAGATGTATTCTCAGTTTTGCCGCCGCTATTTTTTCGGCGGTGGTTCCCGCCGCCCCGATTGCCGTCTGGAACGTCCGGCACTCGGCCAATAGATCTCTAAGGTTCGATAATGCCCTGGCAATATTGCTCGTCGATTCCAGCGCCGCCGGATAATTGAGGTATGGGTAAGACTTGCCCTCGTCGATGTTCCAGACGTCGGTAAAGTCCCAGCCGCTGTAATTGGCCTGCGCCTTCATTTGCGCTGTTGTCAGGGCGTCTATACCATCCTCGTCGCCGTCTTTGCTGTCGTCGAGTGTCGGGTTTATGTCGGAGTCCCAGTAGCAGGCAGTAAAAGTCCCGGCATCCACTATACCCGCAAATCCGCCCTTATCGCCTGCTCCGTTTATCGCCCCGGCGCTGTAACAGTTGGTTACGGTGCCGCTGCTCGCCTGGCCCACGGCCCCGCCTGCGTAAGTCGCCGCTGAAACAAGCGCCCGCGAATATGAGTCTGTTATTGCGCCGTCGTTTACCCCCGCTATTCCGCCGGCCGAGCCGCCCGATATATTACCTATTGCGAAGCAGCCGGTTATTGTCCCGTCGTTTTGGCCGGCGACCGCCCCCGTCGCCGTGCCGCTCGATATCTCGCAGTCCGCCATACCGACGTTGTTTACGACGCCCGCCGCCCCGATAACGCCGAAAAGGCCCGAATGGAGGATTGCCCTGTCGATATACAGATACGATATGACGAATTGTTTGCCGTCCAACTGTCCCGTGAACTTGCCGTCGGCGTCGCCTATGGGCAGAAAGCCCGCCCCGCCGTTCCAGTTTTCCGTCTCGCGGGCGTCTATATCGCAGCCTAATTCGTAGTAGGCCGTCAGGTCGTCGTCCATCGACTGCAGCTGCGCCGACGTGGTTATGATATAGGGGTCGATTTCGGTGCCGGTGCCCTTCATTGAATCTTCGTCCGGCCCGTTGTAAAACGCCGGCTGGGGTATATGCCTGCCTATCGCGACTATGAACATTACGCGGGTTCCTCCATACTGCCGATTACCGTATTGATATTTGTTATATCGTTGCCGTCGATGTCTTTGAGGTCCTTGCGGATGAGCTCCGCCTCTGTCGTCTTATGTGTTACCACTCTCTGATACGGCGCGGCGCCGGTATCGATTGCCTCGTCGCCTTCGAGGATGTCCTTGATTGTTACCAAATCATCGCTCGTTATTTCCGTTGAATCTCTCGTTTGTAAAATTCCTGTTCCCAAAGGTTCATCTGTAACCGCTGGTGTTGCATTTTGAAAAACCGGTACTGCAAATTGACCCGTTCCTATTGTTGGTATATCAACGGAATAATGTCCTGGACTATGTTCGGTTAAGGCCACAGCGTAATTGCCTATATTTCCAGCAACATATACTTCAAGAGCAGAACCATTCCAGATATAATCATCTGTAGTTCCGATAATCCTGACATAAAGATTGCTTTCAGCAGGTATCCAGTCAAATGATATTTTAGCCATAATCAATCATCCATTAAACAAAAGTGCAGGTATTGGCAATAGTAGTCCAATCCGTCCCGTTCCACTCCAGTTCCAGATATTCATAATCTGCGTCAAAAGTAGCCACTTCGGGGTCAGATGTTGCGTGGTTAGCAATAGTAACCGTACTTGAATTAACAGTACTTGAATTGTGCATATAAATTATCTTCCTATCTCCGATATTAACACCATCAGCCAAAATTGCCGTAATTGCCCCTGTAGTTGAATTGAGCCTTGTTATACCTTTTGTTATCAAGGCCGGAGAGCCTGTCGTAACCACCTCACGAGGCCCCGTAGTTCCATCATCATCTCTCACAGTTCCTACTCCGGCATCATAAATATTCCCTACCCCGGTTGCCATATAGCAATTATTTTTCACTATGTTACCGACCGCACCGGTAGACACATAAACCCCATATCCCGTACCTTTACTTAAAATTATATTTCCTGTTATCACATTACAATAATTGAACATGGCACCGTTTAGTTTGATTCCACCCCAGTTTGACAGGACCGTTCCGCCAGATGTGTTTATCTGGCAATTACTAATAAGGTTGTTATAAGCTGAAATCTCGACGGCATATTTGCTTTCCGCCGTATTGGAAGGGCCAAGCCTGCAATTTACAACTGAGGTGTTGGTGAAAAGTTTAAGATTGTTTTCTCCATTAGACATAATCTTGCAGTTTGATACTAAGCCATCATTACCAACTAAATCCACACCAAAATCATCACAATACTCAACTACGCAGTTATGCAACTCCCAGCCCCAGCAGTTTGCCGAATAAACCCCTTTTCCGGTAAAGGCATTTATAAACAAATCCTTTAAATGTACATCCTGCAAATAATATCCTCCACTGGATGGACAATTTATACATCCACCACTTGATATATCTTTCCTGCCGTACAAGTGCATTTTTTCCATCTGCAGGAATAAATTACTTGATCCTCCTGCCCAGGTAAACATATCGCAGTCGGCCCCGGCTGACATATAAAGGGCTGTTGCATAAACCCCCTGACCCGAAATCAACATTGCTCCCCGAAGGTTTATAGTCGCAGCAATATTAAACCTTCCGGCCGTCAAGATAACAGAACCACCACCCCCGGTGGGTGCATAAGCAGGCAAAGCGTCTATCGCCGCCTGTATCTGGACATTATCGGCTGTTCCGTCGCATACATAATCGGCACCTGCTTTAACCTTGGAAGGAGCGTCGGATGAGGCAATAATAAAAGTACCACTTCTTCTCGAATGTGTTATTGGTATTAATAACATCTATTTTCTCATTTACCTCTTTATTGTTGATTCACGTGACATTATTCTTTGCCTTTGTTTTGCTATTCCTCTTCCTCCGCCGGGCATACGTGCCTGTAAATCTTGTCCACCTTTTTATCTATGTTTTCCGTCTTGTCCTCCAGGTTTTTCATCTTCAGGACACAGAGCTGCGACTGCCGGTCGACGCGGTCGTCGGCTATTTCCTCGGCCTCCTTGCCGTGCCTTACCAGGTGGTTGATTAGCGTAGTAAACATTATTCCTACCATCAGGGTGACTAATCCGCAAAGGACGACCACCACTTTTACCCACACCGTGTCGGTCGGCGCCGTCGCCCCCACCGCCATTGTCCCTATCCCCGTCGCCGCCAGAATCCATTTGCATATCGGAATCAGATTTACCAGCATTGCTTTCCCCTTATGTTAAACCTATTTTTACTCGATTTTTCTTTTATGCGATTCATAGTGTCTGCTCTTCGGCGTGTCGGACACAACTGTTAATACCGCATGGTTCGGTCTCTTATTGTCAATCGCCGTTACCTTCCACTGTATTGATTCCAGGGTCAGTTCCGCCCGAATCTCCGGCGTCGTTTCGCCGGTGTCCATAATCACCCGCCGCCGCCTGATTTGCGTCGCCCCCTGCTCGTCGTCTGCGGCCTCGATATCTTCCGGCAGTACAATTACCGTTACTGTGACCCCATCGCCCCCGGGCGGGGTGTAAGTCGCCTCTTCGGACGGCGATTCGGCGGCTTCGGTGTCGAAGGCCGTCGCCGCCATATCAGCCGCTATTATGTCGTTGATATTGGCCGCCATTGTATACCTCGTTTGCCGGTCCGCGTACCGGCCGGGCCTCCATGCCCGGCCGGTTATTGCAGACTATAAAAAGCGGTTAAGCGATTGTCGCCCAATCGATTAGGTGTTCGTCAGCTTGTAGGCGAACAGATCCTTCTCGCCTATAAGCACCTCGTCGGTGTCCATTCTGGCGCGTACGATATCGGATTTGACCTTCTCTTCACGGTAACTTTCGATTACCGGCAGTTCCGGCGCGTTGACGTCCCACATCATCGTTCTCGCCGCCGACGGCTCTTCCAGCGGGGCCCCTTCATCGGCCAAGACGGCGATATAAATAACCCCCGCCGTCCATATCTGGCTTATGCTCTCGGCGACGCCCTCTTCTTTGATGTCGTAGCCGCTGCGTGCAACCAGTACCTGTTTGACGCCTAACATGGCCGCCACCTGTAGCGGCTGCAAAAGCGAAGGCTGCATACCCGGGTAGGTGTACTTGATCTTGTCGGTCACCTGCGTTACCCGCATAAACTCGCGGAAGTCCGTCCGGGGCATGACAATCGAGATGTCCTCGGGGCCAACGCCGCACTTGTCTTCCAGCGCCTCGACGCCCGATGCGATATCGTCGAGTGGGGCGGCCGTGGCTACGGTGGTCCATGCCGTCGTTACATTATGGTTCGTAAAGCCTCCGCCGGAGAACAGGGCCGCCACCCTTATCTCATGGCCCATCAGGAGCTGGTACCACAGCACCCTCGAGGCCGCGGCCTCTGCGTCGATAAGGTTGCGGAACCTTCTGCGCCTTCGGTCGTCGATGGGGTATTCCAGCCCGTTTTCCTCGCAGTCGAATGTCCCCTTGCCGAATTCCCCTGTGATGCGGTTAAAGCTTGCGCCTTCGGCCCGCTTCTGCGTCGCCGGCTTCCTGAAGTTCTCGCGACTCATTATCGGAAAACCCCCCGACGCCTCCGGCACGGTAAATATGGGCGCCGCCCTCCGCCCTATGAACCGGGCGGCGGCCTTTTCGGCGTCATACTCGTTAACCAGTGCCGACAGGTCGGGCCGGTATGTTACGCTTGTACTTTCTGGTCTCATCTGTTGACTCCTTTCAACTTAAAATTTTGTTATTCGGGCAACAAAAAAGCGGCTTCGAGTGTTCGGGCACCCGAATGCCGCTTTAATGTTTTTTAGCCGTCCGTCCGCCGGCCGGCGGACGGACGAAACCCGTTCTTTACTTTTTATTAACGCTCGGTTACGACGTGAACGTAATCCACCAGCAGGGCCTCTTCGTTTCCGCCGCCCGCCTTGACGCCCAGCAGGATATGCATCTCGGCAAGTCCCGCTATTGTCAGGCTGACCGCCGTACCCGCCACGCCGTCAACGTAAGGCGTAATCGTCGCGGTGACGCCGTCGTTGTAATCGTAGAGGAACCCCAGGGTCTGCCACGCTCCGTCGCTGAAAGCCCCGATACTCGCCTCGGTGTCCTGCACTGCCGCGTTGGACGCCTCGAACTGCCATACAGCTTCGTCTAATACCTTGAAGAACACGGCCCCGTCGTAGCTTTGCATCGGCCCTGCTCCGGCGTCGCGGAGCGAATCGGCCGCCACGGTGTCGGAAAGGCCCACGATGATATTGGCGTCGTCCGTATTGGCCTCGGTAAGCTTTACGCGGGCCTCGAAGAACAACTTTTTCGTGGTTGAAAACAGCCAGTTTTCTGCCACACTCGATATGTAGCATTCGTCCTCAGCGTCGCCGTCGCAGCCTATTTGCAGAACGCCGTTTGCTGCGTCCAGAAGCTTATCGGCCTCGGTTGCCCCCGCGTCCTCCACTACCGTCCAGTCGATGGTAGTATCGTAGGTGAAGAAGTCATCGAAGAACTCGACGATACTTTTGTGCGAGCTGAAAAGGTCGTTGCCGCCCCGCGGTCCCCACATGATTGCGGCCGCCTTGCCGCCGTCTGCGGTAATCGCCTCTAATAGTATTCCGAGCTGCTTACCCACCGCGGCGTCGGAAACCTTGCCGTCGGTGGTGGCGTAGATTGCCGCCCCCGCCGATATCGCCTTGCTTCCCGTCACCTTGCGTATGCAGCCGTTAAGCGGCTGGCAGTTGACGGACGTTGTTATGGCCACGTTGTCCTGTGTAAGGCCGATAGGCTCCTCGCCGCCGTCGCTGTACATCGCCGTTGATGCCGACAGCAGGACCAGCCTGTCGGCTGCCAGGGCCTCGCCGCTTGTCAGGGTAAACGGGCCGTCGTTTTCATAAGCTAATGCCATTTTAGTGCTCCTTTACTTTTTTGAATTTTTGTTTCCGTCCGGGCAATAAAAAAAGCGGCTTCGAGTGTTCGGGCACCCGAATGCCGCTTGATTATTCTTTAAGCCGTTTTCCCGCCGGCCGGCGGAAAAACAGGCCCGTTATTAACTTTTTAATTGTTTACTTGCCGATCTTCTTACGCACCGATTGTCGGCTGCTTGTCCTTCCATGCAGCGTGGCTCTTGGGGAACTGCTTTGCCGCCGCCAGCATGGCCTTGCCCTTCGAGAGTCCGCCGCCTTCTTTCGTCTGAAGCTGCTCGACGGCTGCCGTATAGGTCTCGGCCTTCCCGTCGTCGCCTGCAGCCGGTCCCGTCTCTTCGTCGGCGTCGGTGGGCGCGGCCGCCGTGGCGTCGCTGCCTCCCGCTGCTATGGCGGTCAGTTTCTCATTGGCGACGGCCAGGTCGCTCTTAACATTCGCCATCTCGGCGGTATGAATCTTAACAGCGGCGTCGAAGGCCGCTGCCTTCGCCTCGGTGAGGCTTTTGCCTTCGGCGATTGCCTTATTACGGCAGTCGGTAAATGCCTCGCCCGCCAGGGCAGAGCTTATCGACGCAATCCGCTGGCGCTCTGCGGCGGTGGCGGCCTCTTTGATCTCGTCGCCGTTGACAGCCGCGGCGCCATCCTGTGTCTGTTCTTTAGCCATGTCAGTCTCCTTATTAAATCGATTATAATTTTTTCCGACCGACGCTCCGGTCGCTGCGGTCGTGTAACTGTCCCTTAATGCGGGAGGTCCCGCCGCAAAAGCCTGCCGCAGCGAATACACCCCGTCTATCAGCTTTTTCTCCGCGGCGTCTGCTCCGATATATGTCCTGCCGTCGGCCAGTTCCCGCAGGTTCTCTTCGGTAAGCCCCGCCTGTCCCCTGCCCCTCAGGACCGCCGCTATGAAGATATCATAAAAGGTGTCGATCCTTGTCTGTATGGCAGCAAGGTTGGCTTCGGTGATCTCGACGCCCGCCGAGCCCACTCCTTTATTGGGTCCTGAACGGACGATATGAAATTTAAGCCCCAATTGCTCCGCCCTTGCGGACGAGTCCACGTACAGCGTATAGACGCCTATGGAGCCGACGTCCGCCGTCTGGTTGGCGTAGAAGGCGTTCGCCTGGCTGCCGAGCCAGTAAGCCGCCGAAGCCGCTAAATCGTCGGCGTAGGCGGTTATGGGCTTCTCGAAGCTCGCCTCGTATATGTCCTCTGCGAAATCGGCCAGGCCGTCGTTGTTGCCTCCCGGCGATTCGATGTGCAGGAAGATGCCTTTGACCCGGTTGTCGGTCATCGCCTCGTCGAACTGCCCCCGCAGCGTCTCGATGGACGTACCCCGCGGCTTGCTGGAGCCGTTGACCAGGCGGCTGTACTTGGCGATTATACCCGATACAGGGATAACGGCCATACCTCCGGGCGTTATCTCGAACGTCCTTTTATCGCTGCCCTTGATTGTCCTGGCGGCGGTCAGTTCCTTTATCTCATCGTCGCTGATACGGTCGCCGCGGACGTGTCTCTCGACGATTTCCACCATTTGCTGCAGCGTCGCCGGCTGCATCGCCCAGTTCTGCCCGCTTATATATTCCAGAAGGATTGGTAGCGCCCTGCTCATTGCTCTTCCTCGTCTTCCTTTTTGCCTGTCTCGTTTTTTGTTTTTTCCGGTTTCGGGTACTCTAACCCGATTGCTTCCAGTTTTTCCTTGTCGGTTCGGATCTCCTCGAACACCTCGTCGGGTTCGCCGCCTCTTTCGCGGATGCACTCGCTCGGCGTCTTTGTGAAGTTGCTTATATCCAGTTTATTGCCTTCGGCCTCTTTTTTCGGGTCGATATATTCCCACGCCGGCCACTGGCACCGGGCCTTAAACAGTTCCGGCCTCGCCGGCAGTGTCCCCGCCGCTATGGCGCGGGACATCTGCCACCGGTACCACGGCATGCAGATTTGTTTTTCCGAGAATTTCTGCCATCCGCGAAACATCCTGCGGGCCTCGCCCAAAGACGCCCTGGCCGATGAGTAATTGGTCTTTGAAAAATCCAGCATCATAAGTTCCAGGGGAAAGCCCACCGCCACGCCTATTATGCGGCAGCATGTAACTATGTACGGCTCGAACTGCTCCCCCGGCCTGTTGGCCGCTATCATATCGACGTCCTCGCCGGGCTTGAGCTCGAATATCATCCCGGCCACCATTTTCTGCAGCTTGTCGTATGTATCGGCGGTATCGGGGTTGTCAATGCTGCCGGCGGGGGCGGCCTCGGTCGGCTGTTTTGTTATTTTTAATCCCATCATTGAGTTGAGTTCGGCGGCCAGCGATTCGTAGTCGAGGTAGTTATTGGTGCGGTCGTAGAAGGACAGGGCCGCGGCGAAAAACGGAATCCCCCTTGTCTGGCCGAACCGCTTGCGGTAGGCGGGCATCCACGCGTACTGCACGGGTATGCGCATCGAGTTCCCCGCCGCCGCCATCCCGTAATCGCCCTTTGTCGTTCTCTGCCTTACCCAGTAGGCGGTGTGGCGGTTGACCTCGTTCATCTCGACGCCTAGGACTATCCGTTTATTGTCTTTACTTACCCCCGACGGCGTCTCAATCTGGTCGGCCTCGAAGGCCAATACCGAGCCGTCCTTTCTTTTGGTAAGCAGGTCGTCCCCGTCGTTCCATATGGCGCGGATGGTAAGTTTTGCCATATCGGTAAAATCGTTTATGCCGCAGGCGTCGCACCTTTCCCTCTCCATACGGGCGGTGATATGTTCTTTTGCCTTTTTATTGAGCTCGGTATCTCCGGTATTGGGTATGAAGTCGAAGTTCGCCCCGAATATATTGTCGACGGCCCTGTCCAAAATCCCCGAGAAAAGAGACGACTGCCTGTCGTGCATCCTGCACAGCTCGCGGAGCCGGCCGAGGTTGAGCTTTGTCATGTGCCTGTCGGCCGATGCCATAATGCCGGCCAAAAGGCCGTACGCCCGCCTTGTCCTGTCCGATGCGACCGCGTCGTATCCGACGCCGGAGGCCGCTTTTGTCTCCGGCGGTTTCTGTGAGATGCGTTTAATCTCGATTTTTGTAAATGGTATCTTCATTTTTTTAAGCGTCCGAGACGTCCGCTAAGCGGATGGTGCCTCCCGTCGTCCTGCATTCGGCCTGCAGTTCTTTGCGCATCGTACGCAGTTTATCCAGGTCGAAGTACGTGTAGCTTACCCCCTCGACTTCGTACGACTGGACCTTATTGGTAATCAAGGCCCGTATCGCCTCGTTAACGGCGGTCAGTAATTCGCTTGCTGTAGCCATAATTAGAAAATACACTATATGTAGTGTGTCGCAAGATAGCAGACTCCATATCTGGAGAGTACTTGAAAAATTTTTATAAACCCCTGTAGATAAGGCATTTACAAAACGACTTTTTTGCGTTTTGTGGCGCAGAGAAATTTTGAGGAACAAATCGGGTTTCTTTTTTTTAAATTTTTACAAAAACGGCCTTTTATTTTGCCGCCGGCTCTTCCGCCGTCAGCAATTCTTTAATAGGGTAGGTATGCTTGTTTTTACCGAGGCATCTGACGTTTCTTACAACGAGCGTCCTGCCGTCGTCGAGGGTCCTGCTGTCCGTCCCCTTTACGATTACCCTTGCGCCGCATACCCGGCAGCTCGTAAGCCGGCCCGCGTATTTGTCGTTTACCCCCGTCTTTTTAACGAGCAGCCTGTCGATAAGTTCTTTCTTCGAGCCGCCGACTTTCAGCCCTTCGATTCTGCAAAGCTCTCTTAATTGGTTGGTTTTCATTGTGCCGATGTCCCCGGCCTTTACGTCGTCTAACCTGGTTTGCATTTCTTCCATTTGTCGAGTCCTTTCATTATAAATTTTTACCTGTTGAACCGGTCCATTTGTCCTATTCTTCTCTGCGCCGCCGCAATCTTCTTTTCCGGGTCCCTCAGCATCGTCGCCCCGGCGATCTGCCCGGCGAAGTGCGCGTACACCGTGCAGTCCCACAGGTGGACCGGCGTACTGTGCCAGCTCTTTGTCTTCGGCCTCCATATCATTTTGCCCTTGTTTTTCCCCCTGGACTCCCTGACCTGCTCTTCGCCCGTCAATTGCGCCAGTACCTCTTTACTGGTTTTTGAGTGCAGGTGAAAGTACCCGGGACCGGTTTCTTTTTTCTCGAACATCATCCGCCACAGCGTGTCCTTGATTGCATTGACGTTAAGGTCGTATCGAATCATTACGCCGTCCGGCTCTTTGACCGCGTTATAAATCCGGGCCTTTACCGTATCGCTTCCCCGCACGGGGACAAGCGGCAGTCCGGGATATTTGCGTATGAAATCTTTCACCACTTCCGGCCTGTACCCGCAGTCTATTGCGCCTTTTCGCAGCAGTAAAAACTGCTCGCTGTCTGCGGCCGTCGGCCACTTCTGGGACAGGTAATCGGCGACTATATCGAGGTTGGCCAGGTCCTTCGTGTCCCCCGTCTCCAATCGTCTCTCGTCAATGAGCCACAGCTCGCTGAGCCACCCCCAGCCGAGTATGGCTATCCACACATGGTCGATTTGAACGTCGCCGCCCGCCGACAGCATCTGCACTCCTTTAGGGACAACCTCCGGCTCGTATCCGGAAATATGCATGGCGAGCCTGGTTTCATCGGTCTCTTTTTCCCGCTCTTCCCACGGCTGGCCTATTCGCGAGTTTATGAAGTTCTGCAGGGGTTTGATATTGCCCGTTCTTTTGGCCCTCTGCGCCGACGCCCATTCGGCGGCCAGCATATTCATCGTCACAAACCCGGGATACAGCATGAAGCTCGATATCTGGTAGCCCCTGCGGGGATTGCTGAAAATCTTACCGACAATCCTGCCGTCCGGCCCGACCGTGCATCCGGCGGGGGCCCAGCGCCCCGCCGCCGACCCCGCCCACCTTACCTCTTCCGTCCACCGCTTCTCGCATTTGGGGCATATATACCGCGCACAGTTGCCCTTGATATAATCCTTTGCGCTCAGAAGCTGCCCGGCCGAGTCCTTATCGAGTTCCACGTACTGCCAGTCGGGTATGTGCCTTTGATTGCAGTACGGGCATTTGACCCAGTATTCCCGCATATCTGTTTCCGTATATTCCCTGTCGTGCTCATCGCCCACGAGGATGGGTGTACATGGTGCGTACAGCTTCGATACCGTCCGCCAGGCGATTGTACGGTCCCTTGCAAGGTCCACTGAGCCCGCCTCTGCGCCGACGGCGTCCTTGTACTTGGCCACCTCGTCGAGCCATATCCGGGCGATGGGCGTATCGGCTAAAGCCGCCGCGCTTCCGGCCCATGCAAGGTACAGGAACATATTATCCAGCTCCGTCTCCTGCCCGATTCGCAGGCGGTTGATATCGCGGGCGGGCAGGTGTCTCAGCAGCGACGGTGTCGCCTCGAACATCGGCTTTATGCGCGTTCTGAACCTCTTTTTAACGTCCGCCTCCGTCGGCATAATTGAGGAAAAGGGCATAGGCTCGTCGTCTATTGTCTGGCCCAGGAAGTTCAGCCCGATTTCCGTCTTGCTGGATTGTGCCGGGGCGCGTACCCACACCTCGCGGGTCGTAAGGTCCGACAGTGCGTCCATAATCTCGACGGCGAAGGGGACAATATCGTTGCTCCATTTACCGGAATAGAACGTCGTCTTTTTACTTAATACCCTTTCCTGCTCAGCCCACTGGCTGACGGTCCGCTTGTCCCGCGGCGTCAGCATCTCCCTTTCCTCATCCTGGAGCGCCAAAGGAACAGGCAGTTTGAAATCAGCTTTATCCGGTCTCTGTGTCATTGTAACTTTTCACTGTATTCTTTTAAATCTTCCAAATATTTTTGAGTCTGTTGTTTCGATTCTTTTGTTTCACCGAAGCAGTCCCAAACATCTCTATTGGGCGGCGCCGGTGGTGGTTTTGTAATATCAAAGCTCATTTTTTGCCTCGTGACCTTCGTGTTTCAAAATACTTTAGTTTTGGCTGTCGGGCTTCTTCGGTTTTCTCAGGATATTTATGGTCTTAATAAGTTCGGCCCGCTCGAAGAGCAGCCTCGCCTTATCGATAATCAGGTTGTGTATCTGCCGGTTATTGTCGCCGTTCATGGTGTTTGCGGCCGCCTTGATCCTCTTTTGGAGCTGCCCGCCCGTTAAAATATGGATATTAGTATACGGTATTCTCATAATCGCACCTTTTATTCTATTCTCCTTGAGGAGTCTTTAAGACGGCTGCTCATGGTTACATGCCAGTTGCCGCATCCGGGACACCTGGCCGCCTTTTCGTCGCATTCCCAGAACTGCCCGCAGTGCTCGCATGTGTGCATAAACAATAGTATATCGTCCCTTTGCTTTTGCAGTTCCATAGCCTCACTATAGACTGCCGGGTAATCGCGCTGCACCTCCGGCATTTTGAGGACGGCGTCCACCACCTCCGCCGGCGGCTCTTCGCCCGTCTTTGTCAGCCCCCCCATGTTCATCTCGTTTATAGGTTCAATGTCCATCTCTTCGTGTCCTTAAATTTTCCCGCCCGCCTGGGGTTGCCCCCTGTGCCCCAGGGCCCCAGGGCCCGTGGTATCGACGGGCGGGTTTATTGCTTTCACATAACTTTCTTAGAGTCACTTAGCTTGGATTTTAGGCCCTATCCCGCTAAGTAAACCCCGACCAGTATTCACTGGGCCGTTTGTCCATAGACCGGGCCGGTTGACATTCATATCTGCAAATAAACGCCGTAAGTGTAAAACGTATGGTTCTTAACGCCCTTCCATTCGGCAGGTAATCTACGATCCGTTCGATGAGCAAAATCATAAGCCCGTCGACTGTCAGTTTTTTAATCTTCTTTTTCAACTTCCATTTTTTCCTGTTAATTTTGTTATCCTGTCCACCTCAATCTCGACCTCGTAAATCCCCAATTGTCCCTTGACGTCGAAGGGCCTCTCTATCGCCCTGATGTCCTCCAGCACCCACGCCCACGCCCCGTCGTACCAGCCGCACCGGGCCGCTGGTTCATCTGTCGGAGTCATCGGCCTGCAGTCCGCCAGGCGGGCCGTTGCAAGGGCCTTGCCGTACGGCAGGCCGCTTAACTGCCTGCATATAGGCCCCTTGGATGAGCATATAAGCAGCTCTCCGCGGTACCTGGTCGGCCATGTTCGGGTCTCTATTGTTTTGTCGCCCGCCGCTATCATGGACGCCCACGGCTGGCGTATGCTTACGGCCTTTATCTTTCTTTTTTGTACCGGCTTTGCGGCGACCGCAAATCTCTTTTCAATTTCGTCCGCCGCCCGAATCGCCCTTGCCTGTTTAATTGCTTTCATTTTTCCGTTCGTGTTCATTCGCGATTAATCTTCCTCTGCTTTCAGGCCGTCTAAAAGCTGTGTAAACCTCTCCGCATCTGAAGGCGATAGTCTCAGCATTTCCGGCACATGGCACATCTCGCGCCTTATCTCGGCAAGTCCCGCCGCCACGAGTTCCTTGCTCTTCTCGAAGGGCTGGTTGAGGCACAGGCGGGCCAATTCTTCTGTTTTTCTCTGGTGCGCCGCTAACATGACCTGATGCCGGGCCAATAGTCCGGCCATTACCGCGTCGCGTTCCAGAAGCTCGCCCTGCTGGCGTTGGAGATCCAGTTTCATTATCTGGGCCCGGATCGCCCGCTGGTCGTATTCTTTGACCGCCTTTCCCGCCCCCCTGACGTCCCTTGCCGCGCAGTATCTGCCGTACCAGTCGACAAACACCCTCAAATCGAACGTACCGTTCGTATTCCTGTCAAGTCCCTGCTTATTCACCCAGTTGGACAGGTTCATCCGGTTAATGCCTAATTCCTTCTCCATCTGCGATGTTGTTACCTTGTGAAAGTCGGTATGCGATTTACCCGACATCTCGTTTCTGTGCATTGTGATAATTTTATTAATGGCGGTAATATTGCCGGCTTCGGCCTTGGTTTCTATGATTTTTTTCAGTCTCTTCAGGTAGCTTAGTCTTTTTTGGTGCCATATATCGGCGGCCTCTGCATCTTCCGCCAGGAGCTTTTCTAATCCTCCCGTATCCAGACCCAGTTCACTTTCCGCCTCTGCTATCGAAGCCCCGCTGTCCGCCTGCTGTCCGATATTGAAAAGCAGCCTGCCTCTTTCCCACGCCTTTTTCAGCGAGGGATGGTCTTTTATGCAGTCGGTCAGTGGGACCTTCGTTCGTATTTTCACATCGGCGGCCGTGAAATCCAGTCCCTCGACCGCCAATTTCTTCAGGAGCGCGGCAGATACCGGCAGCCGCTGCGCTTTTTTGCGTTTTTTCTGTTTGCCTTTTTTCTTTTGCTTTTTCTTCGTGTGCCCTGTACCCAAGGTATTCGTGCTCTTCGTGTTTCGAATAGTCTTTTTTGTAGTCGTTTTTCTTTCGCCGTCTTCGTGTTTCAAAACCGTCTTTGTCATTTTTTCGTATTCTCGAAGTTCTTTCAGCTCGCCTTTTCGCAGCGTTTCGCTGTTTTTGACCTTATTCAGCAGGTGCAGGTATCTTTGTTTTGCTGCTATTTCGGCCGCCGAGCTTTCCAATTATTAACTGTCCATTTCTCCGACGTTTTTTTATAATCTCACTTTCGAACTTAGCCGACGCGAAAAAATGCCCCGATAGCTTCTCCTGTCGCGGCAGGCGGTCAACCCGACGTTTACCGCCCGCGTCGGTCTTTTTTTATGTTTCAAATATTTAACTAAACAGCGACGTCGTCCCCGCCTTTTTCGTCGGCTGCCGTTTGACTTTCCTGTTATCGATGCTGAGGTAATTGAAGTCTTTCAGGTGCACCGCTAATTCCGATTTTATATAGTAGTCCGTCCGGTATTTGCGGCACGTCGCAATCGCTTTTTTTGCAAACTGTCTCCAGTCGGTTTCGTTTTGCTGGTAGTTTAGTTTGCCTATTTTATACAGGTCGACGAACTTATGCGTCGCCTCGATAATCCTGATGCTGGCCTCGGCGTTTATAACCGGCTCCAGGGACACCCACGTGGATATCCCCCGGGCCTTTGCGAACTGCAGGGCGCGGATTCTATCTTCCGGCAGCGCGGCCTTTGGTTCGTACCGAACCGCAATCTCCCAGTCTAAGAAGGTCAGTGTTGTCGCGTAGAGGTCATTTGGACCGTACAGGTCGAAGTCCCTGGCGGCCAGGGTCCCGCCCTTGCTGAGGACCGTAAACGGTATATCGAACTCCCTGAAGACCTCGAGTGCCGCCCTGGTAATCTTATAAGTGGCCTCCAGCGGGCAGTACGGGTCGCACGCGAAGCACAATAGCAGCCTCTCGTCGGTATGGGCGTATTTCGGGGCCTCTTTACGCAGCCGCTCGATTACGTCTTTTCGCGGCGCCGCCGGGGTCGCATAGAAGTCGCGGTCCCGCCATTGCGGCATCTTAGCGACATAGCAGTAGGTACACTTATGGTCGCATCCGTCGTACAGGTTGGCTGCCAGATGTGCGTATCCCGCCGCCTTTCCCTTTGGTTTGTAGATTATAGGCATTCGAATAGTCCTTTCTGCCCTTTCCTTTGCTCTTGTGGGGTTAGCCCCGTTTCACCTTCGGCCACACGATAGACAGCTTGGTTTTCGATGTATTCTGGATTTATCTCGACGCCCGTATAATTGCGGTTTAACCTTGCCGCTACTGCCAGTGTCGTACCCGAACCGGCAAACATATCACATACCACAGACGGCACAGGCTCAAGCCCACAGTTGCAGGTGGCACGCCAGTCGAGAGTGATTTGCTCGTAATGGAAATTTGGGTGGCCTTGTGTTTCACCTGCTGGAGTCATAGCAAGCTTTATCATTGCATCCGGCTTTTTACGGCCTCTTGGTTTATAGCTTGGGTTGTCTGGTTTTAACTCTCCCCTGTCCACCACCCTTGCCCATTGACTCCCGCATTTCGGGCAGCAGCCCTTCTCGCTGGTGGCTACCTTTATTACAGGCTCAATTAGCTTTTCAGCAAAAGTTGCATAGTGGACACCTTTGTATGCCTGCGGATTTATACACCATACATTGCGCAGATTGCGGCCAGAAGGATTGTAAATGCGCATATCGTATTTGCCTCGCCCAAAACCACCCTGAACCATTTGTTCGTTTGTTGGTATATTTGGACTCCACATTTTTTCTTTTTTCCCACTTCTTTCCGGTTCTAAGTGTGCCTCTCTCACTGCCTCCATATCACAAAAATAATTCATCTGCTTTGTGAAAATTAATAAATGCTCGTGCGCAGAAGTCGGCCTCCACGACCCTTTTCTCAGTACCAAGCCATCGTTGGGGCTGCATTGGGGACAGCCTGGACAGTCACGCCATTTAATATTATGATTTGTGTTCATACCTTTGGGAATTTGCCCCCAACGTGAAACGTCCCCCTTTTTCACCTTCACCTTATGCCGTTCCCACCGCCAGCCATTTATTGACTCCGGCATTGTCGAGCCGCTTTTCTTGTGGTTTATTATCTCAGGCTCGATGCAATCGCCAAATAAATCCTCTCCGCCGCCGAGACTCTGGTATAAAGCCTTGCCGCAATGAGGGCACTCGTGTGCACCAAAACTTATTGCCTTAGCCCAAATAGTATCAGACCTTAAAATCCAGCCGTCTTTCTGAAGGGCAAAGGCTAAGAGCCAAGGGAGGCCGATGAGGTCGCCTTGTTGTAAATTGTTTACTTGTAAAGGTTCTCTTCGGCTACCAATATTGGTATATTGTTTTTCTCCGGGATTACCACCTGTTCCGTGGCTTCCATTGTACTTATCCCCATAATTCACAACCAGAACGCCATCGTCTCTCAACACCCGCTTAAACTCCCTGAATATCTCTACCAGCTTTTCAATATGAGCCTCCGGTGTATCTTCCAGACCCAAAATCGGGGCTTTCATACCGCACTTCTCACAGGTCATTATCGGGTCAGCTCTGTCCCACTTGTGCTTGCAGGTGGACTTGCCGCCCCAGCCGTACAGCCTTTGTCCCCAATAAGGCGGCGACGTACATCCTAAATGTATACTGCCACGAGGCAGGGTCTTAATCACGCTCAATGCCTCCCCGCATATAATTTGATTAACTGGTAAATCCATTTACTTTTCTTCGTGTCCCCTGTGCCCAAGGTATTCGTGTCCCCTGTGCCCCTGTGCCCAAGGTATTGGGTATTCGTGGCTTGTGCCATAGGTATTCAAAATCAATTTATTCTTCCTCCCGGCTTTGCAAAATCCTGACGACCTCGCGCAGTGCCGCCTTGTCCCCGCGTTTTAGCTTCACCTCGTTGCCCTTCTGCCAGGCGACCCTTCGGCATATTTCCAAAAGTTTCAGGGGCATCCGCGTAATAGTTTGCCCCATTGAGTGGGCCAGCCACTCGGCGAGTCTCGCCGCCTGTATGGGCGTAAGTAGTATGGGTACGGGTTCGGTTTGTTCCGTCGGGTGCGACAGTTCAAGGTACACGCCCAGCTGTTCCCCGAAATCAATTGTTTTTAATGTCCTTCCCTGCGTAATCTCGACGGTCGAGTACCCGACGTGTTTTTTTGTGTCCGGCCGGTAAGGCTCATTGTCTTTTTTACTGGTTTCGTTTTTCATTTTCTTTTTCTTCGTGTTCCCTGTACCCAAGGTATTCGTGTCCCCTGTGCCCTGGGTATTCGTGTTTCAAAACGTCCTTTTCATCCTCTTCGCGATTTTTTTCGACCGTAACATGACCGTATTTTTTCTCGGATTCGTGTTCACACAAAAGATACTCCTCTCTCGGCCTGCAGCCTGCCTCCCTTCCCGCCTGGCACACCCAGCAGCGGCATGCGGCCATGTCCCAGTGCTGCGTCATAATCCGTTCGACAATCTCTTCCAGCTTTTCTTCGCGTTCATTCGTGTTTCGTAGTTTGTGGTTCAAATAATCTTTTTCTTTTTCATCCCTGGACTCAGCCGCCTGGTAATAATCGAAGTCTGCCGGCTTATCGTTGACATAAATCCCTATAAGAGGCCCTACAGAATCCCATTTTCGGTGAATGCCTATTTTTATGACAGGGTCGAGCAGCCTTAATTCCTGCCACTCCTGCCTTTCTTCGCTACCCGTTTTTATAAGCTTAAGAACGGCCTCAACAACATTTCCAACATCCACCCCGGCGGCAAATTGCAGAGGGGCGTCTTTGAGTACGTGAGATAAGGGATTATTTAGAGTCGTATTTCCGCCTCCGAACGTCCTGAACTTTTTGCTGATAGCTTCAACAATATCCTCTTTTTCTCTGCGTCTCTGCGCCTCTGCGGGATTTAAGTTGTTTTTCTCTCTTTCTTCGCTTTTATCCGTGCAATCTGTATCATCTGCGGTTGCTTTTTCCTCGTTTTCTTCCATAATTTCTCTCTCCGACTTGACGCCGCTTTTCAGCATCGTTGATATAGCTTCTGCTTTTCCTTTGTGTGCAAAGACTTCTAAAATCGGTACTCCAGTGCTTATGGCTTCGTCCCTCTCGTCAATGAGCTTCGTAACCAGTTCCAGTGGGTCCTAAAGATAGTCTATCCGCACATCCGGCCACGCCTGGTTTATGGCCTTGAAGAATTTATCATAATGGACGTAGTAGCCGTCGAAGTTCTGTATTCCCTCTTCCTTCAATTCCGGTTCCTCGCGATAAATCCCGTCTAAGACTTCGCGCTCCGCCTTAGAGATCTCAAAAACAGCGGCCTGAGTTTTTAACTTCTCCAGGGTTTCTTTTAAGCCGCTGATTTTCTCTACCAACTCATTAAATTTTTCGGGAGGTTTTGCCGCTATCAGTTCCCATCCCACGGTATTAACAACATCTTTGACCAGCTCTTCGAGTTTTTCAATCGCTTCCTTCATTTTTATTTTTCCCTTCAAATAAAGCCCAAATTAGCCGCTCGCCATATTACCAGGTCTATTGTTGCTAATTTGTCGCCGGTTTCGTCTGATAATTTTTTACACATATCAAAACACGTAACTCCGTAATCTTTCGCAATCCTGACAAGGTGGCGGTCGGGCTTGATACCATCAATCCCGAGATTTTTTGCAAGATGATATTTCGTAACTTTGCCTATGTACGGCAGCGTCTCTAAATATGCCATCTTGTCTGTCGCTTTTTGATAATCATTAAATATTTGATTGTAAGAAGTCAGCATTTTTGATATAGCTTCTGCTTTTCCTTTGTGTGCAAAGACTTCTAAAATCGGTACTCCAGTGCTTATGGCTTCCTGTATTTTCCTAAATATCCCCCTTGCCACTTGTTCTTTCATCCCGGCGTTCAAAACCACCCATATATATTCGTCCAGAAAGTTTTTCGGTGACATACATGGGTAGATAGATCCGGCCCAGGCAACCTCCTTTTCGTAGCCGTTCTGTATAATTTGGGCTTTTAGATGTAAATATGTTTCCGGTTTCATTTTATCTCTATTTTCGCCTTCCCTTTTTATTTTTTATTTGCACCGTCACAAACAGCCTCCAGTAAAATTTTATGAACGGCCAAATCTATTTGAGCGGCGGCTGTTTTTTTATTCATCAGGATTTGTAACTTGGGATTAAACCATACGTCGTTCACCTCGCTTCGGGAAAACCCGTGTTCTGCGAAACACTTGACTGCGACAAGCCATGAAGGTATGTCAATCTTACCTTCTTTTTTCTTTTCGCGGTCAAAATGGGTTGGAGGCGGAAAAACCGGCAGGATATTCAGGTCGCTGCGGGCACCGTCGATAAACACCCTCAGCCGCCGCTGCGGGACGCCGTAGCTTGCCGCGTTAAGCAGGTTGAACCTGACGGCATATCCGCACTTCTCCAGGGTCTTTAATAATAGCTGAAAGAATTTCTTAAAGCTCAAAAGGCCCTGGATGTTCTCTATTACAAAATACCGGGGCCGGATTTCTTCGACCATCCGAATAAACTGCCACATCATCTTGGAGCGGGGGTCATTTACAGAACGCCTTGAGCTGGCATAGCTAAACCCCTGGCACGGCGGACCGCCGCTTAAAATGTCGAGCTGGCCCCTGGCCAAACCAACCTGTTTCAAAAGAGATTCTCCGCTCAGCGAGGTAATATCGGCCTGGATTATTTTCATTTTCGGGAAAGCGGCTGCCTTGTTCGCTTCCAACGTCTCAACGCACCACTTGTCGATTTCAACGGCCGCAACGACGTCTATCCCGGCCTGCTGAAGGCCCAGCGCCATCCCGCCGGCGCCGGCGAACAACTCTATGGCTTTTAATTTGCGTTTTTTCATACCTTTATTTCAATTACTCATAAATAACGATAAACCTGAAGTTTTTGTGTCCCTTTTGAGGTACAGCGGATGTAGCGGCTGGTTGTTTTTTGTGAGGCCAAAGCATGATAGATTTTCTCTGCCTAACCACTCAATTACTCTCTCTCCCCTATTTAGATACTTCCCCAATACTCCCCAACAGGCGATGTTAAGCCCTGGTGGGTCAAGATACATTTTTAGAAAATCGTCATTTTCTTTGCCGATAGGGTCATCAGCCTTAAACAAGTCTTTCGGATTAGTTGCCCTGAAAGCAAACAGATTCAGCATATGAATGCCCCCAAACCCCCAGGCTTTGGCAAATCCGACGCATCGTCTTACTGTAGGATCGTCCTTTATTTCGTCGGCGGTAGAGGGATTGAGGCCGATAAACATTACATGCCCGTCACCTTCCCGCCAGGTCCGCCACAGGGTGTACCTGTATTTGCGGCAGTCTGAAAACTGAGCCCCTTTTTGCATAACCTGCCTTTCTTAATAATATCTGCCAAAATGTAACTTGTTTGTAAAATGCAGGCCCCTTGCCCGGGGCATAAAGCCGCTGTAGTAGCCGAGCAGCCTTTTTATACCGGACATCACCGCCTCCTCGTCTTTGGGCCTGTCCCATGCGAATTTAAGCTGTTTATGGAATCTAAGCGTTATCAAGGCCCTGCCTTGCTCTCCCGTTATTCTTCTGATATCAATCCCCTGAAAATCAACCGGCTGCCCCCATTTTTGAAGTTGCATAATGGCCCCCGGCCAGCATGGATTTGCAAAGAAGCTATTGTCCTGGACCGTAATATACCTGCCGTTCGGATTGAGGTTTTTCG
>Ga0307376_10001700_pt1 | contig 22984 bp, 26 predicted proteins | sample TR2MG_FD_202536 | JGI IMG/M metagenome (GOLD analysis project Ga0307376, IMG submission 202536) | Soil microbial communities from Risofladan, Vaasa, Finland - TR-2 | ecosystem: Environmental > Terrestrial > Soil > Coastal area > Acid sulfate soil | place: Finland: Risofladan, Vaasa | collected...
TTATATATACTACGGGCATAAATGAAACGCTCGTTGTTGGCTTAGTTGCAGATGTAATATCAAAATCAACTTGTATATCAAAATCACCTTGAAATACAGTTCTTGATTTTATTGTTGAAGTCCAAATTGAAGCGGCACTTGCAGCATTATAATTTAATTTGTTATTTTGAATTGACAAATAACCATTATCATTTTGATCAACTAACCATCTATGAACATTAGGTGGATCTCCATTGTCGCCTGTAAAATCATCATCAACTATTACATAACAAGATGTACTTGAGCTACTACTTGATGATGATACTGAGCTTGATGATGAACTACTTGATACAGAACTTGAACTTGATGATGAACTACTTGATACAGAACTTGAACTTGATACAGAACTTGAACTATTAGCACAAATTATTTCATCAGCAGAGCTAACTAAAAAATTATCCACATCAATTACAGCAACAGGATTTGCGTTTTGAGATGTTGTTATTATTCTCACATACATATCTTGCCCGGCAATTCCTGATACAGTAGAAGTTTTCATTAATACCCAGCCAGCATTATCACGATAAGAAGACAGAGAAGTTCCACTTCGTACTATTCTTAATTTACCACTGGTGTTACTAGTACTTGTAGTAGTTACATCATAAGAAGAACCACCATTAAAAACTTTATGTAAATATCTTCTACCGGCTGCATAATCTATGCGAGTTTCAATTTTTATACTGTTGGACACTTCCATAAGAAAACCAAATAGCCAATAATCAGTACTAGGATATGTAATTAAATCAAAATCTAATTGAACATCAAAATCCCCACTAAACTGAAATCTGCTATAAAGACTATTGTTATGCCCTGCTTCTAAATTACATCTAAGTTTATTACTATTTATAGTGAAAGGATTAGTAGATTGTACTGGACCTATTTCCCATCTATGAACATCTGGAAGATCTCCATTGTCGCCTGTAAAATCATCATCTGGAGTTACATAACAAGATGTACTTGATGATGATGATGAACTTGATACAGAACTAGATGAACTACTTCCGGTTTCTCCAAATGTAACAAAGTTATCATTCAACGTATTATAAGTTGCTTTTCTCCAATCAACAGATCTCTCAATTTTAGAATATCTACATTCATAAAGTTTAATAACACTATAAACAACTGTTCCATGAAAAGTGGTACCGTATGCGAATTTTAAAGCTTGACCTGAATCTAATATTCCAGTTAAAACATCATCTCCATCTACTGATTTAGTCCAACTGTCCTCATTTTCATTCCAGACTATATCTATATCATTTCCATCTCCAGGATAATAAAAACCAACATAGTTAGTTCCCAAAGAATAGTTATCGATCTCTTTTTTCCATCTTGCCCAATTGTTAACTGCTGTTTTAAATCCAATTTGAGGTTGTGCTGTTGCGAGAAAGGTAATTCCCCATCCTTTTGAATTACTTGAATCCATTTTATTGAATGTTTCGGTGGTAGTTCCTGCTGCAGTTTCAAGATGAGAGAACATTTCAACAGTAAAATTAGTAGTCAAACTTTGTTCTGCACTATCATTAACGTTACCAGTTTCATTAGTTCCGCCAAAACTCCAACCTTTGAGACCATTTTCATTCTCTATAAGATCACTAGCTTCCATGTTAGCAGAATTACCATCTTTAGACAAAGAAGTAGAATCTACTAACTTTCCTGCTCCAGTTGGTGCTTCTGTAAAATGATACACACCAACGAAATCGGAATCCCAAACATTCTGTGCTACAGAATCTCCAGCATCACCAACATAAGTTGTATTGTCAGCTTCACTCACATCATAATATAATGTTAAAGAATTAGAACCAATTTGTATAGAAGGAACTTTGACCCATAAAGCTGCAAGTTGAGATGTCGAATCCCAAGATTCAATTTCTATATATAATTCGCCAGTAGAATCTTCTATCTTTATTTTCTTATTATTTTCTCCTAGTTCTGTAAATATATTTGTTAGATCAGCACCTGTAATACCTGAGTTTTGGGATAACTTAACTAACACCGGAAAATCTGTAAGAGAGGCAGTTGAATCAATAGTTAGGGTGATAGAATTATTCCATGCCATTTAATATTATATCCTCTATTACTGTAATATCCTCATTTATTATTTTGTTCTAAAGTTTTATGACCTATTATGGATCTTGAATCTCAATATTATGAACTTGGAACGGTCCGCTACCGTTGTTGAAAAGTTGTAGTACATCTAAATCATAGTTGTTATAATTCCAGATAACTTTCTCTTCGTTATTTCTGAATACATGATGGCCGTCAAATAGATCTTCTCCGCCTTCTGTATTGAACATTTGGACATAAAGTTCATCAGCTCCAGTAAAATTAAAGCTTATCTTATATGGTTTATAACCAGATAACCAAGTACCAGCACCACTCAATTCAATAGCATCAAATGAACCTGAGCTGTATCTAGTTCCATCCCAAGTAGCATCATTATCAATGTTCCAATAAGATGGTCCTACTGCAATCAAATAAGTTGGAACTTTGAGATAAGTAATGATTATTCTTGGAGTTCTATATCTAGCTCCAGTATTTGGACTGTCACCATAATTTCTATAAGTAGCGCCAAGTAAGTACTGAGTGCTTGCTCCAGGTGCTGCATCATCATAATCGTGGTCTTTTTCTCTTACACAGAATTTAGCAGAACCCTGACCCAACTTACTCAATACATATGCGTCTCCTGCAGAATTTAAATAAAATCTATTTTGATGATTTATAGTATCTGGATTCCAATACCAATACCATTCTGGAACTCTATCTGTAAACTCAGGTCCTGTAAAAGCATCATAATCTGCTACTGTAAGAGATGCACCGTCAGAGATTGTAGCTTCCTGTATAGTTGGGTACGATCCAGGTCGGCTTTCTGTGTCCCATCCGTAACCCACAACACCAACAACAATAGAATCAACACTCGATTCTGTTGTATCAACTACACTTAAATCAAACTCAAAGAACCCTCTTTGGATCCAATAACTTGAACCAGATTGCTCAGCTTCACACATTACGGCATTTCCCTCAGTATCCCCAGCTAAGTCACCCGTTGTATCATTACGAATAGTTGCCCATGAAGCTGCACCGTATCTTTCAACATAACCATCATTGGTCTCAGAGAATACAGAAATTCTATGTGCTGTTCCACAATCATCATAAATTTCAACATTAGTTACAAAGAAGTTATTTGAACCACCATCAATGACTATTCTATCTATAGTTTCCCATGGATAATAGATAAGAGGTATAGTGATTTCAGTTGATACGCCATCTCCATCAAGAGCATAAACATCTTTTCCTATATCTCCTATCGAAGCAGGATTAGGTTGAGTGGTATCCCAAACCGTAATAGAATTAATTTGTGGATCATCTGCTGGATCATTATATAATGTAATTTTGATTTTAATAGGATCTGATGTTAAAAATGCAGGCGGAGTATATCCAGAAATGTCAACCTGATAAGTTCCGCTTAGTTGTGATTCCCATTTGCTTCCATCCCAAGTACCTAAGTCTGTAGTCCAAACTGTTTCACCAGCTGTTTCTGTCCATCCAAGAACACAAGGATTAGACCATGAACTAGATGAACTCGAGTTTGAAAGTGAGCTTGAGCTTGAAACAGAGGTTGATGAACTTATACTGGAACTTGAGTTACATTTCATCTGATTTATTTTAGTAAGTAAATCAATTGCGCCAGAACTCATAAATGTATAATCGCCCATATTAACATCTGTTGTTGAAGATTCATTAACGGCCAAAACTCTATATGTATCAGCTTGCAGAACTGGACTTCCGCCTACATAACGCCACAAAATATATCTACTTGCATAGAAAGAAATAATTATATTACTGGTTCCGTCTGACTGAAAAGATATTCTGTCAGAGTCATATGTTGCATGGTCCCACATATATATGTCCGAATCTCCACCATTAAATGTAACCTGAACTTTATCTTTTGTTGGATCAAAATCAAGAACATCTCCTGCTGGATTTTGATATCCTATCCATGCTTCATAAATTGTAATCAGTAAGCTTCCCCTACCAAATGTAAGTTGAATACTATCGGCTGATATATCAGTTACTTCAGATGCGTCAATAACTGATCTATAAGTTCCTACACCGTTTCCTGAACCAATCGATTGTGTTAAATTCCCAAATATAAGAGTAGATTCATAACAACTTAAAGAACTAAGACTTGAAATTGAACTTGAACTACTTGATACTGATCTGGAGCTACTGCTTGAACTACTTGATACTGAACTACTGCTAGAACTGCTTGATACTGAAATAGAACTGCTGCTAGAACTTGAACTACTTGACAACAATTGATAATCTTTCAAAGCAATAACAAGATAAGGTTTATCATTATCATCTGCTGCACCATTACCATGAAATATAGTTTCACCGAATACTGCTGTTCCTCCTACTCTCGGATATCTTAAAACAAAACCATTATTACTTGATAGATTTTGATTAGCTAATATATCAAGAACTCCTACTGTTACATCCCAACGATACCATGTATCAGCAACTGTTGGAGTTATTGTATCCATTGGAGTTGGATATGTATCAACGTCTGTATCTAAAGCTCCCCTGGCAACAATAGACCATTCTGCCGGTCCTGTTCTGTCAATCCAATTAACTCTTGAAGGAGTCCATCCTTTCTTGACATTATGAGCTGATATTGGAATACCTGCTGGTCCTGTGTCAGTTGTTTTTAAATAAAGATATGCATTAACAACTTGAGAAGTTGAATCTGCCATCCATCGTAAATCAAAATCTATAAGTCCAGTTTTTATATAATTGATATTTCTTCTCACATTAATAGTTTCGGCATTTTGAGCTCCTGAAGTTCTTGAATCATCATCTAATGTTACCCCATAATGATCACCTGGAAATGGAGAAAGTGGATTATATCCAAAGTATGCATATTGTCCAGTAGATTGGCTTGAACTAGATGAACTTGATGATAAAGAACTACTACTTGAACTTGAGCTACTTGATTGTGAACTGGAACTTGAAACCGATCTACTTGATGATGATAATGAACTTGATGAAATCGAACTACTTGATTGACTTGAACTTGAAATTCCTGAAAAACTACTTGAACTGTAACTTGATGAACTTGAACTTGAGCTGTTACTACTTGAACTACTTAAACTTGAACTACTTGAAACTGAACTACTTGAACATGAAAGTTCTGTAGTACTAATCCCTATGTATTGTGTAACTTGTGCATACCCTATACCCTCATCAAGGAAATACATTTTTCCACTATTTGGTGAATAAGCTGCCCCATAATTTCCTTCTTTGTTATTTGAATATGTACCAACTGAACCAACAGCGGATAATGCACTTGTTGTAGTTACTTGTGTATAATCATACCACCTTAAATATTTATCAATATTACAATAAATATACATATATTGATTAGCAGAATCAATCCATCCTTTTGAGCCACCATTATATGGTGATGGAGTTGAAGTAATTGTACCTATGGAAGCACCTGTTGATCTATCCCATCTTACAATTCTATTTCTGGTACCACCGACACTATTCCAAGCACTAACTAAACCAACAATCCAATCTTCATTTCCATCATAATATGCAAATCTAGGAAATGTATATATAGCATTGGGCCAACTAAATTCCAATTGTATTTCATATGTTTTATTTGTGGTCATTGGGTCAACTTCTACCCACCAACCTCTAAAACCTAGATATGCAGGAGCAGTATTACCTGCACCTATAATATAACAAATTTTATTAGAAACAGACCCTTCATTAATATAGGTTGCACCATGCGCATAATAAGGAGTTGCAGTAGTAGGAGAATTATATGGTGAAGGCAACCAAATAGATGAATCAATAGCAATAGAGGCACCAATTGTTCTGTAAATATTTTTACTACCTAAATTCTGATCAGTGATGAAAATAAGATTATCATTATTATCAACACCCATGCTATTTATCGAACCACCACCTGTCCACAAAGGACTAGGTATTCCAAGTGGATTTTCACATGGAATAAAGGACGCTGAGCTAGATGACACAGAGCTACTACTAGTACTTAAACTACTTGATGAAGTTGTATTACATTCATATAACTCAATTTCTGATGCTCTAACCCAAGGTTGATCTGGAAATGATAGACGAATAAATCTCCATTGGCTACGATTAATAAAACCAATATCGACGGATTGATATGCAGTCGGAACCGGCCAATCAAGATTTTGATCTGTCATCTCAACCCAGGCAACACCATTAGAACTTCCATTTACAATAACTCTGCTGGGATAATTTTGTTGTTGACCATAGATTCTTATGTTTTCAATCTGTCTTTGAACTCCAGAACCAAAATCATATTTAATCCAAGGTGTTGTATCTGTTCCTGCTGCTGCCCAAGAATTCCAATATGCAACAATACCATCAAATGCTTCATATGCATTTAAACCAGCTAATTCAGATGAAGCTGTTGCTATTCCGTTACGTGCTCTATTAGATGATAGATTTAAACAATAGGCAGATGAAGAACTAGATAAACTTGACGATGATAATGAACTAGATGATGAACTTGATGAACTTGATAACGAAGATGAACTTGATGATACTGAACTTGATGATACTGAACTTGATGAACTACTTGATGAACTACTTAAAGGACAGGTTATTCCATCAGCTTCAATAACAAGGTTATCCCAATATATTCCTGTAAAAGGATTTGAATTGTATGTATCGCTTAATATTCGAAGATAAACATCTGAAGTTGGAAACCCTGATCTTTGTTTTACTATTATCCACGTACTATGGAATATTTCACAATAAATTGTTGTACCAACTCTTCTTAATCTTACTTGGCTATTTGTAGGTAGTGTGCCAGAAGAATAACTAGCTGCTGCGCCACTACCATTAATAAGTACATCTCCACTCACTCGGAAATATGGAGGTGTACTATCACCAATGAAATTTATATGAGTATAATCATTAGCATCATAAACATTAATTATTCGAAACCAATGAATCCAATTTGATACGTATGGGGTTGGGTAAGTAGCTAAATCATAGTCTAAAGTAGCTACAAAATCACCAATTAAATGATGTTTTGAAGTAATTCCATTTTCAGGATTACTTGTCATATACAGTTGATTACTTTGTATTGTCGGACTACCTTTATAAATTGTCCATCTTTGGGGAGCAGGAGGATCACCGTTTGTTCCTGTAAAGTCATCATCTACGCCTACCCAACAAGAAAAAGAACTTGACGAACTAGAGGATCTGCTACTACTACTTGAACTAGTTGATGAACTTGATAATGAGGATGAAGATGATGAGGATGAAGATGATATACTTGAAGAGCTTATACTTGTAGAGTCTGCGCTTGTGGCATCACAATACGCCCATGGTCCGTTATAATCGTAAGAGTCTTCTTCGAGAACTTTCCATGTCTCTATATCATATTTTATTTTGTTGTAGACTCTGCCCATCTAATATTTTATCTCCTCTTTCGAGATTATTCAAATAATGTTACACGTTGATCATCACGAAGACTTTGAATCTTATCTCCTAATAGAACGTCGTTTTCAATAACATATTTTTTTAATAGCTCTGCCAATAAATTGAGTTTTTCTACAAGTTGGTAAGAGACATCTGTTATTTCTAACTCTATTGGGTCCGGATCATTCTTATTTTCGAGGGCCTCTAACATATTCGATAGAGATTCGAAAGTCTCCTTAACATTATCTGAATGTAAATCAGATAGAAAGGAAAAAGCAAGTTTGTCGATTCCTGACATAATTATAAGACTCCTTTATCTATTTTATCCAATGACGGTTACGCCAACTGATACAGTATTTACAGGCATCTCAATTCTACAATTTGATGCTGTTGTCAATACAGCTTTATAAGGAATAATGATATTGTGTGTTGCATTGTCTTTACAAGTAATAGAAGCAGTTCTGTCACCCAAACCAAGGCCAAGTACTGAAGTGTCATTTCTATATATACCACCAACCAAACTCCAGTCACCAGGTGCTGTAATATCATATGCCTGTTTATTTGTGCTACCAACACCAACAACTTTCCAGTCAGATGATCCACCATATTTTAGAACATCAGCAGTAATATCGTAGACCAGTCTTCCTGTATGGAGTAATGGATCAAATGTTGGTAGTGGGTTAACAGCTCCCATTAAGGTAGGTAAATATTCTCTTGCATTGGCTAGAATTAATGGATCGTAATCTAATACGCTACTAATTACTGCTGATAGTCCAGTTCCTGTAACTTGGACAACTTTCAGCAATACGTAGTCTCCCGTATTGTCAGGATAAATTGATGCGGTATTCGGATCTTCAACTACATAAAGGGTTGCTTCTGGTGCAGGTCTGGATTTTTGATAATTGTAATAAAGAACAATATAGTAATAACCTGCATTTGCTGAAGCAGGATTAAAACTATGAGCATAATTATCTTCAGCTCCTGTCCCAAGAATTTGCATTCTTGAATCTTCAGTGACCTGAATTAACACATCGTCTTTATAACAATAACCTGCGGAGATTACAACTGTATCAGTTGGTGAAGTACTGTCAATTGTTACTTGCAAATCATAGACGGTTACGACTCCCCTTTCGCCTCTAGTCATCATATTTGTCAATCTATTAACAGTATTGCTGTTATAAGATGCAAATGGATCGACAGCTCTTTCTTGTGATGGGGTTATACCTGATGCCATTTTAATGTCTCCTTACTAATTTCTCTAGTTTATCGGTGTAAGATATACTGCGCACACTTTTATTTTTGTTCTAAAAATATGATTGAGTTAGAATATAACTTTAAGTTAAAAGATAGGAATCTATATATATTAATAAGTGAAAGGAATCTCTACTTTATTTTTTACCGACGGAAAATAGGGTGCCGCCATTCTGCGACACCCAGTAATTGATTGTTAACTAGTGGTGAATAATTACCTAGTATTTGGTTTATATTTTGTTCTAAAGTTTACAACACATTAGATTATAACCGTTTAGAAATTGTCTCTGTTATTTTAGGTCCTGTGGGATTATTACCAGAAATCTTAATAACCTTCCACCCATATCGTTGTATTTTTTGATCTCTATTTAAATCAATAATTCCTTGATTGTGCCAAAACACATCTGGAAATTCAATGTTGATTTTAAGAACTGGGTCAGCGTAATCAGTTATAAATTCATGATGAAGTTTTCCACCACCATCAATTAGCTTAATCATATAATCCTGTTGTATATTTGAAAAGAATGTTCTTAAATGATCTAATATTTTTGATTTCTTGGCTTGCATCGGATCTTTATAAATTCTAACTGTTTCAGCTAATTTTCCAATATCAATTTCTTCAGCAATTTCTGGGTCTTCCATCCCCTCAAATTCTTTTTCAATAGAGTCAATTTCATCTTCAACTATAACTTCATCATCGTCATTAAACATATCTTTATATTTTCCGTATTTACTACTTGCAGCAAATTCAGAATTTGATAAAGGGGCATTGGGAAAACGCAATTTATATTCAGCATATCTTAAATTGTGTTTAGCAAGGTGTTTAGGTGAGATGACTTGAAATGGATCTCCACAGATTTGACATATAACTTTTTTATCCTCATCGAAAAAGGGGTATGAGTATTCTTCACTTGACATATCTTTCAATCTCCTTTACATATTCATTTTAAATTTGTTCTAAAAATTAGGAGGGGTTATGGACATAATTTCAACTTTGGGTTTAAAAGTAGATCCAAATAGACCTATACATTATCTAATAGGGGTGGCAGTTCATGCACATCCAAGGTCTAAAAAGCGAGGACAATTATATTTAAGGTACGGTCCTATTGTATTTACAAATGATGATGTTGCAAATTTAAAATTGGCAATCGAAACTCACAAAGGTGAGCTTATTAAAACATCAATGAGTGATGCATTAAGCATTTTTGATGTTTCTTCGATGGTTCATACAATCGGCATGTTCAATATATCATGTGTTTCTAATACCTGTACTAAACATCATTTTTCATCTCATGAACCATACGATGATGATTTCTTTGAACAGTTTATCGACTTAGCAAATAAAAGCAAAGGAGTCTTAAAACAACTTCAAGATGCGGAGATAAAATGATAGATAAATTTGATAACGAAAATGAATATCTTAGTAATTTCTATCCAGCTAAAGTTTATTTAGATGGGAAAGGATACCCAACAATCGAGCATGCATATCAAGCAGCGAAATCCCTTCATCCTGGTGATCGAAATTTAATTTCCTCATTAAGACCTGATCAAGCTGGTAAAGCAAAAAGATTAGGAAAAAAATTTGTTCTTAGATTTGGTTGGGATGATATTAAACTTGAAGTTATGGAAAAATTACTTAGACAAAAGTTTGACCAATCAACTCTTAAACAAAAACTATTAAATACAGGTTCCCAAGAATTGGTTGAAGGAAATTATTGGCATGACAACTTCTTTGGAGATTGTAATTGTAAAAGATGTGGTGGTGTCATAACTGGTCTAAATATGTTGGGTATTTTATTAATGAAATTGAGGAGGGAATATTATGAGAACATTAATAACGGGTGACATTCACAATGAGTTCGGAAAACTTAATGGAATAATAAATAGAAAACATCCTGATCTTGTTATATGCTGTGGAGATTTTGGATACTGGCCAGATGTTAACTGGGCTTCTCCACTATCAATTATTAGACCACAAGGATCAACAATATTATGGTGTGATGGAAACCATGAAAATCATTGGCGTTTACAACAAAGAGATAAAGATGAAATGGAACCCGGAGTAATATATATGCCAAGGGGAAGCACCTATACATTAGAAAATGGACGTGTCTTAATGTTCATGGGAGGTGCTGATTCTATTGATAAAGATTTAAGAACAATCGGGATTGATTGGTTTCCTGACGAAGTTATTAAACAAAGAGATTTATATGATCTTCCAGATATTAAAGTAGATATTTTTATTACTCATACTTGTCCATTAGAGTTAGTAGGAGAAATGTTAAAATACAATCCATCAAAATTTGATGATCCATCCCCCCGTGCATTAAGCGAACTCTGGAAAATGTATAAACCAGATTTGTGGTATTTCGGGCATTGGCATGTTTATAAAGAACTCGATATGTTCGGAACTAAATGCTTTGCTCTTGGAACTTGTTCATATCCAAATGAAAGATGGTGGATGTGGTTACCAGAAGGGAGGTAAGATTTTGTTAAAAACTTTTAAATTATCAGTTCTTTTCTTAATGTTTGTAACATTTATATCATGTGCTACACAAGAAACAACTATTAAAAAACCCAAAGAAACTTCATTGGGAAATATAGAGTGGAAGAGTTCCCAAACTCCATACTCTGTAACAATCAATAACTCATACGGATTTAAATTTGTGGGATCAAAACATTTAATCAATCAAAACAGAATATATGACTATTCGGTCTTTACAAATCAATCCGGGGGAATCATCTATATTATTGATTGGAAAAACACTACCGGTGAGTTTCCAGAAGGAGTTGACATTTTTGAACCAAGAGATGTCAATTCAAAAGACTTATTGAAGTATGAACCGTTCCAATTTACAATTTGGACTAGTATCAGTAAAGTGTCGCACCAGATGCTAACTGAGATGGGAATTGCTGTCCCTCAATGTAAAGTCGCATTAAATTCTCGAAGATTAAATGAAGATAACAGAAGCACAGCAGTGTTTGTTGTATTTATCGAACCGTGGAATTGTCAAAGGTCGGAGTTCGAAGACATCATTGACCATTATAATGATGTAATATTCATATGGTAAATAATCGGGTGTCTCCATGAACCCCATTCAAAAGGTTTAAAATGAATCTAACACCGGAACACCTTGCATTAGATATTGTAAATCATATATGGAGTGATTTAGGTTCTCTTTCCGGATTAGGGCAAGTCAAGTTCAATATGACAAGACAGGAAAAAGTGGATCTTATAACAAACTGGCAACATTCTATTACAGAACTTGTAGCAGGAGCTGACAATCAGCGTAAATATCTTGGCTTCTTTGATGGGTCAGCAAAACCTAACCCTGGTAATATGAGTATCGGAGGATACATTCAAGATCCCAATCACAAGACTTTATATAAATACTCCATAAGTCTTGGAAAAGGAACCAACAACACTGCCGAATATATGTCTCTCATTCATATTCTTCAAGAATGTAATAGACGTGGCATACAAAGAATCCTTATTAGAGGCGATTCACAATTGATTATTAATCAGGTTACAGAAACTTGGAAAGTTAAGGATCCAAAGATGAGACAACTTTGCGATCAAGCACAAGAAGCTAAGGCCAAAATGTCTAACTGTGACCTAATGTGGCAACCCAGAAAACAAAACGCAGAAGCTGATAAATTAGCAAACAATGGTCATGGAATACCGACCGACAAGGGGAGGTTGATTGCATGATAGAAAATTCAGTCGAAAAACAAATTGATGGTATTCGTGTTCGAGAATGTGTAGGATGCGGATATTGTTGCTCAGAAACTCAATGTGATGCATCAAGAAGATTATACCGAAGTGCAGATCATTGCCCACAATTATTATGGATGGAAGAAGAAGGAAGATATAAATGCGGTCTCATGCTTATAGCAGGTCCAGTTGGTTTAGGATATAGAGCCGAACTCTATGCTGGAGCAGGATGTTGCTCCGGATTAAATTCATGGAGAAAAGATGTAAAGAAAAGAGATCGCCTGGATAAAAATAGTTATTGGAATCCATTAGATCCTGTATTTCAAATATTTTTGAAATGTTTATCAGGAAACTTTATTAGTAGTGATGCTATGAAATTAACTATGATTCATATGGCAGAAGACTTACGAACAAGAAAATATACTGACAGAGAAATAACACACATTCAATCAATGGTTGTAAAATCATTTCGCCAAAATCAAAGTTCTTTTTCAAAAGGATTTATTGGCTAAGAAGGAGAAAAGTTATGTTAAAAACTCATTGTGCATTTTGTATTGATGAGAGCGGATCGGTAAGAAATATTATAAAACCTTTAGTCGACGCATATAACCAAACAGTTACCGATATTCGTTCCGCTGTATTAGATGAAGGTCAGGAAGCATCAATGACCGCCTTAGCATTTGGTGATCGAGTTCTAAAACATCGCATCTTATATGTTGGGGAACAAGTCCAAACTGTTAAACCCTTATCCTATAAGGATCTCAATCCCACCGGATTGACTCCATTGTTTGACTCGGTGTATCGAGCTATCAAAAAACTGGAGGAATTGGATGATGGTAAAGAAGATACATCATTCATTATATCAGTTGTTACTGATGGTCAGGAAAATCAATCTGTTAACCCTGGTGTTCCTGCAACCATCAAAGAGATGAACAAAAAGATGGCAACAGACCGATGGACTTTTACATTCCTCGTTCCCAATGGTTCATGCCAAAGCTTTTCAAGGGATTTTAATATTCCACTGGGTAATATTCAAGGGTGGGATACCACAACTGCTGTCGGAACAAAACAGGCATTTGTTGTTCAGTCCGTAGCGTATAAAGGATACTTCAAAGAACGAACTGCCGGCATCAGGTCCACCAGATCGTTTTATGCAGACGTTGGTGATCTAACCGTGAGAAAAGCAAGGTCAGCTCTGTCTGAAATCACCGGTCAGGTTATGTTTCTTCAAGCACCAAAAGAATATAAGATTCGTGAACTCATTATTGATTCCGGACAACCGTGGATTAAAGGAGCCGCATTTTATCAGTTGATCAAAACCGAGAAGAAAGTTCAGGATTATAAACTGGTGGCTCTTCGTGTCAAAACCTCAGGTAAAGTATACTGTGGTCAAGACGCTCGTGAGATGCTCGGCATTGGTGGGGTCCAAGGAACGGTTCGACTCCATCCCGGCGATCATGGAAAATTTGATGTATTCATTCAATCCACAAGTATCAACAGAAAGATTCCTGCCGGATCCGAAGTCCTGTATTGGGCCAAGGTCGGAACTCAAAAGAAATAACTAACCAAAATCAAACTCTTTAAGGAGAAGAAAATGAACGTTCAATTGTTAATTATTGACCCGCAGAATGATTTCTGTCATAAAGACGGTGCTTTATTCGTAGGGGGTGCTAACGATGATATGGAAAGACTGGCTGCTTTCATCACAGCAAAGAAAGATAAGCTAGATGACATTCACACCACTCTCGACTCTCATCACCTGGTCGACATTGCTCATCCGATATTCTGGATGGATAGCTCAGGAAGCAGTCCAGATCCTTTTACAATCATCACAGCTGATGATGTTAAAAATGGCACCTGGGCAGCTACCAATCCTCCAATGAGGAAAAGGGCAACTGATTATGTAAACTCCCTGCAAGCCAATGGTCGCTATCCTCTTTGTATCTGGCCGCCGCATTGCCTTATCGGAAGTTGGGGATACTCTGTTTACGGTCCCATTTATGACGCAGTGATGAAATGGGAACAAGATTTTGCCATGGTTGATTATGTAACCAAAGGATCCAATTTCTGGACCGAGCATTATTCCGCTGTACAGGCTGATGTTCCCGACCCCGAAGATCCAGGCACCCAGTTGAATCAAGGTTTGATTAAGACCTTACAGGATGCTGATATGGTTCTTCTTGCTGGTGAAGCACGCTCACATTGCCTGGCAAATACAGTCCGTGATATTGCTAATAACTTTGGTGAAGATAATATTAAAAAGATGTATCTATTACAGGACTGCACATCAGACGTTGGCGACCTTCCTGGTCAAACCATGTTCAAAGACATGGGAGAAGGATTTGTATCAGAGATGACTGTCCGTGGTATGAACTTAACCGACTCGAAAAGCATTCTGTAATTCAAATAAAAACCTTTTAAAAAGGAGTAATTAATATGCCAAGACTTATGGCAACTGATGAAAACCAAGTTATTAACATTCCCGGTCCTGGAAATTTTCAGTTTTCGGGAACAAGAATTGAGAATCTGGGTGCATCGGAATATACCCTTTACGGATCTGTCTTTGATCTGTCCGGAAGCGTTGAATCATTTGCGCCTCAGATTATAAACTGTCAACAATCTATTATCGGATCTTTATTAAAAAGTCCAAGATCCGCCAATCTATTACATAGAGTTCTTGGATTCAACCAAAGAGTTTTTGAAATTCATGGATTCAAAGAACTATCAAGTATTAACCCAGCAGATTATGCATATGACAACTCCGGAAGTGTTAATCCAGGAGGTTATGTATTTCCACGACCCAATGGGATGACCGCTTTATATGATGCAACATTTGATGCCGTTGGGGCAATTCTGGAATATGCAATCAGAATGGGAAAACAAGACTTTGATGATATTAATGCTATCGTAGCAATCGTCACTGATGGGCTTGATAACAGATCAAAAGTTAGTCCTCGTGATATTAAACAAAAGATTGATGAGGCAAAACAAGCTGAAAGTCTTGAATCTATTTTGACTATTCTAGTTGCTTTAAATGATCCCGGCTCTCCCTACTCTCAAAATGTTGTTGGGGAACTGACTAAATTTCAGGTAGAAGCTGGTATTGATCAATTCGTCGACATTGGAGATGCAACACCTCAGAAGCTGGCAAAGCTGGCAAATTTTGTATCCCAAAGTGTCAGCAGTCAGTCTCAGGCATTGGGAACAGGTGCACCAAGTCAAATTCTTGCATTTTAACCAGGTGTTTAATTCATAAAAGGAAAGTAAACCATAACTTGGGCTGGACCCTACTGGAACAGATGGGTTGAGATATCTAGGACTTAGGAGCCTGGCCAGTCCTTCACCTAACGGGGACGATAGTATGACAAAATTAAGATTTAATATGTATATCGCAATATTATTTGTTATTGTTTTCTTATTTTCAATGACAGCATTATCATATGCAAATGATCAAAAAACAAAAGAGAAAAAGGAAGCAATAAATTCCTATCTTGGTGATAACAATACTCCAAGAGCACGTTTCACACGTGAATCTGAAAATTATAAGGAATGGCATACCATAGAGGAATTAAACCGCAAAGATGAGCAGCAAAGACTAATTGATAGGAATATTATTATCAATGAACAAGGGGAAAAGATCAAATTGTAAATCTTGTGCAGGGGATCTTAGCCGTGTTGCCGCGCCTTAACTAAGATGAGAGAGTCACCCTGCACATACACAAAGGAATTATTTTATGAAAATAAAATCAGTTACAAACGACTATGGGATCGTAGATGCTGAAGATATTAAGCTCCTTGTTGAAGCCTACGGACTCGATAGAGAAAAATTACACGAAGCTATTAAAAGGTTAGATCTTTCACAGACGTTTCATATTCTAACTGATGTAGGAAATATTACAATAAATTTGGATTATAAAATGACAGAAATGAAGATTAATGCTCCTCTAAGAGTAAGAGAAGCAATCGCAAAAGAGAAATAAGGAGTTAAAATGTCAAAAGCAAAGTCAGTTTCAGAAACTCTGAAAAGTCTGCTCAGCTATCCAGTTGTAGTAGACATTCTTAATCGCAATTCAAATATCAATACAAGTGTTGCGACAGTAAATGATTACTGGGGATATGATTTGTTGAACAGAAAACCCAGTCAACCGTATATGGAATACGGTATTTTCAGTGCTACCGATCTCGATCTCGCATGCTTTTTGTATGAGTTGGCAGGTCGGGGTTCAGTTATTAACATTCCCATATACAAATCTATGAGGCAATCCCGTGTTAAAGAAGGTGAGCAACTCACATCACAATATAATCGTCATGGTAAATTGATGGGTGTGCAAGCCAATAAGGATTTCTTTGTCTTTTCCATTTCTATCCTTGATGAAAATGTAGTCGCTGCCGATAAGGTTGGAGAATTTCGTAACTTCTCTATGACTGACTTTGACGGTGACTTCTATCCTGGATGGAAAGAGATTCAGTTTGTCCCGACTCTGAATGAAAACAAATTCATTACAGAAAATAAATTGTGGACAGGCAACAAGATCTATTTCAAAAATTTCATCCATCCCAACAGGTGGACCAGCTTCTTCGGGCATCACTATGTTATTACCAAGATGCTTATCAGTAGAATGGAAGAAGAAGCAAAACATTATTTCGGACAGATGAAAAAAATGTTAGATGCCGGCATCACATATCCAAAACATGATGGCCCCAAAGCATTTGACAGCGAATCAATAGGCGAGAAAAAGCCCATGAAATTCGATTCGTTCCAAGCTCAGATTCTGATTCCCGAAGCTGAGTACACCGGTGCATATCCGGACATGAATGTGTCTCAAAAGAATCTGATCACAGCATATAACCATCGAAAAGATCTTTTGTTTAAAGCTATCCCAAAGCTCCGCTTCATGGCCAGAGCCACTGAGTATGCTCATTACAAAGCTCAAGATAATTTTCCAGCTTGGATGAAAAATACCAAGTGGGAAAGTGGATTCGTTATCCCAGGTGGTAAAACAAAATGGGACCGTGTTAAACTTTTCCAAACCAAACCAGGCGAATATTCTGTTTCGCTGCTTCGGAGAACATATCAAAAATCTACTCAGGTAGCCATAGATTACTAATTTAGAAGGGAGGGGGCGGAGAACGAAAATCAAACAAACAAAACTTTTCTCTCCAGTTCCCTTCCCTCTAAATCCTCGGAGCATAAATGTTAATACCAATAAAGGAGAAAAACAATGCCATGCTCATCTGAAGGTTTTCCTCCGTCACCTTTTGATATGTTAAAAAGTGTCAAAGAGGTAATGGATAGAATTAAGGAATTAGAAAAACAATTAGAAAAATCTGAAAAAGAAAATGAAACCCTTAAAAAAGAATTAGCTACTCTCAAAGCAGCTTTTAAAATTATGGGTAACGGAGGATAAATGCAAATAGATACATTTTTAACAATCGGAAAATCTCACAAAGTTTGTGAGGATTATATATTATCAGGAACAGACCCTATGCCTTATATCATTTTGGCTGATGGTTGTTCATCATCAAAAGGAACAGATATGGGTGCAAGGTTGTTATGTTATCTCGCACAGCAGTATATTAGATTCAGATCAACCAAATATTTTGAACCCGACCATAAAGAAATGGGAATGTGGATTATTCATAATGCAGAATTGGTTGCCAAACAATTGGGTCTTCCTAACCATTCATTAGATTCCACATTGATAATTGCTTATAAAAACTATGGTATAAACAATATTAGAGTTCACTTCTACGGAGATGGATGTCTTATTTATTTTGGTAAAAAACAAACTCTATTTGGGCAAATTGAATATACAAAGAATGCCCCATATTATCTTTCGTATTATATAGATCCAGAAAGAGATCAACTATTTCATGATATGAAACAAGACAAAATTGTTAAAACCTTAATAACAGGGCAATCCCTAATTGGAACTACAGAAATATTTGCTTATGATTCACCATCAGTTTATAACTATATATTAAATGATGAATTTAATGGTCTACTCATTGCATCTGATGGAATGACCTCATTTATTGCAGACAGAGAGGGACTTGTAGATCCAAGTCTTTATATTAATGAGTTCCATGAATTTAAGACAACCAAAGGAGAGTTTCTAAAACGAAGAGTAAATAAGTTATTGAAAAATCTAGCTAAAGAAGAGATTTACAATGCTGATGATCTTTCAGTCGGCGCATTCCTTTTGGAGGAATAATGAATATAATTGTTAAAGGTAAAAAAATTACACTCAATCAGCAACAGTTTGTTGCCAAGGGTGGAGAAGCTATGATCTTTAATGCTGGCAATGTAGCGTATAAAATATACGAAGATCTAAACAAAATGGTTCCAGAAGCGAAATTGAAAGAGTTAGGAACTCTAACAATTCCCAATATCGTTTCGCCAAAGGATTTAATTTATAATAAAAAGCAAGAGATAATTGGTTTTACAATGGCGTGGTTAGGGGATGATATGATTGCATTATGCAAACTCTTTACAACAGGTTTCCGAAATGCGAATAATGTTACAGACAATCAAACATTAGAGTTGGTTGAAAATATAAAAGATACAACTGCATATGTTCACGGAAATAACTTTTTGATTGTTGATGGAAACGAGCTTAATTACATGGTCGATAAAGACTTTGTAACACCGTATTTCATTGACGTAAATGCATGGCAAACCCCAAGTTTCCCCCCAACTGCCATCATGCCGTCAATTCGAGATTACAGATCAAAAGATTTCTCCACTCTAACCGACTGGTTTTCATTTGCTATTGTATCTTTTCAATTGTTTACAGGGGTTCATCCTTTCAAAGGGAACCATCCAAAATTTAAGAAAAGAGATTTTGAAGCAAGAATCAAAGCATGTGTTTCTGTATTAAACTCTGAAGTTAGAATTCCACCCAACGTCAGAGATTTCGGAATCATCCCGGCAGAATATATGGATTGGTATTTAAAACTATTTGAAAAAGGAGAAAGATTACCTCCACCTCTCAAAGCTGGGAAACTCGGTCATGTTAAAACTCGACTGATTCTCGTTCACAGCACAGACAATTTTGATATTAAAGAATTACAGATATTTGATACAGATATTGTATTTCACAATATGATTGGTGGCAACCAGGTTGTTAAAACAAAGGAGACTCTATACATTGATAAAGCAGAGTATAAAGTTTCACCTGATGTTGAAATCTTGTTTACCCCAATGGAAGGTATTCCCATCTTTGCAAAGATTGAAGATGGATATGTCAAGCTTCATACTCCAAATAAATATTATAATCTAATTCCCATAACTCTTGCTTGTACTGAAAAAATGATTATTAATAATACATTGTTTCTCAAAAATAAAGAGAAGCTTATAGAATTAGCAATCAATGTTATGGGGCAAAACATTACATTTGCTCCAAAAACAGTTTGGGCAGTGGAACCAAACTCGAGTCAGATGTTTAGCAATGTCATATATCAAAGTGTTTTAGGAAAAGCATTTATAGCAATTCCTTTACCAACTTATGCAAAAAGTCGGTTCATCATCAAACAAATTCCAGAACTAGACAACTATCGAGTTATTGATGGTAAATTTCAGAACGGCATTTGTATGTTCACTCTCCATAAAGATGCAGACTATAGTCGTGCAATTCTTATATTTGATCCAACATACGACAGATATAAAATAGATATCAAAGCGGGAATAGATTATACTCCAATTAACTTTGTTGTGTTAGATAATGGAGTTTGTATTTCAATAACTAACGATGATGCAGTTGAAATATTTATGAATAAGATCGACAAACCTGATATAAAAAGAATTGAAGACCCAGAAGTTAACTCAGCAATGAAGTTGTGTAATGATGGGGTTCAAGTAAGAGTATTCAAAGGCGAAAAACTTTTTACGATTAAAATGAGGTGATCATGAGAATAATTTTAGGATTGGGATTTATCGGTATGATAGTGTTTTTAATATCCAGAGATAGAGCTTCTGCTCGTATGTTGGAGATAACAATGCCTCGCAAAAGATTAATAGAACACACATGGAAAATGGCATTCATCCCAGGTTACAGCTCATATCTTTGGATAAAATACCAACGAGAACTAACGAAAGGTGACATTGATGGAAGTAAAAACTGATACAAAAATTCCGCCAGGCGCGGTTGAAGTTCATCTATATAACTCCAAAAACGTCCTGATGCCCAGAGGATCTAGACAAAAGGAATCAATACATAATTACCTTTTGGAAAAGCTCCAAGATGGTTATGAATCATGGACAGATCCTAAATACGGGGATAATCCAGATAGGAAAAAGTTACTTCAAACTTTATATAATAACTTAATTAATGAAGCCATGAATGCTTGGGAAGACTTTTTGAAAGGAGCTAAAATATGAAAATATATAAAACCATATCTTATGCAACATTATCATTTGGACTGATAGCAATTGTTTACGGATTTTCTGAGTATATGTATGCTTTAAAATCAGTTCAATATGTATTAGGAAATATGATTAAAGGTAATCAACAATTACTCACAGACCCAGCATTCCAAGCTATTATTAATATCGCAATCGGTCAAGCAACTGCAATGAAAGTTTTAGCATATATAGCTCCTGGTTTTATTCTATCAGCGTTGGCAATAATCATGATCTTTCTTTCAGAGATCATCCATCATTTACGTGGCATGGAACAGGTAACTTCAGCCATTACTGAAAATTTAATGGAAGTTTTTAAAGAAGATGAAGTTATCGAACTTAAAAACGAAGTCAAAAAGGAAGGTTAAAGATGGCATTAATTCAATACATCACCAAAAAAAGGAAGAAGGAATCCTTATCATTACAGGATTTGAATATTATTAAACAGCAGGTGGCCGCAATTGCCGAAACAGACGATCAGGATGATAGACTACACGCTGTATTCCATCCCGATGCTTTCAATCGTTGTCTTGAGACTCTCGGCCATATGCAATACGAGTTTGAAAGAGTTGGGGTTATGGTTGCTCCACCTCCATCCACAAGCGTTCCAGGAATTATTCCCCTTGGATATTCCCTTTGTCATAAAACCGATAGATTCGATAATCTAAGAATCCGTATAGACAGACACTATGATTATTTTGATCCGGATCCTGGTCTTGGTCGAACCATAGCTATTGCCAGAGGATCGAAATGGGCACAAGCGGAAGGAACCAAAGTCGAAGAATGTGTCAAATCTATACCCGTCACCATCAAAAAAGATCTATATCAATTCATGGTCAGATCATTAAAATATTATAAGGGTGATAAACTTGCTGAATGGGCAGATCTTTTTATGAGAGTTTATGATGACCAAAGAAGAGACAGATAAATTACCATATGGTCTTTATTTAGTCCATTGGAAAAGTGGAGGAGCATCTCTATGTGCCGTCGGTGGAAAATATAATGGCGAAAGATGGATATGCTGCTCCAACTGGACTAGTGATATGGATAGAGGGACTGATTCTTGTGGTGAGGCACTATGGGAAGAAGTCGATAAAGTAGGACTTATATGTAAATAACCCAAAAGGAGGTTAAGTATGGAACAATTCAAAACGATTATTCAACATTTCAATTCTTTAAGTCCCCAGACTATGTTTACCAGTCGGATGTTAAAAGATGACTTACCCGATGAAATAAAAGGTACAGCCGTCAATAGTTTTCTAGATGTTGCTTTCAAAATGGGAGCAGTAACTAAATTTAAATTAAAAGAAACTATTGATAGATCTCGAATTGGTTGGTCAGCAATCCGACAGATCAATGATACAGAAAAATCCGATCTAACAAATTATCCCCGCTGTATTGATTTCAAAAAAGAATTAGAGGCCAAGATTAAAGAAGCTTCCGGTTCAGTTCAGGTAGTTTTAGAACCAGATAATCAAGTTGAAGTCAAAACTTACACCCGTAGAAAACCGACCAAGAAATCGGGAACGACCGTTATTGTTAACGTTAATATTTAAGGGAGTAAACAACGATGAAAATAAAATGTGAATTTGTAACTAATTCAAGTTCAGTATCATTTGTAGTGGTAGGAATATATTTATCTGAAAGTGATATATCAGAAAACCTTAAAAATCTTATCGAATCAAAAAGTTCAGATGCAGTAATCTATGAAGATTTTGAAGGTAATATTGACACTCTCATAAGAGATACTGATCTTGATTACTCATTCGGGGATTGTAATTCTGGTTCTGAGAATATTATGGTAGGAATGCATTATACCAATATGAAAGACGATGAAACATTAGGGGAATTTAAAGCAAGAGTTCAGAAACAATTAAAAGATTCTTTCGGCATAGATAAAGATGTTGGACATATTGAATCTTGTTGGGAAAATCGCTAATGACGGACAAAAGACCTGAGCCAAGTTAAGTTTCGACTCAGGTCTTTTTTTTACTTAATTAATTACTTCTTATCACGGCCCTGCTCCAATAGTACAAGTAGCAATACCTGCACTTCTAACAAGTGCTGTCGCATAACGACTTAAGATTGTTAGA
>Ga0307376_10001701_pt1 | contig 22976 bp, 13 predicted proteins | sample TR2MG_FD_202536 | JGI IMG/M metagenome (GOLD analysis project Ga0307376, IMG submission 202536) | Soil microbial communities from Risofladan, Vaasa, Finland - TR-2 | ecosystem: Environmental > Terrestrial > Soil > Coastal area > Acid sulfate soil | place: Finland: Risofladan, Vaasa | collected...
CTTCCTGGGGCAGTATCACCATGACTCCCAACAAGTGACCATCGCTGTGCTGGTGACCTACGGACGGTACGGCCGCGACCAGGCAATGAGGTTTTCCACCGTGTCCGTGAAGTGCAGCGGGGGCGGCACCCTCGCCCAATATACTCATCAGGGTATCCCTGAATGCGCCGCCCACGTGTATGGTCGCCTCGGCCGGCACTTCGGGTCCGTCGACCTTCCGGAAAATAACGACTGAACGGGCTATTGTCATGGGATCGACGGGTACCCGGGGAGAGTGGGTCTCCGGGCTGGCTCCGACAGTTTGGTAGCATTGCGTGACCTGCAGCGGCCAGCGTTCGCCGGAGGCAAACTGCCTGTCCAAGGTGGCCAACGAGCCGGGAGTGTAGACCCGCAGTCGAAGGGACCCGGTTTGCGATGGCTCCAGCGTGGGTGGCGGGGCATCATTAACCAAGTCGCCCTTTACCAGCGACATCGAAGATCCAAGGCGTATCAACCTTTGGGCCAATAAAGCCAGCGCCGAACGCGTTGTACCGTCCGGGTCGGATTGTGGCCACATAAAGTAAACTCGCGGGTCCTCGGGAGTAAAACAGGGGAACCAACGGAGGTTGGGCGGGAACCAAACTGCACCGCCATCCTTAAGTTTTGAGTAGGCCGACCTGTTGAGGCTCTTTGGCCCGTTTGAGGGGACGGAGGCGTGTACCCGCATCCAGTCGGTCCCGTCTAAAACAGGCGGCAAGGCGCGTATATGCGGTGGCGGCTGACGCTCCAACCAACGAAGGGCTGAAAGGCCGGCGTCCCGCTCGTCGGCGTCCAGCCCACCTTCGTAACAAGTCGCCACCAAGGCGGCAAACAGGCGGGCCGGGTGGGGTGGCCACTCAGGCTTTCCATCTTCGTTGAAGCGCCCCGTGTCCGTCGCATAAACACGGCCATTCAGGTACTCTATTTCCACCACTAACATAGAGTTGTTACTCGCCTCCCCCCTCGGGTAGCACGACGGCGGCGGCATTTTGCTCCAGGAGCTTTAAGAATTCGGGCGACGGTTTAAGAGACACCTCTTCCTGTTCCCAAGAAAGGCCCAGAGCCTCCGCTTGTTCCAGTGCCTGGTGTAGCAACGACACACCATCGCCAAGGCTGTAACGCTTTGTGTCAGCAGCAGTGGGGCCAACCACCTCGTAAACTGGTCGATCAGTAGGCAAAAGAAGACAACGGGAACGAAGGTCGTAGCCTCTGTTGACGGTTGCCTCGACCGCGCATAGGGCTAAGGCCGCCAGAACAACCCTCCCTGCTTCGTCGCCCTCAGGTGACGAAGCAGCTCCCTTTTCGGCCGGAAAGCGGAGCCGCCGCAGGTATGACAAAGAGATTACCATAGTTTGGATGGCTTTGGAGATGGTCACGCCGCCCCCTTGCCGGTCAGTGCTGGGAGCGATTGCTGATAGACCAAACGTGCTCGGCTTGGTGGCCGCGGCCGCCTTCTTGCTGTTTTCCAAAGTCCAGTCGTAAGGATACTCCTTCTTTGCCGGGAAAACCTTGGTGGTTGCCAGTATTCCCAAGGGGTCGGAAGCTCCTCCCATCTTGCGGGTGTCATACTCAGCATCTATGCCGATGATCTCGGACGTTAGCGCCCTTTGAAATCGGGCCTGTGTCCCGCTGTCTTTGGTATCATGTGAGTTCCAGCCGCCAAAGACGAGCGCCGTCGGGCAATAACGGTAAAGTGGCGTAGCGAATTCGGCACTGGCCCTGGCCAGAATTCTGTTGAGTTCGCTCTGGGGAAAGGGAACACCGTCAAGGGTGCAAGCCCGAAAGCGGCCGTCGTAAACGCGATGCGGGAGATCCAGTGAGGTATAGAGGGTTTTCCGACCGTTGTCGCCTACGGGCAGCTCCACCGAGAGAATAGGAAGGCTTAACCGACCCTCCCTGCAAAGGGCCACTAATGCAGCCTCCATCCGGTTGGCTTGTGATTGAACCGAGTCCAACATAACAGTTGAAACAGGGTTTCCATTTACCATGCGGGTCTCCTTGGCGTACTGAGGACCACTCTCGTTTCCTTTAGAAGCATAGGTAGGGGGGAATACCTTATCCCCGTCCCCACCGCCAGGTTGTAGTTCCTGCTTCATCCGAATTGCAGCAGCACCTGCGTGAAAGCTGTCGATAATGGTCTGAAGTGTCATTTCCCGGATTTCGCTCATCTCATCTCCGTAGCGCCTCTTACCGTCTTCGACGCGCCACACTTAACCCCCTTTCCAATACCATTAATTGGGGAACAGCCCATCACCTGTACCGAGGGCTTAGCGGTGTTGACGGAGGCACCGGCTACGTACATCACCACCTACCAAGCAAAGAAATATTTGTGTTATATTACTATGTACGCAGCCGCTTTCCCTCCCTCTAAAATGGGAAATAACAAAAAAATTATCGGCCCGTCTGCTATGCCGCTAACACCCATTACGATACCATGGACACAATACCGGAAAACAGCCTACAATCCTCAATAACCAGCGTCAGCAGGCGAAAATTACCTTCCCCTTTTGGGCCCGGTCCCCGCGTGGTAGAATAGCTTCTATACAAGCGTCCTCCTGCACTGTCAAGAGCAGGAGGACGCTATTTTGAGATCCACCTTTTTGTAAGACCCGTTTTGACGCCGGCCCTTCTGGAAGTTTTCAAGGGAATTCCCGCCAGATGGGCCTGAAGGCATCGATCACCCGCTTGAGTTCGGGAACCTCTACGGTAGCACATACCCTTTTCCGGTCGAGGTTATGGCCTGGCGGAACCGGTTAGTAGCAACATCATTAAGCCACTGTTGCATAACAACTGGTCAGGTGATTCTCACTGAAATGCCCTACCTTAATTCGATGGCCTTTTGTGGGCAAAGCTCCTGACAGCAAAAACAAGTAATGCACAGTTCAGGGCTTACAACCGGATACTCATCCATAGTCAGAGCTCCGCTGGGGCAGTGTTCTACACAGGTTGCACAGAGACTGCATAAGTCTTTATTTACCCTGGGTCTTACCGCTGTAATAGAGCTCATAGTGGTCATAGCGCGCGGATCCATCCCTTGCGGCAATTTGAATCCCGGTATGATTTCAAGTTTTCCATTGATATTTATCCTTGAAAGTTCGCTGGTGCCGTATCCTCTGGCAGCTGCCAACTCAACGGTGCGGGGCAGGTCAGGAAAACCCATCATGTATGCTACCACGGTGTCCACCGCCACAGGGTCATCTCCGGCCATTATCTTACCTAGGTTGATTAAATCTTTAGAGGCAGGGCCGTTACCCTCCATAGCCAGAACGCCGTCCACTATTACCAGATCGGGAATCCTGATGGAAAAGACCTCCACTAACGCTTCGGCGAAGTTAAAGGGGTTGCCGGCTTTCTTATGGGTCTGTGCCTTCAGGGCACCGACTAAAAGCCCAAAATTGTTCTTGATTGCGCAAGACAATCCGGTAAGCCCGTGGGTTTTAAACTTGGGCACACTGATGTATACGTCGGCCTCAATAATCGCCCGGGATACCAGGGTAGACCCTATATATGGCGAATTAGTTTCCTTCTGTACAGTTTCCGCACCCAGGTTACGGTAATATATACCGGCTGCCTCCATTAGGCCCGTGTCCTTAAAGGTCTTTTCGTTCATGCCGTAGGAAAAAACACCAGGGTTATCGCCCACGATAAGCGATGCAGGACGACGCCTGACCACTTCATTTACAACAGCCTTTAACACAGACGGGTGGGTGGTTACACCCTCTTCAGGAGTTGCGCTGCGCAGGACGTTTGGTTTAATAACCACTTTTTTCCCTTCTAAGTCTAACGGAAACAGGTGGAATATTCTTTCAATAGCCTTATGACAGTCTTCGTAGCTGGCATCCATTATCGCCACCGTGCTCAATACATTACCCCCTTCATTTCTTCCCTGCAAATTCCAAGGTTTCCCTGGTCCGGTCAGGCCGCCCGACGAATGACCAACGGCAGCAGCCTTTCCGAAGCGGCGGGCATTATTTAGGTCCAGAGACAAGGCTGTTGAGAACATTCATGGCGTTGATGGCCGTGGGAAACCCGGCATAAGGCACAGTGTGGATAATGATCTCCTCGATTTCCTGCCTGGTCAACCCAACGTTGAACGCCGCGCCGATGTGCACGCGAAGTTGCGGCTCCCGGCCCCCCATGGCGGCAAGCATCGCCACGGTAGCGATCTCCCTTTCCCGGATGGTTAGTCCCGGCCGGCTGTACACATCTCCAAAGGCAAATTCCACGATGTAGCGCCCGAGATCGCCCAGGGAAGACACCACCTCATGTCCCGCATGTCCGTCCACTTCGGCCAGCTTGGCCATTCCCCGCTCGTACCTTATCTCCTCAGCCGCGCTCATTTTGTTCCTCCTCCGTTTTTTTATACAAGTCAATCTTATAAGTGATGACCGCCAGGTTATGCTTCAAACTCTCCATCCGGCATTCAATCTCCCGCCGGTGCGCCTCCAGCAGTTGCCGGCGCTCAATCACCGTGGCCGGACCCTGGTTGCGCAATACCGCATACCGCTTCATGTCCCGTATCGACATGCCTGTCAGGCGCAGGCGGGTCAAAAACTCCAGCCACGCAATGTCGCTTTCCGCATACTCCCGGTAGCCGCTGGAGTTGCGCTGCACCGGTTGCACCAGCCCGATCCGTTCATAGTAGCGTAGCGTATGGACGCTCAGCCCAGCAATTGAGGCCATCTGCGCAATCGTACATTTTCTTTCCATGGAGACATTGTATACCTTGGAGTGCGCTCTAAAGCAATACCCGCCCCGAAAATAACAGCAGCCCGGCCCCAGGCACGTTTTCCCTTGTGGGCCCGGTCGCCGCGTGGTAGAATAGCTTCAATACAAGCTTCCTGTTCAGCCAGGAGCAGGACGGGATGGTTATTAACGCCACCCCGGTACAAAGGAGATAGCGATGAATATCATCCGGATAGGAGACAAGGTTGTTAATGCCGATCGCATCCACCTGACGGTGGACCAGATCCTCCAACTGCGGCAAAAGGGGTTTACCCAGCAGGAAGTAGCCGATAGAATGGGCATCGACCGGACCTTCATATCCCGTATGGAAGGCCTGGGGGAAGTCCATAAAGGGCCACAGATGGCCCTGATAGGTTTTCCGCTGGCCAATGCCGGGGAGTTGACCGAGATGGCCCGGGCCGCCGGAGTGGATTTCATCCTGCTTATGAGTGAAAAAGACCGCTTGCACTTCCTGGAGGACATGAGCGGGGCCGATCTGATCAACCACTTTATGACCCTCGTTTCCCAGGTTAAGGAATATGATACCGTTATCTTCATAGGTTCGGATATGCGGATCAAAATGATGGAAGCCCTGATGGGACCGAAGGTAATCAGCTGGGAAATAGGCATTTCTCCTCTCAAAGAGGATCGCTGGGTCAACCCTGAACAATTGAACCAGCTGATCCTTCAACTCAAGAATGGTTCCTGATAACGTCCCCTTCCCCGCTTCGACTGTGCCGGATCATAAGCTAAAGAGGTATGCGTTGATGCATGATTTTACCCGCTACGTCAACCCCCACCTGGGCAAACTGCTGGAGCAGGTGGCCATGGACAAAACCTATGTCCGGGGGGAAGGCCATTACCTGTTCGATGCCGAAGGCAACCGCTTTCTAGACTTTATCGCCGCGTACGGGGCACTCCCCTTTGGTTACAACCCGCCGGAAATATGGCAGGCTTTGGACGAAGTCCGGGCAGGCGCGGAGCCCAGCTTTATCCAGCCGGCCGCCCTGGGTGCAGCCGGAGAGTTGGCCCGGCGGCTGGTCGAACTGGCCCCGCAGGGGCTGGAGCATGTAACCTTTGCCAACAGCGGAGCCGAAGCGGTGGAGGCGGCCTTGAAAATGGCCCGTTCAGCTACCGGGCGAAAAGGCATCCTGAGCACGAACAACAGCTTTCACGGCAAGACCCTGGGTGCTCTGTCGGCCACCGGCAAGGATCACTATCAACTGCCCTTCGGCGCACCCGTGGAAGGGTTTAAGAGTATCCCCTACGACGACCTGACGGCTCTGGAGCAGGAGTTGGAGGCCAACGGTTCTCTTTACGCCGCTTTCATCGTGGAACCGATTCAGGGTGAAGGGGGCATCATAGTACCGGAACAGGGTTACCTGCCCCGGGCCCGGGAATTGTGCCGACAGCACGGAGTACTGTTTATACTTGATGAAATACAGACGGGATTGGGCCGCACGGGCAGGCTCTTTGCCTGCGAGGAAGAAAACGTGTATCCGGACATGCTGCTACTGGCCAAAGCTCTGGGCGGGGGACTCTATCCCATAGGGGCGTGCCTCTCCACCGCAGCCGCCTACACCAAGGATTTCGGCGAACGGCATTCTTCCACCTTTGCCGCCAACACACTCGGTTGCCGGGTCGGCCTGAAGGTGTTGGATATCTTAACGAGGAACGACCAGGAGATCATCCGGCGGGTGCGGGAAAACGGGCTCCGTCTACGGGAAACCCTGGAACCGATGCAGCGGCGTTTCCCGAAAGTCCTCAAAGCGGTGCGCGGACGTGGTTACATGCTGGGCCTGGAGTTTGAGCTGACCAGGTCCGACTTCCCCAATTGCCTCCTGAGTGTGCTTTCCGAACAGGACAACCTCACCCCGCTTATCTCCAGCTACCTTTTAAACGAGCAGGGACTCAGGGTAGCGCCGACCTTGAACGGCGCGAAGGTCATCCGCCTGGAACCTTCGCTTACCGTGACATGGGAGGAATGCCTGTCCGCGGTTCAATCGTTAGAAAAGGTTATGGCAGAGCTGGACACGGGCAATACCCTGGGAATCATTCGCCCGGTGCTCGGTCCGGGTGTTCAGGTCACCAACCGGGAACCCCGGGTGGAAACATACCCTTGGGACCGGTACCAGCCTTCCACCGACCCGAAGGAAGGCCGCTTCGCCTTTCTTATGCATCCTTTGGACCTATATAACTACCACCAGTTCGACGCCAGTCTCAAGTCGCTTCCCCTGGCCAGCCTGCAGAAACTGGCCGATCTCGGCAGCCAGATAATGGACCCCTTCGTCGTCGGCCGGACCACGGTGGTTTCCAAAGCCGGACACCGCGCGTACGGTGAGTTCATCGGCCTGCCCTACACCGCCAGGGAAATGGTCGAGATGGAAACCGCAACGATCACCGGGGAACTGGAGAAGGCGCTCCGGTTGGCCCTGCAGCGGGGGGCCCGCCTCGTAGGCCTGGGGGCCTACACATCGGTGGTATCCCGCGGCGGAACCCTGCTACAGGGAAAATTCCTGCCGATCACCACCGGCAACAGCTACACGGTGGTTTCGGGAGCTGAGGCCGTAAAACTGGCCGCCCGCCGTTTTTCCATGAACCTCGCGGAAAATTCAGCCGCCATTATCGGGGCCACCGGGTCCATCGGACGGACCCTGGCCATCTTATTGTCGGAAGAAATGCAGCGGATCATCCTGGTGGGCAACTCCCGGCATCCGCAGGCCAGCGCGCGGCGTCTCCGCCGCGTCGGCGCCGCCATATGCCAGCACCTGGCCAAACAGGCCGGCTGCGGCTGGACGCCTGCGCCCGCCAGCATGGCCACGCGTCTTCTGCAGACGAACCTTCCGCCGCTGGATGCTCCGCTGGAGGAATGGTTACCGGCAGCCGCCGAACTCGAGCAGGAAGGCCTGCTTGTAATCACCACCGACATTGCCCATGCGCTTCCCCAGGCCCGGGTGGTCATAACCGCCACCAGCAGCGTCGATGACCTGATCAATCCCATGTGGGTGGCTAAGGGAGCAATCATCTGCGACATTTCCAAGCCATCCAACGTCCGGCCCAGCCTGCGGCAAATCAGGCCGGATGTTCTGGTGATCGACGGAGGGGTTGTGGCCGTGCCCGGCCGTCCCTCCCTGGGATGGGACTTCGGCTTCGAACAGGGTCTGGCGTACGCCTGCATGGCCGAAACCATGATGCTGGCGCTGGAGCACCATTACACCGACATGAGCCTGGGCGCCGACCTGCCCCTCGACAACTTGATTTATCTTAGGCAACTGGCCGTCAAACACGGTTTTGAGCTTGCGCAACTGCGTAGTTTCGATCTGCCCCTGAACGAGGACGAGTGGCGGCAGGTGGCCCAAGCCCGTTCGCAGAAAGACGGTATAAGGAAATATGGATCCACAACTTGATCACTCCGACTCCAGCCGATCCTCTCCGGCAATTAGCGGCATTTGCCGACGGCGGTGCCGCGCCCGCGATAGGGTTCATGCCTTTGCGCCCCACCCGGGTCTCCCGATATGGCCAGACCTTATGAGCCGCCCCCGAATCACTACTGGATTTGAACAGTCAGCGCCCCGCCGATCCACAAACTCTGTGAACTTAACGCCTCACTACGTTCGGCGACTTTTTAGCCAAAGTTCCTGTCGTTCCATGTTCAGCCACCACATATAGTTTATGTCATTTCTGGAAGACAGAAAAAAGAAAATTCCTAGTGTATAAATTTAACAAAGATCTTAAAGGAAAAGACGACTTCCTGTAGAAGATACAGGATGGGGTAATCTTCCTCCAGCGTGGTTCGTTTTTTAAACAGAGATTTCGACACAGTTTTATCCAATTAACCCTATTAATTGTGCCATATTGTCGGATAGGGTTGCAATTTTGATCAACGCCCTTACCCGTTATTTGGCCATTCACAATACATGCTTTTCTGGTATATTGCTGCGTCTTTTGACAAACGGGGGAATCAGACGATGAACATTGCAGAGAATGACAACAACCTACCACGACTCTCCATAGCCAAAGGTAAAAGCATACGGGGCGACCTCGTCAACAAGGGTAATTTAGCACGTATCCTCATCGATGCGGCCAATAAGGACTCCAGTGACCGGGGCATAATCTTCATCCAAAATGATGCTTCGGAGCTGTTTTACTCTTACAAAGCGATCCTCGCCCGGGCTGAAAGAAATCTGGGAGCCTTACAGGACTATGGACTCAAGCCCGGCGATCACGCATTACTCATATTGGCCGACAACGCTGAATTCATCGTGAACTTCTGGGCCTGCATACTCGGGGGCATTGTTCCCGTCCCCCTGCCCTACCCTGTTCTGACCAGCACGAAAAACGCTTCGGTGACCAGGCTCCTATCGGTATGGACCGTTTTGGGCAGGCCAGTCATTCTATCGGATGCGACCATTTGGAGCATGAGGGAGATTATCCAAGCTGCCCTGAATGTAAGCAACGTCGACCTTCTGAACGTATCATCGTTTCGACCAAACGGTAACAGAGGCCGAATCAACCTAGCCCCGCGGGATTCCACTGCCTTTATCCAGTTCAGTTCCGGTAGCACTAGTTCGCCGAAAGGGGTTATCCTGTCTCACAATAACCTTCTAACAAATCTTCAAGCTTTGATTACCAGTGCCCATTATTGCAGCAAAGATATATTTATGAGCTGGATGCCTTACTATCATGACATGGGCTTGATAGGTTTCCATCTAACTCCCACCGCGCTAAACATCAAGCAAATAAACATGACACCACAAAAGTTTATTAGACGACCTGAACTTTGGTTTGATCTCGTATCCCATCACGGAGTAACCGTGTTCGCTTCACCAAACTTCGGTTATAGACATCTCTTAAAGGGCATCAGAGAAGAGCGTCTCGCTACCTGGGATTTAAGCTCCCTCAGACTCGTTTGCAACGGCGGCGAACCTATTTCTGCTCCGCTTATACATCAGTTCATGGCGAAATTCGCCTCATGCGGTTTGGCTAAGATGGCCATGTATCCGGTCTACGGCCTGGCCGAGGCTACCCTCGCCGTGACTTTTCCATCTCCCGGCACAGAATCGGTAATGCATTCCATCGACAGAACCAAGCTGGCTACCGAGGGCATAATTGAAAAGGTTCCGGAAGGGACGGAAGGTTCACTCCAGGTAGTGGACGAAGGATATCCTTTGCCTGAGGTTGAAATCAGGATTGCCGACCAGGAGGGACGCATAGTCCCCGAAGGGACAGTCGGTGAAATTCAGACCCGGGGCAAAAGCGTAACGACAGGATATATCAACAACCCGGAAGCCACTGCGGCATCCTTTCATGACGGCTGGTTCAAAACGGGGGACACCGGTTTCATGCTGGAAGGCCGCCTGTCGGTCACGGGGCGGATTAAAGATATCATCTTCCTGAACGGTCAAAACTTTTTCGCCCACGATATTGAAGAAGTCGTTCAAGAAATCGACGGTGTGGAAAGCGGAAAGTTTGCTGTCTGCGGATGGACCGATGAGACATCTGGAACGGAAAAAGTGGGTCTTTTTATTAAAAAGTTCTCCTCCGGCAAAGCCATGCGATCCATTTATTCAACGATACTTTCGCGGGTAAATGAGGTCATGGGCATTCCTCTGGATTATATTGTTAAGGTCCCGTCGATCCCCAGAACGACCAGTGGAAAAGTGCAAAGATTCATGATGGTGGAGGCCTTCAAAAGGGGAGATTATACCGGTAGTGTTGTTGACGCTTCCGAGCTACGGGCGGAGCCGGACGGGGGGGCGCAAAGCGCAAAGCCACCGGACCAAATTGCCAGATGCGGTATCTATGCGGAAAAAATACAAAGCATCTGGGCTAGGGTGTTAAACAGGCCCGCCGGCACCATACCTTTGGACCAGCCATTCTTCTCCCTAGGTGGGACTTCGATTAAGGCCGTACAGGTTTTGGGCAGTCTGGAGTCTGAGTTGGGCCTTACCCTGACCAATGATGTTCTGATTAAGTGCCATACCATTAACCAACTGGATACATATATCTCTGACCTCACAGCTAATGGCTATAACGCTGGCACAGGTCAAAGACCGCTGCCAGGCCGGACTGACGCCCCCAGAATGTCTCCCAACGCCGACATCGCGGTGATCGAGATGGCCTGCCGTTTCCCCGACGCTTCTACGCCGGAAGAGTTCTGGACCAACATGGTCAATGGTCGCTGCAGTATCGGCGAGGTCCCCCCCGAGCGCTGGCCTGTCCGGGCGTACCAGAGTGCCGCTCGGGAATTCGGCAAGGCCTACTGTCAGGCTGGGGCTTTCATTGCCGATCCCTTCGCCTTCGACCCTGGTTTCTTCAAAATATCGGAAGACGAAGCGGCGGTGATGGACCCCCAACAGCGCCTGATGCTCCAGCTGTTTTTCGAACTCCTGGAAAGAGCGGGTTATACCAAGAAAGATATCGACGCAAAGCACCTGGGAGTGTTCATAGGGGCAAGCAACAATTCCTATAACGAATTCCACTTCAGCTCGTTACTCAGACATGCTCTGCAAAGTTTCACCAGCTTCGTCGCCCTAACGCAAAGGGATCAGGATGCCATTCTGGCGGAATGGCAGGGCAGGTTTGGTTCGCTGGGCAATCACCCCAACATCGCAGTGGACAACATCCTGAACATGATTGCCGCGCGAATCGCCCATGAATTTAATCTCCGGGGACCCAACATGGTCGTCGACACCGCCTGCTCTTCATCGCTGGTAGCAATTCACCTCGCCTGTGAATCCCTCCGGAATGGTGAATGCGACATGGCAGTTGCCGGTGGCATCAACCTGATTCTAACTCCCACGCCCTATCTCTTTCTGAGCAATGCCGGAGTTTTGTCGCCCAGCGGACGGGCACTGGTCTTCGATGCCGATGCCGACGGTTTTGTCCCCGGCGAGGGCGCGGGTGTGGTTATGCTCAAGACCTTGGAAAGGGCCATGGCGGACGGGGACCGGGTCCTGGCGGTGATTAAGGCCAGCGCTATCAACAACGATGGCCGCTCCCTCGGCGTGATGTCCCCGAATCCCGACGGGCAGAGAGAGGTAATCGAACTCGTATATACCAAAGCCGGCATCGATCCTCGCAGTGTACAATACATCGAAGCGCATGGGACCGGAACACCCATCGGGGATCCCAGCGAGATCCGGGCCCTCGACAACGCCTTCAGCCGCTGGGCTCCTGCTAGACAGTCCATCGCCGTCGGATCGGTGAAGACAAACATCGGCCATCTGGTCGCTGGCGCCGGTGTGGCCAGCTTCATCAAAATGGTGCTGGCCTTCGTTAACGGGGAACTGCCACCTATGATCAACCTGCACACCCCCAATCCTCTGATCAAATTTGAGCGTACACCCTTTTATCCCTTGACCGAAATCAAAGAGTGGCCCATACAACCCGGCGTGCCGCGGCGGGCTGCCATCGACTCCTTCGGTTTTGGGGGAACCAACTGCCACATGCTTTTGGAAGATGCCCCGGTGGCGGCCGCCAATATTGAAGGGGACAAGCCCGTCCTTACCCGGCACGTTCTCTGCCTATCAGCTCACAGCCCGGCGGCTTTTGCCCGAAAGGCGGACGATCTAGCAGGCTATCTCGAAAGTCACGGAGACTTGCGCCTGGGTGATATATGCTTCACGGAAAACACCGCACGCACTCCCCTGACCTATCGTTCCTATGCCGTAGCCTCCTCACTGGACGACTTGGCATCCAAAGTTCTTGAGGCAACCCCAACCAGGCCGGCAGGCTCCCCCAAAGTTGGCTTCCTGTTTACTGGCCAGGGTTCGCAGTACGTTGGCATGGGTAGGGCTTTGTACGACCACCTGCCGTCCTTTCGGAAGATTATGGACGAATGCTCCGAGGCCTTTTATCCGCACCTTCGGGCAAAGATAACAGACCTTATTTACGGGAAAACGGCCAATGAAAAGACTCTGGGTGAGGCCAGCATCACTCAGGCCGTGGTCTTTGCCCTGGACTATGCCTTAGGGAAGTACCTCCTCCACATAGGAGTCCAGCCTTCGTTCCTGATGGGCCACAGCATCGGCGAGTGGGTAGCGGCCTGCCTGGCCGGCACAATCAACCTGCAGGACGCAGCCCGGCTCGTATCGGCCAGGGGAAGGTTGATGAGTGATCTCCCATCGTCCGGAAGCATGGCCGCTGTCTTTGCCGACGTAAGCACGGTTGAGCAACTCCTGGCCCATTTTGCCGGCTCCCTGAGGATAGCCGCCTACAACATAAGTCATCTTGTAGTTTCAGGCTATACGGAGGATATTACTAAATTTCTGGGTGCTTTGCGCAGCAAGGGAATAATGTGCAAGAAACTCCGGGTATCACACGCCTTCCATACCCCGCTGATGCAACCTATGCTGGAAGGCTTCGGGAGAGAAATGGAAGGTGTTCATTTCCGGGCTCCGGAAATACCTTTTGTCTCCTGTGTGAATGGCCGAGTCGTCGACCGCACCCCCGGGGTGGAGCACTGGTTGCCACATGTCCTGGAACCTGTTAGGTTTGAGGAAGGCACTACTTATTTGCGGAGTAACGGCGTCAATGTTTTTCTGGAATTAGGACCGGACAGAATACTGAGTGGTATGTTAAATTCGGCGCCCTACAGGGACAAGTTACGCATCTTTTCTTCCTGCAACCGGCACAGGGATCCCCTTGAAGTATTCCTGGAGACCCTGGGCAAGCTGTTTACGGCGGGTGTAAAGATCAATTGGAGAGTCTTTGAAAAAGACTTTAGCCATACGAAAATTTTGTTGCCCGCATACCCTTTCGCCAAAAAGGAGTACAAGCCCGATTTCGGGACTACCACCCGGGATATCAAACAGCGTCGTCCGGATCATGACCGTCACTTTGAGAACACTCGAGTACTGGACGATGGATCCACCGATAAAGTAAAACACCGTATAAACACGCTGAGTCTCTTATCCGACCCTACCAGGAAGGAAATACCGGTCACTACGCCAAAGGATGTAAGGGCTATGATCTACGATCTCATAGCCGAGCTGATTTGTGTTTCCCCTGATCTTCTGGATGTTACGGCCAACTTTCTTGAAATAGGTCTCGATTCCCTCAGAGCTGCCAAAGCAATTAGCGAAGTGGGTAAAAGACTTAAAATTGAGCTCTACCCTACTTTGATTCTCGAATATCAGACCCCGGAGGCCCTGGCCGAATACATCGAGAAAGCTTTTGCTGGGAGCGTTAACTCGGCTTGATGCCATAGTTCTCCCCGGAAAAAACGGAAGCCAAAAGCACAACCACTAGACATGAGGTGTATTACTATTAGTAGCCATGGACCAGAAAACAGTTCACCGTTGGTTTATATTGATGAATTTCTCCTTAACACAGGAGGCACGCATTATAAATCAGCAGTTTGTTTTTGTTATTTCTCCAGTGCTACCTACTATGACGGCTTAATAGACTGTCTGCATGGAGAAGAACGGCAATACTTCGATACTCTTGGCTCGCAGAAAAGAAAAAAGAGCTATCTCATAGGAAGATACTCTGCGAAAACAGCTATTTGTCGCCTGACGAACGAGAATAACTTTCAGAATATTTCAATACGTCAGGGCATTTTTAATCAACCAGTCAACACTTGTCTGTTTAACCATAACACACAGGTAAGCATTACCCATTCCAACGACATTGGAGCCTCTATAGCTTTTCCGGAGGAAGTCCCTATGGGAATTGACGTAGAGATGGTTGACCCAGAGACAATTAGTGTTTTGGCGTCACAGGCAACGGACCATGAAAAGTTTATTCTGAAAGATCTTCCTTTCCCCTATCTCAATATGCTCACTCTCTTGTGGACCGCCAAGGAGGCCCTGTCCAAGGCTCTAAAAGTTGGCCTGATGGCATCCTACCATACTTTCGAGATTGAAAAGATGGAAACCCAGTCTAGTCACATCACATGTCACTTTAAACATATGCGTCAGTATAAGACCATATCATTTAACCTCAATAGTTACATATGTTCAATTGCTTATCCCGGTCAGACTGACATAAGTTTTGATACCGCGGCCGTGCAGAAAGTCTTTCATCAGGCTTGAGAAACCGGGGCGACATTGCAGAGGCGCTTGCTAACGACTGGCCGTATCCCGGTCTTCCCAGCCACCGGCCTTGATAATCCGCACCAGTTCCTTCACCAGGCGCGGGTCGAACTGGGTGCCGGCGCAACGCTGCAATTCGTCCAGGGCCTGGTGCATAGTCATGGCTTTGCGATACGGACGGTGGCTGGTCATGGCATCGAACGCGTCGACCACCGCCAGGATCCGGCACTCGAAGGGAATCTCCTCGCCAGCCAACCCCAGGTGATAGCCGGTTCCGTCCCACCACTCGTGATGCTTTTTGATCAGATCGGCCACCGGGACCAGTTCGGGAACGGAAAGGGCAATCTGGTAGCCTATCTCGGTGTGGCGGCGCATGACCACCACTTCTTCCGGGGTGAGCGGGCCGGGCTTAAGCAGCACCGAATCCGGTACTCCCACCTTGCCGATATCGTGAAAGCGGGCCAGAAGACGCAAGTCGGTCAGACCCTGGGCCGAAACCCCGACCTCAGCGGCCAGTTCCACCACCAGATCATGCATCCGGTCGGCATGTGCCTGGGTAACAATATCCCGGGCCTCCAGGGTCTTCATCAGTGCCTGGACGATGGCGCTACGGGCACTCTCCCGGTGCACCAGCTTCTGACGGAACATGTTATTACCGGCCTTCTTGAGCACCTCCCCTAGATCCTGCCCAGGAACGTGTTCCCCCCCGGTGGCAAAGCCCATGGACATGGATAAGGGCAGACCGGGGTTTTCCGCGTTGTATTTTTCGATCAGTGCAGCCAGCCGCCGGCAGAAATCCTCCGCCACCGCCGCTGATGCGCGGGGTAAGAGAATGTCAAACTCGCCGGCTCCCATCCCAGCCACCACCTGCCGCTGGCCGCCACTGGCGCGGATCAGATCGCCGGCCACCTTAAGCAACCGGTCCCCGGCAGGATAACCCATGGTGTCGTTGACCAGCTTCAGGCCGTCGATGTCGCAGACCACGATGCTGACCGGTACCGGACGGGTGGTCTCCAGCCGCCGCATTTCCTCTTCGAAGTAGGCGCGGTTGTAATGCCCAGTCAGGGGGTCATGCAAACCGAGGTACTTGAGCTGATCTTCCATCTGCTTGAACTCGGTGATATCGATGAAATTGGCCAGTATAGCCGGTTGGCCCATGTACCGGATGGGAGCCATCGACTCCATCACCCACAGGATCTCGCCGCTCTTTCTTACCACCCGGTATTCGTAGGGGGTAGTCCGCTCGCCCCTCAACATCTTGGCCGAATTCCGCCTGACCTTTTGGCGGTCGGCCGCCAAAATAAGGGTCAGGCTGCCTTTACCCAGCAACTCCTCCTCGCGATAGCCGCTGATCTTTTGAACCAAGCGGTTAACGTACCGGAATTTACGGTCCTGGATAATTGCAATGCCGCTGGGCGAACTGTCGGACATGGTGCGAAAAAGTTCGACCATCTCCTTGCGGAGCGTCACATTCTCCGCCACGACCACAATGGCCGGTTTGCCCTGGTAGGTGATAGGAGCAGCCGCCACCTCCATGTTCATGACCGACCCATCGTAGAGCAGGAATTCCTCGTCGGCTAATTCCACACTCTGCCCCTTGGTCATTTTTTCGATCCGGTCCCGAACCTTTTCCTGTGAGTTGGGATGGACGAAATCCAAAACGCTTTTGCCAATCCCATCGGCGGGACTCTTAATACCCCACATTTTGACGGCACCCTCGTTGACAAAAACCAGCTCGCCCTCGCTGTGTATCACGATGGCACTCGAGGAAAGCTCAAGGACATGTCGATACCGCTCCTCGACTTCGGCCATGTCCCGCCGGTACTGTTCCAGACTCTCCCGGTATTCCTCCCGGACCAGTTCCAGAACCCCCGCTACAACGTCGGCCGGCAGGCCGAACTTGTCCATCAGTTTCTTTTCCATATTTTCGCCCATCATCATAGCTGTCTCCCCGCCCGTTTTGCCAATCTTGCTGCGACCCCGGGGATTTGAATCCTGCTCGCCTTTTAGAATAGATAGCCCACCAAAATCTTATTCGGCAGTTTGCCCCCAACCTTGACCCTGTTTAGCCAAATCTTCGGCCCAAAAGACGAGAACCGCTTCCGGCCGGGCATACAAATATGGCCGACCTCGCAGCCCCGAACCTATGGAAAACTTGGTACCTGTTCCAATGGGTTACCCCGTCCCCAAAAACCGTCCCCTTATCAGTTAGCCGGCGGCAGATAGATAAGAAAGGTTGAGCCTGCGCCCTCCCGGCTGCGCACCGTTATCTCACCGCCGTGATCTTCCACGATGCGTCGCGAGATGGCTAACCCCAATCCGGTGCCTTCTTCCTTGGTGGAGAAAAACGGTTTAAAGAGCTTGTCCATTATATCCGCCGGAATGCCGGTGCCGCTGTCCTCCACCGCCAGACATACGCGGCCGTCATCCTCGATAAAGGTGCTGATCTTCAGCCCCCCTCCGGCGGACAAGGCCTGAAAAGCGTTGTTGACCAGGTTCAAAAGGACCTGCTTGATTTGCTCGACGTCCCCCACAACGGGCGGCAGACCTTCCTGCAGTTCCTTCTCGGCGGAGAATTCCAGGCGGAGGGCTTCATTCTGAACGAAGGGGAATACCTGGTCGACGACCTGATTGACGTCCATCTCCTGTCGGCGGGCCACCGTTGGCTTGGCCAGCAGGAGGAATTCGGCGATAATGGTGTTCACCCGGTCTATCTCGTTGATAATAATGTCGGCGTAGCGGTTGATGTCCTCAAACCCGGCGTTTTTCGCTTTTTGTTGTAAGATTTGAACGAAACCACGGATAGTGGTGAGGGGGTTTCTGATCTCGTGGGCCGTTCCGGCCGCCAATTCCCCGATAGCCGCCAGTTTTTCACATTCCCGCACCTGATGTTCAGTTTCCTTAAACCTGGTTTGATCGTGAAAGACGATAACCCGGCCGGACCCTTCGGGGAGAGATGATACGTCGACCAGGAAATATCGTTTTCCGTCGACCCAGGGCACCTCCACTTCCCGGGTACCCGGTCCGCTTTCCTCAATCAGGGCCCCGAGCATGGCCTGCGGACCGTCTGCAATCGCTGCCAGAACGTTGTGTACCGGCCTTCCTTCCACTGCGTCGTCCCCCAGTTCCAAAAGAAGACGGGCGGACCGGTTGCACACGGTCACCTTGCCCTCCGGGCCCAAGACGATCACGCCCGCCTGGACGGACTCCAGGACGAAGGACATCTGCTCCCGCCAGGACCGGGTGCTCAGTTCCTCCGTTAGGTCGGTGACCAGGACCAGGGAACCCAACCTCTGTCCCTGGTGCCCCGGCAGGGGATACACATCCAGAAGGACCGGCACCCGCCGGCCGCCGGCCACGATTAGTTCGTCGCGGAATTGGAGCACGGGTAGTCCCAGGTCCAGGAGCCTGTTCAATTCCCGACCGGCCAGGTCCAGTTCGGCCGGTACCACTTGCCCTTCCCGTTGTCCCAAGGCCGTGAGAGTTTCGTTGTAAAAAAGGCATTGACCCTGGCAGTCGTAAAGCAGGATCGACCTATCCATCCGGTTGAGGATGTCAAGCGTGAACCTTTTAACTGCTACGCTGTCAGACTGCAAAAGGTTCTGGCCGACGGCCTGCAGTACCAGTAACTCTGGGAAAGGCAGGCCCGGAAGTTCGCCCAACCTCATCACCTCTTGTCTTGTAACCTTGATTCCACAAGCATGGCCAAAAATCCTGCCAACTTACCATTATTTACAACCGGGGTTTTGGCGCAGTATGCAAAAAAACAAGTGGACACGAGGGTTTACATCTTCGAGCAGCAAACTCTGCCGGCCATGGGGCCATGTTTGACAGTATACTCTAATCTTTTACTTGTTTCGACTGAAAGTACCCTTAGACCCATAGGACTAAGGTACTTATTGTTGGCACCCCGCCCTGCTGCCGTGGGTCTTAACAGTTTGGCTGCCGCGTTTCCGACCCGCGCCAATCTGCCGTCCCTTCCGCCATGATAACTCCCGGGCAACTCAACCCGTGCCCAGGTTCTTCTATTCAGTTATTATAGGACTAATGGCACGGCTAGCCCATAGGACAAAAGTACCAATCGCCGAATCTATGTTCCCCCCTTCTAGCCGTTCCGGCACTCTCACCTCGGCCCAACCAGCCGTCCGGCCCGTTTATTGGCCTGGGCCATGACTTCCTCCGGGTCCAGAGTGGTGAAGCGCCCGTCTGCCCAGAGGATGCTTCCGTCCACCATCGTCAGGATCACATCCGCCGCGCGGGCAGCGTAAACCAGGTGGGCCGCCAGATCGTGCCGCGGGGTCAGGTGGGGTTGATGGATATTCACTAGGATCAGGTCGGCCCTGTATCCGGGGGCCAGGACGCCGGTGCCGGCCAGACCCAGAGCGGCCGCCCCGCCCGCCGTCGCCATGTGCAATACCTGGGGAGCCGGCAGCACCGTGGGGTCCAGGGCAGCCACCTTTGCCAGGAGGGCCGCCGAACGCATCTCGCCGAAAATGTCCTGATCATTGTTGCTGGCCGCTCCGTCCGTGCCGATTCCCACCCGCACGCCAGCCTGCAAGAGAGCGTTGACAGGCGCGATGCCTGAGCCCAGCTTCATGTTGCTCTCCGGGTTGTGGGCCACTCCCACCTTGTGCGCGGCCAGGACGGCGATGTCGTCCGGAGTCAGGTGGACGCAGTGGGCCGCCAGCACGGGTCTCTCGAAAAGACCCGTCTTCAACATCAGATCTACCGGCGTGGTGCCGTATTTCTCCTTTATTTCGGTCACTTCCGCCAAGGTCTCGGCCAGGTGGATGTGAATGCCCACCCCGAGTTCCCCGGACAACTCAATCACCCGGGCCAGATAGGACGGCGGGCAGGTGTACGGGGCGTGCGGGCCGAGCATGACCGTGATGCGGCCGTCGGCCGCCCCATGCCACCTCTGCACCAGTTCCCTGCTCTCCACCAGACCCTTTTCAGCCGTGGGTCCGTTCCCGATGAGCCCGCGGGAAAGGGATGCCCGCAGGCCGGAACGCTCCACCGCCCGGGCGGCCTCGTCCATGAAAAAATACATATCGGCAAAGGTGGTGACCCCGCCCCGGATCATCTCCAGGCAGCACAAAAGTGTGCCCCAGTAGATGTCCTCCCCCTCCATCCGGTCCTCCAGCGGCCAGACGGCCTCATTGAGCCACCGCATCAGGGGCAGGTCGTCGGCGTAACTCCGCAGGAGTGTCATGGCGGCGTGGGTGTGACAGTTGACCAGCCCAGGCATCACCACCCCGCCCTGCCCGTCGATGGTCCGTTCGGGCACAAACCCCTCCGGCAGTGGACCGGCGGAACCCGCATAGACGATTGAAGAACCGCTCACCAGTACCTGGGCGTCCTCCACCACTCCCCGCCCGTCCATGGGCAGGAGAAAAACGTTATTGATCAGTACGGTTCCCAACAGGGCTCTCCCCCTCTCCCAACGGCCCCTGGCCATACCCGGCATACTGGGCCCGCAGATTCGCCACCTCGGCCGGTGACAGCTCGCACGGCCCCCCCGCCCGCAGGGCCAGGAGGTACATAAGGGCCGCACGCTCCACCAGCCTTACCACCAGGCTGGCCCCGGCCAGGTCGGCCCCGGTACCCAGCACCCCGTGATTGGCCAGCAGCACTGCCTGCCCCGTCCCCAGGGCAGCCACGGCCTTCTCCCCCAGCTCCGCGCTGCCCGGCGGGGCATAAGCCGCCACCGGGACGCCGCCTCCCAGCACCTGGGCCATCTCCTCGGTCAAAGGCGGTACAGCCCACCTTTGGTGGGTGCCCGCCCGGGCCGCCGCGCACGCGGTGGCCGCCGGACTGTGGGTATGGATCACCGCTCCCACCCCGGGCCGGGCCCGGTAAACGGCCAGATGCAGGCCCGTCTCGGTCGAGGGCCGGCGGCGACCGGTCAGCACCCGGCCGTCCGGGGTCAGCCGGACCATGTCCGCGGGCAACAGGCCCTCGTAGTCCATTCCGCTGGGAGTAATGATGATAGAGTCGCCCGGCGGTACCCGCACCGACAGGTTGCCCCAGCAGGCAAAAAAGAGACCGGCGTCCGCCAGCCGGCGGCCGCAGGCGGCCAGTTCCCCGGCATACTCCCAGTGCAGGCCGTCCATATTACAACTCTTCCTCCCGGCCCAGGTAGCAACTCTGAGCCGCGCTCAATCGGTCAATGATAATGCCCAGGGAAGCCAGCTTCAATTCGGCCACTTCGTTGTCCAGGACCAAAGGAACGGGATAGACCCGCCTTTGCAGCCCCTGGCCCCGTTCCGCCAAGTAAGCCACCGACAGGGCCTGCAGGGCGAAGGAGAGGTCCATTATCTCCACCGGATGGCCGTCGCCCGCCGCCAGGTTGACCAGCCGGCCGCCGGCCAAAAGGTAGAGCCGCCTGCCGCCGGCCAGGGTAAATCGTTCGATGTTGGGTCGCACGGTCTGCCTTTCCAGGGCCAGGCCGGCCAAGTCGGGCAAATTGATCTCCACGTCGAAATGGCCGGCGTTGGCCAAAAGGGCACCGTCGCGCATCACCTCGAAATGGCGCCGGCTTAAGAGGTCACTGCAACCACTCACGGTTATGAACACCTCACCCACGGCGGCAGCCTCCTCCGAAGGCAGCACCCGGTAGCCGTCCATGTGGGCCTCGATGGCCCGCACCGGATCCACCTCGGTCACGACCACGTGGGCTCCCAGGCCGCGCGCCCGCAGGGCCACTCCCTTGCCGCACCAGCCATAACCCATGACCACCACCGTCTTGCCGGCCACCAGGAGGTTGGTGGTACGCATGATGGCCGACCAGACCGACTCCCCGGTACCATACCGGTTGTCGAAAAGAAACTTGCAACGGGCGTCGTTGACCGCCAGCATAGGAAAGGCCAGCTTTCCTTCCCGCTCCAACAGACGCAGGCGCAGGACGCCAGTGGTGGTCTCCTCGGCGCCGCCTATGACTCCGCCGGCCAGATCCGCCCGTTCGGTATGCAAAAGCTCCACCAGGTCGCCGCCGTCGTCGACGATAACCTGGGGCTTCGTGTCCAGCACCTGCAGAAGGTGCTGCCGGTACTCGGCAGCCGAAACGTTATGCCGGGCGAAAACGGCCATGCCGGTCGAAGCCAGGCCGCAGGCCACGTCGTCCTGTGTGGAAAGCGGATTGGAGCCGGTTACCGCCATGCTGGCCCCGCCATCACGCAGGAGTTCGGCCAGGCAGGCCGTCTTGGCCTCCAGGTGAACGGACAGGGCCACCCGCAGGCCGGCCAGGGGCCGGTCCCGCAAAAACTTCTGCCGCAGCGCCGCACACACCGGCATGTGATCACGCGCCCACTCAATCTTCATCCTTCCCGCGGCGGCCACCTCAGGATCGTTGCAAAGTACGTCGGACATCTTTGTTCTCCCCCTACCCTTGAAGAATTCCGGGCAAGTTGGACCCGTAAGGCGGGTAAACCACTCCCCGGTCTGTTATTATGGCGGTCACCAGGCGGGCCGGCGTAACGTCAAAGGCCGGGTTGAATACCCGGACCCCGGCCGGTGCGGTGGACTGACCCCGGAACAGGGTGACTTCCTCCGCCGCCCGTTCCTCGATAGGTATACCCTCCCCGGAAGCCAGGGCCATATCCAGGGTGGATACGGGGGCCGCCACATAGAAGGGCAGTCCGTGAGCCGCGGCCAGCACGGCCAGGGAGTAAGTCCCGATCTTGTTGGCCACGTCCCCGTTGGCGGCAATGCGGTCCGCCCCCAAAAGCACCAGGTCGACCATTCCTTTGGCCATCAGGTGGCCGGCCATGCCGTCGGTAACCAAAAAGGTCTCTACACCCTCATGGACCAACTCCCAGGCGGTGAGCCGCGCTCCCTGTAAAAGGGGTCTCGTTTCGTCGGCGTAAACCGTAACCTTCTTGCCCGCCTCCACAGCCGCCCTGACCACGCCCAAGGCGGTGCCGTAGCCGGCGGTAGCCAGGGCACCGGCGTTGCAGTGGGTCAAAATGCGGGCACCAAAGGGAATAAGAGCCTGTCCGTAGAGACCCATACGGCGGTTCCCCGCCACATCCTCCTGAAAAATGGCCTGCGCCTCCAGCGTAAGCCTGTCCACAAGGTCGGCATCACTACAGCTGTTTTCCGCCAGACACGCCGACAGGCGGGTGACAGCCCATTGCAGGTTGACCGCCGTCGGACGGGTGGCCACCAGCTCCGCGCCCACTTGCCGTACCCGCTCCC
>Ga0307376_10001703_pt1 | contig 22945 bp, 37 predicted proteins | sample TR2MG_FD_202536 | JGI IMG/M metagenome (GOLD analysis project Ga0307376, IMG submission 202536) | Soil microbial communities from Risofladan, Vaasa, Finland - TR-2 | ecosystem: Environmental > Terrestrial > Soil > Coastal area > Acid sulfate soil | place: Finland: Risofladan, Vaasa | collected...
CTTGGAAAAGATCGTTCTACTAATTTTACCTTCTTTTCCTTTATTCTGTTTGCCCATTCTGATGGAAAGGACTCGGTATTATAACTGCTCTCGTCAAGATTGAAGATATCACCCACATCTATATCTTTTCTTCTTCCGCCAATAGACATACGCAATTTAAGTTCTGGATAGTATTCTTTAACATGGCCGATAACTCCAAAAAATCTGTCATCTTTTTCATCATTATCATCAGTGCCAGAGAAAAATGCTCCCATGCCACCGTGACTATGTATTTCAAATACCAGTAATTTGCCCTTCTCATAATCTGTGTCACGGCGATAGTTAACGGAACCTGGACCAACAGTCTGTTGTGGACAATGAACAATATATTCTTCTTTCTCCATATCATAAAAGTATTGAAGAAAAACTTCGCTTGAATGCTTACTGTATATTTGTCTAAAGAAAGAGAGAGTTATATCCAGTAAAGTCGCTGGAATCTTTGGAACATTTAATGACCAACCCTCTTCTAAGGTTTGCTTCAAACCAGGCACCGCAAACTTATGTATATGATTTACGAATATACCCAAAGGAAGTTTACGGACTTCCCATATGCCATTTCCTTGCCACACATACGAAACTCTTTTCTTACAATCTTCTGGTATGTCTTCAATAAAATGCCCTACGAGCAATTTTTGAATCATCTGCTTTTTTACAACATCCATTGGCTTACTTGGTTTATTAGACATTTGGATCCCTCATTGCGCTGCTAAGTTGAATGTTCATATCATACAACATCTCTAACGGAAAAGTCTCTTTTCCATTTAAATATACCAGGGCCGACCAAAAGTCTTTTACAGTATCGTTGCCCTTGGGTGAACGAATAGTACGACCGTCATATAAGTCTCCATTGAAAGGAGCATCATAAAACGTAGCAATTACACTTATCAATGACATTGGGCTGCTTATGGATGGCATCTTATTAGAGCCCCAACATATTCCTGCGTGGTGGTAAGTATTTCCAAATGGAAAACGACAAACAGAATCTGTTTCTTTATGTAGTGCTCCCTTCAAACCATATACTTTAGATGCTATTATTTTACAACCCTTCACATTAAAAATAAATAAGCAAGAAGGAAATGGCACGCTAAGTTCCTTTGGCATCTTGCCAGACATACTATAACTGGTCTGTAAAAATCGACGCACCCTGCCTGGACTTTCAATGCCAATCATATAATCTGATGTAGTACCAGAAAAGAATCTGGTGTTGTTTGGTAGAAGCCCAGTAGAAAAAACGAAAGAAGATGTTAGACTGGAAATCAAGTTATCCATAATAACGGTTTTATGACTCGCTATGCCTTTGTCATTAGTCATGGTAACATGAGCTTCAGATGATCCCGCTGGGATCCTAATGACTAAATCACCCTTGTTACTCATTGCTGTCTCCTTCTATCTAATAAACTCTGTAGTGCCCTGTTGAAAGACTCCTGAGTATTTCTAGGACCAGTTTGTGCTGATTGTGCTACAGCCTCTGCCAGCACACGAGATGACTCTTCATTTCTGGTGTTTTGTACTTGTTGTTCTGTAACACGAGGAGCAGGATCAATATATGTTGTGATAATATCAGGATAAGTATTTACTGACACACTCGGTCGGGGCACAGCCCTGATCTTTTTCTTTTGTTCGGCAAGTACTTCTGCTTCTAATTTATGTTGATCTGCAACTTTTAGAATAAGATTAGAATATTTATCCCAATGTTCTTTGTACTCAAGACATGCCTTGGCACATTGATAAAAACTCTCGGCGGGCTTCCAAACATAGTCGCCAAAATTATTGCCCGAATCTAAGGCCGCACGACGTACATCTCGATACTGCCTTCTTTGATCTGGCGAAAAATGTATCTTTATGCTATATGGAACCCTTGGAAACACAAACCCACCAACCTGTCCAGATATAAGTCTATAACCAGTAACAGCTTCTATATATTCTGGGTTTGTAGAACTCTCCATAGAACGATAGTTAATATTTATATAAGAGAGAGCGCTCCGCATATCTGGCGGAAATTCAACAAAATAATTGCTGAAATTACTTTTTACACTATATTGGGTTGGGAATATATGTGAAACCAATGCTCGAAGCAATCTTCTACACGAGCTTCGGGAATTTTTATCATCATTGTCTTCATTGGTAGATTTGTACTCAATAGGCATTTTTCGTTTCCTATTGAACAGGTTGAGATCCTTACAAAGTTTAAACAAACGAAGGAAATCAAGTTGCCTATATTGTGATGTAGTAACCGTCACATATTTTGAAGAACTATTTTTCTCTTCTGACATTTAACCATTCCTATATGAAAATAAAATCACTTGTTTTTTGTGGTTCTAACTCTTGGAGTGTTCGCCTCAGTGTATCCGTTTCTGGACATCTCCTATTAAAACGATCTAACTCCGCCTCTAATCTGTCCAACTCTTCATCTGAAGCAAATTCGCTGTCGAATTTCATCGGAGAAGTAATTGACATTATTTTATCTAAAAGCTTGCTACATTCCACATCAAATGGATCGATGTCGTCACAAGCCTCAAAGATTTTATTGATATTCATAATTTCTCCAGTTAGAAAAATAAAGGCCCGCCTGGAAGAACTCCAGGCGGGCCTTGCTGGTAAGCTAAGAACTAGCCCTTGGAACCAGCGCGGACGTGGTACTCCACGGTACCATCTACGGCAGTCAGAATCTCGGCATTAGCGAGCGCCGGATGAACCTCCATCCAAGCCTCACGAACCTCTTCAGCACTCAGGTCGCTAGGAGCCTCAATCTCATCATCGCCAAAACGGTACTTCTTCATAGTATCGGACATTGTATACCTCCCTAGGGTTTTGTTAGTCCAGCTTTTAGTACATTTGTACAAAAGCAATAAAATAAGCTTCCTACTTAATATAAATTTATTACTATATTTTGTTCAGAAAAATCCTTCCTCCTATACTTTTTTCGTTAATGGTTTCAAGTATTTACCCACACCACTTACTTGCCACCGCGGTCGCGGCCAGGCGATTGAGAGGTGCCTTCTCTCCTTCTAACAGTGTCCCATGTGAGCCACTGCCCAGTAGCTTCATCTATAATAACTAAAGCTTGATCTTCATTTATACGTCTAATAGGCATACCTTCATACTTTCCAGAAGCTGCCTTTCCAGCACCAGCATACTTTTGATTGTATCTTTTGAGACTCTCCACCAACATATGATCTCTATGTACTTCTAATACCTTACATCTCATTACCTGGCGCTCTTGTCCGAATTGAGATACATTCCTGATAGCGAAGATTGTATAAACATGATCGCTCTTATTTACTTCCGACACTTTCTTCCTCCTTATCAGAGAGCGCTCTTAGAATCTTAATTAACTTCTGGCTCTCTTCACTATTTATATTTGTTTCTATCGCTGTCAACAAAGATTTCTCTATTACTAATGTCTGATCATGAGTAAGCATTTCAAGTTCAACCATATATCGCAGAATCTTTTTGGATGCATGTACAAAACCCAAACAAATATCCATATATGGAACCTTCTTAGCTTGTAAACAAGCGCTCAAAAAAGTTGCTACAAAAGAATCTGACATCTTAGAAATGTTATGTTCATCTAATCTCATTTTTCGCTATCTCCGATGCCTTATTTATGCTTGACCCGTGTGCAGGAAATCCTACAATAAACTTCCTATCTGTTTGAAGACACAGCGGTCCTTTTCTGCCACCACAAGTAGAACAAGTAGTTGCTTTATCAGTAATAACCGCCGGACAAACTACCACCTTGTTTTTATCTGGAGTAGTTATGCCCTTTAATGGAGCATCTTTTGGCAAAGTAACGCTAACCGGGCCAATCCCAAGTTTACATAATTCATCAGCATGTGATAAGTTATTAGCACTTAAGTTAATACAAACTCCATTATCATTACAATACTTTATGACTTCGGCATTCCGCCTGAAACTTGGGGGCTTATGTGTATATCCAAACGCTTTCCAATTCCCCAATGATTTAACCAGTCTAATAGTGTCTTTTATATTAATGCTATTATTTATTCCTGGCAAATCTCCGGCTTGGAATAACCGTATTAGCTGGCCAGTTCCTGATTTCCTAAATGTATCCAGTAGGATAGAAAATGTAATGCCTCGATCTCCCCTGGTTAGCTTATCCCAATGTAGCCGAAGTGGCCCACCATCGGCGTAACATCCATTTCTTTTAAACGGACAGGCATCTGGACAAGTATAGAACGAACTGGTTAGTACAGCTATAGGGCCTGTTTTTTCATTTGTTGATTTGTTAACTAAATGATAGTATAATTGTTCACTCATTCTTTCTCGTTGATTTATTAGCGAAGACACCTACGATAACTCCGAAAAGTGTCCACAAAAAACAAAGGCCAAGTAATTGTGTTATGACAGGAGAAGCAACGAAAAATGAAATCAGTGCGGTCATACCAAACAACCCAGCCAATATAATCCAAATCTTAAAAAATAAAAGATTCAACCTTTTCATATTCTTCATCGATCAACCCCTCTAAAGATACCTCATCTATGCCAACTGGTGTAATGTCCAAACTATTAAGCTTGTCGACAATACGTTCGATATCATCTAATATATCTACAATTTTTGTAAGCATCATTACATCTTTAGTATGCGTCATAAGTCGCATGCATTGGCGGACCTGCTTAATTCGTTTAGCCAAATGCCGTTCAACATGATCAATGCGCGTTCGCGCTTCTCCAAGTGTCCGTTCAAAGGCACCCAGTTGAAGCTCAAGACGCTCGATTACTTTACTTACATCTACCATTTCTTTCTCCTTACCTCATTCTGTTCAAATAGCTCTGTGGCACAACCGGCTCAGGAACTACAAATTGTTTCCTCTCCCAAATAGTCCTCCCACACTTCTTATTCCTACACTTCCAAGAGGTTCCACCCATAACATCTGAAGCCCCACGAGCGCACATTTCATTACCACAATGGGGACATCGCTTGCTGTTAGGACTCATCTTACGCTCCTTCTTCTTATGTCGTTTATCATATTCACGACGGGGTTTATCTTGTTTCTTTCTATTATCCATTTTTGCGCTCCTTTTTCGCACGACAACGATCTCGCCGCTTTGAGAGCGACGAAGCGCCGATTTCGATTTTTACGCGCACGAAATCCCACGGCGCGGCCATATACATTAACATATTACTTTACCTTACAAGCTTCTTTATTCATCAACTGTTCTCCAGTTCCTGGATTTATATCCCCAGGTTCCATAGGCTTGGCTTCATCCAACAGCAACAAAACCAATGCCTCCTCCAGTGTTGATACTGTAGTAAACATCATATCTTCTGCTACATCAACAGGAATCTCTTCTACGTCATGTTTATTCTTCTCTGGGAAAATAACCTGTCTGATTCCAGCCCTGTGCGCAGCAAGGATCTTTTCCTTAAGTCCACCAATCGGAAGTACGCGTCCTCGTAGAGTAATCTCTCCAGTCATGGCAATGTCATTCCGAACAGGCTTGTTTGTAAAAGCAGACAGCATAGATGCTGCGATTGCTATACCAGCACTCGGTCCTTCTTTTGGAACAGCTCCAGAAGGAAAGTGAATGTGAACATCATGTTGCTTTAATACGTCAGCAGAAACGTTTAGTCTGTCCGCGTTGGCACAGATCCAAGTATGTGCGGCTTCAGCAGATTCTTGAATAACCTTACCTAAATTACCAGTAAGCTTGATCTTTCCCTTTCCTGGTGTAAGAGAAGTTTCAATAAACAATAGACTACCACCATATCTGCTCCAGGCCAGACCAGCACTCAACCCAATCTCGGGCTTGTCCATAGCCCTCTCCGCAAAACTCTTCGGCGGGCCAAGATATGTTGGGATCATATCCTCTTCAATTATTTTAGGAGGCTCATTCTCGGAAGCAACCATCACAGCCATCTTCCTCATAACCGTTCCGCATTCTCGCTCAAGAGATCGAACCCCAGCCTCACTTGTATACTCCTCAACAATTCTTGTAATGGCCAGTGCAGACAATGTAATGTCCTTATCAGCAACACCATTCTCTTCTTTCTGCTTTGGCACCAAGTGATTTTGAGCTATCTTAACCTTATCAGAAGGAGAATACCCAGGGATCTCAATAATTTCCAACCTATCTCTAAGAGCAGGAGCAATTGGCGCAGTCTCATTTACTGTACCAATAAAAAGAACCTGAGATAAATCAAATGGCACACTCAGATAATGATCAACAAACGCATGGTTTTGTTCAGGATCCAGCACTTCCAGAAGTGCCGATGAAGGATCACCACGGAAATTGGAACACAACTTGTCTACCTCATCAAGCATAAAGACTGGGTTCTTAGATCCAACCTTCTTGATGTTATCCATAATACGGCCAGGAATAGCACCCACATAAGTCCGTCTATGTCCACGAATTTCTGCCTCATCATTCACACCACCAAGAGACATACGGATAAATTCTCTTCCCATTGCCCTGGCAATACTTTTCCCAAGAGAAGTTTTCCCCACACCCGGAGGACCAGAAAGACAAAGAATAGATCCTTTGCGCTCAGGCTTTAGTTTTCTAACAGCAAGAAACTCCAAGATCCTTTCTTTTACCTTTTCCAATCCATAATGATCTTCGTTAAGAACTACTTTAGCATCCTCGATATCTATCTTATCTTGAGTTGTCTTATCCCATGGCAAAGATGCCAGGTTGTCAAGATAATTATAAGTAACCTGAAACTCAGAGTTACTGGGTGACATCATAGAAAGCCTACGGAGTTCTCCCTTTATAGTTTTCATTACGGCGGGTGGCATACCACACTTCTCAATACGCTGGCTCAGCTGTTTTACCTCACCAGCTATACCATGCGAAGAATCATTGGAAGGATCTTCACTCATGCCAGCATCCGCATTAACATCTGCTTCTATATTGTTAGCAATTTCAGCCAGTTCTTTTACCACACATTTCAAACGATCCTTGGGATTGAACATTCCCAAAATCGTTACCCTTTTCTTGCCACTAATGGGTAGTTGACCAGCAATACCATCAACGAACTTGGACAGTTCTGCTGATGTTGTTAGTTCTGTATCGTTCTCTATAGCAATAAACTGAACTTGATCTTTGATAAAATCTTTTGCCTGCCGAATGTCGTTTTTTACATCATCATCAATCTCAATTTCCGGCTCAACTACGGGTTCCATCTCTCCCCAATAAGATCCATCATCCTCCCCAACTACTTTTAAAATGCCACGTTTCTTGCCCACAATAATAATACGAAGTTTGGCTCCTTCTTTATCCAGTGGAAGTACGTTCTTAATCTCTGCTTCAGTACAACAACCGTAAAAATTCCCGGCCACAGGCTTGTCGACGAGAGGATCACTCTGCATACCAACAATCAAATTAGATCCATCTTCTTTTGCTTTATTTATTGCCTTGACCGAAAAGGGCCTGCCCACATCTACTTCACAAAGCAAATCTGGAAAAACCACAAGTTCAGGATCACGAAGTGGAAGTAAAGGCAGTTTAATAAGGTCTGTATTTTCTTTAGTCATTAGGATTCGTCCTCCTCATCAAAATCGTTGGTTGAAGAAATCTCACGCATGTTTTTAATGTGTGCCTCAATGTCATCCATTCCAAGTACGGAAACCCAAAGAATGACTTCTCTTAAATAGGCACCAGTCATACCGTCTGCTAATTTAGATAATTTAATGAAATCTTCCTCAGATAATATAAGACCCATCTGTTCAGCGTGAGCCTTAAGTATGCGACCACACATATCTTTTCCAGCGTGAGCCTTAAATTCTATAGCGTGGTCAAATCTTCCTGGCCTTCTAAGGGGCCTTGGCACCTTAGATATGTCATTAACTGTAGCAATAAAAAGTCTTTTTCTTGTTGAAGATTCTCTATTTAAACGCTCTAAGTCACTTAATAGAGTTTCCATATCATGAATACGATCAAGATCGTCAAACAAGATAATGGAAGGATCTACAACACTTATGGTATTAAAAATAGATCCGGTAGATTTATTTGCTAATGCCCAGCCATTTAAAATTAAGATCTTGCCACCAAGAGATTCGGTTAATCGTAGGGCTAATGTTGTTTTCCCGGATCCCGGATCTCCATAGAATAAAAGAGATCTGTTGTGGCCCTTTTCAAAAAATTTGTTAATACTTTCAACAAGTTTCTCTTCATCAAATGGGCTTACATAGGCGTCTGCGTGTGGAGTGATAGAGTCTAAACATAGATTTCTACCCCACCCACCATCATCTCTATTACTATCAAGCAGTATATATCTACCAAACTTCTTTTCAATAGCAGCTGAAGTAGAATCAAAGAACTCTTCTTTGGTTTTAGAATATGGGCCATCAATATACTCTTGTGATATATGATCTATAAAATATATTTTTATTCCTTCTATTTGATATTCTTCTATATTTGTAGAATCTTCACCTTCTCCTTGCCAATATATTTCCATAGGAATATTCATGTATTTATACGTGTCTCGCACAAATTGTCCTATGTTATTACATACTAAACTACATCCCATGTCTCTAAGGATATTAGAAGCCTCAATCTTCGCACCACCAACGATATTATCAGATATAACACCATAGGCCGATAACAATCCAAGTCCAATAGATATTGGATTCTTTTCTCGCATCTGATAGTATATGCCAAGACCTTCCTTAGCAACCTTAGTTACCTTCTTAATCCCATCGTTTAACTTTTGTTTTCTCACCCTTCTTCTTCTGGCCAATTCCTCTTCTGTTTCAAACTCAGAAGAGATAGGGCCGTCTAACAACCTATCGAACCAACTTACCTTTTCCTTTTTTGGTTCAGATGACTCTGGTATATAACCCGTATTAAATTTCCATCTTCCGTGGGGCTTGGGTTTGTTTGCTTTATCATTCATCTTTTACCCTCGGTTAGAATTGTTTTTCGTCTAAGAGCGTCCACTCTGCTCATCTTCTTATCATAAAGAGCAAACACAAATGGCTTGATATGTCCATGTAGTTTGCTTATCAACATAGCAAGTTCTTTTCTCCTTCCAACCTCATCGGTTTTATCAGACGAAAAGTTATTGATTACCTCATGAGCTTCATGTATCGTATTATCAACAGAAACAGACGCTCTTTTGTATCTATGATAAAACGGAAGGGTAGTTTCTATAATCTCATAATCATAATCACAAGCCTGTAGTTCTTTTATTAAGTCTGCTTCACTATTAATACCAGATAGTTCCGCAAACTCTACCATAAATCTATAATTTATGGAGAACTTCATCCTGTGTTGGGCCAGGTAATGGGCGCTTTTTACTTTGACCATTACCTGATCTTGATCACATCTGGCAACCACACCTTCATCTTTCCAAGTCTTTATAATTTCCAAGAGTTCCAACGGATCTCGTGGCAGATCGTGCAGACGTACAAGATTTAACTGGCCCTCTTTCGCCACAGCTTCCACCTCAGACCAGTGCCCGATATGTAAAGAATGATCTACATACCCAAGGAACACCAAGTCTTCTTCCTTGTATCGTATTACAACTAAATTGCCTGGTGCTACATACTCGAATAAAAGAGATCGGTCTGTCATCCAGTTAGAATCTAATATTTTCGGATACTTCTGGGCAGTTCGAAAAAATCTTTCCTTATAAGATTCCATTCCATCTTCTCCACGCTCGCCACCATATAAGGTTCCACGAGTACGAAGAATTACCTGGCCATTTATAACTGATCGAATACACAGAGATCCGTCTTCTTTGTGGCTAAATCTTACAGGCGCACCATCTTCAAGATCTTTTTTAAGCGTTTCAGTATCATCCAAAAATTCGCCATAGTTTCCAAACTTTGGCCAACCTGATGATACTACATAGCCATCCTGATCAACGATAATTGAACGCAGGAATCTCTCTTCGAAACTCCAATCCCACATATTTTTTCTGGGACATATAAAAGTTAATCCGCTATCCGAAACCTGCCGGAAATCAGATCGCACTTTGGACAGATCTAATCTCGCCCCAAAACCAGTAAAAGACCACATTATTATCGCGCCCTTTCTAATTCAGTTTTAAAGTGTTGTACAAATTCTTGCGAGTACTTTTGTCTTGATTTAATATACCACCAATCAACCATATCTCGAAACTCTGCTATAAAATCCTCAGACAATATTTGAGCACGAGATATCATCGGCCAACTTAATTTATCCTTAAACGCCGACATAAAATCCTCAGATAGTATTTGATTTCGGGAAATCGCATCCCACTCAAGTTTATCGTGAAATGTTGCTATGAAATCTTCAGATAATATTTGAGATTCAGATATATTTTCCCACTCAAGTTTATCGCAATGCTTAATCATAAACCGTTCTGAAAGTTGTTGGTAGAAGCTGATCTGATCCCAGTCTACAAGATGACTAAAGCTCTCAATAAACTCTTCCGAAAGTTTTTGATATACTGAAATATAATACCAATCAACTCTGTCTTGACACTTGTCTATAAAATCTTCAGATAATTTCTGATATTTTGAAATGCGATCCCAAACCACTTTATCTTTAAACTCTGTTATAAAATCCTCGGATAATTTTTCCTCTTCGCATAGTAATATCCAATTTACGTCATCAGGATTTTTGCGTATTGCTTTAATTTGTCGTTGATTCATAATGATATCCCTAACTACAACCCGGCCCGTCTTCTGGAATAAACTTGCATTGCTTCAATAAATCTATAACACACTGCGTTGTAGGCATGTAGCCCTTATGACCATATCTTGCAACTCTTTTAATGCTACTGATAATATTATCCGTATAAATATAAGTCAGCCTCTTGAGTTCAACATCTTCCGCAGCCTGCTCTGTATAATAAATGTCTGGTCCTTTAACAGCAAAGCAACAAACAGAAAAATCAAAGCGATTAAACAAATCGGCGGGTGACGATGTATAAAATCTGGTTATAAGTTGAACCACCACACCAGATTTTTCCATAGTCCAGCTCCATTCAGAGCGATCTGTTCCCACAAAACCAAGCCCTTTCAACTTATGTTGGGCTTCTTTATAACCTTCAGACCGAGCAAAAAACAGATCCCAATCCTTTATCTTATTAATATCACCAGTGTATAACTCAAGAGCTGCTCCACCAGCCAACAAACAGCCTGGCAAAGACTGTGCCATGCTCAAGACTTGTCTGCTTATTGATGGAAGAATCATTAGTGTTGATCGTCTCTCTTCAAACATTTCTTCTAAGTTTTTCTTAATTATAGTCGTCTTCTTATTAGAACCAGCAGATTCACATTTTTCAATTAAAGGAAGAAACATAATTTCTCTCCGTTATAAAAATGTTAGAAGTGTTCCTAGAAATCCAAGAATTACAATGACTAACATAATCACTACTACAGCAGTGAATACATAAATGTATCTTGGAGCATCTACCTTTATCCTTACATACGCAAACAAAAGAGCCAGTGAGACCAGTCCAATTTTAACACAGAAAAAACCAACGGGGCCACAGCTTAATAGCAAATTAACAGTGGGGTTGATTTCATATGCGGCATCTCCATTAACCGATATCCATGTAAAAATAGTGTCTGCAATATTAAGTAAAAAGATGTATAATAATAACCTTCTTGTGCGTTTTGGTTCCATCTAATCCTTCAGTTCCTCCAGCATTGCAGCATACTCTAATACCGCTAATCCCTGTCGCTTGGTGAAACCAGAATGTGTGGCTGCTGCCATATATCTACGTTTAAGTTCTGTAATTAAAGCATCCTCAAGACAAAGTCCATCATCGAGATATGGTTTTAATTCTTTTTGTGTGGGGTGCCTTACAGAACTAACGGCTCTTAATAATTGATTATATCTTTCTTCACCAAGAGTAAATATAATTTTGCCAACTTGGAAGGCTTTTTTGACAGCCCTTTTAGTTTCGTCGTACATTATTCTCCTAACAAAAAAGTATCCACCATACATATCCACAGATCGCAGATATTGAAATTATTGTTATCAATGCTATTAAAATTATCAGTGCCCAAGTTCCAATGGCAGCTGCTATATCTTGGCTTATGTATTTAAGCCCCAACTCTTTTCTTCGCAACTTCTTATCTTTTTTGCGTTGTTCCCGATACGACCGCCCTTCTCTTATGCTGACTGGTATTTGTAAGATACATCGCATAAAAAATGATATAAGCATTGTTCCAAGAGCACCCAGTAATAATCCAATAAATCCAACGGCGATATATGAATCTGTTTCTAGAACAACACAGCCATTTGTAGAGAATGAATTATAAACTACATAACTTCCTATAATAATACCGCCAACTATTCCAACCAATAGGCTTAGTATTCCTTTCCAAGTAAAAGAAGATACCCCTTTATGAATAGATTTCCATAACTTATCAATTTTTGTCCACATGTTTTTCACCTATTTGAAAATAGAGGGGCGGGGATTTCTCCCCGCCCCCAAGTTAATTACTCACCCGACTCAAATTGTTCCTTCAGCATCGGAATCATAGCCCCCGTATGCTTGAAGTCTAAGAACTTATTCGCTACCGCCAACAAACCCTTACCCTCGATAGCAGCAAGTTCACCAAAATTCTCGGCCAGAGAAGACAGCAACTGAGCATCGCCCAGTCTCTTCACAGCCTCAACAATGTGCGGCGAGAACGCAGTAGCCTGCTTAACAGCCCCATCAACCTTCTCCTTCAGATAGGTAATGTTAAGTTCCTGAAGATCAGCCTTACGCTTCAGATCAAGCTCATGCTCTTTCTGCTTATCCTGCCGACGCTTCTCCTGAAGCAACATCTCGTGCTGAGCTGTAGCCATATCAGAAGCTTCCCTCTGGTCCCTTAAAGAATCCTCAAATGTCAAAACAGAGGACCGATAAGCAGCCTCTCCCTCTTCACTCTTCAACCGCAGTTGCCTTCGAAGTTCCTCAGTCATATGGCGCTCTTGCTCCAGTGCCCGACTAATCTCCTCAAGCCTCTTTTGATTGGCCAACTCTGACTCTTTTTGTTCCAACACAATGTTGTCTCGCACAACACCGATCTGACTGCTAAACATCAGATCCTTAACTTCTTTTTGAGTGATCTCAAAATACAGCACATCAACATCTCTTACAACCATGCTGTTCTCTTCAAATACCAGACCAGAACGAATGCCTGCATCTGGCTTCGCACCCAAAACAGTATCACGAATAACTTCAGAAATATTCTTCTGAAGATCACTGATCGAAGTCTTACGAGCAACAGCCTTGATTTTAGATCGAGCATGATCACAAAGCAGCTTGACATAGTTGTCAACCGCAAACCACATGCCCTTGTCTTCTCCAACAAAATCAACAAGATATTTAATCTTAACCTGTGCCATAATAAGATCCCTGGAAATAATTCCAACGGTATCAGACACATAGTTATTTCTGGTCTTCAAAAACGCTGTAGCCAACATCTTATCGGTAGACTTGGGGTTGCCCATAGAAAGATGTAGGGCTTCAACAGTCTCGTCATACTCCATGAGCACGCCATTGATCGGGCCTTCCACCACACGCCTGTTACCAGCCTTATCAATAATCTGAACAGCGAATCCAGACCAAATATCACAGGCAACAGTACCACGATACTTGTTATCAATGGTAATGCTTCTGGGCTTAGCATCATACCCAGCACGAGTAAACCCGTCGCCAGCCCAATCACTGGACGCCATCTCTGCCAGAGCTTCCGCAGCAACCTCGGCCCCGCCCTTGGTAGGACCACGTCTCTGACGATTACTAAGAACCTTAGACATAGCCTCAGCAGAGTTGGTGGCAACAGTTACTTCAATAGCACCACGCAATTGCTGGTTAAAATCCAAAGCCTCTTTGTTCCCCGGATAAAGGAGAGAACACTCACGATCACTAAGAATCCTCTGCGTTACCGCCTCAGTTCTGGGATCGGGAAGAAACATCTTGGGACCAGTAATAGTTTTTACATCACCAGACTGCTTATTCAGAACATACAAACCTTCGCCCTTAGGAACAGCAACCGCGTGGTGAAGCTGATTACCACCCTCATCACGGATAATAGCGTGTTCTTTTCTCGGAAAATACAGCTTGTTTTTGCCAGTAATAAACAGCTCTTCACCCTCTCGTCGCTCACTCTCTTCATCCACATAAGGAGCGATCACCTTTACATGAAGACCAGTCGTTTCATCCAACTCGATAGCACGGAACTTCCTCGAACTATTGCTTGTCAAAAACTTCTGATCCGGCCTCGGGAAGACTACATCCTCACCACGACGATATTCCTTCTCACCATTCTCACCAACCAGCACACAATACTCAAGACGTTCCAGAGTAACTGCGTTGCGTACAAGATCACCATTATCATCGGGCATAACTTCCGCACCAGTTGGGGGCATATAAAAAGAAACATCGGTGCCCTTGATAATTACTTTCTGGCCAGCGAAAAGATCAGTTACATCCTCTGGAACCTTACCACCATAGATACCTTCAATATTCTTGTTGGCCTCTTCATGATCATAGATTCTAACCAGAAGATACTGATTTGATTGAAGTTTATGACCTTCAATAACCTTTACCATCTGACCAGGCCAAAGAGCAAAAGACGATGGGCCATGGATGTTAACCTTCTTACCAACCTGGAGAGGCGGAAGACTATTAGACGGACCAGGCTGCGGATGAGCAGAATCCTTAGCAGGATTCTTCATAATCATATACCAGTTGCTTGGAGCAGTCTTAAACGTTTGGACGGCACGATCTAACGCAACAGGCTCGAATCTTTTAGTCTTCTCATTAAAAGCTACCATACTATCAGTACCAGCGAGACTGGTCTTATTAGGACCAACATAGCAATTTACATTACCCTTGGTGGTGTCAAGAATAAAAGCATACTCATTTGGGGCAAGCACCAACTCTCTCTCTGAACGTTCAGCCATTTTACTCTCCTCTTTTTCTTGTTGATTGTTTGTTTCCCACCGCTCATTGACTGTTCCTACATTTTCTGGCGGTGGACTAAAATTAATTTTTACCATCTCCTATCCTCAACCTCTTTCTTTGGAGGTCCTGGAAGTGGCCCTGGGTTTGGTATCGGCTCGATGCCGGGCCAAGGCCCTTGATCAATTAGTATTCTTATGTTTTTTCCAGGCTGCGGAACATCGTCATCAAATGCTGCGGGATTAGAAGCGTGTGGTCTACAATCTGTCCAACAATCAAACATAGTTTCATTAAAGCACACACCGTCTCCACAATAGCCGTTTGTTGGCCCACCAGTTAACAAATCTACACAGTCAAGACAGTTCCAATAATCTTCTCCTTTGTTTCTTTCACATACATTGTTTCCACAACTCTCTTCATTCGCAGCAGGTTCTTTCTGAATGGATACATCTTCTTCTTGATCATCCACAACAGGTTCACCTCCGCATCCAATAATTCCTACCATCAATGCTAATATAAAGGTTCTCATTTAAAAAACGACTCCTGTACGATCTCCATACAAAGTTTATCAATCTTGTTATAATTAGGAGTTCTCGGTAATGGCGATTTGCCGGACTCATAAAATTCATCAAGTTTATGTTGTTGATTATCCGCCCATTGGATTAGGTCATCGAACTTCCAAGTCCCCTGCCTAATCGACAGCAGTTCTTCCGCATCTGGCCTACAAACAATTACTTTACCATCTGTCAGAATCTCTTCAGCCATACGTAAAAGTCTTACAAGATGACTGGCATGCTTTCCATCATAGCCAAATTTTGCTTCCATCGAAGCTCGGGCTGGATTTCGATTGATCTTCCATTCCTGATATTGATTATAATGCTTAAGTGCTCCCTTGTATCTTCGCTCGGCATCCAAGAGTGCCAGAAAGTTTGTATCATATCCAAGTCTTACGCCAGCAGCATTGGACAGAGTATTGATATCAAACTCTCCATCGATTATAGGGAATGGTATGTTGCCAGTAACATCATACTCTGCGGCCAATCCAATCAACGATTCCCACACCTCTATAATGGTTTCAATCGTATTTATGCGAACAGACTCTAAGATCTCTCGGGGAAGCTCATCCTCTAATAGAAGCCATTTATTTACTTGTTTCTTTATCAAACCCTCTGCTGCTTCCCTATGATCTCGTGGTATAAGGCTACGCTCTGGCAAACCAAAATCTTCTCTTAAGGGCTTGTTTTTTGGCGGATTGAGTAGCCAAGATCTATGGGTTTTTATTCTTTTAAGTTGGGCAAAAGCATATCCGCAGAAACGAAACTTAGCCTTTGTAGAAAGAAAAAGATCTCGGTTTTCTATTAATTTAATAAGTGCTGGAGATGTTACAAGATGTAAACGCTCATCAGTAAAAAGAACTTCAATAATGTTTGGATTACAATCAGATGCAAGCTTTAAAAACTTTCGTATATCATAGATTGTAGAATCAATGCGTTCATTATCTGGCACTTTTCTACCAACAATCTGTTCAATTTTACCAATAAAGTTATCATATTGTCTTGGAAACTCTCCCTCAAACTGCTCAAATCTTTTAGAGAATCCTTGAAAAAAGTTTCGCGGTGGAATGGCAATGCCCTTAACATCCACATCAGATCCAGATGTTGCCATACCATAAGCATGACTTCCATGAAGCGTAATGAAAATGGTATGGTCTTCTATTTTGAATTCCATTTCTATTCCTTAAAGTCGTGTATGCCAGACCATTTAAACCCAAGTGATATAAGTTTATATTGTATTTTATCTACATCACGATTCCAAGCTGGTTCATATGAACTCTCTTCTATTCTATCTAAAAGAGTAGAAACATTGTTAGTAATTATATCTTCAAGATCATCCCATACCTCTTCAGAATAGTCTGGCCCATTGTAGTCAAACTGAAAGTAAGCTCCAATCTCGACATCATGTTCGATACTAAACGAAAAGTTTTTTGCTGTGGCCATTTTATTCTTTTCCCCATGTCCGGCCAGTATCTGGCCAATTTAATAGAGTTTTTTCTATAATGTGTTGGGCAAATCTTGCATCTAATCCAGCACAACACAGATCATCTGTGATTTGGCGAGCAAGAAAATCTGAAGTGTTTTTCCAATCTTCAAAAATGACTTTTGATGTATTATCTGATTTACAAGACAGTATAGTATCTTCTCTTAGCAGAGGACACAATGGATCAATTTCGCCGTCTGCACCACCAGGTCCACCGGGATGATTACAGACTAAACATCCATATGTTTCTCCGAGCATTGGGCACTCAGTACAACGTTTGATCAATATGTCCATTCTATTTCTCCCATATCTGTAATGTTTGAATATACTATTTCAGTTGGAGTTTTACTATTAACAGAACAGTAACCAGCCAACATATCCAAGGACTGCTCCTAGAGTTAATATAGCACCCAACAATGCTAATAGTGAGCCGCTAAGCTTTGCTACAAACACCACATTTTCTTTCATCGCGTATTTTAAATGTTCCATTTCAGTTGGTTTGTTTATTTTATTTAAATAGTTTTTGATGGTCTGTGGAATAGATAATACGCCAAATAATACAAGTCCAACTACCATAAATGATACTATTAATGCTCCTAAACCGAGAGATCCAGCACCCACATATTCCATCAAGGTCATAGACGATTTACATCCCATTAAACTAAGTTTGTCTTCTATTATTATAGCACAAGAAAAAATGCTACAAAGAAAACCTATTATTATAGCGATCTTAGCTCTAACAGATAATGCTCTTATTTTTTCTAACATCATTTCATCTCCTACATTATGATAGGTATAAGGTCTATAGGTGTTCCTGTTTTTTCATCTACTGCAGGAACATCTTTCCAATGTGTTTCACCAGTTTGTACATCTCTAAATCCATGTTGAAGAACAAAAGTTAACTCTGGCAAAGATTCTATTTTAACATAACGGCGAACATATCGGAAACTGTTTGTAGATTGATACGCTGTAAATTCTTTTTTCATAATCATTCTTCCATCGTTTCAACATCACTCTTAAGTGATATTATAGTATCTTCTATTAATAGTGGACATTTTGGATGTATAGGTTCATTTCCAATACCAATAGGACCGCCAGGATGATTACAAAATAAACATCCATGTACTTCTTCAAGCATCGGACAATCATCACAACCCTTAACAGATATTTTCATTTTGTTTCCTTATCTACTCCTCCATAGGACAAACGATTCTAAACTTTGATTTTAATTCGTTATATTCTGATTGCCAATAATCTTTATATGGCTGCCACTTTTTAAAATTCTGCTCAACAATCTTATTCCAATAACGATTAGCCGTATCATAGCGCACAATTGTGCCAGCATGGGCAATCTGAATCCCAAAATTTAGAATTCGTAGAGAATGAAAAAGAGATTTCATTCCAACACGATATTCTTGATGAAGATCTATTTTCTTCTTTGCCTTTATCCAACTGTTGCTTGCTTTGGCACTAAATGATTCCCTCAGTTTTGTTTTGTCCAATGAAAACTGGAAGTTATGAAGTTCAATCTTTGGCTTATCAGGAAGAAAGAAGCACTCCAAGGCACTTACATGATGGCCATTTATAAGTTCCTGAAAGTAATTAACAGGATAGGAAGTGATGTTGAATCTTCCAGCAAATGTTTGAGATTCTTTTTCTTTTTGATGGTCAACAATAAAGATATAATCTACATCACTTTCATCATCATTTGTTCCATAGACATGAGATCCATAGAGATAAATATTTAAGAGCCGCCCTGTTTGTTCCATTACTCTTTACCTATTATTATTGTCGAGAATAACCGATCATATTCTGCGTCTGCTGTATCCTTCCTATTCAACGGATGATTATCATCCCATTCTCCAATGTCAGCACTCTGCACGCTCTTAACTTGTGGAGAAATACAATAATTCGGATACTTTGTATTCTCTATGGCATCGGTTATACCTTCATCTCCTAAGCCATCAAAATCTATTATCATAATTTCGACTTTATATGCTCTCATTATCTCTCCCTTACCAACGCCTACCAAGAACCGGCCAGCCGGGATTTTCAGGTGGGCAGGGCAACCCACGAGATTCTAAACACTCTACACATAGCGTGGTGTCTTGACTATTATGTTTCATTGTAAGACCACCTTCTTTTTTACAACCACCACAAATACTGTTGTCTCCCCATGTGGTATATCCATTTTTGTCTGTCTTGATATCTTCATCCATCTCATTCATAATAACGACTGCGAGGTCTAATCCGCCCCGACGTTTTTTATCGTCTTCGATGCTGCGCTGGCTCACGATCTCCGCTTTAGCTTTCTCCCAACGCCCCTCAAGTTTTTTGATCTTCTCCCGTGCCTCTTCCAGTTCGGCATCACACTCGGCAACGTGTTCGCGAAGCCTAGCAATCTCCTCAGCTTTATCTGCGTCGTTCATGGATGCGTAATGTTCAAGGTTGTATCCCGTTCTGCCGCTATACGGCGGGGGCCGGTGCATTCCGTCACTCATCATTCACCTCCTCCCTCCTCCAAAATATAATATATGGAGTGGAACTCACTTGGCTCCACTCCATATATTTTTATGAACCAAATCCACCCATAGCCGTCTTGCTAAAGTTCAAAGCGCCCTGACTTGCTTGAACCGCCGACTGACTAAACACCTGAAATGCCCTACGGATCTCGCTCTCACCACTACCAGGAGTAAGAATCCATTCATCCCGCAAGCCCATCTCACGGAAGATGTCACGGAAATCAGTTCCCATACTATCATCAACACCAAGAGCTGCAACGATATGTGTCTCGGCCATAAGCATATCTTCTACCAAATGCTTAACATCTCGGGCTCCATGGTGACGGGAATGCTGATCAGACCCATCTGTAAGAATCATACTTACGGTTCTTACGGGCACACCATTATCCGAGAACTCCTTGGTCTTGGCAAGTACTGTACCCATCAAAACAACCGCCTGATCATATAGCGGGGTGCCAAGGTTAGGATCATAATTGTGGTTGTCCATTCTTACAGCCTGATCCAATGCGCAGTATGGATACAAGATTGTTCCATTAAGATACTGCGTGTGTACCAGAATGCTATCATTCTGCTTCGACTTCATAAGAGATTCCAACACAAGGTTATGTCCATCTCTAATGGCCTGAGCGTTTCCAGCAAAGCGAATGGAGCCAGAATCGTCAACCATCATGGTTACAAGAACCACCTCGCTGGATTGTACATCGTCAACGCTCACGCCAAGACCAGCCTGAATCTGAGCGCCGATATCATGTACCATAAGAGCCTGAGCAGACTCAGGAGAAAGCATACCTTCATCCTGTGCCTCTTCAAAAAGCTCATTAATATTCTTGCTCTCACTCATTTGTATTCTCCTTAATCTTTATTTTTAACCGTTTCAAGAACAAGCATAGTTTTCATTTTTCTACTTTTAAGTTCGCCCTCAAATATCAGGCATTCATCTTTTCCAAATTCATACTTTTCATAACACTCAAGCAATTTTTCTGCTGTTTCAAAATATATAACCGTCATTTTTTGTTTATTATCAGCATCATACAATATCAAAGTAAAACCTTGTTTGTTACACATTTCTTTCTCCTTCTATAATAGTGTTAGTAATCATATCCGACATCATACCAACACTCTTCATCTAACGCATCACCATCATCATCACAATCTTCATCTGATTCTTTCTCAGATGACTCGTGTTTTAGCATAGGCACCACTTCAAGTTTGCCCTTAAACACGAAACAGTCGCTTGGATCTCTATCATTACGTTCACAATTATCTATCAGAGAATCCATATCTTTAAAATATGCCATAAACATTTGCTCTGAGTCGTAATCGTATAATACAATACTATATCCGTTTTCCATTTTAAAACTCCAATTTGTTATGAGTTATGTATTCCAAAGCAGCCCTTGGAATTAAATTACTAACATCCTGGCCATTCTTAAGTCGCTCCCTTATCTCTGTTGAGCTAATGTCGGGAAGGGCGCAAGCGCCCTGTTCACCTCGTGGCACAATAATAATAGGAACCAGTTCCTTAATCTTATCATAATCTTTCCAGTCTGCCCACTGATTACAAATATCTGATCCCACTATTAGAGAATATGAATAATAAGGCTTTGTTTTTGTAAGATACCGTAGAAGATCTATCGTGAACTTATGGTCGAAATTCATAATACTGGCATAGGAATTATGAAACGTTTTTACACACAGTTCGTATCGCTGCCAAAAAACCAACATTGATTTGTTGAATGGATGTTCCCTTACAGGAACAATCCAAATGCGATCCAAATCATTTAATGCCAGAACATATTGGCACGCTAAAACATGTCCTATATGTGGAGGATTAAAACTCCCGCCAAATATTCCTATCTTCATTTTATATCAATATTAGTGTGTCTTTCAACAGTAATCTGTTTTGGAGTAAGCTCTCCTTCAAACACCACAAGAAGTTCAGACAATATTTGTGAAAAATCCTTATGGTCTGTATCCAAATCCTCTTCAACAATAAATTCATCTATGAGCTTAGTAATATCTTGTTCATTCGCAATCATTACCTTTAATACGTCATTATGGCTATAAATCAATGTGTATTTCATTTATATTCTCCATTCATATCCTGGTTTTGAACTTGGCTCTTCAATGTTAATATCAAGCGTAACAATTTGTTTCGCAGAAATCGGCCTGGCTTTTAACTCTCCATCGAATAGAAGTAAAAATTCTGACAGGTCTCGTTTAAAATGATGACTTTCAGTATCTAAGTCTTTAGACTCGACTATTTCAGCAACAAATTCCGATAGTTCTTTAGAAGAGTTAAGATGTTTAATCTCCATATAGTCGTTGTCATCTCTGTAAATAGCAGTATACATTACTTCACCCCTGGCCAATTCATAATAGGATCGGTTGATTTGACAACATGCATGCCAGCATCGGAGAATTTTTTGAAAGACTCGTCAGCCTGATCGGTAAAGTCAATAACTCCCGGTATAATTACTGGAGACGTACAATCTTCAAGCAGGTAAACCTTTCGAGCAAGGGTAGGATCCTGAGCATTAATCTCATTCAATAGATCTTGAATAGTCCAAGCCACGCAATGGCTCTTGGCTTGCCCAGCAATAACAACAACATCATAATCAAGAAGTTTCTTGATAAAAGTAGCGTTCTTTTGAGCAATGGGGCGACCCTTATAGTCTTCAAGTACTTCCGGTCTGAGCACAGAATAGTTCTCCGTCAGTGGATTTCCGCCCTTAATCTCAAACCGCGTCTGACTATTGCGAGCAATTGAATGGAAGAACATAGCCTCTTCTACAGAGCCCACAAGTGCATGCCCAACACCACCAAGCATAGCATGATACGGCCAAACAAGAAGAGCATATTTACCATCAGATGAAAGCTGCTTCACATAGTGTAGAGCATGTTGTTGAAGGCCAACATAGTTACCGCCCGCCACACTCTGTGCAACTGCAGGGTTCACCTTCCATCGACCACTCTCTACATCACCCACGTTAATCATAGTCACACCAGGCTCAGGGTTATTGCCATCATCATCAATCCAGAACACAGAGTGAAAGATCTGCATCGCCAAGTGTGTATCCATAGTAGGAGCAATATTTGTAATTGCGCCAAGGTTCCTATAGATAAACTCACATAGACGATTAGAGTCCTTCTCAGCACCAGCTACATACAACTGTCCAGTAGGAAGACAGAAAGTATTCTGGCAATCAATTGCCATTAGACACAGTTTCAAACTGTCTGTAGCGGATGGGGAAAGACTATGAGTCTTTGCCCAGCTTTTAGCACTTACGGCCAAAGCCTGATAGTTTATATTCATTAACTTGGTAGCATTAAGTGGACTAAAGTGATCCGGGATTGGAAGTTCGTTCCTAGCCATTGTGTTTTCTCCTTTTTAATTGTTTGTAGTCAAGTTGTTTTATAGTTTTACTACACGTCCCATAAACATAGGGACATTGTTTCGAGCATCCCAAATGGCAAAGATGAA
>Ga0307376_10001704_pt1 | contig 22942 bp, 16 predicted proteins | sample TR2MG_FD_202536 | JGI IMG/M metagenome (GOLD analysis project Ga0307376, IMG submission 202536) | Soil microbial communities from Risofladan, Vaasa, Finland - TR-2 | ecosystem: Environmental > Terrestrial > Soil > Coastal area > Acid sulfate soil | place: Finland: Risofladan, Vaasa | collected...
TACGGACTTCGCGGCGGAAACGGCCAGCCTGACCCGCAACCAGGTTCTGCAGCAGGCGGGTGTGGCGATGTTGGCGCAAGCGAACGCGCTGCCTAACCAGGTATTGAGCCTGTTGAAGTAATCGCTTGGGATGAGATTGTCGCTAACGGACAATCCCGGTTCATCGGAGGGCGGCAATTTTTGCCGCCCTCCGATTCTTCTTCGGCGTACGCCATAACCGTAAATATCAGGCTGAAGCCTGATCCGCATCATTCTTCCCCCAGTGGATATTGGTTGGCACGTTTTCTGCTTGCTAATGATTCAGGATTCATTCGTTTTGAATTGGCGGGGATTGAAATGAAATTATTTGCAAAAATCTTGCCCCTCGTGGTGGCCATGTTGATTACCTTGCCAGCCCAGGCCGAGCGCATCAAGGATATGGCCGACATTCAGGGGGTGCGTAGCAACCAGTTGATCGGTTATGGGCTGGTGGTGGGGCTGGACGGTAACGGTGACCAGACAACCCAGACGCCCTTCACGGTGCAAAGCGTCGTCAGCATGCTCGGCCAGCTTGGCGTGAACTTGCCTGCCGGCACCAGCCTGCAACTGAAAAACGTGGCGGCGGTGACGGTGACGGCAACGCTGCCACCCTTTGCCAAACCGGGCCAGATGTTAGATATCACCGTATCCTCCATCGGTAACGCGAAAAGCCTGCGTGGCGGCACCCTGTTGATGACGCCGCTTAAAGGTGCGGATGGCCAGATTTACGGCATGGCGCAGGGGAATCTGATGGTCGGCGGTGCGGGCGCATCGGTCGGTGGTGGCAGTGCGCAAGTGAATCAGTTGAGCGTTGGCCGCATTCCCAATGGTGCTACCGTGGAAAGGGCCGTGGATATGCCGCTGGGCCAGGGCGATTACATTACGCTGGAATTGAAGGATTCCGATTACACCACCGCCAGCCGGGTGGTTACGTCCATCAACCGTTCTTTTGGCGAGGGCACCGCCAACGCCGAGAACGGCCGTGTCATCAAGGTGCTGGCGCCGCGCAACATTAATCAGCGGGTTTCTTTCCTGGCGCGTATGGAAAATCTGGCGGTGATTCCCGGCGAATCCATGGCCAAGGTAATCATGAATGCGCGTACCGGCTCGGTAGTGATGAACAAGTCGGTGATGGTGGATGCCTGCGCCGTCGCGCATGGCGGCCTGACTGTGACGATTACCAGCGAGCCCAAGGTGAGCCAGCCTGCGCCACTGTCCAGGGGGGAAACGGTGGTGACCCGGCAGCCCCAGATCGAGGTCAAGGCGGAAAAAGGTGGGCTGGCTATGTTGCCGAGCAGTGCTTCGCTGAATGACGTGGTGAAAGCGCTTAACGCGGTGGGCGCTACGCCCCAGGATCTGCTTACCATTCTTCAGGCAATGAAGGTGGCGGGCGCCCTGCACGCCGAGCTGGAAGTGATTTAGAGAAATCATGATTTCTGCTCAGGATATCTCATCCCGATTCGCGCTTGACGCGCAAAGCGTCAGCAAGCTGCGCCTGCAGGCAAAGCAGGACCCTAAGGCCGGGCTTAAGGCCGTGGCGCAGCAGTTCGAAGGGATATTCCTGAACATGATACTCAAAAGCATGCGTGACGGATTGCCGGGTGACCCGATATTCGACAATGACCAGAGCAAGCTCTACACACAGATGTTCGACCAGCAGTTGGCGCAGAAGCTTTCAACGGGGAAGGGCATCGGCCTGGCGGACATGATCATAAAGCAGATGAGCCGCCAAACCGTGGCGCCGGATGGGATTGACAAGATGCCGGTGGCGCCGGTCGAAGCCGGGCAGTTGCCGCCCCGCACCCTGTTTTCCCAGCCCGTGGCGTCCGTTCCAACAGTAGAGAAAACACCGGCGATTTCCTCTGCCCAGGAATTCGTTGACAATCTGTTGCCGCATGCCGGTGAGGCTGGGAAAGCCCTGGGCGTTCCGCCGCATTTCCTGCTGGGGCAGGCAGCGCTCGAAAGCGGCTGGGGGCAGCGGCAAATTCTTGCCGCCGACGGCAAGAATAGCCATAACCTGTTCGGAATCAAGGCGGGTAATGGCTGGACGGGAGACGTGGCGGCCGTGACTACCACCGAATACCAGAATGGCATGCCGCAAAAGAAAACCGAGTTGTTCCGTGCTTATTCCTCCTACGCAGAAAGCTTCCGCGATTACGTCAAGCTGTTGCAAAATAATCCGCGCTACCAAGCGGTTCTCGGCCAAGGGCGTGATGCGGCTGGTTTTGCGCGTGCCTTGCAGGATTCCGGCTATGCCACCGATCCACACTATGCGGACAAACTGACCCGCGTTTTGAATAGCCAGATGATGCGTCAGGCATCGGTGGGTTAGCCGCACCATCTTTTTGGCTTCCTGGAATGGTTGTTGCTTCACATAAAGTTAAGCCTCGGCACATTTGCTATTCAAGGAGTAAACCATGAGTTTCCAAAGCAGCATCAGCGGATTGAGCATATCCGCACAGAAACTGGATTTGATCGGCAACAACGTTGCCAATGCGTCCACGGTAGGTTTCAAGGAGACAATAGGCAGATACACCGATCTCTACGGAGCGGCAACCGTCAGCGGCCAAGCCGGGATGGGAGGGATGTCCATGGTCGCGGTGCAGGAGTTCAGCCAGGGCGGAATCAATCCGACAGGTAACCCGCTGGATATGGCGATCAACGGCAAGGGATTTTTTCAGGTAAAAAGCAGCGATGGATCATTGGCTTATACCAGGAATGGGCAGTTCCACCTGGATAAGGATGGTTATGTCGTGACCAATAACGGCGAGCAGTTGATGGGAACTTCCGGCCCGGTAAAAATCGACAAGACGGTCTGGGCGGATTTCCGGATTGACGCGAGCGGCGTCATTAGCGGTACAGACGGGAAGACGCGCGGTCCAAGTGTGGAGTCCCCCGTCGGCAGTGGCGTTTTCGTTCCCGGCCCCCTGATATACCAGAATATAGCGACAATCGGGCTGTCCGATTTCAGGAACCCTCAGGGGCTGGAATCGCTGGGCAACAATCTGTGGCAGGCGTCGCTGGCTTCCGGCACGGTGATTTCCGGAACTCCTGCTGCAAAAAGTATGGGCTTGTTGCAATCCGGTGCGGTGGAGGGATCGACTGTTGACCTGAATAACGACCTGGTCAACATGATTATTACCCAGCGCGAATATCAGTCAAATGCTCAAGGCATAAAAACTCAAGACGAGATGATGCAGCGGTTGATGAACATGTAATCCCTGGGCTTGCGCTTGTGGTGAATAGCGAAACGTTGCGGCAGGCGCTGGCCGGTTAGCCTCAAGTTTTGCCCGTTTTTGCCGATAACATTTTTATAAAATAACCTGAACATGGCGCGGGGCGGTAGGACAGTCCTGCACGCCAAGAACCGCAGGTTATTTAGGAGAGCGAATTGGGAGACAGTATCTTTGGAATTGGGTTGTCCGGTCTTAATGCCGCCCAGGCTGGTTTGATTACGACCGGCCATAATATCAGCAACGCCAATACTCCCGGCTTCCATCGCCAGCAGATCGTTCAGACGACTGCCCTGCCCCAGTTCACCGGTGGCAGTTTCCTGGGGCAGGGCGTGCAGGTTGATACGGTCAAGCGCCTCTATAGCGATTTTCTCGACAGCCAGGTGACGCAGGCGCAAACGCAGAGCAGCAGCCTGGATACCTACCTTTCGCAGATCCAGCAGATCGATAACATGCTGGCTGACCCGAGCGCCGGATTGTCACCCGCGTTGCAGGATTTTTTTACTTCGGCCAACGACGTGGCCGCCAATCCTGCCTCTGCGTCTTCGCGGCAGTCGATGTTGGGTGGCGCGCAGGCTCTTGCGTCCCGGTTTCAGGCCCTGAACGACCGCTTTCAACAAATCCGTGATGGCGTTAACACTCAGATCACCGCCAGTGTTGACGTAATCAACTCCTACGCCCAGCAGATCGCCAGTCTCAATAAAGGCATCATGCTCGCCGAAAGCGGCGGCAGCCAGCCGGCGAACGATTTGCATGATCAGCGCGAACAGTTGATTGCCGATCTCAGCAAGGAGGTCAAGGTATCCGTGGTCAAGCAGGATGGCGGTGACTACAGCGTCTTTATTGGCAGCGGCCAGCCCCTGGTGTTGGGGCAACAGTCGTTCACCCTGACGGCAGCACCTTCCACGGACAATCCGCAGCAGCTCGATGTCGCCTTATTGACGGGAAGCTCCAAGATTATGTTGTCATCCAGTAGCATTCAGGGAGGGAATTTGGGTGGGTTGCTGGCGTTCCGCAGCGAAACGCTGGATAGCGCTCAGAATGCGTTGGGACGTGTGGCGATCGGCTTGGCGCAGACCTTCAACGACCAGCACAAACTCGGGATGGATCTAAATGGGGCGCTGGGAGGGAATTTCTTTAATGTCGCCAACCCGAACGTCATTCCCGGCGGCTCCAATACCAGCGCTGCCGTGGTTGCTGTCGGCTTTTTGGATGCCGGAGCGATCACCACCAGCGATTACAGATTGCAAGCCAATGGCGGGGGTAATTACACCCTGGTTCGACTGTCAGACAATACCACGCTGTTTTCAGCGGCAGCCCTTCCACAATCTGTGGATGGCCTGACGATAAGCGAGACTACCCCCGGGTCAGTTGCCGGGGAAAGCTGGCTGATTCAACCAACTCGTAACGGTGCCAGGGACATCGGCGTGGCAATTACAGATACATCAAAAATTGCCGCTGCGGCACCGATTAGCACCAATGCGACGCTTACCAACACAGGCTCGGGAACGATTGGCGCCGGCAGCGTTAATTCTTTCAACGATAATGTGACGCTCAAGTTTACTTCACTCACTGCTTTTGACGTCGTGGATAACACCACTGGCGCTACCCTGGCAAAGAATGCGGCGTTTACCAGCCCGCAAACCGTGGCATTCAATGGCTGGTCGGTGAATATTACCGGTGCTCCTGCAATAGGCGACACTTTTACCGTCGACAAGACTGTCACCTCGAAGAACTCGGCCGGCGCGACAATTAGCTCGGCGACACTGGCTTCGCCCTCGCCCGTCGATCCGAACCTGGGCAACAATATGCAGATTGTTTTCGGCAGTTCGAATACCTATCATCTTGCCGGTACGACCAATAATTTCACCGGCACAAGTACGATTGTAGGCACAAATGGATTTATGTCGGCGGCGTCCCTTGCGGCTGCGGTCGGAGCAGGTGGGAGCAATCCTGGTTTTACTGGCGTTGCCGCCGGCGCGACAACTATCGGCACCGCAGGCAGCGGTAGTTACGGTGCGACGGGTACGACCACGACCATTTCCGGTGGCACCATTAGCGGACCGGTAGGGACTGTGTATACCATTTCCGGCGCAACCCTGACGGTTGGGGATGGGACGTCGGCCAATACGACTACGGTCAGCGGACTGACGATCTCGGTTGATACTGCCGCTGCCGGTGGTACGATTACCATTCAAGACCCTGCCGCAGCTACATCCCCAATCGCGTCCACCTTTACCTATACGGGCAAGCCGGCGACCGGAAGCTATACGTCCGGCCAGCCGATTTCATTCAACGGGTGGACGACGCAGATTAGCGGTGCTCCGGCAGCCGGCGATACCTTTACCGTCGGTCCGAACACCGGCGGTGCATCGGATAATCGCAACGCCTTGCTGCTGTCCGCCCTGCAGATCAAGAACACCATGGCCGGGCAGACTACGTCCTATCAGGGGGCATACAGCCAGTTGGTAAGCCAGGTGGGCAACAAGGCTCGCGAAGTGCAGGTGACCGGTACGGCGCAGGCATCCCTGGTTTCTCAGGCACAGATGGCACAGCAAAGTTTATCGGGGGTCAACCTGGATGAGGAAGCGGCCAATCTCATGCGGTACCAGCAGGCCTATCAGGCCGCCGGAAAAATGATTCAGATCGCTTCCACGCTGTTCGATACGCTGCTCAGCTTGGGTAAGTAAGGAGGACATCATGCGGATCAGTTCCAACACGATTTATGATTTGGGCGTAGGCTCGATTCAGCAGCAAACGATTGACATGCTGCATACTCAGCAGCAGGTTTCCAGCGGACGTCGAATTCTTGCGCCCTCGGACGACCCGGTAGCCGCTGCGCAAGTGCTCGACGTGACGCAACTCAGTGACCTCAACAGCCAATTCAACGCCAATACCACAACGGCTACGAGTAGCTTGCAAATGGAAGAAAGCATTCTAAGCAGCATTACCTCGTTGATCCAGGACGCCCAGACGCTGACGGTCAATGCCGGCAATGCAGCACTGTCCAACGTTGATCGCGCCAGCCAGGCAACGGAACTTCAAGGCAGCCTCAAGGCGCTGCTGGGTTTGGCCAACAGCACGGACGGCGCTGGGCAATACATGTTTGCGGGTTATAAGGGGACGACAACGCCATTTACGGAAGTAGCGCCGGGAAATATTGCTTACAACGGCGATCAAGGGCAGCGGTTAATTTCCATTACTTCCAATCGTCAAGTTGCCGTGAGCGACTCGGGATCGGATGTATTTCAGCGCATTAAAAACGGCAACGGTACTTTCGTGACCGCGGCCAGCGGCACCAATACGGGCAGCGGTATTGTTAGTCCCGGAGTGGTGGTGGATGGAACCAAGTGGGCTGCCAGCAAGCAGAATTACCAGATTGTTTTCGCCGTGGACAATACCGGTTCCTTGCCGGTAACCACTTACGACATCATTGATCCAACCACCAATAATTCCATGGTAACCGGTGCTCCCTCGCAAGCGCTCGCAAGCGCAACGGGGGGAGCACGCTTTCCAAGGGTCTATACGAGCGATTCCGTCATTAGCTTTAAGCAGCTAGCTACCGACCCCGGGCAGCCGCAATACCCCGCAAGCCAGCCTGCTGGATTCGCGACAGCCGCCGCATGGGATTATGGGAACACAGTCAGCATTAATGGCGTGCCTGCAAGTAGCCAGGCGGTTGGTTTGTATGCTCCTGCGCCAGGCATTGATTCCTTTACCGTCAAGGCCAGCACCAATCAGGACCTGTTTACGACGATAAACAACCTGATTACCGCGTTGCAAACGCCGACAACCGTTACTTCCGGTCAAGCCGGGCTTACGAACGGGCTGAACACGGCCATGTCTAATTTGGACTCGGCGCTGAACAACATCCTGACCGTTCGTGCATCTGTTGGCGCCCGCTTGAAAGAAATCAGCGCTGTGCAAAATACCGGGGGAGATCTTTCGTTGCAGTACCAGCAGGTGACTTCGCAGTTGCAGGATGTGGATTATGCCAAAGCCATCAGCGATCTCACCCGTCAGCAGACCAACCTGGAAGCGGCGCAGAAGTCCTATTTGAAGGTGCAGGGGCTGTCGCTGTTCAGCATGATGCCTTAAGCCGCTACGGATCCGTGTAAATCTGCGTTAATTCTTGGCTTACTTGCGTTATCCAGTACGTGCGACACCAGGCCGTCCGCCAGTTTCGGCTCGAACCAGGTGGATTTTGGCGGCATCACCTCGCCCGCATCGGCCACCGCCATCAGGTCTTCCATGCGGGTCGCGAACAGGGCGAACGCCGCCGTCATTTCACCGCTGTCGACCCGTCTTTCCAGTTCCGGCAGGCCGCGGATGCCGCCGACGAAATCGATGCGCTTATCGCGGCGCGGGTCGTTGATGCCGAGAACGGGCGCGATCAGGTGGTTTTGCAGCAGACTTACATCCAGGCGGGCTACCGGGTCAGTCATGGGAATAAGTTCAGGACGAATCTCCAATCGGTACCACTGTTTGGGCAAATAAAGGCCGAACTCGCCGGGCTTGCCTGGTTTGACCGGCGCGCCACTGGCCTGCACCGAGAATTTCTCCCCGATATTTTCAAGAAAAGCCCTCGTGTCCAGACCGTTCAGGTCGGTGACGACGCGGTTGTAGTCCATGATTTTCATCTGGTGGTGGGGGAAGATAACGGAGAGGAAATAGTTGTAGCTTTCGTCGCCTGAATGCTTCGGATTGGCCGCGCGCCGCGCAGCCGCAACGCGCGATGCGGCTGCCGAGCGATGGTGGCCGTCGGCGATGTAGAGGGCATGCATGGCATCGAAAGCGGCAGTGAGTTTTGCCCGCGTTTCGTTATCGCGTATCACCCACAGGCTGTGGCGGATGCCGTCGTCTGCGGTCACATCGGCATCCGGCGTGCCGCATGAGGCGTTCGCCAGAATCTCATCCACCTGCGGCGCGGCCGGGTAGGCCAGCAGTACCGGCCCGGTCTGGGCGTTGAGGGCGCCGATCTGCCGTACCCGGTCATCCTCCTTGTCGGGGCGGGTGAATTCGTGCTTGCGGATGCGGTTGCTGTCGTAATCCGCTACCGAGGCAGCGGCCACCAGGCCGGTCTGGCTATGGCTGCCCATGATCAGGCGATAGATGTAATAGCAGGGCGCCGGATCGCGAATCAGGACGCCTTCCTCCAACATTTTCTTCAAATTCTCCGCCGCCTTGGCGTAGACCTCCGGCGCATAGGGATCAGTGCCCTCCGGCAGATCGATTTCCGGCTTGGAAATATGCAGGAAGTTCCACGGCTTGCCTGCGGCGCGCACACGCGCTTCCGCGCTGGAGAGCACATCGTAGGGCGGCGCGGCAACTTCGGCGGCACGGCAAGGCGCGGGTCTAAGACCGGCAAAAGGGCGGATCAGGTGCATTGTCTTCCTTATGAGCTAAGTTCTTTCAGCAAAGCGCTAATCTGCTCGACGCGATTCCTCGCTTCAGGCATCTCCCGGCTGATTTTCAACCGATCAGGACCGGCCAGCCTGCAGTCCGGCTTGCTCTGGATCATCTGGATGATTTTAACCGGATCGATCGGCGGATTGGGGATGAATTGTAGCAAGATACCGTTGCTGCTGGCGTCGATTTTGGCGATGCCGAGCGGTTTGGCGAGGATGCGCAGGCGATGCGTGTCGAGCAGCGTGCGGGCGTGCGCGGGCGGCAGGCCGAAGCGGTCGATCAATTCCTCGTTGAGCTGATCCAGTTCCTCCAGAGAGGCGCAGTTCGCCAGACGTTTGTACAGGGTCAGGCGCTCGTTGACGTCGCCGCAATAGTCATTGGGCAGCAGCGCCGGGCTGTGCAGGTTGATTTCGGTAGTGACGCCGAGCGGCTGGGCGATATCCGGTTCATTGCCCGCCTTGAGCGCCTTCACTGCCTGGTTGAGCATTTCGGCGTAAAGGTTGAAGCCGATTTCCTGCATTTCCCCACTTTGGGATTCGCCCAGGATTTCGCCGGCACCCCGAATTTCCAGGTCGTGCATGGAGAGGTAAAAGCCTGCGCCCAGGTCTTCCAGCGACTGGATTGCTTCCAGGCGCTTTTTCGCCTGCGTGGTGATACGGTTTTCCTCACCGGCGGGGGTCAGGAGGTAGGCGTAAGCCTGGTGATGGGAGCGTCCTACCCGTCCGCGCAACTGGTGCAACTGGGCCAGCCCGAACTTGTCGGCACGGTGGATGATAATGGTGTTGGCGGTAGGGATGTCGATGCCGGTTTCGATGATGGTGGTGCACAGTAGCAGGTTGAAGCGCTGCTGGTAGAAATCGCGCATCACGTGTTCCAGTTCGCGTTCGCGCAACTGGCCGTGTGCTACCTCGATGCGTGCTTCGGGCAGTAGCTTGACGAGCTTTTCCTGCACGTTGAGGATGGTTTCCACCTCGTTGTGCAGGAAATAAATCTGTCCGCCGCGTTTGAGCTCGCGCAGCACCGCTTCGCGGACGATGCCATCGCTGTAGGCGCTGACGAAGGTTTTGATGGAGAGGCGGCGCTGCGGCGCCGTGGCGATGACAGAGAAATCGCGCAGACCTTCCAGCGACATCGAGAGCGTGCGCGGGATCGGCGTGGCGGTCAGGGTCAATACGTCCACCTCGGCGCGCAGCGCTTTCAACTGCTCCTTCTGGCGCACGCCGAAGCGGTGTTCCTCGTCGACGATGACCAATCCCAGATTCCTGAATTTGACATCCTTCTGGATCAGTTTGTGGGTGCCGATGACGATGTCGATCCTGCCTTCGGCCATGCCCTTCAATGCTTCGGCCTGTTCCTTGGCGGAGCGGAAGCGCGACAGTTCGGCGATTTTCACCGGCCATTCGGCAAAGCGATCGGAGAAGTTCTGGAAATGCTGCTCGGCGAGCAGGGTAGTGGGCACCAGGATCGCCACCTGCTTGCCGTCGGCCACGGCGACGAAGGCGGCGCGCAGCGCCACTTCGGTTTTGCCGAAGCCGACATCGCCGCAGATCAGCCGGTCCATCGGCTTGCCGGACGTCATGTCCTCGACCACGGCCTGGATTGCGGCGGCCTGGTCCGGCGTTTCCTCAAACTCGAAGCCGGCGGTAAATGCCTCGTAATCGTTCGGCTTGATCTGGAACACATGGCCCTGGCGGGCTGCCCGCTGGGCGTAAAGATTAAGCAGTTCGGCGGCGGTATCGCGTGCCTGCTTGAGCGCTTTCTTCTTCGCCTTTTCCCACTGTCCGCTGCCGAGCCTGTGCAGTGGTGCGGATTCCGGCGATGCACCGCTGTAGCGGCCGATCAGGTGCAGTTGCGAAACAGGTACATAGAGTTTGTCGTGTCCCGCATATTCGAGAAGGAGAAACTCCGTTTCCCCTTCGCCCAGATCGAGATTGACCAGCCCCAGATAGCGGCCTATGCCGTGCTGTTCGTGCACCACCGGATCGCCGACCTTGACTTCGGACAAATCGCGCAGCATGTTTTCCACGGTCGACTTGCGCGCCGCGTCGCGGCGACGGCTCTGGCGCACCTGGGTGGCATAGAGCTCGGTTTCGGTGATGAACGCCTGGCGCTGCTGTGGCAGGATAAAACCATTGCTGAGCGGGCCGACGCCGAGCATGAATTTTTCCTGGCTGGCCAGGAAGTCGGCGTAGCTTTCGCAGACCACAGGGTTAAGACCGTGCTCCGCCAGGAATTGCGCCATGGTTTCACGCCGCCCGAGGCTTTCCGCGAGCAGCAGGATGCGGCCATCGAATTCAGCGGCGAACTGCTGCAAACGGCTGACCGGGTTGTCGGCGCGGCGGTCGACCTGGATAGTAGGCAGGGGTGTACTGATGGGTTTGGCGGATTCTTCTTCTGCATTCAGTTCGATGCGCGGGTATGGCTTGATCGTGGCGAACAGCGTCTCAACCGGGAGAAACAATTCCTGCGGCGGCAACAGAGGCCGGTCGCGGTCGCCGCGCAGCAACAGATAACGCGACTGGGTGTCGCGCCAGAAATTCTGCGCGGCGGATTCCAGTCCATGGTACTGGCAGATCAGCGCGTCCTGTGGCAGATAGTCGAATAGCGTGGCGGTGTTCTCAAAGAATAACGGCAGGTAATACTCGATACCGGGCGGTGCGAGCCCCGCGCTGACATCCTTGTACAAACGGCTTTTGGAAGGGTCGCCCTCGAATTTTTCGCGGAAATTGCGCCGGAAAGTGTCCTGACCGGTTTTGTCGAGCGGGAATTCCCGCGCCGGCAGCAGGCGGATTTCCCTGACCGGGTAGATGCTGCGCTGGGTGTCGGCGTCGAAGGTGCGGATGCTCTCGATCTCGTTATCGAATAAATCCAGGCGGTAGGGCAGCGGACTGCCCATCGGAAACAGATCGACAATCCCGCCGCGCACGCTGTATTCGCCGGGGCTTAAAACCTGGGTGACATGGGTATAACCGGCCAGTGTCAACTGACTGCGCAGGGCGTCCAGATCAAGCTGAGTGCCCTGTTTCAGGAAAAAAGTATGCGCAGCCAGAAATTCCCGTGGCGGAAGGCGGTAAAGCGCGGTGACGGCCGGAATGATCGCGATATCGCAGGCATTTTGCGAAATCTGGTAGAGCGTTGCCAGGCGTTCGGAAATCAGGTCCTGATGCGGGGAGAACTGGTCATAAGGGAGCGTTTCCCAATCGGGCAGCAGATGTACCGAAAGTCCGGGAACAAAATAGGCTATCTCGTCGTGCAGGCGCTGGGCATCCCAGGCTGTTTCGGTGAGGATAACCAAAGGCCTGGTTTTTTCCGCCAGTTGCGCCAGCGCCATGGCGTCGCCAGAGCCATGGGGCCTGACATGGCGTTTGCGTGATCCGGGGGTTGGAAGAGGTAGTCTGAGTAGCATGTAATGCCGCGAAAGGCATACATTATAAAACAATTTATGCTAGATTTCAGAACGAGGCAGCATGAATTATTGAGAAGGAGACAGTCGTGAGCGAGAACAACCCGAACATTCTTTCACCTGATGAAATCAAACAGGCGGTGAGCACTTCGGTTGAACAGGGAGTGGACATCCGCGAGAAGGTCAGGAATCTGACGCTGCAGGCACTGAAAACCAGAAAGCTGAGCGTTGACGAGATCAAATCGGTGATCGGTCCGGTGGCCGAGGGGATCAGCTTGGGCGCGGTAAAACGTGTCGGCGAGGTGAAGTCCGCCGTGACTGAAGGCTTGGCGGGACTGGACGAAGCGTTGTCGAAAGCGGCGGAAGCAACGCAATTGGCGCTGCAGCAACTGACATCCCAAGCCAGGGATTTTTCGGAAAGCGATATGGACTGGGCGCTGGTCAACCTCAAGCGGCTGGAGGAAGAATTTCTCGGCACCGTAAGCCAGGTGGCGGATTCCGCAACGGGCATGATCAAGCAGGAGATGAAAGACCTGGTTGCCCATGCACGGCGTGCGGGTACCGACACCGGCGCCAGAGTTGCCGAAACGGTGAATACCCTCGGCAACAAGGTTTCCGCAACACTGCATGAGGGCAAGGTCACAGGCAAGGAAGCCGCCCGCGAGATGAGCGTGCGGTTGGCCGCGCTGGCAGGAGGAATTCTCGCCGGCATGGCGGATGCGCTGCACGAAAAGGCGGAAAAGCTGAAAAAAAGAGATTAATCCCGAACCTGTATAGCTCATGATCTGGGAGACCCTCAGTGTAGTGCGCGACCTGCCGCGCCTGCATGAAATTACCTCTATCCTGATCCGCTATGGCATGGCGGATATCGTGCGCGCGCTGGGAATTGCCACCCTGCTCGAACGGGCGGGGCGCTTTCTGCACTGGAAGGCGCAGAGTGATGTCATGCACCTCGATGCCCCGGTGCGAGTGCGGCGCGCGCTCGAGGAACTGGGGCCGACATTCGTCAAACTCGGGCAGGTGATGGCGACCCGTGTGGACGTATTTCCGCCTAGCTGGATCACCGAGTTCGAGAAGCTGCAAAGCAGCGTGCCGCCACTACCTTTCGAAGTCCTGCTGCCACAGGTTGAGGCTGCTTTGGGCTGCTCACCCCACGATGTTTTTCGGGATTTGCAGACCGAAGCTGCGGCGGCGGCTTCGATTGCGCAGGTGCACCATGCCAGACTTCAGGACGGCACGCCGGTCATTCTCAAAATTCGCCGCCCCGGCATCCGTGCCAGGATAAATGCGGATTTGCGCATACTGATGCATCTTGCTCGTCTGATCGAGCATGAAATGCCGGAACTGCGGCGTTATCAGCCGATTCAGATCGCTTTGCAGTTTTCCCGCTCAATCCGGCGCGAACTGGATCTTGCCGCCGAGGCTCGCAATATTGATCGTTTTGCAGAAAATTTTGCCGGTTCGGACACTATCGTTATTCCCAAAGTGTTCTGGCAATGGACCAGCGAATCGATGAATGTGCAGCAGTGGGTGGATGGGGTGCCGGGCAATGACCTGGCTGCGACCGAGGCGGCAGGACTGGATCGCAAACAGCTTGGCGCGCGCGGCGCCGATGCAGTGCTAAAGATGATCATGGTCGATGGTTTTTATCATGCCGATCCGCACCCCGGCAATGTGTTTTACCTGCCCGGTAATCGTATCGCGATAATTGATTTCGGCATGGTGGGACGGTTGACGGATCAACGGCGCAACCAGCTTGTCGATCTGCTTGCGGCTCTGGCCGGCAAGGACGACGAGGCAATGCTCGATGTCTTGCTGGAATGGACCGGTGATGCGGCGGTGGACGAGCCGAAGCTCGCCGCAGACGTCAACGAATTCGTTTTCAACTATGCCAACGTGCCGCTTGGGGGGCTGCGTCTCGGCGCATTGCTGGGCGAACTGACCGTAATCATGCGCGACAACTGTCTGGTAATGCCTGCCGACCTTGCCATGTTGTTCAAGGCGCTGGTTACCCTGGAAGGCCTTGGCCGCCAGCTTGATCCGGATTTCGACATGGTGGAGCACCTCACGCCCTTTGTGCAGCGGGTGATCTCCGATCGTTACACGCCGGATGCGTTGCTCAAGCGCGGCAAGCGCAATTTTCACGAGGTTTTTTCCCTATTTACCAGCCTGCCGCGCGATGTCGCGCGTCTGATCAAAGAGGCACGGCGAGGGAAGTTCAAGATCGATCTCGACCTCAAACGCCTGGAACGCTTTTCCCATCAGATCGACAGCAGCGTCAACCGCCTGACGCTCGGCATTCTGACGGCATCGCTGGTGATCGGTTCCTCGATTGTGATGACGGTGAAAGGCGGCCCTACCCTGTTCGGGTTGCCGCTGTTCGGACTGCTCGGTTTCGTGGTGGCTTTCTTCAACAGCGTCTGGCTGATTCTGTCGATTTGGCGATCCGGTAAAGATTAGCTACCATGAATAAATAAAAAGCGCGGAGACCCTCCTCATGCAGCAGCCCGAATCCCCTGACCTTTCGCGAATATTGACGCCGATTTTGGCGCGGCATGGCAGCGATTCCACACAGCTCCTGCAGGTTTTGCGCGATGTGCAGGATGCGTGCCACTACATCCCTGCCGATGCGATTGACCAAATTGCTGCCCATCTTGGCGTACCACGGGTGACTGTGGAAGGGGTGGCCGGCTTCTATTCCTTTCTTTCCACCCAGCCGGTCGGCCAGTACCGGCTGCTGTTCAGCGACAACATCACCGATCAGATGCTGGGCAAGGACGAGCTGCTCCAGTACCTGTGCAACAAGCTCTGGGTCGAGCAGGGCAGGGTATCCGAAGATGGGCTGGTCAGTATGGATAACACCTCCTGCACCGGCATGTGCGATCAGGGACCCGCTGCCCTGATCAACGGTTGGCCCCTGACCAATCTCGACCACAACCGGCTTGACCTTATTGCTGAACTGATCCGCTCGCAAAAGCCGGTCGCAGAGTGGCCGCCGATGCTGTTCGAGGTGGCGGACAACATCCGCCGCACCGATACGCTGCTGGGTGAACCTTGTGTGCCGGGCACTGCGATCAAACAGACGTTGGCGCGCGGTGCGAGGGAAACCCTGGCCGAGATGGATAAATCGAATTTGCGCGGCCGTGGCGGCGCAGGATTCAAAACCGCATCGAAATGGTCGTTCTGCCACGCCGCCATTGCCGAAGAGGAAGGCAGCGTAATCTGCGATATTGGCGGGCGCCCGGAGCGCTTCATCGTATGCAACGCCGACGAGGGCGAGCCGGGCACCTTCAAGGATCGCGTGCTGCTCAACAGTTATGCAGACCTGGTATTCGAAGGTATGACGCTGGGTGCCCATGTGGTCGGCGCGAGCAAGGGATTCCTCTATTTGCGCGGCGAGTACCGCTATCTGCTGAAAAAGCTCGAAGGGGTGCTGAAGCGTCGCCGTGAGGCCGGTTTGCTGGGCAACGATATTCTCGGTCATGCCGGCTTTTCCTTTGATATCGAAATCCATCTCGGTGCCGGTGCCTATATTTGCGGCGAGGAATCAGCCCTGATCGAATCGCTTGAAGGCAAACAAGGCCGTCCGCGCAACCGTCCGCCTTTTCCGGTGACCCATGGCTACAAGGGCAGGCCGACAGTGGTGGATAACGCGGAAACTTTCGCCTGTTCCGCCCGGATCGCGGAAAAGGGCGGCGCATGGTTCGCCGCCATGGGCACGCCCCAGTCCACCGGTACCAAGTTGCTTTCCGTTTCAGGCGATGTTGCCCGCCCAGGCATCTACGAATATCCGTTCGGCGTAACGGTGCGCCAGATACTTGACGACTGCGGTGCGGAAGAACCCTTTGCCGTGCAGATCAGCGGACCGTCCGGAACCATGGTTTCGTGGAAGGAATTCGACCGGAAAATCGCCTTTGAGGATCTGCCTACAGCGGGCGCCTTCATGGTGTTCAAGCGCAAACGCGATTTATTTCTGACAGCGCGCAACTTTGCGCACTTCTTTGCACATGAAAGCTGTGGATTTTGCACCCCGTGCCGCGTCGGCACACAGTTGCAGAAAAAAATCATGGACAAGATTTACGGCGGCCACGGCACGATTTGCGACATGGAAGAATTGAAACGGCTCGGCCACATTCTCAAGAGCATGAGCCATTGCGGCCTGGGGAGTAGTGCGGCCAACCCGATGCTGGATGCCATGGAAAAATTTCCCGATGTATTCGAACGCAAGCTGAAAGCGCTGGCGTTCGAGCCCGCCTTCGATCTGGATGGAGCGCTGGAAACCGCGCGCAAGATTACCGGGCGGGATGACGAATGGGCGCACCTATGAGCAAGACACTTACCATCGACGGGCGGTCGATCCCGTTCAAGGACGGCCAGACCATCATGGATGCGGCGCTGGCGGCGGATGTATACATTCCGCACCTGTGCCACAACCCTGAATTCAAGCCGCATGGTAGCTGCAAGCTGTGCACGGTCAAGGTCAACGGCCGCAACGTCGCTTCCTGCACCATGCCGGCGGTGGAAGGCCAGCAGGTGCTGAGCGACACGCTGGAGCTGAACGACGAGAGGCTATCGCTGACGCAGATGCTGTTTGTCGAGGGCAATCATATTTGCCCATCCTGCGAAAAGAGCGGCAACTGCCAGCTTCAGGCGGTGGCCTACTACCTCGGCATGATGAGTCCCAATTACAACCATTTCTATCCGCAGCGCGAGGTGGACGCCTCTCACCCCGATATCCTGCTTGACCGCAACCGTTGCATTTACTGTGAACTGTGCGTGCGCGCAAGCCGGGATGTGGACGGCAAGCACGTGTTTGGCTTGTCCGGACGCGGAATCGAAACCACCCTGATCGTCAATTCCGCCAGCGGCCTGTTGGGCGACACCAATCTTGCCGCAACTGACAAGGCAACCCGGGTTTGCCCGACCGGCGCGCTGCTGAAAAAACGCCAGGGCTTTACCGTGCCGATAGGGCAGCGCATCTTTGACCACCACACCATCAAGGATGTGCAACTCGGAGGCGAACATGAGTGACCCGAAGTCAAAGGTGCGCGTCGCCACCTGCTCGCTGGCGGGCTGTTTCGGCTGTCACATGTCCTTCCTCGACATCGACGAGCGCCTGCTGGGGCTTCTTGAACTGATCGAATTCGACCGCACCCCGCTTACCGATATCAAACATTGCGGCCCGTGCGACATCGGGATCGTCGAAGGGGGCGTGTGCAACGCGGAAAACGTCCATGTGCTCAAGGAATTCCGCAAGAATTGCAAGGTACTGGTCGCCATCGGTGCATGCGCCATTACCGGCGGCATTCCGGCGATGCGCAACAACATCGATCTGTGGGACTGTTTTCAGGAGGTCTACCAGTACGAGGGCGGCCTGGAGGGACACCAGGTGCCCAACGATCCCGAACTGCCATTGCCGTTCGACAAGGTGCATCCGATCTACGAAGTGGTCAAGGTGGACTACTTCCTGCCCGGCTGCCCGCCGTCGGGCGATGCGATCTGGCGCTTCCTGACCGACCTGTTGAACGGTCGGGAGCCGAAGCTGGATTATGAGATGCTGCATTTTGACTGAGTGTGAAAAATGACTTTTGAACTGGAAACTGCGGCCAAACCCGAAGGACTCAAGCGCGTGGTGATCGAGCCGGTATCCCGGGTGGAGGGGCACGGCAAGGTCACCCTGCTGCTGGACGACGATAACCGCGTGCATCAGGCGCGCTTCCATATTGTCGAATTCCGGGGCTTCGAGAAATTTATCCAGGGGCGCCCCTACTGGGAAGTGCCGGTGATTGTGCAGCGTTTGTGCGGAATTTGCCCGGTAAGCCACAACCTGGCGGCCTCAAAGGCGCTGGACATGATCGTCGGCGCGCAGTTGACGGCCACCGCAGAGAAGCTGCGCCGCCTCATGCATCTTGGCCAGATCCTGCAATCCCACGCCCTGCATTTCTATTACCTCGCCTCGCCCGACCTGCTGTTCGGCTTCGATAGCGATGTGGCAAGGCGCAACATCGTCGGCGTGGCGGCGGCCTATCCCGATATTGCCAGGCAAGGCGTGGCCTTGCGCAAGTACGGCCAGGAAGTCATTCGGATCACGATGGGCAAGCGTGTTCACGGCACCGGCGCGGTTCCCGGCGGCGTGAACAAAAACCTGTCACGGGAAGAACGCGACATCCTGCTGAAGGATATCGACAACATCATTGCCTGGAGCCGGGCGGCCGTAGAACTGATCAAGAAGGTCTATACCGGCAACACGGAATTCAATAACGGCTTCGGTTATTACAAATCCAGTTTCATGGGCCTGGTGCGGGAAGACGGCGCCATGGATCTCTATCACGGCGGCCTGAGGGCTATCGACGAACATGGTCAGACGATTTTCGATCACGTCGATTACAGCCATTATTGGGACTATATCCACGAGGAAGTCAGGTCGTGGTCTTACATGAAATTCCCCTTCATCCGGTCAAGAGGCAGGGAAGAAGGCTGGTACCGGGTCGGCCCTCTGGCGCGGGTCAACAATTGCGATTTCATTCCGACCCCCCTGGCAGAAGCCGAAAGAAAAATCTTCAAGGAATTCGACGGAGGCAGCGCGACCCAGGCTACGCTGGCCTACCACTGGGCACGCATGATCGAAATGCTGCACGCCGCCGAAGGCATTCAGGAACTGCTGCTGGATGGCGATTTGCAGGGCGATGACCTGGTTAATAAGGGCGAGCCGGCACTGCGCGGCGTCGGCGTGATCGAGGCGCCGCGCGGAACGCTGATCCACCACTATCGCGTCAACGAGGACGAATTGGTCGTCCGCGCCAACCTGATCGTTTCCACCACCCACAACAACCACGCCATGAACGAAGCGGTGCGGCAGGTCGCCCTGCAATACCTGGACGGCCAGCAGGTGACCGAGGGGCTGCTCAACCATATCGAAGTGGCGATCCGCGCCTTCGACCCCTGCTTGTCATGCGCTACCCATGCCGTGGGCAAAATGCCGCTGGAAGTGGAACTGGTGGACGCGGGTGGCAACGTGATCGACCGGCTGACCAAGAACTCTGACGGTCGGTGTGACGTTTGACCGCACCGCTGCTGGTTTTCGGTTATGGCAACCCAAGCCGGGGCGATGACGCGCTTGGCCCGCAACTGCTCGATCTCCTTGCCGCACACCGGGAACGCCAGCCGGAATGGCCGGAAATCGAGTTGTTGACCGATTTCCAACTGCAAATCGAGCATGCGGCAGACCTGGAAAACCGCGAGCTGATCCTGTTCATCGACGCCAGCGCATCCTGCCCGGCGCCTTTCCTCCTTTCCCGTCTTCAGCCTTCGCAGGACATCAGCCATACCACTCATGCCATGTCGCCGGCAGCCGTGTTGCAGGTTTTCGAGCGGGTATACCGCCGCCCTGCGCCCCCGGCCTTTCTGCTTGCTGTGCGCGGCGAGAGCTTCGAATTGGGCGAGCCGCTGGGCAGGCAGGCAGAGCAGAACCGGGATGCCGCGCTGGAATTGCTGATACAATTGTGCGCCCGGCCTTATCCCGATGTCTGGCAGAACTGTTCCCGATAAATGCTCGATCTTGATTCCATTTTTGCCGAAGACGGTGTGTTGGCCCGCGCCTTCAAGGATTACCGCGTTCGCAGCCAGCAACTGGAGATGGCGCGAACCATTTCCACGGCAATCGAAAAACATGAAATCCTGGTGGCCGAGGCCGGCACCGGCACCGGCAAGACTTACGCCTATCTCGCCCCGGCACTGCTTGCCGGCGGCAAGGTGATTATTTCCACCGGCACCAAGACGCTGCAGGACCAGCTTTTCTTCCGCGACATCCCGGCCATGCGCGAGGCGCTGAAAGTGCCGGTGACGATCGCGATGCTCAAGGGCCGCGCCAATTACGTCTGCCACTTCCACCTCGAGCGCGCCAAGAACGAAGGGCGCTTCATGACGCGGGACGACTCGCGTTATCTTTCCCTGATCGAGCGTTTTACCAAGTCGAGCGACAGCGGCGACAAAAGCACCCTGAGCGAAGTGCCGGAAAATGCCGGCATCTGGTCTTATGTCACCTCGACGCGGGAAAATTGCCTCGGCCAGGAATGCGCGTTTCACAAGGACTGCTTTGTCATGGAGGCGCGCAAGCGCGCGCAGGGGGCGGACGTGGTGGTGGTCAACCATCACTTGTTTTTCGCCGACGTGATGCTGCGCGACGAGGGCGTCGCCGAACTGCTGCCCGCCAGCAATACCGTGATCTTCGACGAGGCGCACCAACTGCCGGAAACCGCCAGCCTGTTTTTCGGCGAAAACCTGGGCACTTCCCAGTTGCTTGAACTGGCCCATGACGCTCATGCCGAGGGGGTGGTTTCGGCCAAGGATTTTGCCGCGCTGCCAGAAGGCGCCGCCGCACTGGAAAAGGCGGCGCGCGACCTGCGCCTGGTGTTTCCGCAGGACAGCGTGCGCCTGCCGCTGGCTGCGGCGCAGGCAGCGCGCGGCTTTGTGGACGCCCTGGCCGAGGTTAAAACCAGACTCGATGCACTGAACAAGCTGCTCGAATCGCAGGCTGCTCGCAGCCCCGGCCTGGAAAACTGCTGGCAGCGCGGCACCCAGTTCGCGGCACAATTGAAGCGCTGGATGGACGAGGAAAACAGCGGCAGCGTGCGCTGGGTGGAAGTGTTCAACCGCGCCATGCAGCTCAATGCCACGCCGCTTTCCATCGCCGAGATATTTCGCAAGCAGATCGACGGTCAGACCCGTGCCTGGATTTTCACCTCCGCCACGCTGGCGGTGAAAAAGGATTTCAGCCATTACCAGAGCCAGATGGGATTGCTCGAAGCGGCTACCGCTTACTGGGACAGCCCTTTCGATTATGAAAATCAGGCGGTACTCTATGTCCCAGCCGGGATGCCGGAGCCGAACAGCCGCGAGTATACCGAAGCGGTGGTGACGGCGGCTCTGCCGGCGATCCGCGCCAGCGGCGGCCGGGCATTCCTGCTGTGCACCAGCTTGCGCGCCATGCGCGAGGCGCATGAGTTGCTGAAAGAGGTATTCGAAAAAGAAGGGCTGGAGTTTCCTTTGCTGCTGCAAGGGGAGGGAACCCGCACCGAACTGCTGGAGCGCTTCCGTCGCCTCGGCAACGCCGTGCTGGTGGCCAGCCAGAGCTTCTGGGAAGGCGTGGACGTGCGCGGCTCGGCGCTGTCGCTGGTAATCATCGACAAGCTGCCGTTCTCGCCGCCGGACGACCCGGTGCTGGCGGCACGCATCGAAAAAATCAACCGCGAAGGGCGCAACGCCTTCATGGAATACCAACTCCCCCATGCCGTCATCACCCTCAAACAGGGAGCCGGCCGGCTGATCCGCGACGAAACCGACCGTGGCGTGCTAATGATCTGCGACCCGCGCCTGCTGACCAAGCAATATGGCAAGCGCATCTGGCAGAGCCTGCCGCCGATGAAACGGACGCGGGAAGTGGTGGAAGTGGAAAAATTCTTCGCGCAGCGAGCGGTATAACCCCCCTCGCCCCCGAGGGGGGAGGGCTGGGGAGAGGGGTAAAATTCATGCGGTTACGTCTGGTTGCGGCGTTGTTGCTTGCGGTTTCCTTCTCCTTGCCGGCCAGCGCCGCCGAGCCAGGCGCAAACGCCAAAATCCTGCTGCAAAACTCTCCGCTTGCCGGGTTCCGTTACTACGAAGGCAAGCGACTATGGCTGGAAATGAAGGTGGGTGACGCATTGCAACTTATCCGCGAACCCGATAATTCCCACGACCCCAACGCCGTGCGCGTCGAATGGCAAGCCCACAAGCTCGGCTATGTGCCGCGTGCCGACAACGCCGCCCTGGCGCGTTTCATGGATCGCGGCTCGAAGGCGGAAGCGCGCATCACCCGCCTGAAGAAAAGCCGCAACCCATGGCAGCGAATGGAATTTGAAGTCTATCTGGATCTTTGATCTTACGATAAATAGAACAATGTAATACACTGTCCGCTCCATCCATTGCCCAAAGGCGATACCCCATGGATCGCTTGCGACGCATCTACCAGTTGCACCAAATCCTCAAGGCACATCGCCATCCCGTGGCGCTGAGCGCCCTCCAGGAAAGGCTGGAATGCTCCCGCGCTTCCGTCAACCGTATTATCCGGGAGATGCGGCTGTTTTTCGATGCCCCAATCGAATACGACCGGCAAGGCAACGGCTATCACTACGCCCAAACCGGCAACCATTCCTTCGAATTGCCCGGCCTGTGGTTCAATGGCCGGGAACTCCATGCCCTGATGAGCGCGCAGCAGTTACTGAGCAGCGTCCAGCCCGGACTGCTCGACAACATGCTGGCGCCGCTACGCGACAAGATCGGGAAGATTCTTGCCCTTGAACACCTCGGGCAAACCGAGATTTCGCGGCGCGTCCGCATCCTGCGCATTGCCGGACGCACGACCGGCGAGGGAAATTTCCAAACCGTGGCGGATGCCGTGCTGCGCCGCAAGCGCCTGGCCATCCGCTATTTCGGCCGTGGCAGCAACACCGAAACCAGCCGCGAAATCTCCCCCCAACGCCTCATCCACTACCGCGACAACTGGTATCTCGACGCCTGGTGCCACCAGCGCAACGCCCTGCGCAGCTTCGCCGTCGAAAACATCAAGGCGGCCCAAATCCTCGACCAGCCCGCCGCCGAGCTTGCCGATGCCGAACTCGACGCCCATTTCGCCGCCAGCTACGGCATCTTCGCCGGCGCACCGCAAAATACCGCCATCCTCCGCTTCACCCCTGAACGCGCACGCTGGGTGGCCGATGAACAGTGGCATCCCGAGCAGCAGGGACGGTTCCTGGAAGACGGCGGCTATGAATTGCGGATACCCTATTCCGATCCGCGCGAACTGGTGATGGACATCCTTAAATATGGGCCGGACGTGGAAGTG
>Ga0307376_10001706_pt1 | contig 22930 bp, 25 predicted proteins | sample TR2MG_FD_202536 | JGI IMG/M metagenome (GOLD analysis project Ga0307376, IMG submission 202536) | Soil microbial communities from Risofladan, Vaasa, Finland - TR-2 | ecosystem: Environmental > Terrestrial > Soil > Coastal area > Acid sulfate soil | place: Finland: Risofladan, Vaasa | collected...
CTCTAGGCTATACCCTTTTGCATGAGAATGACATCTGGGAGAGTATTGGTGCAGTGAATGTATCGACAATAGATATGACGATTATACCTTTATTGAAGCACTTAAGAAGTGGGCTCAAGACGAGAACCCTGAGGTATAGATAACCGGTGTTGTCCTTATTATAAACGCTGAAACTAATGAAAAATTTTATGTGAATACCGAGGGTTTTAAATATGCGCGATATGTTGGGCGATAATTAATATTTGAGGCGGCGCAGGCGGATAAACAACAATGCTCGAATGCTTGTTTTTTTCCGCTTATGCGCAGCTTGTCAGATAGCGTTCGATTAACAATAAGAGGACTAACCAAGGTGAGAAAAATGATAACGCTCGTTGAGTCAAATGCAATATTAGATCTTAGATCATCACTTTACAGTAAAAATAATATAGCTGAATTTTTAACTTCAATGACAGATGTTTATATTGAACAGTACTCTAAAACAAATAAAAAAATCAATTTTCTAAAGAAAAAGCTTAATGAGGAAATTAAGCACTTAGATAAAAATTGTGATGAAATAATAAGCAATCTATTATTAACGTCCCGAGATGTGGTATATAGGGAAGGCAAATCAGCTTTAATTATAAAGTTAGCTTTTTTAAGCTCGCTAAAGAAGGTAAAGGATAATTTACAACAAACAAGGGATATAGTAAATGGATAAATTAACAAAAAATTACGTATAAAAAATGGCCTATCATTATGAAAAATTCAAAGGAACATCTTTTGAAAAAGACTATAAATCCAATGAGGAGTTTTAACAATGAGTAAAAAAGATCAATGTTTTTCATCACTGTTTAGATCTTTCGATGGAGAGACATATATCAATGGATTTAGCATTTGCTTTTCAAATGGCGCAAGAGTTAGTGTTCAGTATGCGGATCTTTCGCATTGCAAAAATTACCCTAATAATTCATCTTGTTTTGTATTGGTAAATGATGCATCATCCCCTGATGCAGAAGTTGCAATAGTTTATAAAAATGAATTTATAACAGGAAGATACATAAAATTATCTGCACCAAATCGACATATTGAAGATGAAATTATGGGATGGGTCGAACCCGACGAGCTATTAAACATCCTACTGTGGGCTAAAAACTATGAACCAGATTGACGGTGACAAACTTATTCTCAGAATGCAGGGCAGCATGAAAAGATCAAGAGATTGCGGAACACCATTCCTTTTTTATATTAATAAATCCGTATTAAACGATATTAACATTCACTGCACGGGGCAAAGGCAGTCAGTACTTAATGTTCGATATAATTTTTTGGCTACTATAAAATAATCGTGCACGTTACGTTATACGTGCACTAAACAAATCAATATATGGAGAATTGAAATGTCTATAATGAATATATCACAGAAATTAAACAGCAACAAAGTTTATAGTATAAAAATTATTGGAAACTATCTATCATGCGAACATCTTATAAACAATAAGTGTTGCGAGTGCTTATCAACTAGGTCAGACTATATTTTATACGGGAGTATATGCTATCCCCTTTATCTACCGAGAGAAATATGCACTGTATGCTCAGTGTGCAATACTAAATTTAAATTTAATGGTGAGATAGATATTAAAAATATTAGCAGTGAAGATTTTTTGGGTTCATGGCAACTTCCCAAAGAATAAATTATTTTGCCACTTCTTCACCGTAATGAAAATCAATTGTTTTATTTCCTGGGGACGTGGCAATATTTCTCGACACAACAAGGGTAACTACTAAAATAAAAATTTGTATAATATCTTTTGTCTTCACTTTTTATACTTTTTCCATCAATCCTAATTCTATAAGCCATCCCCAAGGGATTCTTTTATCAGCATACAAAAACCCGTTCTTTTTACACCAGCTCGCATAAGTTGTATTTGATCCTTTCGCTATTTTGTTTTTCGAGTTTCCAAAGACAAAACGAATGTCCTTTCTTGGGTTCTGCTTTCTAACCCACAAATGCTTGTCGCGGTCTTCTTTCACAAAAATACCCTTAACTTCTATAAATATTATTTTGCTGTAGTCAGCACTGAATAAACAGAAGTCAGGCGTGTATTTTCGTTGTTTTTCAGGCTGTATAAACGGTATAGTTAGACTTTCGTAATTCTGTTCAATTTTTAAACAGTCTAATTGCTGACCAACCGTCTCTTCGAGTTTAGAGCGTTTTTTTTTTCAGCCATTCTATTGCCATCCTTGGCGCTATAAATTTAAAAATAGAGCACTATTCAAGAAGATAAAAAATACATAGCAAGCTCAACGGCACTAACGTGTTTAAATCCTAAAGCAAACGAGTGACCTCGATTCAAATGCGAGTGACCTCGATTCAAATGCGAGTGACCTCCCCTCAACGGACTTACTCCATCCTTTATTTACAATAATCTTGTCATTGTAAATCACCAGCGACTAATTGAAATTAACTATATTTTTACCCGCAAAATCCATTTTGCGTTTGACACAATCCATGTGTCTTACCGTCCGTGTTCTTGAATAGCACATTGATATTATAAGGCTTAATCAAAAAATGAACAACCAACATATAACTATATGTGTGTTGAGATATTGGCTATTTAGATAGGGCTTAGGTAAGAGCCCAGGTAAGATTTTTGATGCTTAGGTAAGAGCCCAGATAAGATTGGAATTATTTGTATCAGAAATTACGGGAATTGGATTATCCCCTTTTTCTTCCATCGAGAATATAGATCTTCCAGTGCTCCATAGGTTATTGATGCGATTTGCTTTTTTGAAAAGAGAAATACAATTAGATAATACTTGATTAAGTTAAACACTTAATCAAGGGTATACTTACACTTAACTTGTGACTAACTCTATATCACAGACTGTTAACAGACATACCCCAAAAAAATGTGGATAAGTTTTTAAATGGTTGGTTTTTTATTGAACAAAATAATGGTGTATATGTAGCTGTGCAGCAACAAGCAAATGAAGACCGTGGGTGTTAAGGGGTTGTTATTGTCTGATAGACATTGTTTTTAAAAAAGAACGGAACATCTGAGGTCCAGTTTGCTTGTTCTTTTTCATCCGTTTTTCGTGTTCTGCAGCTATTCTGTTTACATCCATGCCTAGCTTCTGTGCATTAGTCATTTCTCTCTCTAGTGTGGGCTCTAGTTCACGCATGCTTCGTAGCTTGCTAATTGTTTTTTCTAAAAACTGAGCACAGACACCAAGATGAACAAACAATCGCTTACTGACTTTTAACAGATGTCGCCTTCTGTGAATGATTCCTCCCGTTTTAAACGAGAATGAATGCTTCACCTTGATATATCCGCCACACTCCAGATCAGTAAGTGCTCTCAATACGCGTGAGTAACTGATGTTTGTTATTGCAGAGATTAGCCCTGCGTTGAGTGAGCTCGGACTTTCATTACAATTGTATTTAATGGGCTGCATTGTGCATAAATCTGTGTGATTAATGATGCACTGCGCTACATTAGCAACGGATTCGCGACGCTGACTACGCATGTTCTTATTTGAGTATCGCTGTGACTTAAGATGACACAAATAATAACCGGTGTTTTTTGCCCAGTATTTCAAATTAATAGATGCTATTTCGATGGGTTTGGGTGGGTTTCTTCTTGTCGAGTTACGATTATAAAAAACGAAGTTATTTTTATCGTGATCACAGTAATTTTTAAATGGCTTTACGAAGTCGCCTGTAGTTAATTCTATGTTTTGAGACAACACCGTTGAAATCCTTTTCTTGTGTGCATAATGTAGTATGTTACGAAAACAGATCGAGAGACAATAGACAATATCTCAATGCTATTATTGACAATGTAGCAAAATTTGCTTATAGTTCGTTCGTGAGCATTCATCGTGTAAACACTCCTATGTTTGTATGTTTGTTCATGTTCCTGCTTAGGAAGTCCTTTTGGGGCGGGGCCCTGAAACCCCGCTCTTTTTTTAGTTATCCGGGCTCATTTTTTTCCCTTTCTCAATAACGTCCTTACATTGAAGATAGAATGAATAAGGAAAGTTTCCTTTTCTTATTTGCCTGCCTATCAAATCTCCCCTTTTTTCAACGCCTAAATTAATAAGCATTTCACTCAAATTGTCATAGCTTATCCCGAGATCAACTAATTTGCCTCTAAGCTTCCTAGATGCCTGTTTTTCATAATCAGTTGGGCCTGAATATTTTTTGTTTTCTTTTTTCATAAAAACCAATCCTATAAACTAACTGAGCACATTATATGCCTCAAAAAGGATAATATCTACCTATAATTAAAAATAAACAACATGAAGTGTTGACATATACCCAGATTGGTATACAATATTCCTAGTGAGGAGTAAAACATACTTAAAATGTTTTAAAGTTATTCTCACTTCATTTACTAAAAGGAGAAATAAGCATGAAATATATAAAAATAATAGATTTACAAGACGTTATTAAAAAGCTCGAAGCTGAAGCTAAAAAGCTACAAAAAATCGTCGAGCTGGGCGGAAAGCTGATGGCAGAACACAAGGAGTCTGATTATGTATAAAGCCAGCGAGATACTAAAATCGTCGCTTAGGCGGCATGATATGGGCATTGATATTGATGATTTGACTAAACAGATGAAAGTATGGATAAAAAATGATAAAATGCTAGACAGCATTCAAGACAAGGAGGTCGAAGATGTTTCACATTAAGTATAAAGACGATTTAATTGATCCACCCGTTCACTTGATGAGCAAGCAAGAGCTTGATTATTTTTTAGATGAGGATGTCGACTGGGCCCCGGATGTGGAGGTGCAGGATGTTTAAGGGAAGTTTATCAGGACTTAATAGCTTAATAGATCTAGGTAACCCAAGCGATTCTAGGCTTGGGAAATATTTCGATCACTTAACAAAGGAAACCACTGAACAAGAAATGCAATCTACGCTAAAATTTCTCGTTACTATGAATTCACAAGCCAGGGAGGGCAGAACTAATGGTTGATCTATTCAGGCAAAATATTGCAGTTAATCACGAAATGTCAGCGTCTGAACTCGTCAATGAATTCATCGATTGCTACGGAACATATGATAAAAAATCTGACTACACAAGCTTAGACGTTGAAGATATCCCATTTGATCAGAGAGAGAGATACGCAAAGATCTGTATTAATGATGGAAATCATGATGCAGAATTTATTGTTAACTCTGACTCTTTGATGGAGGCAATTTCTTGCATTGTCGGCAATGAACTAGATTACGATAAAAAAGAAGACCTCGTTGACAGCATAAGACACCAAGCAGTTGGTTACTATGAAGATCAATTAATAGAAGAAATAGAAAAAAATCTGCGCGAAAGAATTCCTGATGATGATACTTTCCGTGCCAACAAAGCTGACTTTGTTATTGAATTAGTAAAATCAGGAATTACTGTATTTAAAGGGGTTCAGTCATGAAAAAATCAACAAAAGATGATCTTATTTGGTTTGGATTGTTTATTACTCTGCTGATGGTTTCAGCGTTTATTTTAGTTTAATTTATTTGGAGAAAAAAATGAAAGAAAATAGTGGTTTAAAAAATTTGGCGTCTAAAATGATAAAAATTATGTCAGATATCCCTGTGCTAGAAAAAACCGGGAAGAATGAGTTTCATAACTACAGGTACGCAACAGAGGCTGACGTTGCAGACGCAGTTTCGACTGCAATGAAAAATAATGGGGTGTTTATGTTCTCGTCTATAGTAGAGAGGGATTGTGTTTCGTTCAAAACGGCAGGTAACAAAGACTCGTTTTTAGTGACTGTAAAACTTGAACTTACATTTGTTGACGCTGACAGCGGTGAAAGTATGATCTGTTATTCTTACGGTGACGGCTCGGATTCAGGTGACAAGGGAATTTATAAGGCAATCACTGGTGCACAAAAATATGCATTAATGAAAACGTTTTTAATGAAAACCGGCGATGATCCAGAAAGAGATAGTGTAATATCTGAGAGAGTTAATAAAAATCACGAAATTAATAGTGTAGATAAGGATAGAATTGGTGAAATTATGAAAAAAGCTGCTCTTCTCGGAACTGATTCGTTGAGAAACGCCTGGGAAAAAATGTCTTCACATGAAAGAATCGCGTTAAAATTTCAACTGCCCGAGTTGAGAAAGTTGGCTTCTCGGTCAGTGGAATTAAACAATGAGGCAGTACAATGAATTTAAATCTATATGAACTTTCAAATGATTATTTAACCGCGTGCAATGATCTTATGTCACGAGAAGATGATTTTTCACCGGAAGTAATTGCTGATACTCTTGAGGGGCTACAGGGTGACGTTAAGGTTAAATGTATCAACGTTGCAGCGTACTATAAAAACATACAAAGAGAATGTGATGCAATGCGTGAATATGAGGTTAAGATGCAAGCTCGAAGAAAATCACTTGAATCTAAATCTGAAAACATGAAAAAATACCTGGAGTCTAGCATGATAAGGTGCGGGATATCAAAGATAACATCACCTGAATTTACGTTAAGCATTCGTAAAAAACCAAAATCTGTTTTTGTTGATGATGAATCTTTGATACCTAGATGCTATACTAAAATGAAAATCACCCTTGATAAGGTTAAAATTAAATCAGAAATAGAGAGGGGTAATAGTGTTCCTGGGGTTCATTTAGAATCATCGCAGGGCTTGGTAATACAGTAAATTGTTAATTAATAACACAAGGACGTGGTGTATGAGCGGTGTAAATAAGGTAATTTTGATCGGTCGGCTTGGTAGAAACCCTGAAGATAAATTTTTGTCAAGCGGTGACCCTGTTTCTAATTTCAGTATGGCAGTCAGTAAAAAATGGAAAGACAAGCAAGGCAACCCTTGTGAAAAAACGCAATGGATAAACGTAGTAGCATACAAAAATTTAGCGGATATATGCAATAAATATTTAAAAAAGGGGTCTCAAGTTTATATCGAAGGTGAGTTAGAAATTAGAGGATATAACGGAATGAAAGATCCAGAGGGTTCGCCGCAACGCTACGCAACCACAGTTATAGCATCAAAAATGCAAATATTTGGAAGTAAGGGCGACAACAACGATGAAAATTCCGATGTTACAGAAAGGCCGGCTTCTGCTTCTGCTAAAAATTACAGAGCTGTTAAAAATGGATCTAGTGGCATGGATAGAATGGAATCACTCTACGGTGATACAATAATAGACGATGAAGACTTGGCTTTTTGACGTCTGGTATAAAAATAAATGGGCCAATAGGATAAAAGCACATGCACATCATTAGCCAATACTCCAAATGCGAGTGACCTCGATTCAAATGCGAGTGACCTCGATTCAAATGCGAGTGACCTCCCCTCAATAGCTCATCTGGATAGAGCATAGGCCTTCTAAGCCGAGGGTAGCAGGTTCGAATCCTGCTTGGCCTACCAACAAATCCCCTTCTCTACCCGGAAGGTAAGGGCGCAGGCTACTTGCGCCCATAGGCCCAGTTACTTACCCATTTTAAGAAAACAAAATGTTGACGCTGAACTCATAATATATGAATGAATGGGCGTTATAATGTAACCAGGCGGAAATGACTTCCATATTATAGAAAAATCACCATGAAATATAGACATGATGCTTCCGTGGCTTTCTTCAAATGATATATACATCGGAATATTGTAAAAAGCTGCAATCATGGGAAATACAAAAAAATAAACTGTCGTTAATACTGTTACAAACTGTATGGTGTTCCACATCCTAGGGTTTTTTGATTCTCTCGCGCGCTCTACAGCCTCTATATCCTGCTTCTGGCTCGCTAACATGAACTCGTGTTTGTTAGACTGCCAATTATGCAACAATCCTATGATTGCGCTCGTTCCCGTTCCCGCAAATGTAGAAATCAACGTTTCTATCATGAAGGGAACCTGTATTTTTGCTCTAGTGATCCGAAATTAGAACTAATAACATTTAATACGCTAGGTATTCCCCACTGCACGGTTAATTCAATTGTATTCTCAATTTCTGTGTCAAAAGTTGTTGAGTTAAAGAAGTTTATACCCGCGCCCTCAAAATTGCCGCCGCCAATTGTTGATTGGTAATTGAAATTTCCATTAGTTGCAACTTCCGCTACTCCAGCCACGCCAATGTTTCTCACAACAAAATCAAGCTCCATTTCATAAAATTGTAATGATGCTATAGATGTTAATGTTATAAACCCGGTGTCTGCTAATATAGCAGTATCAGTTTTTATTTTAATCCGTATTGTTTGACCGCCACCGTTTGTTCTAATATTTCCGCCTGATTTAAAATGAAAACTATCTGCTTGAACAAAATAATTTTCTGGGAACGTTAGAGATCCAAAACCCCCGCCGATGATGCTTTCCTCAACGTCTGAGGCAGCTACTGTTTTAGTTATAATTTGGGAAAACTGAGCTGGTCTTGGAACATCTTTCCACGCCACACCGTTTGACGCTTCCCCAGAAGCAGTTAAAACCTTATCGTTTTGTCCAATAGGGACAGCTTCATTTTGGAATGATCCTCTAGCGACAAGATCGCCTTTTACAGCAAGGGGAACATCAAGGTCAGACATTACTCGCCTATTACCGACATCGTCTCTATATTCTAGAGCATCTGTTCTCTGCAAATACCTGATACCGCCCTCATTCATTGTTACGCTGTCTTCAAAGCCAACTGGTATGTTTGGCAGGCCAATATAGCCATGTTCTGCATTAAATTGCATTGCATTAAAATTATTTGGGTCTATCGTAACAGTGCCAGCGGGCTTCATTGTAAAAGTTATGGTAGCGTTTACTCCTGATCCTGTTACCGCAGTAACAGGGTTTGCAACAAGCGGCGATGGATTCGAAACATAAAAACCAGAATTTGATTGGTCTGGAACTAATGCAACGGCAAGAATATTTCCGCTTCCACCTACTGCCACAACTTTTAATTTCGCGTTGATTGTAGCTGATCCGCCTGTTGGCTCAACAAAATCTCCATTTACGTACCCTGTTCCACCGGATGCTACAACGAACGTTGCAACAGATGTTGCGCTTGATATAACTTCAGAGAAGCTAGTATTGTTTATGCTGTCCCATGTCGGCGATGCTCCACCACTTATAGTAATAAAACTTTTATTTAAATCTGTATCAAAAACTTCAGATCCTGCGGGCAAGTTTATGAAAGAAAGACGTTCTGCTGTCGTTGCTTTTGCTGGAAGTGTTGTTTTTACTGTTGAAACCATTTTAAGAATTCCCTTTATTGTATTTGGTAATAAATAGTGAGACTTGATTTGTATACGTCAATTGGCGCTTCTTTTTCTACAAAGAAATCAATTCGTATTCTGCTTTGTCCTATAACTGAACTTACGTTTGATACTATGCTTGTATCTCCAGGTAGTAGACTGTTGAAAAGTACAACCGTCCCATTTCCTTCGGCTTGAACAGTTGTTGTAAACATTGGCGTGAATGGCACTTCAATTTCTATCATTGTTTGAGGTGCTGCAGCTGCTTTCCTCATGCTGGCTATCTTAAGATTTACACAAACAATATTTCCTATTTTTTGATAAAATCTAGTTGAAACTATCGGTGAAAAAGCAAATCCATCGTGTGAAAATAAAGAAATTCCAGGAATTCCGCTTGACGTGAGGCTTCCCCCTGTAATTCCAGGTGCTCCCACGGTAACGTTTAAATCTTGATGCGTTATATCTTCATTGTTAACGCTGTTGTTTTGAGTCCAAACTTCAATAGTGTCATTAGTTGAAAGCGAAACAAGCTTGTTCAAACTCAACGGCACGAACGATGGACTGACTCCATCCAAGTCTGGACTTTGTCCAGATTGCTCTATGACAGCTCCGTTTTTAGCTACCAATACAGTAATGTTAGCTGTGTTTAAATTAAGCGATACAGTGGTCGAAACATCAACACTAAATACGCGTGTCTCAGCTCCCGTATAAGTTAGGGTTCCTGCTACATGCGTGAAATCCTGAGTCTCACCTGCAACATATGTACCAGCAACTTTAACCGGTGTACTTTGTGCCGCAATAGTTGTTGCTGTTCCGTTTCCCTGGAAAAACATTTCGCCATAAGCTGGCAAAATAGGCGGCGGAAGGTCAGAACCGGAATATTCAATATAAGTCCATTCATCAGGTAGAATTTCTGTTGAGACAAGACGATCATATTGTTGGGCAAGAGTAACGGAACCACCATCGACGCCGTTTAATGTAACGCCAGCGGCAGCGGCTAATGTAAAAGCTCCCGTACCGTTGCGAATCATATTAAACTGAGACGTGATGGGAAATGCGGCGCCCTGTGGAATAGTGACAGTAATTGGAGACGCGGACCCGTTGATTACGTTTTTACCCATGTATAGCTGTGTAACATCTTCTGATGCCTCCCTAACATATTGTGGTGTATAAGACCGTTCTTGATTTAAAGTTGTTCGACTCTCTCTAAAAGAATCAGCCACATTACCAAGATATATAATGTCGTCGCCAGTTGGTAAATTTTTTGGTACGAAATCTATAAGTCGTTTATCAGCCATTATTAAGTCCTTTTAATAAAATGGTTTAGTAATTTATTCTAGGTATACAACGTTGTCGCCGTCGATAGTCACGACATCCTCGGGGTCAATCGTTATTACAAAACCTGTTTGGGGTGGCGGTACATCTTGGTGCATTACTAGAGGAATAAATGCATTTAATTTTGAAATTATTCCCCTCATATGTCACCCTAGCCTAGTACTGGTTGGACCATAGCGCAGACAATTGAGCTGCGGTCGTTGTTCTGAGAACTCCGTAAACATTTCCCGCGGATACAATTTCAGTAGCAGCAATGCCGAGAGTTGTGCCAGAGCTGACATTTTGCACATATTGAAGCTCACCGACAGAGTTTTTCCACACAATGTTTCCTGTAGTGCCAACAATAATGTAGGTACTAATGAAGGGCTTACCTAGGGCATCAAACCCGAATGGAATGTCATTAGCTACGGCATTAGAATATCCAGCGGATACGCCAAGAGTAATAGCCACGCTTCACCTCCTTGTAATTTCGTGTTTATATTTTGGTAGCGAGAAGATCAGATCGTGTCCCTTTGATCCGTGTAATATATTACATCGCTGACAGTATTTTGAACCATGTTAGCCTGTGTTGCAAGGGTCATTGTCTGGAATGCGTCGACACAATGTGTGGCCCATTTTGGGTGGGGCTTGTCCCTGTAAACGTTGTTTTTCTCGTCAAATTCTTTGCCATATGCGGACAAACACTCTATCAGTCTTACGGTGTTTTCCTTGTTGAATTTGGTTGTGTTTAACCGTATTCGCATGGCGTTTATTGCATTGATTTTATTTTGAGGTCGAGCTACCACTTGAAAGCTATGTCCCAAATCTCTCGCAACATCAACAAATGTTTCTGGCTGATAGGTTATGTTATTTCCCGAGGTTATACTTCGGTTTCGTCCGTCGTGCGGCGCGAAATGAGACTCAAGATAGAGCCCGTGTTTGGCACAGAATTCCGTGCATCTCTCAAGGTAAAAGTGGATGTTTTTGTTGTTGTCTTCAATGCAGTTAATGATAGTCGGATTGTTGTTATGGTCAAACTGAACAAGAAGAACAACGGTGCAATCATTAACCCCAATATCCCAAAACGCATATACAGCGAATTGAGGGTATAACAGCTCTGGTACAATCTTTCCATTCTCATGAATATTAGCCATTTCGCGGGAGAAAAACATAGACTCGGGATTGTTTTGAACTATACCATAGTGCTCCTGGAGTACAAGCCAATCCGGCAATATCTTACGATCTTGATTGATGACCTCTTCAGTAATATACCGTTTTCCGTCCTTGTCAACGCAGGTCTCCGCAGTGTAGAAGCTGTGGTGCCACAGAGGTTCTTCTTTTATCTCCAGCCCCGTGCGATAGAAGTGATTCATGCCATCAAAAGTACTTTGCAGTATGAGCCAACCTTTGTTTTGCTGAAGAATAGGCATCATCACGCCGATCACCCTTGGATCAATCCAAGCTACTTCAGACATGACCACTCCCCGCGGATTTGTTCCCCGGGGCTTATTGGGGTTGGTGTCTATTCCGTAGCAGTGGATGATAGCGCCATTCGTCAGATAAGCTTTCATTTCAGAATTATTAACTTTCAATAGAAGTTTTTTTGGAATCATATCTAAAAACTTAAAGCTTCTGCCGTCCTCCATTATTATATCACCGTCCCAGATAACTTCTCTCGCTCGGACGTTAGTAGGATATATCATGACATACAGCCCAGGAGTCTCTATAGCGCCCTCTATCAATAGAATCCAGGACATGACCTCTTTACCCATTCGGCGAGTCCACATCCACCAGTGTCGTAGTATGCCATTCTTATATAGCGCTATCTGTGCGGCCTTCTGGTATATCCTAAGCTGTATAATGGGAAACATTATGAACGGCGAGCCATCTGCAAACTTAATGATCAAGTTTGCATCATCATCCCGGGTGGTTGTGTATTTCCCACTCTCATAGCTATCCATCATTTCGGATAGTTTTTTAAGCTTATTTTCGTATATTTTCAGGTTCATTTGTGTTTACCTGTGTTCTACGTAGAACATTTTAATTAAAAAACTTTAGCTGAAGTAAAGGATTCAATATTCATTGATAACTGTGGGCCTGGATTATTCCATTCAAGTGTTAAATCTAATGTATTATCAATTTCAGAGTTAAAATCAGTTGTATTTACACCCTCAAAAGAAGTATTCCATCGTAATCTATAGTCTATAGAACTAGATCCGTTTGTTATTTCTAAATTGGCGTATATTGTTGAAGGATTCCCAACTGATCTAAATACAATGTCTACATTAATAGCTAAAGGAAGTACCGGAGTGAATGCCAAAGGAGTTTTTCCCCAATCAACAGCATTAAAACCAAAAAGAGTTGTCCCATTTGATTTTATTCTTAAGAAAATTGGTGTTTCAAGAGTATCTTGATAAGATCCAATTAAGCTAAACCTGTATGCGCTTCCATTTGTTAGGAAGTTTGCTGGAATAACATTACTTCCTGATATATTGCCAATTAAGCTAGTTTCTGTGGTAGTATTTGTAACACTAACAAGGCTTAATGAACTAAATTCTCCATGTGTTCTGTTATGTGGAGATGTTAAAGATTGAAAATCTACACCATCATAAATAAACTCATAAATACCACCAGCTTGTAAATCACCAGCGACTAATAGAGCTCCAGACTTATTGGTAATTGTTTTATCGCCAAGTCCGTTTAGATTTAATGTTGGTGTTTGAGTAACATTAGCATTTGCAACCTTAACAAATACCCTTGTTCCAGGAACGTATGCTTGATAAGCAGGAACAATGTTAACAACCATAGCATCCGCTAATCCAACATCGTCTCCATAAATAGGAAAACTGTTTTGTAGCTTTTCAGGTAAGCCGTCAGTCTCTCCTGTTACAAGATCTAACTGGTCTCCGACACTTGTTTCAATTAAATTAACCGGATCATAATACCCAATCAATCTCGCTCCATCCTGTCCACTAGTCGGGTCGCCATACCCGTTTAACTGAGTCCGTACATTTGTGCTCAGCAATCGGTTTTCGTCAAAATAACCAGAGAGTCCAGCGCCATCAACGCCCTGCACTTCACTTGCTAGCTCAGATCTTAGTGAAGAACATCCAGCCTCTTCTTTGTCCTCAACGGCAATAACGCCGCCAGCCGCAGAACCTTTCCAAAAAAAGTTAGGGTCTAGCGTTGGAACAACGTTCCTAGTTAACGAGTCTGGCAGGAACGCATTGTTTTGATATCTCAACGCAGTGCGATCTAAGTTTGTTACATTCTGTTGGGTAACCAACATCTCACGCTCGAATGATTCATCAAGGTTGTCACCTCTAATTGTTTTAGCATCAACGTAGTTTGTAGTGATTGAGTCAATTACAGATCTTATGCCCGTCACAATTGCGCCTATTCCCGGTATTTTTCCTGGCAAGAATTTAAAGGTTCCACCACCTGGAACGCCGGCATTTTGCACAGCGTAATCAACGCCAAGAATTTTAATGTCTACAGTTTCATTGGGCGGGCTCCCAGAGGGCGTAACCCAGATTGTTATGTCTTTTTCCTTTGGAATAAAATAAGAATAGATAAAGGTATTTTCAATTCCATCTGCTACATATTGATTACGAGTTTCCTCTTGTGGCACTGTTCCCATGGTACACCTCCTTGTGATATTGGGTTTCCAGTCAGTGACAAATTGTCACAGACTGCTATTTTCCGTAAAGTTGTTTTTGTCCTGGTTGTAAATAAGATTTCTGGCCCAATGCCTGTCTGGCAAAAGGCGTGATAATTGGAATGTGTCTAGCGGGTATAATAGATGTTGCTGCCTTCTCTGCAGATTTCATAGCCTGTTGTAATTGTTTTTTGTTAAAGGTTACAGCTCCAGTACCTGCGCCCATCACTGCCGCTAAAGCATTGGATAGAAATTTAGTTGATGGTGACCCCATCAGAGTCGTAAGCATATCCTGGTTTTCCCTTTTAGAATCAATTGCGCTATAAAAAAGACCTATGTTTGGTTGAATTATTTCTAAAAGAAATTTAGACGCCTCAGGAAAGCTCATTTGAGTTATGTCTGGGAAACTTTTCCCATCAGTCCAATAGTCAAACATATTTGCTCCAACAGATAATGGAAGCGTTCCTAGCATAAGGCTTAGCGCAAAATTTGTTTTTGCCATAGGTCCGTCAGCGTCCATAAACCCCCTAATGAGAACTCTATCTAAAAATTGGTATGGAAATGCCTTGAATTGCATAACTGCACGCACAGCTTCTCCACTTACTGTTCCTGGCGACGTTCCTTGCATCATCATCGCGCGTGTAAACGCACCAGGTTGTGCGACGGCATTTTCTGAGGCTACATCAAACATAGCATACACTTTTCTATAAAGGTCGTTCTTAACTTCATACAAAGGTAAATGCTTATTTGACTCGTCGTACAAACCCTTTACTTCGTCATTGGTTAGCGTATCAACGTTATCCAGGGTAAATAACCCCTGTTTATTTTTCTTTCTCAAAACATTCCATTCTGAATCCGTTATGCCAAACTTATCTAAGTGAGTTCTTAGAGCTTTTGGCATTGATTCAAGCGTGTGCCCAGACATATTAGCAAGATGCCTAGCCATAATATTCATAGTTGAAATTTTGTTGCCATTATCGAGAGCGTGAATTCCAACTTTTTTGTAAAATGCCGATGACAATTTACTTACACCCGCGCTAGTGTTGTGTGCGTCTACAAACTTACCCATGTATCCCATATGACTATCAAGCATTAATTTAAATTGACTAGAAACATATTTGCGCTCATCACTAGGAAACAAGTTAAACACATGCGATAAGTGTTCTCCCCACGCAGACCAGTAGCTATATCCATAACGTTGAGCAAACGAAGCGGCTGATGCCGCATCAGGTATACTGAGCGCGGCTATTTTAAACAATGATGCCATGCCACTGAGGGTTCTAATGTTTGACATGAAGTTGGCAAGTTTAGGAGATACCGCTGTTTTATCAATGCCGTTGACTTCTTTGTACATGAACTCTGTGTTTCTGTGCCATAACGCACTTTTAGATTCCGATGCCTCTTGTGCAACCTTAAGGTTTAAAAACATCTGTGACGGGTTATCGCCAAGGATTTGAGCTGACCCAATTCTGTTGGCAGAAGAATGTATGTGTCCAGTGACAGCGCTGTAATAATCACCTTTTCCGTACTTTGAATTGTAATCCATCCAGCTTTCAGTGTCTTTCCACTGGAAAAACATGCGCGAACGTCTTTTAACCGCCTCCGTATCGTTTGATACGTGAGAATTTGTAAATATATTTGACCGGTCGTTAATGATATTATCAAACGTCCTGTTAAGGATAGTATTCACCTCGCCGTCGATTATATTTCCGTCCTCTCCCATGGCGCTTGTTTTTTTGAACGTTTCTTTTACATTAAGTTTTGACTTTATAAATGAAACCCAGGCGTCTTTAGCTTGTGAGTTACTGTATTTATCTTGCCGCATAGCAGCTTTAACCAAAGACCGTCCACCGCTTAAGATTTTAGATCTGTCATGCGTTACGCTGATTTGTCTACCTGGGTTAAGGTGTGACAACGGCAAGGCATCAGATGATACAATCTCAGATTTTGTTTTTTCAACAAGCTTCATGTGCTTGTCAGCAATCCTTCTAGCCATATTTGTTGAAGATTTTCCATCGATAGCTTTTGCTATATCAAGATCATTTTGTGGGTTCATTACAAAACCAAGCTCATCATTTGTTAAGTCATCATGAAATTCACGGTATAGCTTAGATTGCATTGCATGTTGAGCGCTTTCAATATTGAAGTGTGGGTTTTTTCCCGTCCTGTCCCTTACCATCAAAGATCTTAATGTAGCCTTTCCTGTCTTAATAAACTGCTGCATTCTTGTGAGCTTTTGTGCGTTTCTAGCCGATACCATGTTTCGCTCAAATAAATCTGCTAAGGTCTGTTTGTCCACCTCTTTTATGGCCTTAGAAATTGCCGCCTGACCGGTTAAATCTTTATATTCTTCAGCTTTTGCATTAACGTCTCTTAGGTAGCTTTCGACATCATCCTGGTCAAAGTGAGTCATCTTCTCTAAGAGAGCATCTATACAGTCTTGATTGAACTTTTGCTTAGCCATAATTATTCCCTAACACACGACAAAAGACGATCGCGGTCTTCTGATGTTTTTTTAAACTGAATGTAGCGCTTTTTGCTTAGGTTGAATTCTTTTTCCAAGTCTTCTGCCCCACTTCTTCGAATGTCCTGGTCATTATCTTTTAGTATTTGCTCTTCATCATTCATAGCGCTTTGCAGATCTTTCTCATGATCTTCAACGCTTGCTCGCTCTCTTTTATCTCTGAAAGCTTCGTCAGGCGATTTTATTTCTCTTTGATTTGGCGCCACATGGTCAGGAAGTTGACCCATATCCTTCATCTCCGGCACGCTAGATTCCATGCGTTGTTGCAGGTAAGCCTGAAGTTTCTTAGGATCTGCATATTTTTGCACGTCTGACGTCATAAGCTTTGTCATGGAGTCAACCATGTCTTTGTAACCTGTTTGAACTTCATATTCATTTTTGAGATCAACATGGTGAAGCAAAGCCTTGGCCTTTTCTGAAAAATTAGATAAGTCTTTTAACCTGTGATACTCATGAAATCTTTGAAAATTATCAGGAAGATTATCTTTCGATAAAAAATGCTCTTCTAGATGACTTAATTCTTTTGATGGGCTCATTGTTTTTGTAAGATTAGACTTTATATGCTCTATATTTTGGTCTAGTTTATTAATTTTCTCACGAATAGAGTCTTTTACGGGCTCGCCTCGCTTTATTTTTTTCCTATAGCTTTTGTATCTAGTCGACATGCTAGATATTTTTTGCTCTTGAGCAAATCTTTCGCTTAGGTTTTTAGGGATCGCATGAGGAAACAAAGAAAAATCATATTTCCCTTTTCGTATATGCTTAAAAACACTTCTCTGAGAGATGGGGTGCTCATTTGTTATATTCTCGTAGCCAGAGCTGTCCCTAATTTTTTTAAATTTAGCAAGGTTATCCTTAGCCTTTGACAACCTATTTCCCATAAAGGAAGCAAAGCCCTTAAGACCGTCAGCCATGTGACCGCTTTCAGACCTTATTCCATCAATTGCATTAGAGTATTGATAGTCTGACATTGCAGTTTTCAAGTCCCCCGATGCATTAGAAGAAAGCTGATCAAATATTGACGAGTGAAGATTGTCTATAGTTTCTTTGCTCGCTATATTCATGAAAACTTTATTATTAACAGAGTCGACGTTGTATTTTGCAGAGGTCAAAACCTGAGCGCCTAATTTTTGCAGGCTCTCCATGTTGTTTGGGTCTGTTAAATATGTGTGGGCGTATCGATACTCGTGTTCATCTATTTTACCTTCCTGAAATGCTTTGTCTATCTCGTCAAGGTTTTCCTTTGAAGAATCCCCGAGTTCTGGCATTTTAAAAGCTCGGCCCGCGGCTATTTTTCCGTATATCATGCCGCCAGCAACACCGAGCGTATGAATTCCTAAGCCTAAGGATCCGTATTTAAGTGTCTGTTCAGCGCCACCAATAATATCGAATTTTCCCGTCTTCTCGTTAAAGTTTTCATTAAATGCCTGCGGTATACTTTCTGCGGAAGCTACGGCAAAAGTTTTTGCCAGTGTAGATCCTACGCCGCCAATTGTCTTGGGCACAAATTCAGACATTCTTGACGCTGCCTCTTCTCCCAATAACTTGGCTGCTGATGTTTGTCCAAAGGCGCTAATTGCTTCTGGCAAAGCACCTGAAAGAGCCGCTATACCTTTTTCTGCAGCACCCGCTGCTCCGTAACCTAATAATGCATTAACAGGGTTTCCAACAAATCCACCAAGGGAACCTACGAAGTTTGCGGTGTTCTGAGTCCATCCCATGCTAGGAGATTTCATTTCCTCGTTTATAGCTGACAGACCCTGGCTAACTGGGTTTTTTCTTTTTAATCCATATAAAGAACTTTGCACGTTAAAGGCTAGCTTTTCAGGTTCTGTCCACGCGCTAATAAATCCCGCAAAAGCAGACATTGATAATGATGGAGGGGTCTTATCTGCATCTTCAATTGCTGATGTTAACGATGATTGTGTAACCGGATAACTCATTATTATATACCAGTATAGTTTGATGCAAGCCTTTCCTGCCACGATGTTTCGCGTTTGCCTCTACTTATTTTAGCTGTTGCTTTCGCGTGGTTTAGAAGTGATCCACTATATGGAGCGCTGTATAGGATATTCCCTTGTGCTGTCGAAACAATAACACTACCATCAGATGCAAAGGAAGCGGATACATTCATCCTATCAATTAAAGACAGGAACCTATCGTCAGTCATTTTTGGGTCAGAATGTCGTACGTTTTCAAAAGCTGAATTAATAGCAGCGTGGGACAACATCCCATACTCTGCCGTCGTCAGGCTGTGTTGTGACCTATTGAAACTATAATTTGATCCCACCTGAATATCATAGCCCGTGCTCATTTGATTTTTGAATTCTTTTATATAGTCATCTGCGTGAGATATTGTTAAATCAGCAGCGCTCGACGCTTTATATTTAACAAAATTAATAGCCATTCCCATGAATGCCTGAGCTCTTTTTTGTCCGTCAGGAAGATTTGATATGTTGGACAAAATATCGCCCATCTCAGATGATATTTTTGCACCTAAAACTGCTGATGAAACTCTCGAATCACCATCAGCATGGTAGGACATCTTGCTATAGTCCCGGCCCTTTTGTTGAGACAATATAAGTTGTCTTTGAAAAGACTGTGTCATTCCTTTGCCCATTCCATAGGCTATGCTATAGCCAGTCTCCGACTGAATGGGATCTTTCAATTGCTTTGCAAGGTACGATTTCTGTCTTTCATTTACATAGGACATTTTATCAATAAGCGATTCGGGATTTCCTCCCTCTGAAAAGCTAGACTGTGCTTCGTTTACAATGTTTTCATGAATCGGATTAATTAACTCCATGTCCATGTGCTGAGTCTCGCCCATAGCTATGCCTGCGTCCATATGCTTTTGATCAGCTGCTTGTAGTGAGCTGTAAAGTTCTTCAGGGCTTCCTTGCTTTGACATTGCAGCCGCAGAGTCCTGTATCCATTCGTTAGTAGCCTTAAATCCCATTGCAGTATTTGCTTGTGTTTTCCAGTAGTTTGTTTTTAAGCTAGCCATGTATTTATTTAAAATGTTAAATTTTGACTTTTCTCTGTCAGATGGATTCTGGTTGCTTTGCAACTCAGATTGTTGTTGCTGTAAATGAGCAAAAGAAGGATTCGAATTAATTAGTCCATATGCATCAGACGCGCCGTCTATTCTTGCCATAGAAGAAGCAAACTGTCCTTTTTGATTCATTAACTGAGCTCTGAGCCTTGGGTTAGACAGGTCATTGTCGTCTATACCCTTGTTAACGTCATCATTAGACATTGCCTCTAGCCTGGAGTTGTTCAGAACCTGAGTGCCAGCGTTAGCTGTTAAATTGCCAGCGTTCATATTGTTCGGGTCTAAGGGGTTGCTTACAGCTGAATTTGCTTGCGCTGCCGTGGCTTGTCCGCCTGATACGTGATCATAAAAAGTTTTGCCTTTCTCTGTTAATAAATCAAGAGCCTTGATGTTGTTTTCAAATGAAAGTGGCGTTGTTACTCCAGCAGCAACGGCGTTCTTTCCGTTGTCTAATATGTTTTGATGTAATATTTTAGCGGTTTTAAAGTCTCCGTAAGCTAGAGAGTTTGAATATTGCTGCATTAATGAACCGGTGCCCGTAACATAAGCAGCTTGGTTCTGAAGTAAGTTTTGGTGCGCATCTGTTCTAGCAGCCTGAAGCTTTAAACTGTTCTTCTTCTGATTAATGATGTAATCATAGCGGGACCTATCCCCTTTGCTCATGGGAACTTGAGCAGTCTTCATTAGCGAAGATTCGGTGCTTCTTTGAATGGCATCAGCCTGACTGGGATTTTTAATCATATCAACCTGAGCTTGGTTCATTATATCGCTAGATTGAGTGGCTGCATGCATGAACATCGCTTGGCTATGCTCTTTAGCTAGATTAATGCTTGCCTGAGCCGCCTGCTGTGCAACCTGTCCAAATGCTTGCGCCATAGCCTCTTGGCCCTTAGCTTTGCTAGCAACGGGGGTTTCAGGTAAAACGGGATGCTCTTCTTGAAATTGTGCGAATTCTGGCATAACCTTTATCCCTTTTTAGTGCTATCTGCTTTAGCTGCGCCCTTCTCGGGCAATGACTCAGAAACTCCTTTTAGCTGTGCAAATGACATTGCTGATCCGCCTACGTTCCCGAACATTTGAGCCCATAGAGTGTTCTGTACGTTTTCTTGTTCAGTCTTAGCGTTGTACTCGCTCATTTCTTTTTCAGTCTCAATATTTTGAAACTTCTCTGAGCCAATGTTCATAGTTTGACGCTGGATAGCGTTAAGACTTGGTGATGACATAGCCACACCCTTGACGCTCGCTTGAGCTTCTTGGTGACTGATTGTTTTTCCGACTGCAGAATATACGTTAAGTCGTTCTTGAGATAGTTGAAGCTCTCTTTGTTTCTGCTGCATTTCAATAGCTTTTTGCTGGCTTTCAGCAGCGGCAAATTGAGATTCCATTTTTAATACAGTCGAGGTTGCACTTATTGCAGCGGCTGCAATAGCAAAAGTTCCCATTTTTAACATCCTTGTCTAAAATGATTTTTGTTTGATAATAATAAGCTATTGGGGGCTATGACACAATATCAGAGTTTATTTCGTATGAAATTCCCAGTATTTGACAGTCAAAGGGAGAATTCTGTGTGATTTTGATCGTAGAAAACCGATTCCAGCCCCTGGTAGGGTAAATTGTCGCAGTATCTGTTTGAGGCGTGAGGGGTTCACCATCTTGTATAAACTCAAATTGCTGGTATGGAACCAGCTTATCGTTGATGAAAAAGTTTAAGCTCTCAAAATAATCTACGTTTATCTCAGTGATGTGCTTAGTCCAGTTAGATTTATTTGGCCCCATGAATAAAAACATCGTAATTATCTCAATTGGGTACAAGAATCCAACTTGCACTACGCCGCTATCTTCATCCGGGTTAACTACCGTAACCTCTCCATCAACAACCTCGTATTGCCCGTAATCCTGGTTTTCGAAAAATATTTCAACAACATAACCGTTAAATTGATCTAGCCCGGTAACTAGACCCGTAGTAGCCATAGTACTTTCAATGTAGCTGTCGATCTTGAAGTCTTCCACAAACTTCTCAATAGCAAGTACGCCTGTCAGAGAATAGCACTTTAAGAAATAGACCTCATTGTTGATGGTAAATATGTCAACGACATCGATTGTTGGCACTCCATTCTCGTCCTTCTCAAATTCTGTGGGTGTTAGAGCCGCAAGCCCTTGCTGCATAGCAAACTGGAATGTTGTAACGCTGTCGTCGTCGTTTAAAAGATAAACGAAGTTATCTTGAGAGTTGTCAGTGCCCCGTAGAAGCGCCCTATTGAACGGATTTTTTATTAAGCTACTCGCAGCCGCAGATACGTTGGTAGACGTGTAGGTCTGCCCTATGCCGTCAAAGCGATAGTTAATTAAAGCCTTCCCGGTTTTCGTCACGAAGTATGAGTCGTTAATGTAGTTTATTGGCTTGAAGCTTGTTGATGCACCGTACGCACTCTGTTGCCTAATGCTAAATGTCCCTGGCGTCAGAGCAGTATTAACGTCCTGGGGCGCAACAAACTCAAAATTTTGTGTATATATTTCAAGCTGCTTACCAGGGTTTATCCACGTGATTCCGCCTGTTTGGCTCTGCCCTAGCGTATATATAATCGCGTCAGTATCATTGCCCACCCCAACGTTGAAGTTGATTGGCTGATTGATCTGAGAAGCAAATATAGTGTTCGGAAGCTCCGTAGTGTTCGCGAACCAAAGCCTATTCTGGTAAAACGCTACTTTAGCCGGGTAACCCAGCGTGTCGCTCCAGGATGGCTGCCTGATAGAGTACTCAGATCCTTTTGTTGACCCTGGTATTCTGAATGGAGTCCTTACGTCTATAGTGAAAACAACAACAGCGCCGTTCCATGGCACTACGTTGCTAATGATTCCGTAGCCGATAGGGTCTTCTACTGTATCGCCACCGCCTATGATCTGTCCGCCTTGCCAGTCCGTAGTAAACCCTGGGTCACTGGCCGCTGTGACAGTTAGCGTGTTCGTAATGTTGTCGCCCGCAAGCGCTACCGTTAGTTCTTTGTACTTTACCGTGCTGAAATCAAATGCAGGAAACGGAAATATGTCCAGCGGTTTAAAGTCAAACACAGGGCCAAATCCGCCGTAGTTGCTAACAAACAACCTGGACGGGATGAATTCTGGGTGTGAAAATATTAACGAGTCGTTGTCTTCTGTGTAATCTAGCGAGTCAAGAGCTATACCAGTGTAGGGCGTCGCCA
>Ga0307376_10001707_pt1 | contig 22929 bp, 22 predicted proteins | sample TR2MG_FD_202536 | JGI IMG/M metagenome (GOLD analysis project Ga0307376, IMG submission 202536) | Soil microbial communities from Risofladan, Vaasa, Finland - TR-2 | ecosystem: Environmental > Terrestrial > Soil > Coastal area > Acid sulfate soil | place: Finland: Risofladan, Vaasa | collected...
GCTAAAATGGTGCGAAGATAATAATGTGCCAGCATTTAGTATTGTAGATCACGGATCGGCAATATCAATGTTTGATATGACTAGGTTGGAGAGCACTAAAGTTATTGGTATACCAGGTTGTGGCCTGTACTTCTCAGTAGACCATATGCTGTATCCTTTTAACGCATGGGCTGTGAGCCAAAAGGGATATTTTAACCTTATGAAACTAGCATCTCTAGGTTATGATAATCAAATAACTGAGGATGGCGTGGTTAGACCGGTACTTACTCATGATAATATCTTATCTCACAAAGAAGGTCTTATATTCGGGACAGCAGACGTATATGGGGCGATCGGCATGGCAATTGCTGATGGTACAAGTGACATTGCAGAAACTAGATTTGATGAATACATCAGATTATTTGGCAATGAACTCTTGGTCGAATTCTCACCAATTTCGATTACTGAAACTTACTCTGGAAAAACTGGTTTCCAGCGAATTAAGAAAAATGAAGTGGTGGCCGATGGAGATCTTAATAAGGCATATAATAAATTTTTGTTGCAAATGGTCCGTAAATATAAGTTATCGGCCATTCCAATAAGTGGTGCACATTTTATAGAATCTGAAGATAAGTTAATTCAAGATGTAGTAGCAAAAAATTCTTATGCTAGTGGTAAATATTATATCGAATCATACCATGCACGTACTGCAAAGGATATTTACTGGGGATTGAAGAATCATTTAGGTGATGATCTTACAGAAGAGATGTTCAATCAGTGGATTGAGAATACCTATCCTATAGCTGAAGGTGCTAAGAATATAAAGATCGAACATAGTTTTCATATGCCAGAGATTGAAATACCTAAGCATATAAAAGTACAGACAGACGATTATGACCAACAAACTTTACTATATACTATTGAATTATGTAAGCAACATGGTCGTTGGAATGATGATCCAAAATATACAGCTAGATTAAAAAAAGAAATATCAGTTATCATGAAAAACGGTACTCTTAATTTCTTACCATATTTTTTATTGTATGAAGATATTTGTACATATGCTAGGGCTAATGATATTCTTCAGAATATTGGTCGTGGTTCAGCTGGTGGTTGCTTATTATCATATTACTTAAAGATCATTCATATTGATCCTATAGCAACAGATTTGCCATTTGAACGTTTTCTATCAGTAGCACGTATTAATGCTGGTTCATTTCCAGATATTGACTGTGACTTTGGCGATAGAACTCCTATTATTAAGTATTTAGAAGAGAAATATAAATTAGGATTTGCACAGATGTGCACTTTCCAAAAGATGAAAACTAAAAATGCCATTAAAGATGCAATGTGGGCATTATATGGCAAAAATCGTAAAGATCCGAATGTTGAAGCTATATGTGCTTTTATCCCTGACTCACCTCAAGGTGTAGATGAATATGGATTTCTGTATGGATACACTAATTCTGAAGGTGAGTATACTCCAGGTGTGGTAGAAACTGTACCAGAAGTTGCTAAATTCTTTGAACAGTTTTCCCAAGTAGAAGATATGGTCAAGCGGATGATAGGTCTTGTTAGAGGATGGGGTAGACATGCATCTGCGTATGTGGTATCAACCTTAGATTTGTCTTCAACTCGCGTCCCTACTATGAAAACTTTTGATAAGCATACTAATGAGATGATTACTGTTACTCAATTTGAAGCATCTATGGTAGAGCAATCTGGTTTAGTTAAAGCAGATATTTTAGGAGTTACAACAATTCAAGCAGTGGCAGACTGTATGAAGATGATTTTAGATCGAACGGGTGTAGATTATCTTGAAGAAGATAATTCTGGTACGTCGTTGGTATATAGATTACCAGAAGATGAGAGAGTGTATACTGACTTCTATAAAAAGAAAACGGATTCATCTTTCCAATTTAATACATCTCTTATTAAGGGTTATATCCAGCAATTCGCACCAACACAGCGAGAACACTTATCTGCTATGACCGCGCTTTGTCGACCAGGAGCGTTAGACGGTGACCTAAAATTAGATCCTGTCTGTATAATAAAGTATGACGATGGTACAGAAGAATATAGACCAGTAGGGGAATATGAACTATGGTTGGAAAAACAGCGAAACCAATAGATGAAGGAATATTAGTTTCGCAATATGATAGTAGTAATATCTCTATAAGAGATTTAGCTAAAAAATTTGGAATAGATATTAAGAGAGTAAGGAAGATACTTAAAGAAAGCAATAGTGAAAAATTTAATAAAAGAACTAGATCGTTTGGTAGAGTAGTGTGGAATAAAGGATTAACTAAGCATGATAATGATAAAGTCGCTAATATAGCTAAAAAATTATCTAAACATAGAGAAACACATGGGGTAAAAGATGGCTATAGTACTGTCTACTGTGATAAGTTAAGAACAAGACTTAAAAAACATACGCACGTGTGGTTTGAGAATACTGGATACTTACCTAATTTTAAAAATAATGAGCAAATCCATCACATAGATGGTGATAAGCATAATAATGACTTTGATAATTTAATGCTTGTTTCTGTATCAGAACATACCCGTATACATAAGAAATATGAGGAACTAACATTTAAACTAATGCAAAAAGGTTATGTATCTTTAAATAAACAGACTGGTGAATTGGAGACAGAATTCTTATGGCGAATGCTGAACGAGGACGCCGAATAGTTAGCGTCGAAAAATATGAAGCACTAAATACTACCGCGGCACAATATTATATGGATGTTAGGAACAACATACAACCTCTTCGCTATTTACACCCTGATTTAGCAACATGTACTTCAAATGGTGTGTTTGTATACCAAGAAGAAGTCATGAAATTCTTAGTAGATTATGGTGGCTATTCTTTAGAGGAGTCTGATCGTATTCGTGGTGCTATCGCAAAGAAAAAGCAAGAAGTGATGATGGAAGCTTTCGATAAGATTCGGAAGAATACTACACCTAGAGGGTGGACAGTAGAACAGCAACAAGTTGTATGTGACATGGTTCAAGCATTTGCAAGATATAGCTTTAACCGTTCTCATTCTCGTTGTTACGGAGAACTCGGTTACATCACTATGTATTTGAAGCATCACCATAAATTAGAGTGGTGGACAGCAGTTCTTAATAATACTTCTAATGAAGATAAGTTACGTCATTATATGACTCTACTTGGAGATCTAGTTCAATCCCCCTCAATAGATAAACCAACACGCAAGTTCACTATTCGTGGAGATAAGATTGTTGCTCCTCTTTCTGTATTGAAACGTGTTGGAGGAACATCAATTGATGAGTTGGTTGAAAAAGGACCGTTTAAAGATCTTGATGATTATATTGACCGTGTTAAACATAATAAAGTGAATATTGGACATTTCTCATCTATTATAAAAGGACGAGCTGCCGATTGCTTCATGGATCCGAATTTGCCTTATGATGAGGCACGCTTAAAACTCATGGAAGAGTATCAGGCGAAAAGAAAATGTAATTCATTTAAAGATGAAATGCTAGATGTTTCACCTATGTCTGTTTTCTTAATGGAGAAAGATACAAATAGATGCTTTAATAAAACAATCCTCAATGATCCTGAATTAGTAAAAACCATCACCACAATTAATACTGATTTTATAGCTACAGGTCGTAAGGGAGTACCAATGATATTTAGACGTACACCAATACTAGCTAATTTAGCAGTTGCACAAGGTTTACTAGAAAATAAACATGATTCAACTATAGGTATGATCATGTTGTTTGAAGGTTCCACTTCACGAAGTGGTGTATCTAAAAAGAGTGGTAAACCATTTACTATGGTAAAAACTATGCTATCTGATGGTTTTACAACTGTAGAATGCGTTATGTGGGATAGTAAAAAAGCTTTTGGTTGGCCTCACAATAGCTTAGTATTTGTTCGTGGCCAACTTAAAGAAGGTTGGAATACACCAATTAGTATAACCATTTCTGATATTGAAAGGATTACATAATGTCAAAGTTTATAATAGTTAAAGAAGCACCAGAAGAGCTCTCAAAAGGTTGTTTTATAATTAAGGCACCAAACTTTATGGATGAGATTGAAGAATCTTCAAAAAAGAGACCTCAGAGTAAACAGTTAACACCTAATTATTTACGAGCTGTAATTGGTGTAATTGGTGCTAAATATGCAGATGAAAATTTTAGTGCGTTAACATCTGTTAACGTCAGCCCTTATCGTGGTGTGCCGTGTCCCGATAATGCAAGTGTTCAAGATGCATTGTTTAAAATCTTTAAATCATCATATCCACAAATGATAGATAACTATGTGGAATACCATATCAAAAAACGTCCATTTGGTACTAAACTTATATATTTTTTGGGTGATTTTACTCAAACAGGTAAATTTACTGCACAAGGAATTGATGAAATAAAAATGAAAGATGTGGATGTATACCTCGGAAAAGACAAGAAAAAAACCGTAGGAAGACCCGCAATAACTGATGAAGAAGCAACCAAAAATTCAGAAAATATGGTATAATATAGACATGCCAATAGTTGGTATTTAGATAAGTTAACATATTTGCCTGATAGGTAAACCCTTTAAACATTGGAGAAGTTATGGGAGAGATCCTCATTAATCAGAAGTCACTCAAAACAGCCCGCGAGTGGAAAAGACACAAAATTCAAGACGGTTCAAATGTGTATCGAATACTACCACCTTTTGGTGACGTGGAAGTACATGATAACTATCCTTACCGTAAATGGTCAGTAGCCTGGCTTATCGATCCTAAAAAAGGATCAAGAATGCCTTTTGCTACACCTCTTACAGATGGAGATGAAGCTTGTCCAGTTAAAGAATACCAAGATGCTCTTCGTGAATATATTGAAGGCAGAAAAGCTATGCTTAAAGCTGAAGGAATGACAGACTTGGATATCAAGGATGCATTGAAGTCCCTTCACGAGGTACAGTGGAATGTAAAAGTTCAACATATGTATGCGTACAATGCTTGTGATAAGTCTGGCAACGTTGGTCTTCTTGAAATTAAATCCACAGCTCATAAAGCTATGAAGAAAATGATGTCTGAATATATTACGAAGTATGGACAAGATCCCACTTCCTTAGGTTCAGACATTAAAGAAGATTCTGGTGTATGGTTTAATATTAAAAAAGATGGTGTTGGTAAGAACACTGAATATAGCGTTGGCTTCGCAACCATCAGCTCTAAAGATAATGATGGTGAACTCGTTTTCAAGAATGACCGAACCCCTTTACCAAATGCTGTGGTTGAAGGATATAATCAACTTGGATATGATCTTAACTCAGTATATCGTCGTAAAACGTACAGCGAACTTAAAGACATTCTCGCATACAACCTTTCATTGATCGCAGAAGATTGCCCGGAAGCTGTTCTTCCTGGGTTCGATGAGTTTACAAGTGTAACCGAACAAGAACCAACGAAAGAACAACGAAATGATGAAGTTATTACCAAATCAACAAGAAAGTTTGTTCTCAATCTAGATGATGACGAGGATACTGGTCCTAGTACTGTTGACTCTAATGATGATGTTCGGAATGTAGCATCTAGTGACATGGATGATATTAAGAATTTTGCTGACTCAATCTTAGGGGATTAATATGTCTCTCGAGAAAATTGCCCAATATTCCGAGAAAATAAAAGATATAGCAAAGGGAGCCAACACCATGTTGGCTCCCATGATGCTTCGAGATTTCATTATTGCGATGGATATTACTTCTGATATGCTTGCAAAAGCTATACGTAATGAAGTTCGTGCTAATGCTAAATTAAAGCAAGCAGAAGCAGAAGCTTATTTTGACAGAGCTCCAGATTATCTAAAAGATAAAGGGGTAAAAGAAAGTTCAGAAGCTAAAAAGTACTATGTACCCATGGATCCTGATGTAATTGAAGCCTCTGATGAAAAAGGAAAAGCAGAAGCTATGTGTGCTTTTCTAAAAAATAAGTTACAAGAGTTCAGAATGTGTCATGACGACGTGAAAAAGATGGCGTATGCTGGAGACTATAATAACTCGCCTAATGAAGGCATGTAAATCCATTTGTATTAACTTAGTACTAAGGTACTGTCTACGGACGTAAAGGAGAAGTTATGAGCACTACTAAATGGATGTCTAAACTTGCAAAAGATGTTGGCAGAATAGCCACAGACATCCCATCCCCAACACAAAATATAACTAAGCTACCATCCCCATCTATGAATTGGGTTGTAGGTAATGGAGGAATTGTTAAGGGTAAAGCACTCTTACTATTCGGTCCGGAATCAGGTGGTAAATCACTACTCATGCAACTAATTTTAATTCAGTTGCTCAGAGATAACCCTGAAGGAATGTGTATCCTTTTTGATTCCGAATACTCTTTCAATCCCGATTGGTTTAGAAAACTAGCCGGTGCATCTTCAGATCCTCGTGAGGTGTTTGAAGTTGAATCTATAGTATCTAGATTAATCGTGCGTCAATCTAATGATCCACTAAAGATTTTTGATTATATTGAAGGAGAGTTGCAGGAAATGATTCAGGATGGATGTCCTATCGTAGGTATGGGGATAGATTCTGTAAAAGCAATTCGATATCCAAAAGATCACAAAGAAAAATCTACAAAGATGGTTATGGGTGGAGGTGGTGCTTCATATTTAGGATCTACTTTAAAGGGAACACTGCCTGTTATTCGTGAAAATAATATAACCACTATCTTGGTTCAGCAAGTATACGAAGAGATGGACGAATATAAGAAAATGTCCAACCCGTATATCGTTCCTGATGGTCGAGCACTAAAACATTTTTGTGATTATATGCTGGAGGTAACACGAATTGATACCAAGGCAGGACGAATTGAAGAGGGTAAGAACATTTACGGAGGCGCTCAACAGATTGGACATATTGTCCGTGTGCGAGGCAAGAAGAATCGTGTGGGTGCACCGTTTAGAGCAGGTCAGTTTGCTTTGTCATACTCTGGTGGAATTATTAATATTGCAGAAGAAATATATGAGTTAGCTAAATCTCTAGGTGTAGTGTTTCATCCGGTGAGTGAAAATACTGGTCGTCCTAGTACTTCAATGTGGCAGGTATTAGATTATCCAGCAATCAATGGTGAAGCTAATTTTAAAACATGGTTTATATCTGATAAAGATGCTCAAGAAAAAACAATGGAAGCATGCTATACTGTAGATAACGAAGATACACTAGCAAAACGTAATGCAGAATTAGGTTACACTGATGATACCGCTAGTTCAATGTTAGAGTAAGAGGTGTTCCATTAAAGTACTTTTTATAGGTGACCCGCATCTAAAGATCTCAAGATTTGACACCTGCAAAAAATTTCTTTTGTGGGTTGAATCTGTTGTGATAGAAGAAAAGCCAGATTTAGTGGTAAACTTAGGCGATTCATTTGATACACACGCGGTACTTAGATCTGAAATTATGTCAGAATTTATTAGACATGTGGGTGTAATTACGCCATATTGTGAATACATATACTTAATTGGCAATCATGATATGTATAAACCAAACGATGCTACCTACCATGCGCTTCTTCCTTTTAAAAATAAGATACACAATTTTACAATAGTAGATGAGATTACGGATTTACACGGCATGACGTTTGTTCCGTATATGCACAACTGGCAAGATTTTCCTAAAAATCCAAATCAACCAATAGTCGTAGCACATCAAACTTTTATAGGAGCAGACTATGGATACTATAGACCTGATGTGGGGGTGGATGCTGATAAAATCACTGCACAAATTATCATTAGCGGGCATGTCCATAAACGACAAAGTTTTGGAAAAGTCTATTATCCCGGTTCACCTTATGCAGGAGGCCTCGATGATATTAATCAGATTAAAGGTCTCACCTTATTTGATAAGTCCACCTTCCAACATATTTTCATACCAAGCCCATTCCCCTTGTGGAAAGGTGCTAGATTTTCCATAGATGATGAAACCTCTATAGCAGACATCCATAACGACTTATGTAGCAGTGTCAACGATAACAATCACTGGATAATAGAGTTAACTGGACCAAAAGCTGAAATTATTTCATATATGGATTCTAAAAAATGGTTTGAATTAAGTAGTAAACACTCTATACGTATAAAGCCTGAGTACAATGATAAACGAAAGATTTCAAATAAAAAGATAAAATCTATAACAATGCATGAAATTATATGTGAATATATAGATAAAATTTATAATGGATCTTTAGATAAGAGTTTGATAAAGGCGAAAGCGCTACAAGTGCTTGATAATGCAAACAAAAAATAATGTTTAACCCTATCTCTATGATATATTCTACCATAGGTAACGAGTTATTATGACAGATAACGAAGATGCTAGCAAGATTAATGAACATATAGACCATCAGCGATGGTTATTAGAGCATGGGTTCGTTAATGATCTGCATAAAGATAATCTTTTCATGTATGGTTCAATAGTACATAAAGAGATTGTTGCAGTTCAGGTTGATGTAAATATTGAAAAAAAGATAGTAGAGTATGATTTATACATTACACAGTCTCTTTTAAAGAGAATAGCTAGATATGAAGAAATGTCAAAAGCAACTAGTGTAATAGGTTTGTGGCGTTTTAAGAGATTACTTGGCAAAGAAGGAAACCTAAACTTGAAACACCTATTGTCACAATTTGTTAATGATTATTGTGGCCCAAAATGGTCAGTTAGTGTAAGATTGAAAGATATTGAAGGATATGAAGAAGGATTTAAAGAACAAGAACAGGGCGATGATGCTCTTGATAAACAGCTTAACGAAGGATGAAGACCTTAGACAAGACCTATGGATAGAACATCTTAGCGGTGCCAATCTTAGTAAACTTTTTAATAAAGTAAAAAACTCACACATATATCGTACCCCTTCAATTCAACAACTTCAAAATATTCAGCATCTTTTATATAGCCCACCCTCGGATACTTTCCTTAATAATTTCAACGATATTGAAAAATCTATCATGTGTTTACTAGCCATAGGTTATAATATAGGTGACATTTGTGTACTTGTGGGTATAAGTGAGGTAAGCATAGAACGTATAATAGTAGATATAAGTCTAAATAACGCATGGAAGATAGAATGGCCCTCAAACGATGTTTCACTGATGAAGAGAAGTTTGGTCTCACCAAAGAAGAGATAAAAATAGGTGAAAAATATTTAAGAAAATATAAAACTGCCGGAATGATTCAAGAAGCAGAATCAATGAAACTATATGAAATGCATATGGTTGGTTGCAGTTTCTACGAAATACATCAACAATACCCTCAATACCCCGTAGATAAAATAGTTTTAACAGCAGCTTTACGTAAATGGATGCATGATCGCGATAAGATGATGGGTTCATTGCGCGAGCGTGTCCAGGCTAAAGTTGTTAAGTCAGTTATTGAGCAAGTAGATTTTTTAACCACGATGCTATCTGTTACAAATACAGAACACTTAGGGGAGATGAAAGCATATATCTTGGATCCGGACAATAACACAAAGCCAGAGATTAGAGTACAGAATATAAAAGAATATAAAGAAGTGGTAGAGACTCTTTATAAACTAGTCGCTGGTGCAACCTCTGCAGGATCTAAAAGTAAAGCATCCCCAATGTTTGATGCGCTAGATCCTGCAAATAAAATACAACAGAAATTACCAGAAGCTCAAATGGCTAGAGAAGAAGATGATGTAGCTTCTATTATTGCAGCTAAGATAGTAGAGTAATGACACAGTTAACACTGAAGCAAAGAACAAAATTACTATTAACTCCTTGTAAAACTAGACAGGAGTTAAAGAATTGGATCCACTACCATCTTGGTATGGATCTTCCTGACTGCACTGTATCGCGCTACGCTGATTCTAATCCATTAGATTCTATTTGGCAAATCTACGACATCTGTGTAAATAATAACAACCCTGATGGAATCCAAGAACTTCTATACGTTGCTGGAAGGGGTTCTGGAAAAACACTAGGAGTTGCAATTGCAGAACTAATGGTACTTCTTCATGACCAACGCGATGTGGTACATGTTGGTGCGATTCTTTCTCAAGCAAAACGTTGTTATGAATATCAAACTGGCTTCATGCTTAACGATAAACTTCGTCCTATATTAAATCATGGTAATTCAGAAAATGATAGACTTCTTGAAAAATCCAATATGGAGAAATCTACATTTAATTTAATGGATAGATATAGTAAAGACAGAGCTAAAATAACTCTAGAAGTACTCCCATGTACACTTAAAGCCGTTAACGGTCCCCACGTTCCACTGGTAGTAGTAGATGAAATTGATACCGTGAGTGGAGAAGGTTTACGAGCATTTAAAGATATTTCAGGAATGCTTGACTCTAAAAAAGGCCGTAAGTCCATAAGAGTTGGTATATCAACTCGTAAATCTAGATATGGACTTATGAATAAGCAAATTGAAGAAGCAGAAACTGCTGGACGTACCGTACGCTGGTGGACTGCTTTAGAGTTTGCCGAAAGATGCCCGGACGAACGATCAGGTATAGAACCTTCGGTTGGTTATGTTCTTCAAGAAGATATGGAAGTAATCACTCAAAAAGAGTTTGATAGTAAATCAAAACAGAAACAAACCGAATACTTTAAAAATGACTTCCCCGGAGATAAGTGTCTTCGGTGCCCCATCGCTGCATTGTGTTTAGGAGATGCGAAAACTCAAACATCAAAATCAGCTATGTTGAAACCAATATCTGATCCAATAAAGAAAGCTATGGAGAACGGTGCTGATTGGGCAATCTCTCAATTATTTAATTTAAAACCTTCTGTAGAAGGAGTTATTTATAAAGAGTTTGAAGAACGAAAGCATGTTAGAACATGGAATCAATTATGGCAAACATTAACAAATCAAGAATATCCAGGCGAATGTACTCATGACATCTTTGTTAAAAAATGTCATCAAATGGGGCTTAGTTGTTATGCTGGTATTGACTGGGGTTGGAGTAATCCCAGTACCGTTGTTTATTTCTTTGTGGATAATCGTGAAAATGTATATGTAGTGCGGTGTGAAGGTGTTAAATTAATGAATAACCCAACTTGGGTTCAAACAATAAAAAACAAATGGCATCAAATGTATAGATGTCAACTCTATTTCCCAGATCTTGCAAATCCTGGAGATGCAGTAACAATGCGTCAAGAAGGTCTTCCAAGTCCCACTAAGCAAACAAAAGATACTGAGGGCGGAATTCAAATAGTTAAAAAATGGCTGCGCTCTTTAGCATCCCCTGTTCCAAAAATGTATTTTGCAGAAGAAACATGTCAACCTATAATTAATGAATTTCAACTTTATCACTTTAAAACCGATGCTGCTGGTAACATTACTGAAGATCCGGCAAAAGAACACGATCATTGGCTTGATGCTCTTCGTTATGCTCTATATGAATTATTCGGCAAATCAAGCATGGTTGTAAGTGGAGTTGATACTTATACTGGACAGCCTCTAGTTAATGCTAAAGGAGATTTCTCTCGTATGCCTACTGCAGAAGAGTATGCAATGAGTAAAAATATAAAAATAAATACTGATATAGATACTAGTAAGTTAGGGAACCTAGGAACCATAAGTGAATTGATGGATGGCGATGATGATGATAGTGTAAATGGTGGTGGTGGGTTTCTTTGGAGTTTTTAGCGGTATAATTCCACGTAAGAGGTAATATAATCATGGGTTTTTTTGACGATATAACAAAAGGTATTAGAGATTCTTTAAAAGGCGATATTGATGACCTTCTTAAGGCCGATTCTGATCTATTGCCAGATAATCCAGAAGCTCAATCTAGTAATAAGGGTGCTATAGGTCAAAAGGCTATTGTCGATGATCCCTACTTTGATCAAGTCCATCAGCATTTTATCTTTAAAAATAAGATGTCTCGAATTTCAAATAAGACACTTAAAGATACTTCAGTTAGAGATTGGTTGATTTCTGCTATCATTCAAGCCCGAATAGATACCATATTGCGCTTTGCTAGACCTCAGCGTGAAAAATTTGATATGGGATTCAAGATAGTTAAAAAGGAATCTAATGAAAATTTAACTAAAGAAGAGAGAGAAGAAATTTCTAATCTTGAAGATTTCATCTATAATTGTGGACGTAAAGAGAAGACTCCCCCAGGTGAAGAAATGCTATTTGGTGAGTTTTTAAAATTAACCACTAGAGATGCTTTAACTTTTGGCCATGTTGCTGTTGAGAAAGTCTTAACTCGCAATGGTGGATTACATAGATTTAGACCATTACCGGCAGAATCTGTATATTTAATCAATAAAAAAACAAGTCATGCAATTATAGCTAAAGAAATTGAAAATGCTAGAATCATGCGTAATAATCACACTAAGTATGATGTTTCAAATGATCCCACTGCAGACCATGAAATAAATGAACCAGATATAGAATATTTTAAGTATGTACAAATGTCATATGATAATAGAGTTATGGCTGCATTTGGTGATGAGGATATGATCTGGAAACTCTTCAATCCTCAGAATTTTGCAGATTCTATGGGATACTGCTATTCAACATTGGAATTAGCAGTAATTAATATAACTAGTCACCTTAATGTGGAAAATTATAATGCAAACTTCTTCACACACGGTTATGCTGCTAAAGGGATACTTCACCTTAAGGGAACCGTTACTCAAGCTCAACTTACTGCCTTCAGACGACAATTCTATAACACAATTTCTGGAGCGCAACATGCGTGGCGCACTCCAATCATATCTGGATTAGATGAAGTACAATTCGTTACTTTGGCAGGTAATGCTAAAGAAATGGAATATCTCAACTATAATAACCACATTATGCGATCGTTGTGTACACAATTTCAGATCGATCCTGTTGAACTCGGACTGGACTATCTAACTAGTCCTACTGGTCGTTCGTCTATGCAGCAAGCTAATAATGAATATAAGATCAATTATTCTCGTGAACGCGGCTTATATCCAATACTCATGTGTTTCGAAGACATGATGAACGGTAACGTCCTTCCCGCAATTGATAAAGATTTAGCTAAAAAGTACGAATTTAAATTTGCTGGATATACTGATGAAACTCCACAGACAAATGTAGCTCAACTCCAGGCTGAAATGACAGTGTATTCTACTATGAACGACTTACTACGTAAAGCCGGTAAAGAAAGTTGGAAACACCCTGTATTTGAATTACCTCTTAATGAAACATTCTGGAATCTTGTAGAAAAAAATATGACTAAAGCAGAAATTAGAAGAGATTTCTTTGGTGATAAAGAAGCTATTAATAAAAGAGAGCTCGCATATATCCCAGCAGATCCTGCTTTTATGGGCTGGCAACAACTACTTATGACTATGGATCGTTCAAAACGACAAGATAAAATGGAAGCTCAACAGGTTCAGGCTCAACAACAACAAGAACAAGAACAAGGTGGACGTGAACAGGAACAGCATGATATGGCGATAGAAGAAGCTAAATCTCGCCATGCTAGTGCTGCTGTAAATCATGAATCACTTCGTGATCAAGCTAAATCTTCTGGTGCTGCTACGTCTCCTCTCAATATAGAGGGTACACCTACGGCAAATCCAATAAACTCGGATGAAGCAGACAGATAACTTCTAGGTATAATTATCTACGATAATTCCCATAGGAGGTATGCGTTTGTCTTGGATAATATTAGAAGGTTTAGATAAAACGGGCAAGTCAACCGTAGCTGAAATCTATAAAAATAAAGGTTTCGAAGTGGTGCACATGTCTGCACCCGATAAAAAATATACTGAAACAGGTTATGCTGGTCCTCTCTATATAGATGAAGTATTAGAAATGTATATGGAGTACGATGCGCGTGATGTTATTTTTGATCGCTCACCGTACGGTGAGACAATCTGGCCACATGTGTATGGTCGTAAACCAATGCTAGATGATGATGATTTTGAAGTATTGCGTGAATTCGAAGATAAGAACCAAGTAAAACGCATTCTTATGATTGATCCTAATGCTAAAGCCCACTGGGAACGATGTGTAGCAAATAATGAACCCCTCAACATGCAGCAATTTAAAGTAGCTTCAGCACTATTTAATAAAATGGCTCATAAATACAATTTCTTACCTCAGCAATTGGGAGATTATGATGGACAAGCAATTGCTACGAGGCAAGATCTTAATAAGACTCAAGAAGAGAAACATGACAACGTGGGAGAAAATAAACCTCTCGGGTCAGATGTTACTACTGTTAGTGGTAACGATACCAGACAAGATAAGACGTCGCTTCAAAAAAACAGTGGTAAAAGCAAAGAACAAGAAAAGCTTGAACAGGCCAATGCCATCAACAGCGTATTATCAAAACGAATCATTCGACAGAAGGGAATGATTTTTGATAAACTAGAATCAGATATAAAGCAATTTTTACAGCAACAGCTTAGTGTGATATTGGGAAATAACCTAGAATCTAAGTTGTTATCTGAAACAGAGGTACAAATACTTAAACTATATTGTCAACGAATTCTAGAAAAACAAAAAGAAGTAAGAGGATAACATGACTAAAAGGAAAAACATGAGTGCAGCACAGCGTCAAGTAACTGTAGAAAAGAAAGTTGAACAACTAGAGATGGCTACTAGAGTATCTCAAATGCTTTTACAGCAAGTTGGTAATTCCACCAATCAAGTAGGACGAGATATTAGTGAACTTGCTACTCGTCAACGCGATGTACAGTATCGTGTTTTAGCATTACAAGAATTACTAGGTGTTAAAATTGAAGATCTTGAAGCACGGGCAGAAGAACTTCAAGTAAAAGACTTCAATGAAGTTTCAGATAAAGAAGATCTTGAGAAAGGTTACACTATAGCAAATACAGTAACTGAAGATAGTGTTGTTATTATTACAACTAAAGTAGAAAATCAAGATGAAAATAATAAAGGAATCCTACGATCTAAGTTGATTCTAGCAGATCTAGCATTTCCTAAGCTTAAAGAAGATCTTCTCGGTAAATCTGTTGGTGATGATCTGACTGCTGATATCAATGGGACAAAGCACCAAATTAAGGTGTTAGGTATTCGTTCAGTGCCTGAAGAAGTAGCTGATGCAGTACCAGTATTAACAGAAGTTAAAAATGAACAACCTACAGAAGCAAATGGATGATAGGTAATAAACATGGGTGACAAAAAGATGGACTCTCGTTGTCTTAGAGCCCTAGGTGACTTTCCTGATACCTGGTGCCCGCTTGCGGTTCAAAGGCTTAAAGCACTTAGACATGCTGGTAAAGAATTAAGTGAAGAAGAGGAGAACGAGTTACCAGGGTGCCCATGGGGAGTAAATCATCAAGTTGCTAATTATTGTTTTTTTAAGTTAATAGCAGAGCACATGCCTAATGTAAAGAGTGTATCTGATATGGAAGTAGCTCACTATTGTAATATTTCTACTGAATCTGTAAAGAAAGTAGAGAAACGTGCTATTGATAAGATCCGTAAATCAGATAGTTTTAGCGAAATAATAGAAACCCATTCTGGCGGATCGGTCCTAGAAGATTCTTCAACAGACTGGGAGATGTCTAATGATTAGGGTATAATGCAACTAGCGCATGTTCCCTCCTTGGTCTACTAATGATACCGAAAGGTAGTTAGTAGACCATTTTTATAAGAGACCTTATAACTAATAAAGAATTACAGATGTATCCAGCCTGCGGCACTGACTACCCCAGGTTATCCTAACCGTTAAAGTCGATTCGTAGTATAATTAATACTATGAGTAAAAAATCACTTGAAATTGATATGATAGCTGGATCTCAACTACGCGACACTCAGGGTGAGATGTTGAGTGTAGAGGGTGCTGATATATCCGATCTTGAAGCTGGTAGAGGTCGTTTCAATGACAATCATGGTAAAGGTTTTTTTAATGCTATTGGTCGCATTACTAGCGCTAAAAAAATCTTTCAATCAGAAGACTGCTCCAATGATAGAGAGAAGTACTATTGGGATAAAGTCAAATCTCCATTTATTTATGTTCGTGGAATTCTATATAATGATGAAGATCACCCTAATGCTCGTGCTGCCGCTGCAATTTTAAGAAATATTCATAAAGCAGATTGTCCACTAAAGCTTAAAGCTTCTGTAGAAGGTGGTGTAATGGCGAGAGGTATTAAGGATACTAATCTACTAGCTAAGACTAAAATACACTCCATTGCACTTACTTTTACTCCTGCTAATCAAAATACATTAGTTGAACCTATTAGTTTAGATAAATCAATTAACTGGGAAGAAGATAAGCGACTTATAGAATCAGTTAAGCATCTCGCTACCACAGATATTCCGTCCTTTCGACATATCACTCGTCGTGTCTCTGCTGAAAAAGTAGTTGAAAATTTTGATAAAATTCGTGAACTTGCTAAAAATGCAGGTCTTAAAACTACACTTGCTGAATACAGTACTGATGATATTATTTTAGATGCAATCACTAGTAAATTAAACAATAATATAAATAAAATTAATAAATTAGTAAAGATGCTTTCTGCTGGTTATGGTGGAGCTAGTGCTCCTACATCTAGAACTCAAGGATCTGTACTTCAAGCTGAATCAATAGGTGCTAAACGTGGATTCACTTACATAACTTGTAATGATTGTGGTGAAGATCAAGTATATATGAAACATCAAGTAAAATGTCGTAACTGTAACAAATCATTGCCTTTTTCTGATATATATAAGGTGATGGTGGGCTCAAAGTAGAGTTTCAGTTGTTTAACCTTGCAAACCTGATATACTTAACCTTGCATTAAGTAGATTTGCAAATCAACTTTAGGAGTAGATTATAAATGGCTAATAAAGAAGCAATTCTTAACAAGATCGCTAGAAACATGAAGCAGCGTGGAAAATCCGCTGAACGTGTTGGCGATACAGTTGAGTACACAAAAGCAGCTGGCGCGGGAGACACTCTCACCGTATCATACACAGACAAAAATGTTCAATCCCCAATGGGCGGCGTTTCCGACGCGTCTTCACCTTTTCTAGGTATCGGCATTGCATCACCTGGATCTCTTAAGGTCAAGGGCGATGCTGGTGAGAATACAATCGCAGCAATTTTCGATGATGCTGATGCGATGGAATTATGGGCAGAGCTTGCAGGTTATGCAAATGATCTTACTATTGAAGCAGGCGATACATCAACTCAATTAGCGCGCATTGCAGGCAATGAAAACGCTATTGGTCTTGGATCTTAATAGTAGACGCATTGTTAACAACAACCCCTGAAAGGTTTAACATGAACGAAGAAATGATAAAAAGTCTTGTAGATCTTATCGATGACTCAATGTCTGAGATTGAAGAATTGCGCAAGTCTGGTCGTTTCTCTGCGTCTGAAGTAAGTCTTGGTGATTCTGCATCTGGTATCGAAAGTCGTGATAAGAACGGCTCAATCGGTAAAAAAGAAGATGCTGAAAAAGCTGAAGACGAAGACGAAGACGAAGACGAAGACGAAAAAGACGAAGATAAAAAAGATAAAAAAGACGACGATAAAAAAGACATGGACAAAGCTGATGGAACTAACAGCGAGTCTGATCCTAATGCCGGTAAACATCAAGCTGCTAAGGCAGACGATGAGATGGATAAGGGCGAAATGATGTCTGGGGATTCTAATAAAGGATCATCTACTGGCGGTAGCGCTGGTAATAATCGTCAAGCCGATCCAAACGGTGGCAAACACCAACCAGCTTACAAATCAGTTTCAGATGATGCAGAATTCAAAGAGGCTCTTAAAAAGTCTACTGAAGAAACCTCTGCTCTTATGAAAACTTATATTGATGAAAAAGTTGGTAGTCTAGAAGCAAAATTAACTTCTATTGCCGACTTAGTGAAAGAAATAGCGAATACACCAGTTCCTTCTAAAGGAAGTTCTTATAAGAATGTAACCCCTCTTACAAAGTCTCAGCCTGAAACTGAAACTTTGAGCAAAGCGGAAGTTGCAGATAAGTTATTCGAGTTGAAGAAATCTGGTGGAAAAGTAGATTCAATGGACATTGCTAGCGTAGAACTCGGATCTCCCGGTGAACTATCTAGAATCGTTAATAAGTACAACATTAAATAAGGAGCTTAGTTTAAATGTTTAACGAAGCAGTAAATCAAATTATGCAAGGCATTGAGCAAGGTATTGTAACTCCTGAAGATGTTGAAAACTTGCAAAAAGCAATCAGCGCTGGCTACGGTTATGCCGGACGCCCAACTGATCTAACTTATGGCGGAGTAATCCAGACTGAGTCGTTGGAAACAACACTTAAATCTGTTACTTTCGATATGAAAAACCTTAAGTTATGGCCGGCAATTAGTATCGACAAGGCATATAACTTGTTCGAACAGTACAACCGCTTAACAAGCTATGGTTCTGATTCTTCTCCGTATATCGGTGAAGGTGGCGCTCCTCAAGAAGAAGACAGCACCTACATCCGTGATGGACAAAGAATCGTGTTCTTCGGAACTCGTAGAAAAGTCTCTCACCAGATGACTCTAGTAAGAACTACAGTTGGTGACGTAGTTGCACAACAAGCTAAAGAGGGTACTATGCACCTTCTTAAGAATGTTGAACGCGAAATGTATTGGGCACATGCTCACTTCAGTGACAACACTGGATCACAAACCGGTTCTAATTCAGATCTTCCACAAGATTCTCTTGCGATGAATGGTCTTCTTCAGCAGCTTCTTCGAGGCGACACTGATGAACAACATCGTTCAGGTGATTTTGAAGGATACGGCGCATTTGAAAGTGTTATCCGAGACCTTGCAGGTAACGTTATAACACAAGATGATATCGAAGAGCTATCAGTAATCCTTTTGGAAAACTTCGGTGCTCCATCTGAGATTCACTTAGAGCCACTAGCTCTTAGCCAATTTGTTCGTCAATTTTATCCTCAGTTCCGTTCTGCACCTGGTCTTTCTAACCAAACAGTTGGTTACGATGTATCTAAGGTTCAAACAACTGCTGGAACAATGGACCTTAAACCTAACTTGTTCCTACGTCCTCGTGGACGAGCAAGAGCAAAAGCTGTCAACACTAATGCACCTGGTCTTCCAGCGGCATTTACTGGCGCGGCTGCAGCTTCTTCTGGATCAGGTAAAGTTCAACCAGGTACTTACCAGTACAGAATTACTGAAGTTAATGACTTCGGTGAGTCTTCACCCCGCAATATTACTGCAGCTGTAACTACAACCTTAGCTGATGACTCTGTAGTTCTTTCAATGCCATCTCCACAGACTGGTACAAAATACTTCAAAGTTTATCGATCAGCAAACGGTGGCGCTGCTGAAACTTCCGAGTTTATCGGTAACTACAAAACAGGTCTTGCTGCCTATGTAGATGCTGAAGACAAACGTCCAGGTCTTGGTGAAGCATTCATGCTTGACCTTAATGCAGAGTGCATGAGATTCAAGCAACTAGCTCCACTGTCAAAGATTAACTTTGCCATTGTTACTACTGCACTTGAATTTGCAGTAGTACTTTACGGAGCCTTGTTTGTCTACACTCCTCGCTTTAACGGAGTTTGGAAGAACGTCGGAAAATAAAGTGAATTAGATTAGTATATTAAGGGCGACTTTGGTCGCCCTTTTTATTTCTGCTAAATTAATTTTGCAATATGGTATAATTTCCATACGGGGAGATTATATGAGAAAAAAGAAAATAAATGCAGAAAGTGCAAAATTAATTTGCCAATTTTATAAAAACGGATCATCTATAAACTACATAGTTAATAATACCGGTATTACTCGTAGAATAGTAGAGCGTTCGCTAATTGAGAATGGTTTAAAGTTAAAAACCAAGTCTGAGAAAATTACAGATAGATTCCCTATCCTAAAAAACCGCGATGCACTAGTTGATCTTTACTATAATAAGGCTATGAGTCTAGATGAGATAGCCTTTGAGATAGGCACCAATTCCCAAGTTGTTAAAACGGCCTTTACCCGATTGAGTATAGAAAGACTCCCACAGAACATAAAGCGAATTACAAAAAATACTCCTGATAAGCTACGTGATATGGAATATTTACAGCATGAATATATAAACAACAAACGTTCAGTAAGTAATATCGCAAAGCAATTCGGGGTTAGTGATACTACAGTTAGAACAATGCTTAAGTATTATGGTATATCTAGACGATCACATATCGAGCAGATGCAACTAACTCTCCTTTCTCCTGAAGAAAAGTTAAATGCAAAAATAGCCAGAAGATTGAGATCGCGATTGAGTAACGCTGTCACAAATGGCCAGAAAGCAGGTTCTGCTGTGAGAGATTTAGGCTCTTCAATAGAAGAATTGAAAAAGTACTTGGAGTCTAAATTTACCTTAGGTATGTCTTGGGACAATTATGGATACTGCGGTTGGCACATAGACCATATCAAACCATTAGATTCATTTGACCTAAGCAACTCTGAGGAGTTTAAGAAGGCATGTCACTATAGCAATTTACAACCTTTATGGGCAAATGATAATTTTATTAAATCTAATAAAGCCCCTTCATCTAGTAAGATTAAACTCTATATTGTGTGTGGGCCTTGTGGCTCAGGTAAGTCCTGGGTGTGTAATCAAATTTCCGATAATTTAAAATACATAAGTTATGATTCTGTTCCCAAAGAAGAGCATTATTATGAATTTGTAGAGGCAGCTAAAGCTGGTATGGATATTATCTATGATCCGCTTCGCAAGCCAACTACCATCATGAATAGGTATAAAGATGAATTCGATATTAAGCTATGTGTGATAGACGAAGACTTGAATACAATAGTTTCACGTATAAAGAATAGGAATGGTAAACCCAATATACAAAATATAAAAAAGGCTCTTAATAAGGTACCTCGTTGGAAAAAACATGCCTCTTTCACAGGCACCTCTTCAGAAGTATTGAAATACCTTAAAACTAAACTCAATATATAGAATATGCCTATAACCAATCTTTTTTCGTATAATATTAATAATTATAGGAGAATTATGATATTGTTACAAACTATAGCATTATTATGTCAAGTTGGTACTGGTACACTTGAACTCCACTTAAATTGTCAAAAATACTATATAAACTGTGTAGAAAAGAAGTATGATGAATACATTCTAAGAGTTTATGCTGAAAAGCGACTCCCTACTGATAATTTTTACGATACTTTTCTAAAGCAATGCCTTAAAGAAAAGGGGGTATAGTGTGACAAATTCTATTTTTCCAGCTAAGTATTTAGTATTTGAGGGATGTGAGGGTGTAGGTAAAACAACTCAAACTAAAAAATTAGCAGAATATTTACGTAAAAAGGGTTATAGTGTACTTGAAACGAAAGAACCAGGTACACCGTTGTCCCCATTAACTATGCAACTACGTGGCATCATGCTTGATGCCCAATATGAAAATGAAATGACTTCTACCGCACGTGAGTTAATTAGTCAAGCCATTCGCTCAATTCATCTAGAGCAAATAATCAAACCTGCATTAAATAAATATGATTTTATAATTCAAGATCGTGGAATCTTATCAGGTCTTGCATATGGTGATGCATGTGGAAATAGCATTGAATGGCTTCAAGATCTAGCCGAATGTGTATCAGAACCAATCACCCTAGATCCTTATTCTCTATATGATGCAGTAATTTATCTTTCTGGAGATGTTTCTAATGGTTTAACTAAAGCTAAAAATGCTAAACAAGAATTTGAAACTGGGGATGCAATAGAAGCAAAAGGAAGCGACTTTATGCACACTGTCTCCTTACAAATGGTAAAGTATGCTAGCTGGTTTAATACTAAAACTATTAACGTCGATGGTAGAAATATTGACGAAGTATTTGATGAAATAATACAAATACTCGAATTGGAGCAATAATGACAGATAAGATTTCCAAAGAAGATGCTAAGAAGTTTAAAGACGAAGAGAAGCTTCGTGAAGAGACAGAGCGTCTAGAGAAGGAAAGAGAAATCACATCGATTTATGCTGAGATAGCTAAAGAAAAAGGCTATGTGAGCATGAATGATTTGATTGATGCTGGCTATACCAAAGACACTATAACATACTATTTTCGTAACCTATCTCGCCTTAATAGGGCAGCGCGCGAATCATACCCAGAATCATTCTTTGACATATATCTAAACACCCTATTTAATCCTGAAAATTTGCATAAAATGCAAAATGCCATAAAAGATCATAAGAGATTCTTTATCACCACTGCTGTAACAGGTTGTCAAGCAAATGCTGAATTTATAGCTTCTATAAAGAATTTTTGTAAGAAGAATGATGCACATGCATTAATTCTTGTAGCATCTGATCCAGCACATAATAAGTTTGCACCAGGATCAGACTACGGTACTATTGATGCTCAATTGGTGAATAATAAAGATATTTCGTTAGTAGTATCGGATGTCGCCCTTAACACTAATTTATGTATTAGTACAGTTAAACTTAGTGCTAAACATGTAGATCCCGCCACAAGTATGGGGCGTATAGCTTCTAAAAATGGTACATTTGTTTTTGCTTCACCTAAACAAAGACTTAAAGCTATTCCAGTATCTAATAGAAAGTTTCCACACTTTGTTATGACAACTGGAGCTGTGACTTTACCAGATTACTCTACGGGAAACTATATGAGTGGTCGTACGGCATTTATAGCAGAACATGATCATATTATGGGTGGTCTAATTATAGAGATTGTAGATGATGATAGATACCATTTTAGACAGGTCCAGATTGACGAGAACGGATCTTTTATAGATCTTGGTATTAGATATCGTGCAGATGGTAAAACTGATAAGGTAATACCAGAGGCATTTGTAATTGGTGATTGGCATTCAGGATCTACTGATCCAACAGCTAGAAGTGCATGGGAGGAAATCTCTAATGTATTAAAGCCTAAAGCATTAGTTATGCATGATTTGTTTGATGGTACAGCTATTAATCACCATGAGCGGATGAATGTAGTTTCAAGAGCTCAACTTGTTAAAGAAAACAAACATGATCTCAAAACAGAAATGAAATTCC
>Ga0307376_10001712_pt1 | contig 22891 bp, 23 predicted proteins | sample TR2MG_FD_202536 | JGI IMG/M metagenome (GOLD analysis project Ga0307376, IMG submission 202536) | Soil microbial communities from Risofladan, Vaasa, Finland - TR-2 | ecosystem: Environmental > Terrestrial > Soil > Coastal area > Acid sulfate soil | place: Finland: Risofladan, Vaasa | collected...
CGATTCGGTCTTCTAGGCTTCCTGGCTCTCCATACGCTTCGTAATACTCTTCCTTTAAATTTTTCAGTTCTGATTCATTAGCTGGCTGTAAAGCTACATCATAAAGTTTTAAAAATTGATCTTCTATTGAAATTTCAATTCTATTTAGTAATTCGATTGAAGTCCTCATTGCCGTAAGCATTTTTTCTAAGTATTGTTCACGTTTTATATCATAACCTTGTGAGCCCAGTTTGTTTGATAAGTTGTCTGAGTCAATCAATAATTTGCTTGGCGAAGATATAGCTTCATTATCGACAATTTGGCTAAGTTTTTCTGGACCGTAATAAAAATCAACATATCCTTTGATATGTTTATTGATACGGAGCGCAAGTAGTAAAAAATCTTCACCAAACTTGGATATTTTTTTCATTTTTTAACCAAATAAGTAATTTTCGTCTTAAAGAAGTTGATAATTCTACAAATATTTCTAATTGTTATTAAAGTTTTTAAATAAAAATTATAATTATTTTAATTTACTAATCAGTTATGGCTCAAATAAATAAGACTATGCAAGAAACTTAAGTTTTAAATCCAAAACAATCAGATCTGACTTGGGAGAAAACGGTTTAACAACCTTGGAGTTCAAAATTTCTTCGATATGCCATCTACTATCTTTTAAATTAGTATTTAAATTGTCAATTCCTTTTTCGATTGGATTTGGTTTTTCGCAGAATTGATAGAAATGTAATATTCCGCTTGGTTTTTTCATCAAAAAACATGCAACATCAAGAAAGTTAATAGATTGTTCTGGTAAATTCATTATAATTCTGTCGATTTTATGTTTTAAATAATTTCCTAATTTGTTATTGTGATTCAAAAGCTTTTTAACATCTATATTATGAGCGATTACCTCTCCTTTCACTTTGTTTAATTTAATATTTGCAATGAGGTATTTGTAGGCAGATGGGTTAACATCGAAGGCATAAATTTTCACATCATTATTTTTTGCTATTTGAATCGAGAATGGGCCAACTCCCGTAAACATATCTACTACTATTTCTTGTTTTTTGAAACTACTTGAACTTACACGTTTTCTTTCAAATACTAAACGGGGGGAGAAATAAGCTTTTTTTACATCTAATTTAAATAAACAGTCGTTTTCTTTATGGATCGTTTCCGGATTGTCATCACCATAGATAACTTTTAACTCTTTTAATCTATATTTTCCCTTAACTTCGCTCAATTTTTCGTAAACCGTTTCTACTGATTTATTTACAATTACCAGAACTTCAGCTACTTTTTTCTTATAAGATAAGATGTTTTCATCGCTAATTGTGTTTATTTGGTCGAATTCAACAATCGCAATCTTTCCAATAATATCGTAAGATTTTGGAACTAATTCTAAAATGTTTTCTGGTAATTCACCTACGAGAGCCTCTTCAATGGAGCGGTATTTGTAATTTACTTCAGCAATTCCCTCAGCGGTAACTATATCAAAATTTAACTGATTTGAAATCCCTCCAATTAACGCTTTTACTTTTTCTACATCATCTGTTAGGGGAAAAAGCACATAGGCGCCCTCGTGTTTAACTTTTATTCTTCTATCGAGGAAGGGTTCATTTGGTAATTTTGTTTTTAATAATTTGAGGAATTTCTCAGCAGATTCCTGTTTAATCTTTACAAATTGTGTCTGTTCCTTGTTACTTTTACCCATTTACATCATTAACTTTAAAAATAATTGAAAATCGTTCCTTGGAATTAGTTAAATTCTTAATAATATTTCTGTCCAGTTCGCTTGAGGATTTAGAGCATTTTATTAAAATCGTTCTATCGCAAATAAAATTACTTTTTCGAAAAACTATGTCTTTTTTGCTTAGCAAAGTTAAATTATTATGGCCAAAACCGTAAAAGGAATCAACAGCATCCCCCGCTTTTATAATCACTGTGATTTTTTCTCCGTCTGCGAGCTTTTTTTTTAGGAGGGGATTTAGATCGTAGCATGCTTTTGATGTCTCTATTCCTAATATGCACGTTCCATTTTTCGTGAGATAAGTATCCTTAGTTAATTCAATAGTTGTGGTATGGGTACATTGAATTAGTGTGTGGCCTTTTGCAGTAATAGTATCTAATATAGTCATATCCTATTTTTCCTTAAAAAAATGTAAAATATCTTTAATTTGGTTAAAAACAGAAAAATTTGATTTATATACTCTCTTTAAAATAATATTTAACTCATGAATAAGATGATTTTCTGGAAATTGAAGTGATTCTTCAAATTGGTTTAGATAGAAATCAGGAATGAGAAGTCCACATTTTTCATAATTAGTCGAAAATTTATTTACATACTTTTCTGCTTTTTCAATAGAATTTTGATAGCAACCATCATTTGTGCCATAAGTGGGACTTGTTTCGTATTGCCCCATTGGAAACGAATCAATTAGCTCGTATGGAATAATGCCGTAAATAATAGAATAAAACACTAAATGGATCTGCTCTCTATTAATTAAATCGTTGTTATCTATTTCAGCTAACCATCTACTAATCGTAGGAGAAGTTTTACCTTTAACATCTAATTCAGGTAAAACGATAAAATATTGAACATCTTTAGGTGGACGATAATTATTTAATAATTTCTGTTCGTACCGATAAATTAAAGGTCTATCTAGGCTCTCTTTTGATGCGTAAAGTCTTCCATGGTTTTTATAAATTTTCTCATAAACTTCGAAAAACGGTTTATTTCTTTTTATTAAACTTGCTGCTTTAACTAAATTGGGATGGCTGCGAATTCTTTGTTCAACTAATTCCCATAAATTTCCTTCTCTAATCGCTTGTCTAATAGTTTTCAACTCTGAGAATGATAAGTATAAATTATGCTTAGCAAGTAATTGGATCCTCAAATCCTCTTCAAACTTCATAAGCTCGGGGGGTGCATATTTTACACAGATTGGGCAATGGCAAGGAAATTCTTCCAGTTCCTCGAGTTTTCTAGTACCTGTGGATAAGGTAAAATAACGATTTTCCTTAGCAAACAAGACATACGCGGCCGAATCCATTAAATCACAACCGCACGCTACAGCTAATGAAAAATATTGTGGTAATCCTAACCCAAACATATGAACTGGTTTGTTAGGAATAATGTGCTTTTTTACGGTTAATAATATTTGTGTGGTGAGGTCAAATCTGTAATTCAAAAATGCTTTTACAATTCCTCCAACTGCGTAGATTCCAAAATCTAATTTACTCATTTCAATTGTGCTTTCTTTCAACAAATCGAAATGTGTTCCTCCGTGTAATGGACCAAACCAATAGCAATCCGACCGAGATCTCCTCGAGATATTATCTTTTGCCCTCTCAATAGTTGTATTAACTTTTTCTCTTGCGGTTTCATAATTATCTTCTAACTGTACTGGAATATCTAAAATCACAGGGAAGTCTGAGCCGATGTCTTCTTGAAATCTTTCTATGGTGGTAGCATCAATATCAAAAGAGTCTTTATTATACATATATTGTTGAAACGCTCCACTATCTGTTGCAATCATCCCATCGTAATTAAGATGCTTATGGAGTCCTTTTTGGAGAACTTGAGCTCTTAGTTTTTCATTTTTATAAATAATGTATGCGTTGGTAAAAAGGCATTGTGCTCCGAAAGTTTTTAGATCTTGTGGTGCGATAATATTTCTGGAGGGATGCACTACTGGAAATAGATTGGGCGTAATCATCTCTTTACCGTTCAAACTGATTCGTCCTAACCTTGCTAATGCATCAACATCTACTATTTCAAATTTCATGTTTATCCTCTTTTAATCCGGATTTACTAATCAAAAAATAGCTGTAAACGATCCTCTTGAGATAACTTTTCTAACCAATCGATTTTTCCAAGGACATATTCATTCACATCTATTTTCCCCGTAAGAATTCCTATTATTGTTTTGGTAATTACTTCAATATTGTTATTTGTAGTATCGATTTCCATTATGGGTTTGTTCAATTTTTTATCCAAGAAATAATTAGGAGCGTTTCCTAAAATTTCAGATTGGACATTTTCTCTAATTTTTTCCTTTTTATAACCCCTTTCCTTTAACCTGATATATAATTCATCGGGATCACATCTTAAAATTATAACATAATCGATATATTGTCCGGGTACAATGTCAGAAAAATGGCTTTCGATAATTAGAATTTCTAAATCTTGTTTATTATAACATTCTATTAACTTTATTACATAGCGTACCAATTTTTTTTCATTGATAACTGATGTTTCTCTTTCTGTGTCATAATTTATAATTAACTTCTCTGAAATTGCTAATTCGTTTAAGCTAATTACTTTAGCTTTAAAGTAGTTTAATAGATTTTTTGAAACTGTTGTCTTTCCGGTTCCAGGAGTTCCAGAAACGATTAAAATTTTCATATTTAAATAATTAGAATCATCGGTAAAATATAAAAATAGTAATCTAATAAAGAAAAAAAACCTAATATGAACTTTATTTGAAGAAAGCTGTGTTACAAGGGCACTCAATTAAAATATATTTTAATGGGAAAGGGGGGCTTCGAACCCCCGACCTCACGGTTATCAGCCGTGCGCTATACCAGGCTAAGCCACTCTCCCGGTAAAAAACCTATAGTTTCAACGATTTACACAAATGTTTTAAATATAAGTTTTTAATATCTACTTAAATATATTTTATTTAAAAAATTTTTGTGTTGTTAAGCCTTAAATTTTAATAGAATAAAGAGAATATTTTTTTATATGATAGCTAAAAAGTGAACCAATTGCCTAAAATATTAAATTATTCAATTATAGGTTTAGAAGATTATCTTATCAGCTTTGAAAATTATTGTTCACCCTGCGAAATTCAAAAATTTTGTAAATACGGCAGGGATGAGCCTTTTACGATAGCGATTAATTGTAGCGATTTAAATAGGGCAAAAGAAAAAATTAAATTTGATCAGCTCCAAAAATTGCAAAAAAAAGAAGATGTCTCTGTAACCTATGAGGAATTAGTGAAAAAAGTTAAAGTAAACGTTCAGAACATATTTAGCCAGATATGGAAGGATAAAGTAAAAGCACACAAAGAAGAAATAAGATGTTTAGATACAAAGAAAGTAGATTCAATGCTGGTTTCTCAGCAAGGACAAGACTGGTGGCAAGATTTTAATATTACTATGAAGGTAATAAACCGTGAGTGCGAAAAAATACTTTAAACTCTTATTTACACTTTTTAAAGATCATAATACGCTAAGGTTTTTTTAAAAAACTAAATTATGACTTTTCAAATGCGTAGCTTTTTTGTATACATTTTTAGATAAATATTAGATGAAAAAATTTTGCTATCCATACCGATCAAACTATGCACTCGACAGTTTTTTAGATCCCTTAGAAAAAATTTGCTCAGAATTTAATAGTTTTGCTTTGATTTTTTTTTTAATATTTTAAATATATATTGGTTATTGTCCTGATTGGATGTGGAGTTTTAAACCTGCTAAAATTGAGAGGTCATTATTTCAAATCAAGATCATTTTCGACTGAACATGACATAAATAAAAAAGATTTATTTATCAAACCGCGTTTAATTGTAAGATATGTTTATATCGTTAGAGGTTTTGGGTTTCTTTTTATTTACCTTATGTACTTTTTTATAAGGTTTTTGGAACCCCTAATAAATCGCTTTATTTTTAGTTTTATAAGGCTAATTGATATTAATCCTTTTAATATAAATAGGATTACCGATATCCACTCAGCTATTTATCCGCATGAACAAACAATATATTACATAGTTGCAATGCTTTCCTTTGCCAAGACAATTCATTTAACGATTCCAATATGGTATCTTCTATATAAAGTTAAAAATCTTAGAGAAACTGTAATTTGGATGTTTTCATCTGTTCCAGGAGGATTTATTTTTGGTGTTACAACATATATGCCGTTCATGCTCTAGGATATAGCGGATGGCGTATAGTTTTGATCAAAAGATTTATATATCCAAGTTACATATAATTATTTTGCATTCATGTAATAAATCAATTTTCAGTCACACGAATAACGATTTATTGTATTTAATACGATTTTCAGTTAGTTTACGCGGGAAATAATTTAGTTTGTGAATTTTAAGTTTAAAAAAGAGGTTTTTTAAGTGGAAATAAAATCAGAAATTAGTAACATATCAAATTTATGTCCAGAATGTGAAGGTAAGACAATTTCAATTCACGAAAAAGGAGAAATTGTATGTCGTCAATGTGGTTTAGTTATAAGTGAAAGGATATTAGATATATCCCATAGCGGTAAACGAGCTTTCACAAGGCAGGAGAAAGAAAGAAGAGAGAGTACGGGATCTCCTATTTCAATTCTATTACCTGATATGGGTTTAAGTACTGTTATTGACAAAAACAATATAAGAAGTCCTGATTTAAAAAGAGCTGCAAAATGGAATTCTCGTATGACTTGGGATAAAAGAAACATGTTAATTGCCACTACTGAACTAAAAAGAATCGGGAGTAATCTAAATTTGCCCAACCATATAAAAAAAGCAGCTATTAAATTATATATTGAAGCGTTTAAGAAAAAATTACTCCGCGGTAGATCAATCAACGGTATGGTCGCTGCTTGCTTGTATTTTGCTTGTAGAGAACGAAAAATCCCCAGAACACTTCAAGAAATATTAGATCAAACTTCAGTCAATGCAAAAAATGTTAGGAGATGTTATAGAACAATAATTAGAGAATTAAATTTAAAAGCACCCTCCACTAACCCTGTTTCTCTCATTCCCAGATTTGTGGCAGAACTAGGATTAGACGCTGAAACTGAACAAGTAACGATCAAAATTTTGCAATCTTTTATCTCAAAATATTCAACAAGTGGTAAAGATCCGAAGGGATTATGCGCAGGAGCTTTATATTTAGTGTGCAAGAAGAAAGACAAGAGGATTTCTCAAAAAGATGTAGCAAATGTAGTAGGAGTAACAGAAGTTACTTTACGTTCAAGATATAAAGAATTGATTGATAAATTAAATATTGAAATATAATTTTTTTTTAATTTTCTCTTTGAAAAAGTAGTTTAATAAAGTCAGGAAGTGTTAAGAGATAACTTTGAGCATTAGGCAGTTGTTCTTTAATTTTCATGAAGAGTTGAGAATAATGTTCTGCTCGATCTTTTTGTTTTAATACCTCGTTTCTCGATTGTTCCCTTATTGGCTCAACCGGAATTCCCCGCAATACTGATCGCGCGGGAATTGTTAAACCAGGAGGAACCTGGCTATTTTTTATAATGATAGTACCTTCCCCAATTGAACTCTCTTCATAAATAAGAGTCCCTTCCATAATTTGTATGTAATCTTCCATGAAGCAACCTAAAATAGTTACTCCCGATTCAATTATGCAATAACGGCCAATATTAATCGAACTTTTTTGAGATCTCGTAAACATCATCACACCATTAAAAACTGTGGTATACTCACCGATATTGATTTTTGAGTTTTCAGCTCGAATTATAGAGCCAGGCCAAATAATTGCATTATCATTTACAGTAACATCGCCAATTAAAGTTGCTAGTGGAGATACATAACAATTATCACTAATATTAGGGCTTCTTCCATTATATTCAAGTATCACCATTGTTCTTCAACTATGTTTTTATTATTAAACTGAAAAAAAGGTAAAATTCAAACAATTTAAATTTAATTAAATTATCAAGTTAAATAATCTCTTTTCTTAATAATGAAATTCTACGACTTCATAAATTCTCGATTCATCAGAATTTCAATTTAATTAAAAATATTTATTGGGTCTCTTGATTCAAAGAAATAAAAATCATCATGAGGAAACTCTAAACTCAGAATATTATGCATTTTTTTCAAAGCAATAGTGTTACAGTTATAAAGTGATATTCCTATTAGGTTTAAACGGGATTCTTTAGCGTAACTAGCAATTTGATGATTAAAATAACCAGAGATATAACAATCACATTCATTTTTTAATGCCTTTCTAATATAATTTATATTTAATTTATCTTCTCCTACAATACAAATTTTCTTAACTTCTGAATTTAATTCACCTACGAATAAAGCGTCTTCAACCTCTAGATTAGATTTAATCCTTTTAAGTAAATTATCTAAAGTCATAATTTTGTTGTTCTCTGTATAAGAATTTGGGATGCATATTCTACCTATAGGAACAGAATCGCCCCTATTGTTTTCAACATTAAGTGTTTGATCCAATTTTAAATAGAGTGATTCCATAATAGTATCCGAAACACCTCCCTCAGCAGCTATAAAAGTTGAGTTTAAGATAAAAATCAACAAGGGATATCTAGATAGTAAATTTATCTTATTTATTAATAATTGGTTAAAATTAGTGATAGGGTTATTATTAAAGCCGTTGAGAGAAATTATGAGGTTTATTTTATTCTTTACTGCATAATGAATTGATTCCAAGCTTAAATCAACTGTAAACAATATTTTTTTAATATGTTTCTTACTATTGATTTGTCCGTAATATAATCCATAATATTCAGAATCGATTCTATAAATTTTAGGAGATAATTTGTTTTCAATTATTGATTCAATCTCATCAAAAAACATTCAAATCATAACCCCCTTGGTAATCTTTGAGATTTAATTAAACTAAAAAAATTAAAAGGCTGTGAAGGTTTTTTAAAGTTTATTATTTTTAATCATTATAAATATAATTATGGTAGGTGTGGTGAGTTATTATTGAGTAACGATGATTGCCTATTTTGTAAAATAATTGAAAAAAAAATTTCTTCAAAAATTCTGTATGAAAATAATGATACGGTCGCATTTCTAGATATTTTACCAATATCTCAAGGTCATACGATTGTTATTCCTAAAAAGCATTATACTAATCTAGAAACCATCCCGATAGATGATTTATATGAGGTTATGGCGACTGTCAAAATTGTATCTAATTTGATTTATAAAAATTTGAATATTGATGGATATAACATACTGCAGAATAATTATAAGGCTGCTGGACAAGTAATTGATCATTTTCATATTCATATAATTCCCCGGAGTAGAGCAGATGGAAAGTTCAGATTATTAATCCCTAGAGAACAAGCAACGGAAGAAGAACTCAATCATACACTGAAAATTATTAGGGATTCATAAAATTCAACTTTTTAGTTTAGTTTAAAAGCCTATTTTTGCAATGTAATGCAAATAAGGTTTTTTTTGAGTATGAAGAAGAAGGAATTCATTAAACAAAAAAAGAAAATCATTCTAAATAGAATAAAAGATTTCTTCTCAGACGAGTATGGTGGCAATCTAATAGAATATGCTCTATTAATTGGATTAGCTTTGTTTATTTTCTTTATAATTGTCGGAGTTATGACATCTTTACTAGATTGGCCTTTAGATTTAGCAAATAATTTTTGGGAAGATTTTGGTGCGTTACTTAAAAACTAATTTCTTTAAATCATGAAATTTAAGTTTTTAGATTGTGTATCCTAAAGAAGAACGGATAGATTTTATTCCAGATCTTTTATAACAAGGTTTTTTATGATCTTAATATTATATTTTTCTGTCCATATATGAATATTCTCCAAAACCAATTTTTTTTCGACTTGAAGAAAATTTATAAAATCATCAAAAGGAATTTTATTAGCTCCTTTAAATAAATTCATTATTTTTTCGTTAATTACTGCATCATCAGGTGGGAATAATTCTCTCTTTTTTGCCTTCATTTTTTCTATAACATCGTCAAATCTACCGTAATCAAAAAAATGTTCCACAATTCTGCTAATTACCGAAGCAGGAGTACTTCCAAAAACCCCTACTAATTCTTTTATTTGATTCATACTAATTCGACTTAAAGTTACAGTTGTCCGTGTAGTTTCAGTCATTTTAATGTTGGCTTAGCTTTATTTCACAAATATAAAATAATTCTGTCGCTTTTAAGTTTATGCTTATTGATGATAATAATGCATAAATAAGCATCTTTATATAAAACTCGGTACTATAATATATTATAACAGTACGCACTGTTTCATAAGTTAAAATGTCGAAAAATTGTCGAATAAATTAATGTAATGGAGAAAAATAAAATAAAAATAGGAGGAATAAATTATGGTAAATAAAGGAATAAACGATAACGAATTTAATTCAAAAGAGTATTTGACTCCAATTCAGAGTAATTTGATCAATAAACTACAAAATAGTGGACCGATTACTCGCAAAGATTTAGTAAAAATACTAAATAGCCCTCGAACTACTATTTATGATAATCTGTTAAAGCTACAAAAAAGAAAACTTATCGAAAAATTTACAAGAAACAATGGAATGAGAGGTAGACCATTAGTTTTTTGGAAATTTAAAGAGTAAATTTCTTTTTCTTTTTCTTATAAACGAGATTAATGTTTTAATAAAAGACAATAAGTCCAACATTTCCACTGCAAATTTAAAAATTAAACAACAAAAAGAAAAATGTATATATTATAATTAGACAAGCCCCAGCTTTAAATTATTTATTAATATTTAAATTATATTATTAACAATTTAATTTTAGCTTTATTTCTCATAAGTATAAATAATTTCCAATGGAAAAATAGGAGTAAATAACTTTAGAGAATTTTTAAAATCCAATTTTTTTATTTAGGAATGTAGTAATATTCATTGATTCTTTTTTGATAGGTATCTTTTGTACTTCCTATCTTATTAACTCGAGGTCTTTTAGTTTCTTTTTCTCTTCTAAAAGTGATTCCCATCATTTTCAAAAATAAATTAAATCCATCCCTTAAATTTAAAGGGGCGAGTGCTCTTCCTTCTATACCTGGATTTCCTTCAAATACTAAGATCGAGTCTGCTATAAAATCTTGTGTGATGATATCATGTTCTACAACGAACGCTGATTTTTTCAATTCTTCTATTGATTTTCGTAATAACTGAGCTACTGTTAATCTCATTTCTATATCTAAAAAAGCAGATGGTTCGTCTAATAAATAAATATCGGCTTCAGTAGACAGACAGTCTGCAATTGTTACCCGCTGTAATTCACCTCCACTTAGTTCAGACATCTTTCTATTTTTAATATTGTCAAGTTGAAGGCTGTTTATTAATCGTTTTTTATACGATTGACTAAGATAAGGAGCCATTCTGATTTTAGTTATTGTGTCAGAAACTGATTTAGATTCATTTATTTTAATATATTGAGGTTTTAAAGAAATTTTTAGCTTATTTTCGTCAAAATCATTAATCTTATTATCGGATACGATTTTATTAGCAATTAAATCTATAAATGTAGACTTTCCAATTCCATTGGGCCCAAGAATCCCTAGAATTTCGCCGGCATGGACTTCACTCCCCTTTACTGTCAAGTGGAAGTCACCAAGAGTTTTTTCTAAATTTTCATAAGAAAAAATGCTCCCACCGGTATCAAATAAAGAATTAATTGGGGGTCTTTCGTGAAATTGAATGGGTTCATCCCTAATTCTTACATTTTCATCTTTAATATATCCATTCAAATAGATGTTAATTCCCACTCTTACACCTTGCGGATGGGATATAATACCATACGCTCCAGGAACTCCATAAAATAAGGATATATAATCGCTTAAATAATCTAATATCGCTAAATCATGCTCTACAACTACTATAGTTTTATTGTCGTCACTAAGGCTTCTGATCAATTTAGCCATATTTATTCTTTCACTAACATCTAAGTAAGAACTAGGCTCATCTATAAGATATACATCAGCATCCTTCAAATAAGCAGCAGCAATTGCTACTCTTTGAACCTCTCCTCCAGAGAGAACGGATAATTTTCTATCAAGAATCGCAGTAAGATTTAATTCTTCAACGACTTTATCTAAAAGATCATTCACATCATTCTTTTTAAGGAGATCATAAACCTTACCAGCCACATGTTTAGGAATAAGGTTAATATTTTGAGGTTTATGAACAACGCTTAATTTTTTATTAAATAATTCTAAGAAATACTGTTGAAGTTCTGAACCTTTAAAAAAATTAATAATTGCGTCGTCATCGGGAGTGTCTTCATTAAATTTACCCAAATTCATTTTCAGATGTCCTGAAAGAATCGATAACATCGTACTTTTTCCAATTCCATTTTGACCAATTAGTCCTAAAACTTTTCCTTTCTTAGGAATTGCCATTCGAAATAATGAGAATTGATCGGGACCGTATCGATAAGTTATCTGATTTTTCAAGGGATCTGGTAAGTTAATAATGCTTATCGCATTGAATGGACATTTTTTTATACAGATACCGCATCCAGTGCAAAGACTTTCAGTAATTTCAACATTTTTCCCATCAGGGCTTAATACTATTGTTTTATCTCCTGTTCTTACCTTAGGACAGTATTTTATACATGGTTTTTCACCAAAGGGACTACACTTATCAGGCTTGCAGCGATCTTTATTAAGTATGGCTATTCTCAATACTATTTCACCACTATTTAAAATGAAAAATGATAAATAATTTTTATGATTTACTCAGTTAAGGTTTTGTTAAGTAGTGAAAATAATTGATAAATAAAGTATTCACTCATTGGTTAGAAGAGACAGTGGAAGAAATATCGAAAAAAAAGTTAACAGAATTTACTTTTTCCACTGGTAAAACACCCTCAGGACATATACACATAGGAATTTTAAGAGAGATAATCATTTGCGATGCTTTAAGGAGAATTTTTGAGAAAAAAGGAGCTAAGGTCTTTTTTTATTTATTCATGGACGATTTTGATGCTGCTAAAAGATTTCCATATTACATAGATACAGAATATCAAAAGAATTATTTAGGTAAACCCTTTGCGTTAATTCCCTGTCCCTTTGAAGATTGTGGATGTGAAAGCTACGCTCGTCATTTTGGAAATGAATTAATTTCGACCTTCGAATATTTTGGGATAAAAAATGAAATTATCTGGACATATGATTTATATCAAAAAAGAGAAATGCAAGAAAAAATAAGAGTTGCTCTTGAGAATACTGATAAAATCAAGGAAATATTAAAAAAATACATACTACCAACACTGGATAACGAACGAAGACAGTTATTTATTGATATGCAAAAGACTTGGATACCTGCCATGGTGATCTGTGATGAATGCAATAAAATACAGTATAAAGCAACGGACGGAAGTATTCGGCCAAATAGGGTCATCAAGTATCTAAAAAAAGAACGAGAAGTATTATACGAGTGCCCTGGATGTGGTTATAAAGGAAAAAAGTCTATTTATAGTGGTAAATTAAAGTTAAATTGGAGAGTCGATTGGCCTGCAAAATGGGCCTTATTTAATGCAACGTGTGAACCTGCCGGTAAAGATCATAGCGTAAAAGGAGGAGCATACGACACTGGGATAGAAATTTGTCAAGAAATTTATGAATATGAAGGTCCAATTAAACTTCCATATGAATGGTTAAGATTAGGGGATCAAGATATGAAGACATCTAAAGGTATTGTTTTTACTCCTAAAAAATATATGGAATTAGCTGATCCAGAAATTTACCGAATGTTGATATTAAGAACAAATCCAATGAAACATATTTCTCTGAGGATGGAGGAAATTCCTCAATACTACGATTATTACGAAAAAATGGAAAATCTTTTTTATGGGATTGAAAAACCCGAATCCAAAGTAGAATTTGATTTTTTTAATTACCTTTACCCCTTGACTAAGATTAACGACGTACCTATTCATAAACCTAACAGAATTCCTCTAAAACTTTTAATTTTTCTCTCTCAGATGCAAAATATTTTGACCCTAAACAAATTATATGAAAAAGCTATTTCATCCATGAGAACTTTAAATGATGAAAGTGTAATATCATTTGAAGAATTTAAAGCTCTTTTACTAAGAACAGAAAATTGGATCAATGAGATTAAATCATATATTACTAGTTTAGAGGATCAAAAAGCGATAAGAAGCATTTTAAATAAAATTGAGATTTTTACAATTCCTGAAACAATTGACAAAAAACTCAGTAATAAATTATCTGATAATCAAATTAACGGCTTAAAAAAATTTAGAGCTTATTTAGGTGATAACGATTATCTTGATGCCGATTCAATACAAAATAAAATATTTACGATAGCTAAAAAGGAATTAGAAATCCCACCAAGAAAAATGTTTGAAGCCTTCTATCTCCTCCTTTTAGGTTCGAAATCTGGACCAAGACTAGGACCCTTTATTCAAATGCTAGATAAATCATGGCTGATGGAGAGATTAAATCAATTATTATAATAGCGAATTAGAATAATTCTTTATTCAGATTCTTCAGTTTTTTGTTTTTTGTTTTTAAACTTATACCATTTCTTCTCCTTTTTGTCTTGTAAAATAGTATAGCATTCAGAACAATAAGTGATACCCTCTTCAATCATTTTATCGCATTTCTTACAGTGTTTATGAGGATAAATATATTCTACTGATTGTTTTTTGTATCTTTCGTATTTACTCAATATAAATCTCCAGTGTTATATTAATTATCTATATCGTCTATAAATTATAACTTTTTCACTCCAGGAACTATTTTAATTTTAAAAAATTGAGCATTCTTTAATTGATCCCTTGCTTCTAAGGGACACTCTGGAAAGAGAGACAAATAATATTCCTCGTTGTTAATAATTTTATTTAATTCATCCTTCCAGCTCAATAAAACAGTATCAATTCTATCAGGTTTTACGAGAGCAAATATCGATCCTCCCCCACCAGCTCCCGTTAACTTTGCAGCAAAAACATCTGAATTGTGTTCAATTAGATGTATCAAAATATTATTATATAATCCAATCCCATGCAAAAATCCAACATGTCTCATCATGTTATTCATAATGGCTGTGTTTTCTTTGAAATATTCTCCCAATTGTTTCCAATCATGTTTCATCAAAGTAAAACGTGATTTCCAAGAAATCTCTGCAAGATATTGATAACCCTCTATGATTAGGGGATCCCCATCCAAATAATATCTCCTTAATTTTTCATGAACCGCACCACTTTCATGAGATACACCTGAAAAACAAATAATTATTGGTAAATTTTTTATATTATATGTTAAATCGATCCTATCGTATATAGCTAAGGGTTCCAACGAGATTTTCTTATGAAAAATTTTTCCAAAGTAGGAGCAAAACCCTAATCCTCCTCTCGCTATTACATATCGATCTCCATACCCGGCAGTTATTTTAAGATCGTGGTCTTCTACCTTAGTAGCTATTTCTGCTAAAATATCTCTGTTTATTGGAAACTCTCCCGTTTTTAGACAACTTAAATTATTATATAAACCAAAATATTTTGCCAAGCCATATATAATCCCAATTATTATAGCTGCGCTCCCGCCCAACCCACTTTGTGGAGGTATTGTTGTTATAATTCCAATTTCAAAATTCTCTTTTTCAAGTTTCTCCCTAAAAGCGGAATTTGTTTTGATTAACCTATACATACTGGCATAGAAGAGCTTAAATTCCCCCTTTAATTTCTTCTTTATATCATTTAAGTCCTTTTCGATCTTTTCTTCTTTTGAAACACAAATATTTAATTTACCAATACCATCTAAATTTGAATAAAATTTTACTAGGCCGAACATTTCTCTCCTTTTTATATAAACAAAAACCGATAGTGGATTATCTAATCCATTGATTGCTGCTGAGGGCATCCAAAAATCGCCTTCAACAGCATCTAAAGGATTTATTAAGTTTATTCTAGCGGGTGCTTGAACTAAAATATCAGGGTTTAATCCTTTTATGAAATCTAAAATCTGTTGTAACATTTAATATCATCCGACATGTTTTCTTGAGTAATAAAAATGATAACAAGTAATTTTAATTATATATTTTTCAAAAAAGATAGTTATAGTTTTATCTACATTTCAAATCAACTAATTTTTTAAATATCATTTATGTTTAGTTAACTTGAATTCGATCATTCCACTCTACTAAACAAATATAATAAGTTTTTATAACTATATAAAAAAATATATTGAAATGGTTAAAAAGGGCAAGTTTAAGTTGTTTTCATTTTTATTGGAAAATTATTTAATTTATTACAAAAGCATTAACAAAAATAATAAGCTTATAGCTTTTTCTATTCTTGAATCCGACAATTTTCTTAGAATAATTAAACCACTTAATGAATTTTTATTAAATAAATATCTATTCTATTATTCTATTCAGCTTAATATCCCTCAAAAAAGAAAAACTATAATTATCATATCCTTTGTCGGTGAAAATAGAAGCAATATTGATAAATTCTTTAATTTGATTAAAGAACAGATAAATAAAATTGATTGCTCTATATCGTTTTTAAAAAATCGCAAATTAAAAAGGCATTTTTTACATGTACTCTCAAATAATATAGATGGAGGAGCAAATTCAATGAAACAACCGAATTTTTTGGTTTTAAAGTATGGTGAAAGTCTAAAATTTATTCAAACTCATCAAATAAATTGTGACAACCTAAAAAATCAAATGATTTCTTTACACAGTTTACTAAAAGCTCTTAAAAACTTTAACCAAAAAGGGTATATGATTTTTAATGTTAGAACCAATAATCATCAGAAAATCGTAACAAACGCATACTTTTTAGACATAAAACATGAGGTAGACTCAAATGTCATTGACATAGATAAAGAAATAAACCAACTTTATGATTGTGAACTATTCAAGAAATCAAATCTTAATATATCAAACATTTATCGTATTTTATGGAGGGTAAATGTTTCAGATAATTTTTACGCAATAAACAATAATGCTGACATTTTTTTTTCATTAAGTCATTTTAATTTTCAGGATATTTCTAAATTTAACACTCAATTTGATAAAATCCTGCAATTGAACAATTTAGATTATCATCGTCTAAAGCCAAATCTTTTCTTTATTGAAGAGAAAATTTTATTTTTAATTTTAGAGGATAACAATTTAAAATATATCAAAAAACTACTAAAAAATTTTTTCTCGCGATATATCATATTCATATTAATTCTAAATCAAAAAGAATATAGGAAACTAATTGAATCTAATGAAATAGGTTTGTTGGATAATTTAAAAATTCTTAGCTTTAAAGATTTTGTTATGCTTGATTTCTTGGAGTTGAAAAAAGAAAATTTATTAAAAAATGCCTAAATCGATAGCAATATCCTGAGCGGAATAATTTGGGTGGAGTTTAATTAAAGCTTTTTTTTCCCCCTTAGGTGTTATAATAGTATTCACCTTGATCACTTTGACATTATGTATTTTCTCTATTGCTTGCTTTATCTGACTTTTATTAGCCTTTTTATTAACAATAAAAACTAACTTATTTTCCCTCTCAATAATATCAAAGGTTTTTTCAGTTATCAACGGCCTTTGAATAATCTTATAATATCTTTCCAAGCTAAACTAACACCTCGTACCTTTCTAATTCACTAAAAGCTGATTGAGTCCATAGAATTAATCGCCCTGGCGACCCTCCAGGTGCTAAATTTGCGATTGACAAGTTTTCGATCTTTATAACATCTAAACCAGGAATATTTCTTGACGCTTTAATTACTCCGAAATCTTCCTTAATTACGATTAGGACGCTCTTCTTATTTTTATATTTTCGCCCCCGTATCTTCCCTTTTCCAGCTCTAATTTTTTTTCCTTGTTTTGCTCGTAACAAATCTTCTGCTAATCCTAGTTCTGTGAGGATTGAATACAGAAATTTAGTTTTCTTAACTGTTTGTATTTTATCATCAATCACTAAGGGAATTTCAGGAATATTTTTAATAATATGACCACGTTTTTTTACCCATTCTAGATCACCAGAAGCTGATATCGCAGAAATTATAGATAACTTGCTAATTTTTTTGTTTAATTTCTTATCAACAATTTTATCCGTTTTTATTGGGTGAGCTGCTCTCCCTCCCTTTGCAAAAGGGACTCTTCCTACGTTTCGAGATGTAGGGAACCCAGAACCTTTAATACGTGGCGCTCTTGACATCCCATGTCCCGTTCCCCAACCCTCAGCGGTATTTCTTAAACCTGCCCTCTTATCTCGTCCTTGAATTTGTTTATTCTTACTTGAAGAAACTTCACTTGCTAGCTGAATAAGATCCCTTCGAGGCTTAAAATTGAATAAACGAGGTATATCAACTAGATTTTTCTTGTTGCCATTTAGATCATAAACATTAACTTTTTCCATAGTATCACAATCTTTTATTATTTTCTTTGTTGACTTTCTCGACTAATAAATGTTATCTCAGGTGATTTAATCGTAAAGGATTTTATAGGTCTTATCGTTTTTCTTATTCTTACTAATCGATTTTTTGGTCCAGGTATAGAGCCTAATATAAGAAGGTAATCTCCATTTATATTTCCGTATTTAACAAACCCTCCCTTTGGATTGATTTCTTCTTCATTTTCTCCGATTACCATAATTCTCTTATGATATTCCGTCCTCTGATGAAATCCTAATTGTCCCGGACGTGGAACGGTATAAAGTACTCTAGCAGGATGCCAGGGACCAATGCATGCAACAGCTCTCTTTATTTTATTGTTCTTCCTTGTTAGTATTTTAACGCCAAATCTTTTCACGGGACCTTGGAATCCCTTTCCTTTTGTGACTGATAATATATCGACTAGCTCTCCTTCGGTTACTATGTCTCTGGCCTTAATTTCTTTTCCTAGTAAATTTAGAGCATAAGCAAATTCATCTTTTGGACTTCCAATGGAATTTAATTTGATTTCAATAAGATCTGGCTTTTTCCTTGGTAAAGACGTAAGATGGGGTTGAGTTTGAAAAATTCCTCTAATTTGGCTATTGTAATTAAGGGCGTTTAATAGTTTTTCTTTATTCCCTTCAAAATCATATTGTTCTTTAATTGGGAGGGTAATCTTTCGACTAAGATAATCATTTAATTCGGGTGAAAAGATATCTCCTACGATATATTTACCATAATCGTCTTCATTATACACCCTTATGCCAATCAAAATCAGAGATGGTACTTCAACAACCGTAACAGGTTTCATTAGTTCTTTTCCAAAATAGGGGCTGTTTTTCTGATCTTCTATAAAAGTAATATGTGTCATACCTGCCTTGAAACCAGCATATCCTAAAAATGTAATATTATCAGATGCATCTAACCAGTGTCTTACTCGACCTTTAGATTGTGCAGCTCTTTTTCTTGGAAGAAATGCTAAAGAGCCATGCCTTGGTGCGTGTTTTTTACGGTGTCCCATGAATAATCACTTTAAAGATAAAAAGTTAAATTTATCACAATAAAAAAAGTTTTTCATTCAGAAATGACAAATATTTCCCTTAAATTAATAAAAATGGACTTTTTAAATTTAAATTAAAAAAAATAATTAGATGACATCGAAAATAGAAAATTTAACCCATTTCCAAGTAAAAAATATTTTAGATGATAAAGAAGAGAAGACATTAATAATAAATTGTTCAATTTGTTCAAATTTAGAAGAAGGCAGAAATTTCACAAGTGAATGTATTTACTGCGTACTCAATAATCTCTATTTAAACAAAAATAGGATAGATAAAACTACTTCGGTAAAAAGACGCGAAAACCTAATTGAGTATAGCCAACTTTCATACATTTTAAGCTTTTTTAATAAAATTAGTTCTATTAAAAAGAATTGGAAGAAAATAGATAATATTGGGAAAATAAAATGCAAATATCAAGAATTTAATTGTAGGATAAGAACTTTATACAATTTTCCTTTTTCTACTGATACTAGTCCTATTTATGAACCAATTTCGATTTTCAATTATATTATTGATAAAATAAATGAACTTAAAGGACCAGAAGTCATCAATTTTGATTGTCAAAAATGTATTAAAAAAGTCTTAACCCTTTTAGAAAACATATTAGATGTATTAGACAAATTAGATATCATTCAAAAATACAAAAAGTTTTCAACAAAAAACAAAAGTGCCGATTGTATTATAGATTTTTATAATTATATCGTATTTGAGACACCCATCGCTTCAATAAACAATAAATTCACCAAAAATTCTTTTATTACATCAGGAAGCGATTTGAATGAAACTTATAGTATCGGAAAGAATAAAATTTTTCAAATACTAATTTTTGATGTAATTAACGAATACGAGAAACATTATGTTGTTAAATTTTCATTTCAATCTTCTGGAGAAGAAGATTTCTTTAAAAAGATTGTAAAAGATGCGAAGAACAACCTAAAGCTTCTTGACTCTGATAAGATTATTCCCCTAGAGGAATTAATAAGCTTGTATCGGATGAATGCTAAACGCTATTTAGCTTCTAAATACAAACTTTCTGAAAACGAAATAGAAAGCATATCATTTGTTTCTGCTTTGCATAAATTAAAAATAGAAAAGATTTTTCCTTTATTGATAGACGATCAAATTGAAGAGATTTTTTTAGATTCTCCAAAGGAAAAGGTATATATTAATCACCAGAAATTTGGGCGCTGTAGAACTGATATAAAATTAGATATAAAGGATATTGAGAGATTAAAAACATTTCTAAGGTTATACAGTGGAAGAAGACTTGATTTTTCAAATCCGAGCATTAAAGTTGTTATTAAAAACAAATATTTCTATTGTAGGTTTGCTATCGATGTAGGGCCAGTTCAGTTATACAATTTCGCATTAGATATAAGAAAATTAAATAAAAATATCTATACTATTCAAGATTTACTGAAAAATGGCACTCTTAATCCCACGATAGCTGCTTTTTTATATTTTCTGATTTTAAGGAGGGTCAACATAACGGTTACTGGCGAAACAGACACCGGAAAAACAACTTTAATTAATGCATTAGATCTATTAACACCTAAGGAATTTCGAAAAATATATGTAGAAAATATAATTGAATCGTTAAATCAATCACAGTATCAAAAGCATCAATTAAAATACCAAGTGGATTCTCTTGAAGAACAATCAACACATCAAACATCTAAGCAAAATCAAATTAAAAATTTGCTCCATCGTACTCCTGATATTATTTATTTAGGCGAAATTTTAACTAAAGAGGAAGCTGAAGCACTATTTCACTGTTTAGCAGCGGGTTTAAAAGGTTTTCAAACCATTCATTCTAACAATATTGATTCGTTTCTGAATAGAATTATACATCACTTTAAAATTCACATTTCATGTTTAAGCGATTTAGGACTAATAATTTTAATGAAGAAGAATCGACAAAGAAGAATTATCGCCTCGATAGTAGAGATGAAAAACAATATAGTTGAAGCTAATAAAATTTATAACACTCTTTTCAAGTTCGAACCTCATTTAAAAAATTGGAGTGCTTTTGAATCTTTGTACTTATCAAATTTAGTTGAACAAATTCGAAAATACGAGAATCTTTCTCAAGATAAATTCCAAACATTGTTTGAGCTTTATCAGGATGTCTTTAAAACTCTTCACCAAATCAATAAAGTAGATATTTATAAGTTAATCGAATTATTTGATCAACTGTCGTTTTATTCGTTAACAGATGTTGAGACTCTTTGTGTGTTTTGGGAAAATTGGAAAAACTCATGTAGTTTAAATTCATAAATATCTAATATGATACATGACAAATCTATTAGAAAAAGCATTATTGACAGGTTTTGGAATATTTATTCTTATTATTTTCGTCTCACTAATTAATCCTTTTATAATTAATATTTCTGAATTTAATAGCACGATTAAAAATGATGTAGAGAAATACGATAACTTTTTTAATGAATTAAATACAGCAATTCTTTTTGTCATTGAGAATCCTAATGTAATTTATTTAAATGAAATTGAATACCCAAGAAATTTAAATGTTACATTGACTGAAGACTATGTTAAATATAACTTTTTGATAGAAGACGAAATACAATGCAAAATCTATGAATATGTGAAACCTTTCATTAACCGTACATATATTAACCTCTTTGTTTCGCGATATATTTTAAATATTTCATGTAATTATAATTATATTAATGTTCAATTCATTTAATTGAGAGTTATAGTTATACTATGGATTTTACTAATAGTCTGATAATTTTCTGCCAAAAAGTTCATCCGTATAATATCCCCAGATTCAGATTTAGAAAATTAGATACCAGATACAAATTAATGTATGAAAAAGAATACAATCTCCATGAGAAAGATATTAATAAAGCTAGCTTTATAGTATTTTTAATTTCGTTCATTATGTTATTCATTACTTCCAGTTTTCTCTCAATATTCAATCTTGTCCAAATATTTTCTTTTTCCCTAATATTCTCCTTATTTTTTTCTTACAGCTTCAATAATAAGTTTTACAAAGAGATCGTAAAGAAGGAGAATCAATTGAATGCCTTCGTTTATGTTATTAGAATTTATTTTTCACTTATACAAAAATCCGTTGGAAACAGTGCTGATTTAACTATCAATTTTATTAGACTAATTTCGGACTATAACCTTCCAATTAAGAAAGAATTCAGGAAAATATTAAACAAGATTCAATTAGGTCAAAATCCCGAGATGTTACTCGCGAATGTTATCACTCCTTCAATAGATTTTAATTCTTATTTAAAAGAATTGTTAATATCTAATTTTACTTATAATGAAACCCTTACCGAAAATTCATTAGAAAAAAAGTTTCGGCAATATCTAAGAGAAATTGAGTCAAAATTAAGTGTCTTCTTTTTTATTGGATTATTTTTCCCTTTGGGAATCTGTTTTTTAATTTTGTTCCAAAAAATTAATTTTCTTTTATTAGTTATAACGTTACCACTTTATTTCATATCAATTAAAACATTAAACAAGAAATTTCTACGAAATGATTCATTCTTGCTCGGATTGTTAAATAATTATTCGAAGGAGGAAAAAGCTAAATTTCACGAATTCATCTCCTTCTTGAAAGGTTTTACATTAAACTTACAAAAAAACTCTTCACCTGAAATTGCATTCATAAATTCATATTCTCAAAATAAAAGCCAATTCGTATTAATAGACGCCCCAATAAAGTCACAAATAACTAATC
>Ga0307376_10001716_pt1 | contig 22862 bp, 44 predicted proteins | sample TR2MG_FD_202536 | JGI IMG/M metagenome (GOLD analysis project Ga0307376, IMG submission 202536) | Soil microbial communities from Risofladan, Vaasa, Finland - TR-2 | ecosystem: Environmental > Terrestrial > Soil > Coastal area > Acid sulfate soil | place: Finland: Risofladan, Vaasa | collected...
CTTCTGTTTGAGTTGCAAATTCAGCCCCGCCCACCGCTGTGGTTGTGGCTTGAGGTATTCTAGCAGCCGCAAACGTACCTGATGTGATTATACTTGCAGCAAGCGAAGGTATTTGCCCTGCACTCCAAGTTGTAGTACGTGCTTTTAAGGCAGTAACTATCCTGGTATCGTCTGTTCCGGTATTCATTTCGGCCTGAGTGACAAGCTCACCGCCCCCAACCGCCCCCTCGGTTGCCTGTGGAATACGTGCAGCCGCAAACGTACCACTAGTTGTTTTACTGGCTGGCAAATTAGGTATATTAGCAACCGCAAATTCCTCCGTAGACGTAGCCAATAACTGAATGACCTTGTCTTCTAATCGTAAAGCAGTTGTGATGTTTAACGAACCACTGGCAGCGTTCAAAACACCCCTATTTACCTGGTAAGTACTCTGAGAACTAGCATCCTTAAACGTTTTATCCCCCCTGGCATCGAAAGTGCTTACTTTTGCAAAATAATTATCAGTTCCGGCATGTGCATCAACCCTTAATAGCTCACTAGCTAACATTATCCAGCCAGCGGTTATGTTAGGAGCACCATAAGTACAGCCCTCTACTATATAATCAGTACCATAAGCCAATAAATCAGCTTGTAATGCCTGATAGATACCGAAATTACTTGCATCCAATTCGCCTTGTTCCCAAATAAGATCATCTAATCTTAATGGCAAGCCGCCCGTATCTGTTTTAATAAATTTATCCATGATTTAATAAGTTATTACTTCAAATTCTTTATCTGGTAGTTTATATTTCTTTACACTTGCTAAGAATACATCGTTTGTTACTAGGCTTACCAAGGCCACTGGTACAGCAACCTGGAAATTAACACCAAGCGGGATGCCTCCTTTATCAAGCCATACCTGTTCGTCTGATGTGATCGTTTCAGATGTCCTATAAATATACAATTGCTCATCTGGTGCAAGGCTTTCTGAGGTTCTATAAAAATAGTTCTCAAAAAGAGTTGCATCATTAATAATATATATCCTTTTTAATGTCGAATCAAACACCTGGTTCAAATATTCCGAAAGATAAATGCTTTGGGAGTTAAATTTTAACTCAAATTTGTTTTGATTCACAAAAGTACTAAAATCGTCCTTCGTTACATTTATTCCAGATGCCAAAACGCTTATGAATCCTGACAGCGATTGAGTTACTCCTCTTATGTTTATTTTGATTCCCATTATACACGTTTTGCATCAATATTTATCACTAAAGAGTCCGCTGGCAAAAGTGCCCTATCTTGTGGGCTAATAGATAGCACAAAGTCAGGATCTGTTGTATGTCCTATCAATAAATTACTGAAATCATTAAACCCGTCTTTCCTTAACTCTGCTACAAGCTTAGCATTCTCCGCAACCTTATCAACCCTTGTATTTTGCAACCTCTCAGTATCATAACCAAGTAACGGCTCCCAAAAGAACTGCCCTTTTTTACCGATTAAGATAAAATCAATATCCTGATCCGCTGTATCCCCTGTATTGAAATCACCTCTTTGAGTATTTATGTCAATATCGGACTCTCTCAAAAATATTGGTGTTAACTTTTGAAAGATAATGTCAAAATCGGGATTATAGAATGCTTCTGTCTGCATAATTTAAACTTGTTTAACCCATCTGCTTAAGGTCGTTGAATACATTAATGTTACAAACATATTTGGCGAAATAGTGAAGTCAGTAACTATTGCGAATCTGTTAGCCGCTAAACTGCCAACATTTTCAACTTTCAATTTAATTGGACTTGAACCAGCGTTAAAAATAATACGTTGTTCTAAATCCTTCATGTTAGTACTATCCAATCCGGTAATGTCCACGTTGGTGGAGGCTGTCAGTTCTAAAACACCATTTGTTTGTAGTCCTGTTGGTGCATAATCATTTTGATTTGTTCCTAGAGATGCAGGTGTTATCTTTGCATTATACCTTATTTCTGAAATCTCTGCCTGACCTCTTACATCCAATTTACTAACAGGTGCGTTCGTGCCTAATCCAAGCCTATCATTAACCTCATCATATGCACTTGCAGCCACAGACCCTAATTCTATTTTTCCTTTTGTTCCATTCGTATTAGATACTAGTTTTAAATTATCACTTGCACTTGTCCCACCATTTATTACCTGTCCACCAACCCGTCCTATCAACAAGGCATATTGTAAATGGTCATCATTGCCCAAACCAGCTTGATTGCCGTGGAAAGCCGCCAATGTTGGCGAAAATATAGTATCAAACGCATTTTCAATCAAAATTGCTGTTGCGCCTCCTTTTATAAATAGAATTCTACCAATTAAACGACCATGAGCCTCTAATCGTAATGGAATCAATGGCGGTGGCGCTTCATTTTCAGCTAATGCAGAGCTTGTATATTGCGCTGTTCCATATACCATAACTAAACTGTCATCAGCTTCAACATAAAACCATACATTGGCATATCTGCCGACAGTTAATGATGTTAGTGTACCTGCATTGTTATAGTTGTCGTTATCCCATTGGGTTGCGGCGGCGGCCTGTTGTGTTGTTCCATAATAAGATGCAAATGTACTTGCAATCGAAGTGTCCTTCTCGGTTATGATGAATTCATTTAAAGCGTCATATAATTCTCCAGCGGATAAAGTTATATTTCTTGTACCTTTCTCCCCAAGTCCTAATCCTCCAAGTCTTTCAGCCCTCTTATATGGTTCTGTCTCGTATAATCTATGTGAAACCTTGAATGCCGTATTTCCTGCATTTTGAGGGTTATTAACAATATGCAAAGTACCTCCTTCATTTACAATGGTGGCAATTAAGAAATCTTCCTGTCCATTAAAATTATTCATAGTACGGACAACAAACTGAGGTGTACCAGCATTATACTCACATCCAACATATCTTATCGAATTAACAGTAATGGCGATACCTGATGCGGATGCAATCTGAGCTGTGTATAATGGTGCTACTTGTGAATTGGCGTTACGAATAGCTATTTCTGCTAAAGATATATCAATAGTGGCTCCCCCGGCATCTGTAACAATCCCCCCTGAAATTAAACCAGACGACCAGGATGCATCTATCTCATCCTGAATAGTGGTATACGAAGGTATCCCTATAGAAGCTATAGGGATAGTAATTGAACTGCCACCGGCTAAATTAAAAAAAAAATTAGTGCTTAATTCTTCTATTAAGTCGTTTCTATCAGTAGAACCCACTGGCAATGTCACATCTTGCCAATCAAATTTAAATGATTTTCCATCAGATATAAATTGAGCCGAATCAGTAAGTATGATGAAATCATCTTCTGATGGGTGTGGTAATACATTTAATGCACCCATAAGTCCTATTTTTTCACCAGAATTGGCAACATAAAGGACATTGCCGTTTGCTAATTTTGTAAATGTTGACATAATATATAGTTTAACTTTCTATTTGATAATTCAAAGTAGGAATACCATTATAATCCCCATCTAATGGGTGTAATGGGTCCATTCTTAAATAACCTGCAAAGGTTGTGTATTTTTGACCTGTCAAGGCTAAAATATCAGTATATGTTACTTCCCCGGCTTTTCTGGCATCACAATTTAAAACAACTACGTTTTCAATTCCACTTACGGCCTGAATAGCATCGACCAAGCCAATAACTCTAAATATAGAGTCAAAAGGTAGTGTGTTAATAAAATCATTTATCGCATCTTCAACCGGAAATTCTGTTGGACTAGCAACTAAACTGCCATCGCTTGCAAGTACTAAAGGATCATAAAATACATCTATTGCAAATTTCAATTCATCATTTTCAGAAGATAGTATTTCTATTAATGTGCCAGCAGGGGCAATGCCATCATTAACAGCAGGATCATTTGCTCCTTTTATGTAATAAATATAGGCCTCTAATTCAGCAGTGGTTAATGGTTCTATCGCTGGTAATATTCCCTTAGCTACTTTTAAGGTAATTACTCCCTCATCTGAAACCGTGGCCGCTGCCTGGGTAATAATTTGTTTTGTTGTGTCAATTACTGCATATTCGTAATAATCACCATTCCAAACGAGCTGATCGCCCAATTGAAATGCCTGACTTACAGTTTGATACCAACGTAATTGCCCATATTGATTTGCTTTTATTGTTTCCTCAACTTCGTCAAGAAATATATCCTGTAAATTTTCTAAAGACCATATACCAACAGCCGAAACCCATAAAAACAACCTCCAAACATCTACTAATGAGACAGATAGCCTTTTTACGACTGTATTTGCCAGCAATGTGAAGTTTTCTTGTGTGTAAAGAGTCTCGTAATTGTCAGGATTTGGTAATAAATCGTTCAATTCCGGTTTTGTCTCTTTATCAGCCGTTAAGGCATCGTATACTTGTTTTAATGTTCTTGCCATGGTTTATATATGTTTTTTTGCAAGCTCTTTACCTGGTTTGCCTCCGCAAAGGTCGAATATTACTGATTCGTTTGATTCAGAATAAGGTTTGTATGATTCAATTGGCTTGTCCACTATCATTAAGAAATCATCTTTATTTAAAGGAAGCTTATTAGCCATTTTAACCGCAATACCTATTATTTCAGGTTGTATTTTTAATTTTTTAATATTAACATACTTCAAAGCCCTTTCTGCATTCTCCATCATTTCTTTAGTTGGAATAATGGGGTTTTCCTTAACCTCTTTCTTAATTTCCTCTTTTTCACCCTTCTTCTCAGCAAAAGGCAATTGCAATTGTTCCGGTATTTCCTTTTCTTCAATCTTGAAATCTGACTTTTCGCTTACTTCCTCAGTATCTAACTTGTAAATAGTTGCCAACTTCACAATAGCATCTATTCTTTGAGCATAAGGAATAACCTCTTTCGATACATACTCAAATCTTTTACCTACATATCGCTTATCTCTTATTGCAAGCCTTGTAAGCAGCTCATCATTAACGTTAAACTCGAATTCCTTGCAATACGCTGATACAATTGCATCCAACATTCTTTCGCCGGCCTCTGCACTACCTACCCAGTTCTTTTCGTCAAATATTCCTACCGCGCTGGCAAAGGCCTTGCTTATCTCATTGTTCGAATATGTAAATAAATCAGTAAATGGTGCCGTGGCCGATCCGCTTTGCTCTATTATTTGTATTTCATCCATTAAATCAGTCACAGCATAACCAGCGGCACCCCAAGCGGCCATCATAGCGTCCATATTGCCACGCCTTAACGGATCTTGTAAGTCTGTTCTACCATGCCTAAACGGTACAACAAACTTCTGTAGGTAATCAAGATAAAACGACAATGAACCCATCTTACCAAGGGCATGAGGTGAAGCCATATCAAGTAATCCAAGGTCATGCAAAGGGCATTGCATGAATATATAGTCATTTATCCGTTCATCCCCTTCAAAATAGTCTAACATATAAGCCCCTGGGTCAGTTACTGTCATTTTAACGCCTGATTGTGGCCAATTTTGTACATATTTTGGAACAGATGAACCAGCTAAATACATTTTAACACTTTTGTATTGAGGGACAATATATTCCCGCTTAATCATCGTTAAATCATTGAATTTACCATCTACATAGTCGCCAAGCTCTACAAGTGAGTAGGGATAAAAGAATGATTCAATAAAATAATCAGTGTATCGTGAAAACCACCTTGTTTGTAGTTCGTTTGTGAGAATTGTGTTAATCTCTCCGTTGGGGTCAGATATAGTAAACTCTTTGCCTTTTATTTTTTGTTTAATTCCGTTTATAATACCAAATACATGTGAATCAATAAATACGTAGTCATACACCCTTATAAGATCAGACCAATCGGGTACAAATACATGTCGTGCTGTCAATCTTGAAGCAACCCAATCACTTATTCTTTGTTTGGCTGAGTTTAAGTCATTGTAGAAAATCAGTTCGCTAATAGGATTATCTTTCTTATTGAGTTGGTCAGGGGTGATTTTGCTTCTTAATGCAGCATCGTACATATTCCCTATTTCTCGTATATCCCGGTTAAATATGTTCATTTTAGAAGTCATAATTTTGGTTTGCATACGGGAAGTCAAATGTTATTTCTTGCCCTGTCTGACCATCGTTATCATCATCATAAAGTGGAAGTAAAACAGTGTCAGTGCCACGGCCAATTCTATGCAGCCCGTCTATTGCCTCATCTCTACTTGAAATTATCCAGGCAGGTACTTGGGTGGGCTGAACCTTTTTGAATAGTTCGTATACTGCAATATATATGGTATAATTTAGTATTAATTGATGGCGTGAATCACCAACATCAAAGAAATCGGTATCTTCTGGATAATTACCTGTTCCTATTGCATTTGCAGCGTAATAACGACTATTTGCCCCTATTAATGTCCAGAAATCAGTGTCCGTGGGTAAGTTTCCCGTGCTATCAACATCACATTCATAAATACTATTAAGGTAAGATACTCTATTGCCAACTACATAAGCGGTTAACGCTACATAAGCACTTTCTGTATAATATATAAGGCCTCCGATGGCATAAGTGGCCCCAATGTCAAATAAATTAACATCTATAAAGATTTGGGCCGGATCATACCTATGCTGGATTTTGCTCTTAACTATGTCAATTGCAAAAAGCACTCTTTGAGTTAAGAATGCTTCGCTGTCTGCCCCTGCATCTTTTTCAAGAAGAATTGTTAAATCCCTTTCTAAAAGTAAGGTTCGTATGTCGTTTTCTATTATGTATGCCATAACTTAAAATTCTATTTCCTGGTCCCCTATTTTAAAAATCTGCTTAATTTTCTCCCCACCACTTGTAACATCTACGCTTGACGGGGCTTTGCCTATAAAATGCTCCATTACGTCACGTATTTTAGTCCAATCACCTGACTTTAATGCTAATACAAGTTGATGTGAAATTATACGAACGATAACAGGTGCTTTATCGTCCTTCATTAGTTTTGATAAATCATCGGTATTATAAAAAGGCAATTCTCCAAAGGCTGTCTTTAAATCATCAGCACTATAGCCCTGTTCTTTCAAAATAGTGTATATCTTTTTTTTCCTGCCATTTTTCTCTGGTTGGTTCGTAGAACTGAACTGCGTTGCTTTGTTTGGAAAATCTCCCATTTTTTTTTACCGTTTTAAAACCGTTTTTAAGACAAAAAGCCCCTCCCGAGTGAGAGAGGCTAAACCTAAATGAAATACTTACTTTAAAAACAATTCAAAGATAAAAAGGATAAGCCAGAAAACAAAATGTATTATATAATACTTATTTTGTAATTGGTTGATTGTGAGGTAGTTGTTTTTTAGGTGGTTCTGGTAAAGGCATCCAATGAGTTGCATCTTCATGGACTTCCTCTGAATATTCTCCATAAAAACATTTATTGTCTTCATAGAATTCAGCTATTACGCCTCCATAATTTTTAGGAAAAGACCTTGGGCAATAAATTAAATAATGCCCTTGTTTCTCTGGCAGTCTATCATTTATACTTATCCATTCCATAGTTATTATTTTATATCAATTAACCACTTACTATCATCTTCGGGATCGGCCTTTACTTTTATTTTATACTTGCGTTTTTTTGTATACTTTAGTAATAGAGTACAGATGTCTTCTACAATCGACACTTTGATTGATTTATTTATACTCATGCCTCTATAATTTTCAAGTATGCCTTTTATTCCTTTAATGATTTTTTTCATTTTATTGATTTTAAAAATTCATTTAAATCCGTTCCATCTTTACTTGTCTCTTTTGAATGGTGGTAAGCTATGAATTCTTTAAATAATTCTTGTTTATTTGAATTTCTGTATTCCATCCAATTGTTTTGGGAGTAATTAACACACCATTCTGCAAATTCTATTGAACAATTTTCATAATTTTCTGGTAGATTCATATAGCTTACTTTTTGCTCTGCGAATTCATTAGCAGCAAACTCATAAGCGGCTTTAGTTTCACCGTAATAATCTATTTTAGCTTTTAGTATTAAATCGTAATTCGGTTCTCCCATAGCTTATATTTTTACAATTCAAACCTCAATAGTCTTTTCCCGTAACGGACTTCTAACCCATCATTAATTATAATGCCATTTCCGATATACTTTCCATCACCGTCAAATACTTCTTTAGTTTCTGGAACGAATATTATTTGTTTGAATTCTGAATTCATAATATCTTGTTATTTTAGTTAGCGTCTACCACATACCCACCTATAATATTGCATAAAGTTTTCCTTGCTGTTATAAAACATTTGCGCCTCAATAAGTATTTGTTCAAAATCTATAGTCACTAAGGGTATCATTATGCTTATGATTTCTCTGAAGGGTTTCTCTTCCAGGGTATTTGCATCATAGAATAATACTCTCCCTCCTAAAAAATAATATATCTCTTCAAGCCTAAATTGGAATACATCATACCTTGCCCATCTATATAACCCAATGCATTCATAAAAACCGTCTTTCTGAAATGATATTTTTGTTTTATGATTTTTCCTTGATCTATAACTCTTTCGTCCATTTATTATTTCACTGTAAACTATCATTGTTGTATGTTGTTATTTGTACTTTAAGACACTATTAACCATTGCCTTGATAGTTTTTACCTTGCAGAAATCAATAGGCTTTTTGTAAACCTCAAAATCCAATCGCCTGTCGAAATATCCTTCTGGTGTATCAATCATTTGTTTGTCTAAGTTACACCATACAAAAGGGTTGCCATTGTTTATAGTCTTAAACAAAGCTCTACACCCAGCGCATGTTTTAAATCCCTTGTATTTAACCAAAAATCTAAGGTGTTATTAAAATGGATGGGACTAAAATTTATCATGCTGACACCTCCCTATATACGAGATATTTGACTGGGCAATGGCGTATTTAGTCTACAGCCTCGGTTTTTACCATCCATTTACATAAAATAAAAAAGCCTGTGAAGTTAATCACGGGCTTAATTATGTTGTATAACCGACCAAAGCTTACAATACAAAAAGATTTTCTATATGTGTGTGTATTATTCATATGTAATTATTGGTCGTTTATTCATTGCAAAGATAGTCTTTTTTTATTAAATATCAAAATTGATTTGTGAAAAGTAGATTTATCGGGATGTTATGCACAATTAATTAATTTTAAATACTCATCAACCCTGCTTTTAATTCCGTCCGGTAAGCATCCTAAATTTTCTGAATCATGCCACATTAAAAAATTAATTAACAGTTCGCGTTGCTTGCTAACAATAGGCATAGTTAAATTTATTTGCTTTGCTTCCATTAGTCTAAATTCTAACCAATCTATATACCCAACTTCCCGAAATCCCTGTATTAATGGGTATTCTTCACTATATTCTTCGTGTAAATCTGTTATGTTTTCCATATTCCCGTTTTTAAAGTGAATATTATCTATTATATCTCAATGTTATTTGACCATTATCATTAGTAGCAGTTACTAAAGTAATACCAAATTTATTTTTATAATAAAATACATAACCACATTGAGGCACATGCATTTTTTTTACTTGTGTAATTTTTTGACCAGGCAATAATAAATCAATTATTTGCTGTTTAACCTTTTTATTTATTGTTAGTTCTCTTGTTTTTAATATTTGAGTTTTCATGTCTTTTTTGTTTTTAAAGTTTGAATTATTTATATCGTCTTAATTTACGTCATTATATTCATAATGATTTACAAATTTGGTTCAGACCACCCAAAAAACTCTTGACCATCATAAAGCTCTGAATTATCAAACTGCCCTTGTGTGCAGGGTGTGAAATTCTTTTTTGGTTTATCAAGTTCACTGCCTTCATAATAATGGCAGACTTTATAGTTTCTTTTTTTGCCATATCTATTGCCGTTGTAATCTTGTGCCCAAACCCAATAAAAACCAGTTATTAGGGTTTCTTTTTTTACTCTTTCATCTTCTTTTAAAGCAATGTAATCATTTAATATTTCATTATCTGTTTTTGAGGTGTAATAAACTTTTTTCATGCCGCCACCGTATTGCTTTGGCAATACACCTGCATGATGCCATTCTGTAAACAAACTCTTAATTTCTTTAACATAAATCTCATGCCCTTTTTTTCTTAAAGATAAAGCAACTTGGCCTGCCGTTCTTTTTGAGCTGTCTAGTTTTGCTAACGCATTTCTATTGCTTTCAAATTTACCTGTTATTTCAGTCGCTAAACCACCACCATTAAAATTTTGATTTGCTTTAATTTCATTTTCTAAATTTTTCATAATTTTGTTTTTAAAGTGAGCATTAACTATAATTGTTTCATAAATATATCAAAAAGATCTTCTGTATTTTTTGCCACAATATCACCATTATTATAATGCCATATGAAAGTATTATTATACGGGCACTTAAATAAATTATCTACTACCCATTGAGCAAATAATACTGATATCTCTTTTGCGTCTTTCATATTTTTTGTTTTAAAGTAAATACTAAATCTTAATTGTTAGACAAATATACATATCATTTTCGACATATGCAAATAACCTGCAAATCTTTAACATACTTTAACATTTGACTAGATCTAACTTATAATTTAAAACCCCTGCAATCAATACCAAAGTTCTCATATTTGGCGCGTGACTCAAAGAGAAAAATCTAGCAATATTAGGCTGATTTATGCCCGTCAACTCAGCCAATTTATTTTGACTTATATTTTGTTCTTTAGTGATTTCTTTGAGTTTTAAAACGATCTTTTGCCAGTGATGATCGTTTGCTTTTATTGTTTTCATATTACGTTTTTTAAATTAATTACTATCTTTGTGCGACCTCAAAACATACGCTGGAATGAATTTTCATCGCCAGATGGTTATATGTTTTGAGGTTTTTTGTTTTTAAAGTAAAACCCCAAACCGTGTTAAGGTGTCGGGGCGAAAGTCTGCAAGAATTTGCAGAAACTTAGTAGGGTTATACAAAAATTACATTATAATCATTTTCTTCAAAGTGTTCTCTTATATCGCCTTCGGCCAGGCCTTCTATGTTGGCTTCTGCAAACCCAATTATTTGCCATGTTTGCTTACCTTCATTGAATGATTTAACTTCTTTTGAAAACATATTCACATATATATCTTCTGAAAAATCTTCTAATTTTTCAATATCTCTTATCGTTAGTTCATCATCACCAGTATCATAACTACTACTATTTGATATTCTATTCATGTCGTTTTCTACCGTATTAAGCTCATAGGTTGTACATATTTTATCTTCTAATTTTTCAATTCTTACATACACTATGCAATCTTCATCAAATTCTTTTTCTGCATCTGCGCGGTCATATAACTCATTGTCTTCATTATTTTCTAAGTAATAATCAATACTATCATCGAATGACCAACCTAAGTCAATTAATCGCTTTGGGGAATAATTAAATTGTAGGTAATCACCAATTTCTAATTCTTCAACCTTGCTTCTTAATTTTTTGTTTGAAATTTCTGTTGTTTTCATGTCGTAAATTTTAAAGTAAATATTAAATCTTAATTACCCTACAAATATACATATCATTTTCGACATATGCAAATCTTTAACATACTTTAACATATCGAATTTAATATATGTTCTTTGAGTTCTTTGCTCATAGTGCTATTGTTGATTTCTTCAACTATCTTAAACAGGCTTTCATCAAGTGCCATCAAGATGAATTTGAAGTTTTCAACATCATAAGCCCGATATCTTACAATTGACTTGTTCAGAATTAATACAATAGCTTGGTAACTATTTTCTGGGACTATAATACTAACTACCTTCGATTGCTTTTCAACTACTAATTTCACCAGGTGTGCCAATTGAATAGCAAGAAACTTTTCAAAATATTCTGAGATTTTTTCCATTAGAATTGAATTATTTTGTTTATTTTTTCTTTTGTGCGTTTGTGGATTGATTGGACCTTGCCGGTTTCTAAATACGATAAGTATTCCTGATGCAGTCCTGTTAATACAGATAATTGAACCTGAGTTATACCGGCCTTTTTTCTTGCTTCAGCAAGCTTTTTGCCGTCAATTAGTATGAGTGTCTTTGTATACATATCTTTTTTAGTACAAATATAACACATTTTAAGATAGGATTATAATACTTTTTAAAGTTATCACTCCGCACTCCGCACTCCACCCCTTAAAGTGCATTTTTATTTCGTTTTTCTTCCTTTTTGTTTGGTTTATTGCTTTTTTATACTTAGATTTGTCAAGATTTTAATATATGAGATATGGAAAAAGATGATAAAAAATGCATGACTTGTGGAACTCCACGAGAAGAGCTAAAAGAAAGCCCATGGGGAAGATATATGGATGGCATACTAAAAATTCAATGCAAACCTTGTCGAGAAAAAGAGATTAATGATGCGATTGATAGTTTTGAATGGAATGAAGGTGATACCGATTATGAGAATGTTGTTATTTGCCCTTATTGTGGTGAAAAACATGAACCTGATTGTGAAAGTGAGTCTTTCTATAATGAAGGTGATTATGATTTCACATGTTCTAATTGTGAGAGTGATTTCAAATTAGATACACATATAGAAATTACTTACTCAACTTCAAAACAAACCCAATGAAATTAAAAATAAAAGTCACCTCAACCTCCCTACGCGACATTGAATTTTGTTACAACGTTGCCCAGGGCTATCGGAAAACACTAGTAAAACGAAGAAATTGGCTTTTTTTTACAGTGTATTATTTTTACTTAATTAAATAATTATGAAAACTATTTACCTGAGAGACGAAAATTATAATTGGAAGTCATACCAATATAAAGAATTGAATGAGCTAGAAAGTGAGTTCAAGAAAAGAAATATAAGTATAGGGTATCGCTGTAATTTAGGGAATGACTGTAATTTAGGGTATCGCTGTAATTTAGGGAATGACTGTAATTTAGGGGATCGCTGTAATTTAGGGAATGGCTGTAATTTAGGGAATGACTGTAATTTAGGGTATCGCTGTAATTTAGGGAATGACTGTAATTTAGGGTATCGCTGTAATTTAGGGTATCGCTGTAATTTAGGGAATGACTGTAATTTAGGGAATGACTGTAATTTAGGGTATCGCTGTAATTTAGGGTATCGCTGTAATTTAGGGAATGACTGTAATTTAGGGAATGGCTGTAATTTAGGGAATGACTGTAATTTAATAACAGGATTATTTATTTATGGCTCGAAATATACATTTACTTATACAGGTGGCGGGACTGTTCAAATTGGATGTCACAACATGACCATACATGAATGGTTAAAAAGTGGTGATTTAATTGCAGAAAAAGAAGGTTTCACGGAAGAGCAAAAAAAAGAATATAAGCTATATTTACAAATGGCTAATAAGCTTTATAAATTTAATAAGATGAATGATGAATGATGAAATGACAATAGAGCAGTTAGTTGACTACCTGCCAGATATTACAAGCAAACAGACAGTTTACGATTGGGTTTACAGGGATGTAATACCTTATCATAAATTAGGCAAGAGATTGCTTTTCGATAAAACAAAAATTGACAAGTGGAACCAGGCTGGAAGGCCTAAAAATGATTGATTATGAAAAAGAAAAAATGTACTACATGCAAAAATATGAAAGATATTTCTTTGTTTGAAAAACGGAAAGATGGTAAAGAGGGATTAAGAGCACAATGCACCGATTGCAGAGAAAGCTGGTACAGACCTTTACTTAGAAGGATGGGGCAAAGGGCAAGAGAGTCTTCTCATATAATTAAAGACAAAGATGTTAATTCTGCTCTTTTAAAAAGACTCAGGATCAAACAAAATGGGAAATGCTATTGGTTAGGTATTGATATAGATTTTGATTGTAAAGATGTATTGAGGGCTCCAAGCATAGATCGCTTATACAACTCGAAAGGGTACACAATAGAAAACGTGGTTTTAACGACTAGGTTTGCAAATTTAGGTAGATGCAATGCCAGCTCTAATGAAATGAATGCGTTTATAAGTAAATTTTATACAAGATCAATATGAAAATTGAATTAAAAAACATCAAAATTACCAACTTTAAAGGCATTAAAAACCTTATGGTTGACTTCCTTGACCAAACTACTATCGAAGGAGAGAATGCAACGTTTAAGAGTACTGTATTGGATGCAGTGTTGTGGTTATTGTTTGGTAAAAACGCCAATGATAAAAAAGACTTTGAGATTAAGCCATTGGATGAATTCAATAATCCTCTTCCAAAACTTGAAAATTCAGTTGAAGGTGAGCTTTTTATTAATGATAAAAAATCCATTCTCAAAAGAACCCAACGTGAAAAATGGGTTAAAACAAGGGGCGAAAGTGAATCAACATTTACCGGGAATGAAACCGTTTATGAAATTAATATGGTCCCTAAGAAACAAGGCGAATACACCGAGTTCATTAACGATTTAATACAAGAGGACTTATTTAAGCTTATCACCTCTACAACTTACTTCAACAATCTTCATTGGGAGAAAAGACGTGAAATGCTTATTAATTTAGCTGGCACGATTGAGGATCAGGATGTAGTTGAGAAAATGTCAAATATTGAGCAAGGTGATATTATCCTGGCTATTCTCAACGAAGGCAAAAGTATGAATGATGCTAAAAAAGAGATTAACGCCAAGATTAAAAGGATTAAAGACGAATTAAAGCTTATTCCTTCACGAATTGACGAAGCTCAAAGAGATAAACCGGAAATGGAAGACTTTGAAGCTCTTAAAAAAGAACTTGAAGCAAAAGAGGCTGAACTTATTAAAATAGATAAGCAGCTACAGGATAAAAGCGAATCGGTCAAGGCTTTTTATGAGGATAAGGCAGAAAAACAGACTGAATTAGGGCAATTAAAAGAAGAGTTAGCATGGATTGAAATAGAACATAATGGAGATTTCGTAAATGAACAGAATAGAATCCAGATGCTGATCAAAGAAAAGGATTTAGAGCTTCTTTCATGTGCTTTTGCTGATATTACTTCTTATGAAAAGGAGATTTTAAAAATTGAGGGCGCTAATGAAAGCCTTCGGAAACAATGGCATGATAAAAACAACTCAAAATTTGAATTTGACGAATCAAAATCAGTATGTCCTACATGCAAACAAGGATTACCAAATGCTAATGAAATTAAAGCAGAATTAGAAGAAAATTTCAATCTTGATAAAATAAGGACGCTTAATTTATTAAGAAATGCAGGAGAAGAAAACAATATTAAAATAAAAGAAATAGAGGCTAAAATTGAAGGATTAAATAAGGAAAATGATATTATAGTAAAAAAACTCGAAGCCTTGGGAACAGAAATAGCAAAACTTAAAAAACAATTAGAATCCCTTGTCATTAAACCCTTAGATTCAAAAGAATACAACGAATTAAAAGCCAAGATTTCAGCAAAAGAAACCGAAATAAGCACAATGCTTCCAATTGATAATCCAATTGAGCTACAAGGCCAAAAAGCTGATTTAAAAGCAGAAATTGATCAACTCAATATCAAGTTAATGGATGCTGACAGGATTAATGCGATTGGAAAAAGGGTGCAAGAATTATCAGAAGACGAAAAAACAAAGTCTCAGGCAATTGCAACCCTTGAAAAAACTGAATTTGCGATTATGAATTTCGTCAAAATAAAGATGGAATATATTGAAAGTAAAGTAAATTCGATGTTCGAAATATGCAAATTTAAGATGTTCGAAATCCAGATAAACGGAGGCCAAAAAGAGGTATGTGAAACATTGGTAAATGGTGTGCCGTTTAATAGCGATTTGAATACTGGACATAAGGTTTTGGCTGGACTGGACATCATTAAAACGTTCTCAAATTATTATAACACCTATGCACCTATATTTGTTGACAATTCGGAATCGGTTACTGAGCCATTTCCAAAGATGGATTCTCAAATGGTGTTCTTGTATGCTAAAAAAGGAGTTAAACAATTAAAAATAAGTTAATTAGTATTTAAAACAATAAAAATTACAATAATGACAGAAAAAAAAAATCTTCCAACAAGCCAAAAGACAATTACAGATAGTGTTTTGGCCAAAATAAATCAATTCAAACAAGGTGGTGAATTGTTAATCCCAAAAGATTACAGTCCTGAAAATGCGTTGAAATCAGCCTATTTGATTTTAACTGAGACAAAAGACAAGGATAAAAAACCAGTTCTTGAAACATGCAGCCGTGAAAGCGTTGCAAATACATTGCTTAGAATGGTTGTCGAAGGATTAAGTCCTCTTAAGGGTCAGTGTTATTTTATTCCTTATGCTGGCAAACTTCAATATCAAAGAAGCTATCAAGGTTCAATTGCCTTGGCTAAAAGATATGCAGGTGTTAAAAACGTTGTCGGAGCAGCTATTTTTGAAGGCGATAAATTCAAACATGAAGTGAAAGCAGAAACCGGAATCAAACGAATAATAATGCATGAGCAAGCCCTCGAAAACCTTTCAAATAAAGTAAAAGGAGCATATGCTATCGTTACTTTAAATGATGATTCCATGTATGTTGAGATAATGAATATTGTACAAATCACAGCAGCATGGAATCAAAGGCAAGGCAATGGGCTGACCGGAGCGCATGAAAATTTCTCTGACCAAATGGCAATTAAAACTGTCATAAATCGGGCTTGTAAGCATTTTACTTCGGCTACAGATGATAGTGTTTTATTTGATGGACAAGAATCAAGACAGAATGAATTAAGGCCAGTGAACGAAGAAGTTGAGGATATATCTTTTGAAGAAGAAATAAAAGAAATCAAACAGCCAGGAGAAAAAAAGGAGCAGCTTAAAATGGAAGTTGAGGCAGAAAAGAAAGTGGATGCTCCAAAAGAACCAGGTTTTTAGTTTTTTCATAGTTGTTAATTAGGGGGCGTAAAAGCCCCCGTTTAAACCCTTAAATATGTCATATATATTTTCAGAGCAAATTGGGCGAAATAAAGTTATACTATACCAATCAGAGGCAGGAATAAGAATTGTAGCAGGTCAAAACAAGACCTTTTTTGATGTTTTAGAAACGTCAATTCAAACATATTTGATAAGCTCCAATAATTTGAAGAGCTTTAAAAACATAAAATGCACTCAGAGCGTAATGAATGCAGGAATAAAAATAATTATATGTGGGCATAGCTGCACTGTAGGGAAAGCATTTAGATTATACAATAAAATAGTTGAACTATTCAAACTTGATATCCCTACTTATGGAAAACTTTTCTATGAGCAAGATAAAGCAACAGAAATTTCACCTAGCCAAATTAGATGAAAAAATTAACAGAAGAAGAAGTAGCTGCAAAAATGATAAAAGAAATGCAACGTGCAGGATTAAATCCAGATGACATGCTGAGAGTTATCCGTTTAGCAAGATTGAAATATTTTGAGAAGAAATATAAATTTTCATTGAATTGATATAATGAAAAAATACAACATAATTTACGCAGATCCGCCTTGGAATTGAAAAAGCCGCAAATGTTAAAAATTTCAGAAAGATGGAATACTTTCTATGGAGAAAACAAGTAAATCAACAAAAAATTAATATCTTGAAAAATGAAATACAAAAACTTACAAGTGCCTGATTTTAATAGAATTGATATTAAAGGATTAACTACAAGTGAATTTGCTATACTGGTACATCATGCCAGGAGTAGGGAGTTTAGCCCCTTTGCTAGTTTTTGCCAAACATTGAGCGGTTTTGATTTGTACTACAAGAAAGCGAAGATCTCTAAATGGGAAGGGTTCTATATTTGCAAAAATGCTGAAATAATTTTGATGAACCAATCTAAGGTTGAGGCGATAAAACGATGAACTTAACCGTACTAGGCAGCAGCAGCAAGGGTAATTGTTACATACTTGAAAATGAGAAAGAGGCTTTGATTATTGAAGCTGGGATTAGTCCCAAGGAAATAAAAAAGGCTTTGAATTTTGATATTTCTAAGGTTAAGGGTGTCATATGCTCGCATAGTCATTTAGACCATTCGAAGTATTTAAGGAATATAAATGAACTTGGAATACCAGTTTTTGCTAATGAACAAACATTTCTTGCTCACAAAATGAGTGTTTTTACTCCCAATAGATGTATCATTATATCACGTGCAATATTCAGCATGGGTAATTTCAAAATAAAACCTTTTACACTAAGCCATGATGTCCCCAACCTGGGATTTTACATTAATCATCCAGAAACCGGAAACATCGTATTCGCCACAGACACAAATTATATTCCTTATAAGTTTGACAAGGTAAGCACATACATCGTTGAGGCAAATTTCGCAATGGACATACTGAATAAAAACATTGAATCTGGCAAATTACCTTATTTTGTTGCAAAAAGGGCATTGGGCTCTCATATGGAAATAACCTCTACGATTAATTTTCTTAAAGAATCTGATTTATCAGAGGTCAAGAACATTGTTTTGATTCATTTGAGTGGGGGAAATTCTGATTCTAAACAGTTTAAAAAGTCAGTTGAGGCGGTAACGGGTAAAAATGTACATATTGCCTCTAAGGGGCTTAAAATTAATATTAATAATCAAATATTTTAAATTAAAAATCAATTAAATGAAAGATGAAAATTACAGACCTGCGTACATTGAATTTAATGTAGCGCAAGACGGCAGTAGCATGCCTGAAAATCTTGGAACTTATGAAAACGAGCAGCAAATTAGTGAGTTCTTTGCAACCAGTGGACTAATAACTGTCAACCATGCGTTAACAGTTTCAAGACACATGGACATGAAGGAAAAAATTGAATTAAGGACTGAGTATAATGATGTTTTAGAAAATCAATTGCCAATCGAAGAAAAGGATTTATCGAAAGCACTTCACGAAATGGAAGACGCAAAGAGAAACGTAAAGAATTGTCAGGAAAGTGTAAATGCAGCAATGACAAAAGTAAAGAGCCTGGCAGTAGAAGTTAAGCACGGGGTCAAAGAGATGAAACTTGATGACATTTATACCCATAGAATAGCTTACCGGGGCAGGTATTATTTTTACACATGGATTGACAAAATGCTAAGGCTGTGTGCTTTTTATGACATTCCAGAATCAGAAAAGGGTGAAATTTGGAACCAGATGGCCCCAAACGAACGTTTTATTGATGATAATTTTGGGAATGAAGATGAATCAGTAGACATGAAATATCTTAAAGGTGAAATTACATCGGGCGAATATGTAAAAGAAATAGTCCCTAATATTTCAAAAACTATTGTAGACCTTCTTGATGAAAAGAAAGAGGCCATAGAAGAACCATATACAGAAAATGAGCCGCCTGAAGCATAAAAAAGGCAGGAAATCGAACTATGTAAAATCATTAAACAATGATTATGATAGGGAGGTTCGAAGGAGGGTATTGATCCGTGATGATTTTAAGTGTAAGCTTTGCGGATCAGCCTCTTTTCTTGAAAAGCACCACATAACATACTATATTGATAATAAAAGTATCGTAGGGTGTGAATTGGAGTTTCTTTATGCACTTGTCATGTTATGTTCGACTTGTCATCAGGTAGTACATAATGATAAAGGGCACATGTATAATCCGAATAATTATAATAAGGAATATGTTAAATAAAGCTATATGAAAAACATCGGAGAAATAATAAAAGAGTACTTGATTGAAAATGGATATTCAGGACTTCTATCTGAAGGTGGAGATTGCGCATGTAATATGGATGATTTGTTTTGTTGTGGTGAGGATTGTACGGGATGCAAACCAGGCTATGAAATAGAAGATAAAACAGGCGAATATAAATACATGATTTCTTCTGATTTCTTCAAAAAAGCCGGATATTAATAAATAATTAGTATATTTGTGGTCCAAATCTAAAAACTGCCAATATGATAAAGACATTTTTAACACCCAATATTAATAGCGTGAATAGGTTGCTTGGCAGTTTCCTTGGGCACGCTTTTTTTATTGGGTTTTCTTATACTTGTAATTATGGAGAAAAAGCACGAATTACCAGACATGAATTCAATTGAATATCAAATTGGATTGTTAAGAAATATTGAAACTAATTACCTGACTAAAAGAGAGCGTAATACAAGGATAAATGTCTGGATTGTTGGGGATATATTAACGTGCTTTACTAACAGTGCAGGGTCAACATCTGCATATAAGCACTGCGAATTTTTAGGAATAAATCCAGACGGCTATACATTTTTTTGATGCAATATGAACGGATACGACCTTTCACGAACATGGTTTGATTTCTGCTTTGAGAATCCAGAAAAAATTAAACCAAATCATTCTGCATTGTATTTTTTTGCAATTGAGCATTGCAATAGATTAGGATGGAAGGATAAATTTGGATTTCCATCAGCCATGGTAATGGAAGTTATCGGGATAAAGTCATACAATACTTACATAAATACATTAAATGATTTGGTTAATTGGGGCTTTATAAAAATGATTGAAAAGTCCAAAAATCAGTACTCTAGTAATATAATTGCTCTATCAAATTTTGACAAAGCACTAGCGAAAGCACTAGATAAAGCATTGATAAAGCACGGATCAAAGCAACGTGAAAGCACGGATCAAAGCATTAGTAGTATAGATAAACAAAGAACAATAAACAAAGAACAATTAAACAATAAACAAATAGTATTTAATTTCAAAAATTCTTTTTTAGATCTTGGAGTAGAAAAACAAATAATTGAAGATTGGTTAAAAGTTAGAATTAAAAAGAAAGCTTCGAATACTGAAACCTCTTTTAATCGAATAAAAAAACAAATTGAACTTGCCGGAATAACGGCCAACGAATGTATTAAAAAAGCAGTCGAAAAAGATTGGAAAGGGTTCGAAGCTGAATGGCTTAAAAATATAAAATCAAACGGCCAAACAAATAAATATAAAATAAATCCAGATATTAAAAACAACCCAAATAGATTAAGTTTTGACTATGAAACAGATAAATGACATTTTTTACAACGGAATTGGTGACGAAAAAAGCGACATAATAAAAAAAGTAACTGTTGATTGGGATGTTCACTATAATGGTTTGATTAATATAGCAAAAGCAATTGAACCAGATTTTAGGATAGAAAACCACACTGAGAAAGCCTTGAAATTATTATTGATGTACTTTACCGGAAATGAAAATTTTGTTATGGAAATGAAAAAAAACGGCACAAATAACGCATCTTTGAGCAAAGGTATTATGTTGATTGGTGGTATCGGAACAGGGAAAAGTCTTTTGTTTAAAATTCTAAAAAAATACACTGGTGAAATATTAAGGGTAAATTCTTACCAATACCACACAAGTCAAATTATTATTGATAACGTCAATGTTTCCGGTGTCGAAACACTTGAGGTATACAATCATAATTATGGAAGGCCTATTACCTGTTATATTGATGATATTGCTAGCAACAATGAGAAAGTAAAGCATTTCGGAACAGAAATAAACGCCATAGAGCAAGTATTAAGCATCCGGTATAACATTTATTCAAGATACAACAAACTGACTCATGTTAGTTCGAACAAATATCCTATAGAAATGGTCGCGTTATATGATGAAAGGATAGTTGACAGAATGAAAGAAATGTTTAATATTATTGAGCTTGATGGGAAGTCTTTTAGAATTTAATTTAGAACCTTAAAAAAGAATGATATGAAAAAGAAAAAGTTTTGGGCATTAATAAAAAAAGCAGATAAATGCTTGTTCAGCAGAAGAAACGGGTATGAAGGCAAAATTTTATTTGGCTATTCCGTTATGATCAGACTATTCAATTATGATTTAATTTAACATTATGTCAAAATACAACCCAATAAGCAACCCGAAAATATTCTCCGATGCTGAAAAAAACAGTATAAGGAATCAATGGTGTGAGCAATTATGTAATATTTATAACCTGTATTTCAAGCATGGCAAGATAACTCAAATAGCTGCACCTTTGTACACTGCACAAGTATTATCTACATTTGGATTACTTGATTTTGGCAAAATAGACTTTTCTGAAAGTAAAATAAACTTTGGTGAATCCTCAACCAGAACGAACAACGAAAATTTGATATATGAGTGTTTTGATAGCTTGATTGAAAAGAAGGTTTTTATTGGGGATTATTTGAGTGAATTTCGGGGGTATTACAATACTGAAAAAATGCCATTTTGAAATATAAATTATGAAATTAATACGAATCACCTTATTAACCCAAATCCTAAAGATAATTGAAAGGGACTCACAGAGCCATAAACAACGGCTTATTGCGAAACTTTTGAGGTTGAAAATTAATAAAATAAATAAATGATTTACGAAAAAAACTTAGATATGAGTACAGAAAATTCAAATATCGACCAGCCATGCACTATAGATAGTATTAGTCGTTGTTTTTCTTATTCAAAAGGTGAATTTATCTTTTCAGAACATGGCTTTCATGGCTCTTTATTAAGCAATATGATGAGTGGAATTAGAGATTTGACATTTTACAACATTTTAGACAAGGAAAGAAAACCAGTGAAAGTTACTTCGATACAGCTAAATAGAGGGGATTTACACTTGGCACATTGTCTAGATGAGAGCAATGGGGATAGATGGTATATTCACACGGGATACTTAGCTGTTTTGAATAACGGCTAACGGTTTCTGTATATAAGAAGCGTTGCAATTTAATAGTAAAAACTTAAAATATACACTAATGAAAAATAAAGAGATTAAACAACCGCAAACCACTGAGGCAAGCAATGATTTTTATACATTGTTATCGGCTGGAATTTGTGATAATTGCACAGTTCCAGTAATGACCAACACAGGCAATGGGATAGATGAACCATTAGACCCAGTATTATACTGCCACTTGAAGAAACGAGAAATAGCACCAGAATTGCCCGAAGATAGATGTACTAAATGCGAGTTTTATGCTTGCCGATAACGTTAAGTATAACAACCGTTGAACATTAACTTAATAAAATAGATAAAATGAAAAATATAGCAGAAAACTTTGAAAATGGCACTGACAATGGTTGTTATACATTGTTATGTGGCGTTTGTGACCA
>Ga0307376_10001721_pt1 | contig 22793 bp, 24 predicted proteins | sample TR2MG_FD_202536 | JGI IMG/M metagenome (GOLD analysis project Ga0307376, IMG submission 202536) | Soil microbial communities from Risofladan, Vaasa, Finland - TR-2 | ecosystem: Environmental > Terrestrial > Soil > Coastal area > Acid sulfate soil | place: Finland: Risofladan, Vaasa | collected...
TTATATATATTTTTATTCATCATTGTCCTCCTTCTGTTCGATTACTGGTAATACGCCGGACTTTTTTAACAAGCCATAGATAAACAATCTACCTTTCATCGTCCACTTCGTATTCATTGTTATATCCGGTCTGCCATCCTTGCGGGTAATAGACAATTTGTCCAAATTTTGTTACAATTTAGTTTCACTATTTAGTTTTTATCATCTAGCTGGCCAAAATAGTCAGCATTTTTCTTGTCTGCTTCTTCTAATTCTTCAATACTATGGTTGTTAATGTGTTCTTCTGTGTAAAACATTACATTGTTTTCATATGCTTTTACATATTTAAACTCAGGCTTTATTTCGTTGAATCCATTTTCTTTTAAATATTTGTTCTTTTTCCAATAGTAAATTTCATTCACTGTTTGATTCCTCCTCTTTATGCTGATTTGCTGTACTTGTTGATAATATCTGATATATCTACATTGTGAGATTTACACAAGGCGACTGATGTACTAATGCACCTTGGCAATTCATCATCGTGTATCATGTCCATAGTTTTAGGTTTGGCCTTGCGGTTAGAACTCTCCATTTGTTTAGATATTCGAGAGTTTAAATTAATGCCATAGTTGTATAGCAGTTCCTTCTTGAAATCTCTCCAAGCTTCCTGAAATCCGTTTATGTCTGGAAGGTGGATTGATGCACCATAAGCCTTTACGATAGCTTCGAGAACTTTTCTATCAGCCCAAGTTAATGTTTCTTGAGACAGAAGTTTGTTTTCGGTTTTAAGCTCTGAATTTGTTAACAGTAATTGTTCCTTTTCTTCTTCCGCTGCCACAAGAGCAAGAAGCGCTTGTTTATAGTTCTGAGGTAATTTTATTGAATTTTCCATTTCTTCAAACTTGGTTACGTATGCAGCGGTAAAAAGAATACCTTTTTCTCCAGTCATTTTATTGGCTACCATATCGCAGCCTTTTTTAGTGATTAAGAAACACGGACGTTCTTGATTCTGCTTGTCAATATATGTGCTATCAATAAAGAATTGAGCCGTCTGCAATTTTGCAGAGGGGTTTGAATTTAAGACTTCAACATATCCCCTTATACTTCTTAAAAGTTGGTCATGTTCCTTCTCAACCATTTCTGCCACTTCTCTGCTGTCGATTGTGAATGTGCCATTTTGGTTTATGACTGTTAAACTTAACATTATGCCGTTCGCCTCCTTTCCTGTTATGTTGGTTTCTTTTTATCCCGTTTGGGAAGTACGGGGGTAAAAAAAATACCGTCAAGAGTTGTGCCCAGCACATTTGCAATTAAATTGCATTCAAGCAAATTGAACGACCTTTTCCCATTTATCTTAGCTGCAAATGCCGAAATTGACATGCCAATAGCATTTGCAAGGCTTTCGTAATTATTATAACCCGCTATATTCATAGCTGCCCGCACTCTTTCGTGTGGCTTGGGTTTCAGCTTGCTCATAAAAAAACCTCCTTCGTATGTATAGAATTTATCCTGATTGGGATAATATTAGCTTAAACTATTAATTTGTGCTTGTCAATAGTTTTTATTCCTATTCGGGAATATTTTTATTTACTATTGGATACATATAGTTTATAATTGCAAGTATAAAATTAAAAACATTCATGGAGGATATGAAATTGAACAGGTTGAAGGAGTTAATTGATTCATTGAATTTATCAGCAGAGGAATTTGCAAAAATATTCGGAATACACATGAGTTCAGTATACCGCTATACCGGAGCAAACAAAAAAGAGACAAGACCTATACCGATGGAACTGGCATTAGAAATTGCTAAAAAATATAATGTAAGTCTCGATTGGCTCATGGGAAATTCAGGAACAGAAAAATACCGTGATAATACTACTAATGCACTTGTAGAAATTTATAGTGATCTATCTGATGAAGGTAAAAAAGAATTGTTTAGCTTTGCTATGTATGTAAGAGGAAAGGAAAAAAGTAATGGATAATTTCCGATATACCATATATCAGCGTGGGAAAAATAAAGATGGCCAGCATGTTGCCAGAATAGACTTTCATCCAGATCATCTTACTAGTGAACAGAGAAAGCCTAAATTTTTAACAAGCACTTTAAAAGGAAATAAAGGGAAACAGGAAGTTAAAAGGAAACTGGATGCACTTCTCAAGAGATTAAGGGAAGGCGATTTGTCCGGCATTGACACTATGACGGTTAGTGGATGGATGGAAAGATACTTTGAAATATACTGTACTAAACGCGCAATAACGACACTAGAAGGCTATAAAAGATATGTAGACAAGCATATTAATCCACATATCGGAAAAGTGAAATTATGCGACCTGAAACCTATGCATATTGAAAATCTTTATAATATATTACGTAAGGAAGACAGGGGTATAAATAAAGACGGAACAGAAAACAAAAGAGATAAAGGCAAAATCGGCTATTCTGAAAAAACCATTCTTCAGATTCACAGAATATTACACAAAGCCTTTAAAAAGGCTGTAGGTGATGAAAAGCTTGGAAAGAACCCTTGTGACGGTGTGGATGCTCCCAGCCCGGAAGATTATGAGCCGACTGTATACACAGAGGAACAATTTGCTGAATTGTTGGACAAGCTGGAGGGGCACCGGCTGGAAGCCTTAATTCTCATAGCCGGTATGTGCGGACTGAGAAGGGGCGAACTACTAGGACTGAAATGGGAAGATATTGACTTTGATAATAACACCATAAGTGTTCACAAAAACCGTGTGCCTACTCATTCAGAAGGTGTAATTGAAAAGGCCACAAAGACTAAAAAGAGTACCAGAACATTTACCATACCCAGTGTTATTATGCCAGCCTTAACTAGGCTCAGGGGCATAGGAAAGCTGTATGTAAGGCTTAATGGAGAAGAATACCATCCTGGAAGTGTCAGCAGTGCATTCAGTGAATTTCTGGCTAAAAACAATCTCCCACACATTCGCTTGCATGATATGAGACATTTTAATTGTACAATGATGCTCAAGCACAATATATCTGAAAGGGAAGCCATGGAAAGAAGTGGACACTCCACCGCTTCCATGATTAAAAAATATCAACACATTCTCAAGGAAATGGATAAAAAGAGTGCCAATAAACTGAATAACGTTTTAAAACCAAAGAAAAATAAAGTAGGTGCCAAAGTAGGTGCCAAAGCATAAAAATAGGTTTCAAGGAAAACCTCGAAACCCTTGGTGCCGGAGACCGGAATCGAACCGGTACGAATGTTACTCCGCAGGATTTTAAGTCCTGTGTATAGTATTTTTTATCCCATGCGGGAAGTGTGTATTTTACTGCGTTTGCAGGACTATTGTCATTTGTGCGTTTTAAACCTCGTTGTATTTCAGCACTATATTGTTTTATCCCGAACAGGATAACTTTCAAATATGAATTATCATTTAGGTGTCAAAATGGGTGCCATCATTGTTGCAGATTCCACGCCATCATTGAATGCTTGACGGTAAATGGCTGTCATTGTCTCTCTGAAAATTTCTTCAGATATCAGATTGTACTCAGATAGAATTTTTTTGTTTTCGGGTGACTTGTTTTGAATTTCTATTAACTTATCCTGGAGGCTATTGTACCATTCGGTTTTTGCGATATCATCATTCGTAGATTCGATTCTTTTTTCAATAAGTTCATTGATGCAATCAGAAAATCTCATTAATGCGCCATCTCCTTTATCGAACATTTGTTCTATTATTATATATCCGAACTGGAAATAAATCAATATACTATTAGACCTATTTTTTTATCATTTGTTCCAGACTTGTTATATCCTCCTTACAATTCCACGATTTACATAATAAGTACCTTTCATTATATTACGCCATAAGTCCTATTGACAATAGTCTATAATACCCACTGAAGACCTATTCATTTAATGAAATAATGTACTGAATCGATACGCGAAATGAGGCTAGTATTCTGCTAACTACATTGTAACTATGAGAACAATGCCGAATATTGTTCCTGTAATATAAATTTAATCTTTAAAAAAATGACAGTAAAGGCGTACATATGTAGACTTAAGTGACTTGCAATGTGGTAAAATCAATCCTTTAAAGATATAGTTACAGGTATCGGATGTACTTTGAGAAGTTTGCTGAAATTGTAGATAAAATTGCATTTTGGAATAAGTAGCCCCGGAGCATGCCGGGTTTTTCTCATATGGCATAAAAAATCCCGGTGGTTAGCCAGGGTTTTTTTGTTGTTTATGTCTTTTAAATTATTATTGCAGGAATATTAGACTGTTTATGCAGTTTTGGTCATGATACTATAATTTATAAATTGTCTTCAGTGCCTTCAAAAGATACTTTATCAGAGCTCGCTTCAATACGATTAAATTTCGGTTGTGCGTCTTCATCATATACAGCATTTAATAGTTTCAACATTATATAAAAAACTCTTAAAGTGCTCAAAATAAAATAAGAAGTAATTAATACCCAAACAGTTGACAGATATAGACAAACAGTACTACTAAAAGTCTTTTCATCAATTACAATTCCGAGAATAATTGAGTAAATTGCTACAAATAATCCTGATGAAATTGGGTAAATAAAGTAACTCCGAAGAAGGTTATCTGCTTTTTGCTCTTTTATTTTTATCATAACCCTTTTCCCTGTAAAGGCAGTTAATATTGCAACCATGGTTATTAATGCGCCAATCATTATAGATGAGACACTAATAATATTTGAATATACAAATTTATAATCTTTTAGTTCCATAAAATTAAACTTGAAAACAAAGAGTAGACTAGCAAGTACTAGAGCACCCACTGCCGGTAATATTCTTTCAAATATATTCATAAAATCACCTACCTACACCTACCCTATCTACAATAGGTTTATTTTTTAAATAAGATTGCCAAATTATGGCCAATACTCTTTTGTGTGTGTCCGCTGGATCCTCTTCTCTTGTGTATTTAAAATTGCAGCAATCTTTTAATCGATTTTCAATTAAGTCTATTTTTTCAACATTATCATCTGCAGTAGCTCTCGCGTGTAATCGAAGCCTATTAATATTAGCATTTCCCATAAGTTCTTCAGCCGACTGCTTGGTAAAAAGTTTTTCTAAAGATTGAGTTTTCTTATTTTGCCCAACTGTTATTATTATACGCGCATTTACTGCATCAAAGTCTTTTAAACCATTAATTATATTAGCCAATCCATTTACTTTGCTTTTTACCAACGATTCCTTGTGCAAATCGGCAAAACCAATCTCTAGTGTTCTGTAAATTGATTTTTCATTAAATCGTTGTAAATCCTTATTTACAACGATTGGTTTGAAAAGAATTTTGTTATCACTGGCAACTTTCTGAAAATAATCAAGGATATCGGAAGGCATAACGCTATCTCTATTTCGCTCAATAATCAAAGCGCAATTACTTTTATCATATATAGCTGAAACTGATTCACCTAATCCCTCATCATCCTGAAGGGGCATTCGTTTGTAACTTCCATCATCTTTTGCAACACCTGTAGTATATTCTTTACGAATTCTTAAAAACTGCATCTCCCATATGTCACCAACGTGAATCAATGATTGTAAACGAGCCGTTTCGCCTCTACAACCTACTAATCTCTTATTTACGGGAATCTTTTCTATAGCTTCGAGTATTTTATGAATACAGTAAAGACCTTCTCTAACTGTATTCGTGGCTTCATCGTAATAATGGTAGTAAACTTTTAAATAGTCAACAAGCATTTTCTTCTCTTTCATAAAATACTTCCTTTTATCATTTTTTGTAAATATTCTATATAAAGAGAAAATAATCCTGCATAAATAAAAATTAATTTGTAAAATTATGAAATATAAAACTTTTCAAAGAGTGTTTGTTCTTATATTATATATCATTTCCCTAAATTTGTGAATCAAAAAAAAAATAAAGCCCCAACCAATTAAGGAAGAGGCTATACCATTTCGTTGAAGCCAACAATATGGTCTTGTTTAAAAAGAATCTTTTGCTGTAGGGTTATTAAGAAACCCAAACAATACTGCAAGCTGCAACATTCCTGCTACAATATCACCTACGACACCGGTATCAATTCCGTACTTTGCCCATATGCCTGATATCTGTCCTAGTGAGATAATTTGTGCTACTACAGCACTCCAAAACACCGGACTTAGAAATCTGTTTTGTTTCATAGTAATTCTCCTTTCGTTAAAAAGTTATTATATTTTTTAGAATTCTACTTGTACCATATATGACTTTGTTGCCAACTGTCTCAGCAAAACTATCACCTGAATCTAAACCAACACTTAAAGTGTCACCTTTGCCTCTTGGCTTAGTTGTGCACCCATGTTTACGCAATTCGGATCTTATACCCTCGACATCGGCTACACACGATACAATGGTTATTTTGCCGCTTTCAGGATTATATCCAATTCCTGCTCGTCTGCACACTTTGTGATAAACATAGTCATTCCACTTGCCATTTTCGAGGTAACACCAATATTCTTTGCGCATGCTCTCAAGCATATTTGTGGACCCATTTGCCTCGTAATTGCAATTAAATCCCTGAAAAGCTAGTTTAATATTCGATACATCCAAAATATCCCGCAAAGTTTTAATCTCTACCCGGCCATCGTTGTAAATTATTAAAGTACCTTTTAAATATGTGTCGTAGCTTTGCGGTTGAGCTATTTTCTTGCCATTTACAACGAGCAAGCACAATACCCTATCCCCAATAAAAAACATGCCATTGAAGAAGTTTTTATACTTTTTAGCTAGGTTTGCAGCTGTATCATTTACTAAAACTGATGTGAGGTTAAAAGGATCTATTTCATAGATTCTAGTTCCATCTACCTCTTTAAATTTGTAGTTGTGATTCACCGGCTCTTGTCCATTCATAAAAGTTTTAAATCCTGCGGCAATACCTTGCGCAATACTTTCAACATTCAATCTGATAATATCTTCTGGAGAGTCCAAGAATAATGATTCCACTATTACAGTGCAAGTGCTTCCAGTTTCTCTATTCATATAGTAGTAATCTTTGTTACCCCATAATCTGAAAAATGTCCTTCTTATTGGAATGCCGGTAACAATCTTCAAATTTTGAGCAACATTTTCTGCTAGTTGTTTTCCTTTCGAAGAAAATACGCTATGTATAGTTTCTATTCCTCTTGCATCCCCGGGAGCTGCATTAAAGTGAATACTTAAGCAGTATTGATACTTATTCCTTATCAGCTCTCCCCTCTGTGAAAGTGATAAAGTAATATCATTTGTTCGTGTCATATCCGGACTATACTCTTTCAGCAACTCAGCAACCCTTTTTGCGACTACCAGATTTAGATCCTTTTCTTTATAACCAAATGCTTGGGCACCTAAGTCAGTTCCACCGTGACCCGGATCAATTATTAAAAGTTTCATTTTCATCCCTCTTTTCTAATATAAATTCGTGATATCGTAGGTTTTACATTACAATCAAATCCTTTCATGCTGTCTCCTCCCTCTCGATCCTATCGATTCTGTAATGTGCCGACTTTGTGGATTGTTCTACGACAACCATTCTCTCTACAAGACTATTGTGTTTCTCAACTTTCTTTTCCAGTTCCTTGATGCGCCATAATACAGTTCCAATTGTCGTACCGGCACTAAATAAATAAACCACAATTTGTAATATCGTTCCTTCGTGCATATTGCACCTCCCATGTTTTATGTTATAATGAAAAGACCTTTCATTATCTACCCATGTGGGTAGTGAAAGGCGTATTAAAAGGCCAAAGGTGATTTCAACACCTTTGGCCTTCTGCTTATTATTATTAAAATACGGTATGTTCACTTTAGGGGCTATATTTCGTAACTACACAACTCTATATATGACATATCCTTAATGAATGGATTTATTTTTAATTTTAATTGTATGTTATTGCCCGGATGCTTTAGGCTATCTTTGGGAATATCTTTAGAGTGAACTCCGTTCCCACCTTTTCTCTGTATTAAAATAAACTTGCCTATAAGTATGTTGCCCCTTACTGTAAACGACACTGAATAATCAAGTTCTTTCAAAACGTCTTTCATTGTATATATGTGCATTATATTATTAATGCGATTATATAATACTAATATTTCTCTACTACTTTGACTTGAAAAAGACCATTTAACGATATTTTCAGCAATCGGTTGTATAAGGCTCTTTATGTATTCCTGTTCTGATTCGGGTATCCAAAATGAGGTTATTTTTCGTGCTTTATTAATAGATAGTTGCTCAAGTTTAGAAATTGTTTCAGAACCGAATCCATTTTTTTCGCAGAAGTTTTTAATGGTAGTTCTTGTTATTTGATTGAATCCCATATTTTTAAATGCTTTTATATTAGCGTCAATATTTCTTCCGCAAGCAAATTCCAACTTGACGTCAACTTTTCCGGCATGAATACCTGTGTTTATTGCATTAATCAATCTATTATCAATTCCAAATGCTTTTTGAATTTTTGACACGACAGATGGATGGTCTTTTATACTATTTACAAATAAATGTTCAACATTTCTTCCTGCATAAGCATTTCTATTTTTCACGATACTACCTTTAACGAATCATACACATAAGAAATCATATTTGGTATGACTGCGTTTCCTAATTGTTGATAGCCTTGTATTCCCTCAGTAACATAATGCGTTTTTGGAAATCCCATTACTCTTTTACTTTCAGGTATGGACAATCTTCTAACCTTATCATTAACAAAGTAAAGTCCTGTTTTTGCTCCAACACCACCACCATAAGCTGACTGTGTTATTGCATGCCCCATAGGGCTATAAATTCTTTCTCCCTGACCGCCTTTGTTTACTGTTCCGACTTTTATAGGTTTGAGTGCATGTGAAATTATTTTATCTTCAATTACAATGTCTGCCCTATTTATATACAGAGATTTGTCAACTTCTTTTTCCAATATATCATCTAAATAAATGTATTTATTAATTGGTTTAGGCGATTTGTATTTTAACATAAAGTCAGCGTTAGAAATTATATCTTTTCTTATACAAACAAAATAAACCCTCTCTCTGGCTTGTGGTACACCAAAAAAAGATGCGTTCAATATGCTTAATTGCATATTGTATCCTATTTCATCTAATTTGGCTTCTATTATTTTAATAACTGAACCATTATCAACGGAAAGAATATTTTTTACGTTTTCCAACAACATTATATAAGGCTGATGGTATTTAGCTATACGCACAATTTCGTAAAACAAACGCCCCCTGTTATCGTTAATACCCGCTTGTTTTCCAGATATACTAAATGACTGACATGGAAATCCCGCACATAAAATATCATGCTTTGGAATTTCTCTTTCATTTATTTCGGTTATATCGCCCCACGGTTTTTCTCCGAAGTTTTTTTGATATGCCTTTTGTGCTTGCACATCTATATCACAAGAAAAAGCACATTCCAACCCTTCTTTTTCTAGTGCTACCCTAAATCCCCCAATTCCGCAGAATAAATCTATAAACCTGTACAAAGCATCACCTCCATAATATTTACAAATATTTCCTTTGTTGTATTTTTTTTGTTATTGTATTTGAATTGAGCCTCGGCAACATAATAGTCTGTATATTTTTCTGTGTAATGATGATGTTTTACAAAAAACAAAAAATCGCATCTATAGTTTATGCAAAAGTTGTATTTTCAACTTTCCAATTTTCCAGAGCAATTCCCAACCAGAAACCATAAATTCCTAATGTAATAATACAAAAAAATAACCATTTTATCCAATTACCAAATAATCCTATTGCTTTACCATTAAATTTTAATCTTTTCCCTTCAATAACTGTATGGTTTATTTTCCAGCCATAAGTCATACATAAAGCCCACGGAAAGCATATTCCAAAAGTAATTGTAGTTATTAACCATCCTAATATTGACCAACCAATTAATTGAAATAATCCCCCATCAAAATATGATTGCTGTGTATTTACGTTGACAGTAATAGATTCCATAAAAAACCTCCGTTAAATTTAATATTACATTAATTCTATTAAGGTCCTTAAGATATGTTATGATTTACAAAATTAATAACCGTACATTTCGATTTCACCAATTATTACAGGATAATCATAAGTACCTTGCACGTCTGTCACATATATTCTGTAATATTTATAAGCAGTAATATTATTAATATCAAATGTACATTTTTGAGATGCAATCCATTTAGATTGTTTATTAATAGTATCAAGGGTAATCCAATCACCATTATTGTTCCTGCCTTGGAAAAGCCATTTATTAGGAGTACTATCATGATACGAAGAAGAACAAATTGCATATTTAGTTACAACAACAGGGATTTCAAATTCACAAGAAATCCATTGAGGCTTTAAAAAAGATGAAGCTTGCCAAGAATCATAAAAATAATGTTGATTATAAATACCATCAAAAGCTCTATCTGCTGTTCGGTCTCTATAATCACCACTTGAAGTTACATTTGTTTTATCTATATATAAATTTGAAACTTTTGGAACAGGAATTGGAACAGGAATTTGAGCAGGAATTTGAGCAGGAATTTGAGGTTGACACTTACTGCAAGGTGTATAATCCTGTGCTTTTGCATCATTTAAGTTTATAGGTATTTTACTTTTATTTAGGTATTGGCATCCATTAATATGATATTTTGTGCCAGAATTAGTTATGTATACAATTATTTCTTTTTTATCTGCGCTTTCTGTGTCTGGAGTTGTTGTATTGTTTTTTTCTTCTATAGGTGTGTTTATAAATGGATCATTTATTTGTATTGTAGTTGTATTAATATTATTTTGTTGTATATAGCATCCTATAAGTTTTATATATTGACCATTTTTTATTGTAATATATTTTTCTGCTTCAAAAATATCATTTGTTATTATACTATTCAGAGTACCATTTGAATTTTTGGAAACTTCAATATATGAACCTCCACCATCAGGCACTGCCTTATATTCACCTGCTTTAATATCACGTCCTACCTTATACATCCCTTCGCTATACTTCCCATCAATTGGATTTATTATAGGAGCTTTCTCAATAGTCAACATTTTTGCTCCTCTAAATTCCACATATTGCCCATCTTTCAAAGTTATATATCTTGTGCTGTTAAAATTATCATTTGAAATTATACTTTCTAAGGTTCCGCTACTATCCTTTGTAATTTGATAGTAACTCATTGCACTGCCAAATAATATATATTCACCTGCTTTAATATCACTTCCTACTTTGTACATACCGGATTTTATTGGATTATCATTTGTAATAACTTTTGGAACAGGAATTTGAACAGGAATTGGAATTGGTACATTATCATTATCAGGTATTGAATCGCCAACTAAAGAGTAATTATTAATAAATACTGTTTTTGTTCTCTCATCATATGAAATATCTTTGTTTAATTTTTCGCAAACTTCGCGGAGTTTAACATAAGTATGACCTTCAAAACTAAAACTATCACCTGTCATTTGAACATTGTTAAGATAAATTTTTACTGAATTACGAAACACTTTGATAATTGTCATACTGTCTGCAAAAGAGGTTAATGAAAAAGATAAAACGGTAGCAATTAAAAATCCTAAAACAAAAAACTTTAACTTTATACGCATAAGATCCACCTCACATTATTATTTTATAGAAATTATATCATATTATTATATAAATTTACAATAAAATTTAATTATATACGTTTAATACCTCTTCATTTATTTTAATTACCGCATCTCCAAAAGCCTCCATATACTGCACGAACTTTCCAAAATCAAGATTATATCCACTATCCTTCGGAGTAGGCTTTTTACTCTTCACCTGATTATATAAAATATCTATTTCAGGTGATAGCTTAACCCAAATACTTTTAACATTTGAAAATTGTGTAGCATCCAAACCTTGAACATACTCATCATAGGCTTTCTTCTTTTTGTAAGCATTATCAAGTTGTGAAATTGTAAAATCAATATCTATAGAATTCCCAGTGCTTCCAGTCCCACTATTAACATACCACTTAATATCACATAATCCTTTGTTCCATAAATCACTGACAATATAACCATGGATTTCATTCAGTTTATTTTTTGGACTATCAATGGTTTTATTATTCTTGTTCATTTCATCAGAAAAACTTACTAACCCTCCGGTTATTTCCTCAGAAAAACTTACTAACCCTCCGGTTATTGCATCTTGCAATCCTTTTTCCATCTGAATTTTCCAATTCTTATCCTTTTTTGTCAATTTTATATCCACAGTTGATGTGACCTTTTTATTATCCTTCCTTGAAATAAAATCAGTTAGCATTTGCTCTACTTTTTTATCTACTTCTTCTTCCTTAAGCTTCTTATCATCTGTTGTAAATGCATTTGCCATAACAAATTTCATTGCTTCTGAAACGTACTCACCCATTATACTTTTCATATCTAGATTTGTTATCTCTGTTTTGACCGTTGCCGCATCCCCATTTACTGAAGATGATATTATTTTATAATCTAAATTTGAAAAAAATAGTTTTGCATTTTGCTTGTCCTTTATAGTCTTATCCTTATTTGAAGTTCCAAAATTCATTAATTCATCATAAGTAAAATAGTTCTGCATACCAGTTTCATCAAGAATTTTTACAGCATTTAACGCTTTTGAAATGGATTGTTCCGGCGTTTCGCCTCCAAGATTGCAAGCTGAAAATACACATAAGCAAGTAACCGCAATCATTAATCCTTTAAGAAAAGATTTCATATTTTTAAAATTCATTTCAATTCCTCCTCACAAAACATCAATTTTATTAATGGTAGTATCGTACTCTCATAATATTCAACAGTTGTACATGACCTACCTTGATAAATAATGCCTGGTATATTATCTAAAAAAATCTTTGTGCGGTCTTTATCATAAACTAATACTAACAAAAGAGTATCGTTAGTTCTATTTTTAGATAATCCATACGTATATTCTCTATATTTATCACAAATACTAGACAGAGCAATACATTTAATCCCATCAATTTCAACTGTTTTTAATCCATCTAATGTTTTTGAATTTCTTATTTGAATTATATCCATTGTATTATCTCCTTTTGTAACTTCTGCTTGTCTTAAACCTGTATTCCAATCAACATTTAATCCAGCAGTTTCAAGAATGCTTCTAAATGGTGCATAAGTATTTCCTCTATAGTTAAGAATAGGTAAGTCAGCATTTGTATACTCAATTCCATATACTAAAACTTTATAGTCTGCTTTATAACAGATATATTCCTCAATTGCGGCATTAACTGGAATAACGAACATAATTAACATACCAAGAATTAAACCTAAAATAAATTTTTTCATAAAATCACGCTCCTTATATTTATTATATGTCTCATCATAAATTATGTCAATTCATTCAATGTAGACGATTATACCATCTTGAACAGTTACGGTTTTACTTGCAGTTCCGTCTGTTACTGTAAAACTACCATCAGCCCCATTTGTAGCATGTAACCCAGATGCATAAAAATGTGATGTATAGGTTAACGCTCCACCGGGATCACATGTTAAATTATCATCATCAACAGAATTCCAATAAATACCTCCTGTAAAATCGCCAATTTGTATATTTATTTTTTCACCAACTTCAATATCTGTATCAACAGTAATAGATCCTCCAGTAATAGATCCTCCAGTCATATCTAAATTTGATGCTGTTACATTGCCAGACATACCAACGCTAAAAGGTGCATCCGCAAATACAGCGTTACCTAGCCAAATTCCAGCAGCTCCTGCCTTGAATATGTCATCAGCAGTCCCTATTTCAATAGTGCCGCCTATTATTTCAGAACCTTCAATAGTGCCAGTAATATAGGCATCGGTAGCAGTTAAAGCACCTGCCATATTTATTTTAAAAGGTGCAGAGGCAACTGCAATATTACCTAGCCATAGTCCATCAGTTTCATTGAACCTAAAAGTATTGTTTGTTATCCCTATTGTTATTACTCCACCTGTAAGTAAAAGATTATCTGCAGTAGCAGCTCCGGCCAGATTAACCCTAAAAGGTGCATTTGCAAAAACAGCATTGCCAAGCCAGATACCTTCGGCTCCATTTGCAACAAAGACATTATTACCTGTTCCTATCGTTACAGTACCTGCAAATGTTCCCGATCCGGATATATCTATTTCAGAAGCCTTTATTCGTCCGTCTGTATCAACAAAGAAATTTCTTACAAGTCCACTTCCGGTATCGGAATAAATGCTAATACCTTCTGTCGCATTCATTATTGTTTTTGCTTTCCCATCCGAACGTTCAGCCACAAATCCATCATCCGGACCTATACTGCAACCATTATATATATTATTTTTTGCAACGCTTGTTGTCTGAATTTGTGTCAATGTATCGCTTATATCGTCAACAAAATTGCTTATCTCAACAGTGCCTTGCATCCGTTGCTCTGGATCATGTGATTCTTTTACTATTCGCAAAGATATATCAATATCAAGGTCTTCATCAATAACCCTTATTGTATCGCCCAGCTCGTAACGTTCCAAGTTTGAATAGCCTTTTGCAATATACCCTTGTTCAAACTCCAGTTCTGCAACATCGACTTCATAACTTATAGTTGGCAATCCACCTACTTTTTTTCGATTATCAACTATAACAGAAGCGGCAGAAATGTTTTTACGATATCTGAATTGTACTCCATTATCAGCCCCGCGTCTTGTCAAAAGTGATATTGCATATTTGTCAAACTTAAGTTCTCCCCCATATAAAGCCGCAAGTTGAAACATTATATTTCTGCCATTGGTAGCTTCATTTATGCTTATAGTCTGACTGGCTGTTATTTCTACGGTACCAATCGTAAATCCCGTGCCACTTAAAACAGTGGTAGCCACAGCACTAAATACCCCAGTTGCCGTAAATCCTGTCGTAAAGTTTGCGGATAATAAATCATAACTCACGTGCTCACATGATACATCAAGAGTAATATTGTCCATTGTTCGATTTTTTTTGAAATAGATGATATTGAAATAATTGTCCTCAACTTCTACTTTATTTGTATAAGTAATATATTGACTTTTATCCATATCAATAACAGTTGTAAAATCAAAAGTAAATTCTCTGTTTATATCTTCGCTCAATACAGGCGATACTACATTTTGTAATATCGCCAAAACATTTAATGAACTATCTAAAACTTTTATCATATTATCACCCCATTTCTATATAAAAAGCACCCATTAAATGAGTGCTAATTGCTGTATTTTTGTTTTTGAATCATACTTATTTCGTATAATAGTCCTATTGTGCATTAACATTATATATTGTAAAAATTGTTGACCTATATAGCAACATAGTCTTATCTGCAACACTCAATATCCAACTTGATTTAATGTCGTGCTGTGTTTTTGTTTATGTTATTCTTTGCCATACATCTATATTCCAAATTAGATTAGGCGGATCGATAGTATTCGTGGTAATATTCGCTATTCTTATTTTTACTAAGTTATTAGCATAGACAAAAGCATTCCAGGTCAACCCGGATTGAATTGTATCTGGAGTCGCTGTGACGATATCTTTAACCGTAGCACCCGGAACACTTGCAGAGACGTCTGATGTCGTATGAGCTGGGATAGATGGGTGGTCCAATGCTACTCTGGCATGAAAATGGTTTATAACGGGATTATCAGTATCAGCCCCAATCATCAATTCAGGCACTAAAACCTTTATTCTTCCCGCCCCATCATGCACAAATTTTGCCACTACAGGAGATGCACTTGTTCCTGCCAATGCCATTTCAAGGCTTCTATCCGCAGAACTCTGCCTAAAGTGCCAATGTCCGCTCAAAGTTCCATCTTTGACCATCATTTCTTTAAAGACTATTAATGATTTCACAAAAGGCGGCTGATTGGGTACTTGCCCATGCCTACCCAATATATAATTCCCAATTCCGTTATCAATTATTTCATCCGATCCGGTGCCTGACCTGTATCCTATTATAAAATTTCTATCAGCTCCTACATCAAGAATCTGTTGTCCACCTGTGTTGTTTTCAGTATATGGTAGAGGAAAATAATTTCCTTCCGCCCCTTCGGACAAATGTATTCCGATTCCGGTGTTTCCCTGACATGCAATATTTATAAAGGTATTATCAACTGCATTGCGTATATGCAGCCCGTCCCCAGTATTTCCCCTCGCATCCAAGCCAAGTAAATACCCCGCATTGGCATTTGGCAGGGTTGGATGCACATTACTATTGATATAAACACCATCGCCCCCATTTTTTAAGGTGATTATATCTGCTAATTTCCATAAATTGACACTAGTTCCTATGACATCGCCAATTTCTATACCATTTCCACCTTGGTTCATTACTGTTATTTTTTTCATAAACGATCTTGCACCTATCAATCTAATGCCAAGGTCTGCATTACCTGTTTCGCCATCTACTGTAAGATTTTCGATTCCGGCATAGGCACCCCGTATCGCAATACCCTCAAAGTTCCCATCCTTCAAAATAGTTGTAGCACCTCGCACAATTGGTGATGTCGAAAAACCAAAACCTAAAGCCTGAATTCCATTTTCGATATAAAAAGTTCTGGTTATCCGATATACGCCTATTGGGAGTATTAACAAGCCACCCCCCAATGCTATTAGTGCAGCTTGTGCAGCATCAAGTGCCGCAATATCATCCGTTATACCATCCCCAACAGCACCATAATTTTTTACTGATACATTTTCTGCCAAATGCGTATTAAATTCTTGTGCTACATAGCTAAAATTGTCATTAAATGGTTGGCTATCTATAGTACCAGATATTGTTGTTAAAGCTGTAATTGCCATAATATCACCACCTTACTTTCCGGCTATAGTAGCCGTTATTGTTGCAGATACTCCGCTTGTTGTTAGTCTTGCATATCTAGCCGCTGTTTCTGTAGAATAATGGAATGGACTTGTTGTACCTGCTGTAATTGTATTTGTTTCAGCCTGATAAAAATTAGTATTGTCCTGGCTTACTTCCAGTGCAAGCGTAATACTTGCTGTATTTGTTACTTCGCCAAAATATCCTATGCGATAATTGTATTGTAAATCAATACTGTTTGATGTAGCGCCTGCTGATATTGTTGCTGCCGCGCTCCATGCATTTGCTTGAGTGCCAATTACTGGTAATACCGCAATGTCTGCTGTTACACTGCCGGTTACAGTTACGCTACCAGTTATTGTAACTGTTTCACTTCCCGAAAAAGTAACCGTGCTAGTTCCTGACACAACAACAGTGCCACTTCCTGAAAAATTAACAGTAGCTGTACCGCTTATTACTACCGTGCCGCTACCACTAAAATTGACTGTAGATGTTGCTGTCAATTGTACTGCTCCTGGATTAGCTCCAGAAAACAATGCGGTTGCTCCCGCACTTGTAACGACTTCTATAGTATTAGTTCCTGAAAAAGATACAGTGGAAGTTCCTGTTAATTGCATGTGAGCTGGATTAGTTGCTGAAAAATATGCTGTGCCACCTGCTGACGATAAAATCTCAACCGTACCTGTAGCGGAAAATGCCACTGTTGCCGTGCCGGATATTACAGCTGTGGAAGTTCCTGAAATTGCCACTGTTGAAGTAGCAGTTAATTGAACGCTACCTGGATTTGCACCAGAAAATCTAGCCGTACCCCCTGATGATGTTATCAACTCGACAAAAATAGCCCCATCGTCACCTTGTACCTTCTCGTACGAAGCTGAACCATCATAATATTGGGGAACTGGAGAGAGCGGTTGGCTTCCGTACGCAATCGCTTCCCTTATTAATGTATCTGCCATATAAAGACCTCCTTATAATTATCTATTAAATATGTGTCCAATTTTTACCCGTACATATATGACTTACCATTCCTATTGAAATATTAAATATTTTTGATATTTCCTTTTTATTATTTTGGTTATTATAAGGCGCACCCATAAAATCCCTCCTTACAAAAATCTATGTGACCAATCGAATGTAACTTCGCCATGCGGATTTGTGCCATAAAAAAAGAAGCCGTTTGATCCGACTTCTAGGTTTAAAAAGTCACCTGTCATTTTGTGTAGATAATTTGTGCCATTATAAGTCACTGTCATTGCATCTGAATCTATTATCATTGTGCTTCCAGCTGTCATATTCGCGATTATTGTGAATGTTGCTGTTATGCCTTCCTGAACCACTCTTGGGTTTTCTACCTCGCCATAAATTGTAATTGTAAAAGGCGTTTCTATGGTTCCATGATTATACAAACTCGTCATATGCGGATTAAATGTCCACGGAAATCCGCACCATTCCCGGGAATCTGCGTTTCTGACATTAAAAAATGGAGCCAGAAAATACCAATCATATACAGTCCTTGCATTAGGATAAATTAATCCTTCATCATATTCGTATCCGGTATCATATTCAATATCTTCATCATATTCTGCTAAATCAGCATATGCAAAAGGTTCACATTCAAAGGTAATCGTACATGTACCTATATGGAAAAGATTCTGTAAGCCAATTTCAGAGTATATTTTAGCAACATACCACTTATCTGTTTCATCGGAAAAAATAAGGTTCTTGGTACCAGAATAACCACTTAACCAATATGCTATTTGCCTTGCTCTTGTGCGAAACTCAGTAAAGCTTGTGCCGACATATTTCAGTTCAACTTCGATAATACGCCGTTCATACGTATTATCTGCAAAGTCATACGCACCATGTTTTCCAGGTATAATTAATTCTCTACGCCTTAATACTGGAAGAATGGGTCTATTAACACTTTTGGCCACGATTCCATATGTCATACTTGAAATATTATTGTAGGTAAAATATATCACATTTTCACCTCTTTTCTACATTAAAAAAGCACTCATATGCTGAGTGCTAATTGTTGTATTTTGGTTTTTGGATTATAATTTAAGTATTGTAATATTTTTAATTCTCTTTCTTCGCTATAAAAGTCTTGCTTTGAATACCATTCAAAAAAATCTTTATTGTGTTTGCTTGAATTGCAACTTTTACAAGCAGGGATAATATTGTTTATTGTATATTCCCCATCTTTTGATAACGGGATGAAATGTTCTTGAGTTAGTTTTCCCGGCTTTCCGCAATAACAACAATTATAGCCAAAATGTTTTTTACAAGATTCCCATGCTATAATATCAAAATCATATGACAACCCATGTTTTTTTAGCATATCGTCTTTGTGTTGATATGTTAACTTTATCTTTATTATTTTTTTTCCATTGTCTTCTTCTTTCGGTTATTTTCTCTATATTGATTAATGTATACCTCTTTACTCTATCTGCATGTTTTTCTTTATTGTTTTCGTAATACTTTTTACTGTATTTAATTCTTTTCCCCATATTGTTTCGCGAATATTCTTTTGATCGTTCTATTACTACTTCTCTATTTTCTATATAATTTTGTTTATATTTAATTAATAAGCGGTCTTTATTTTTCTCGGCCCACTGTTTTTTATATTTTGATATATATTTAATGTTTTCTTTTCTGTATTGCTCAAAATATTTTAATAATTTGCTTTTGTTTTTCTGGCGATAAATCCTTTTATACTCAGCAATCTTTGCTTTGTTATTTTTTTCATATGTTTTTGTTTTGGATTTTAATTTATCTTTATTTTTCTGATAATATTGTTTTTTGTATCCAGATATACATACTTTGCAATAATAAGTATATCCATCAATATACTTATTTGATTTATTAAAATATTCTTCTGTTACTGGTTTTTCTTCTCCACATTTAGTACAAATTTTTGTTTCCATAAAAACAACACCACCCTTTCGCGTTCGCCCTATTTGTTATAGTGGGAAGGATATTAGGGTAAATACCTTTTCGCCCCGCGAAGGCTATCCCACATGAATATTATATCATATTTTGCTTATAATAGCAATCAAACTATCACCACCTTATGTAGCAGGAACAACACCCGAACCCCTGTTTCTGCCTGTTGTCAAGTTGTAGAACTCTCTTGCGATCATAGATATATCATTATCCGAACGTACTATAAACGTGTTTCCAGTTACCATATTTTCAAAATTTATATTTTGTCCAACAGGATTATTTGCGCTTGTATTGCCCGGATTATTTGCTGCCGGAATAACTGCCTCACCTTTATGCAAAAATGCCATTGTGTCAAATGGGACAAAATTTGTTCCTTTTGCTAGTTTAGGTATTTGTAACTTTTGTCCAGTCCTTATTAAATTAATATCGCTAATATTACTAGCTTCCGCGATTTTCTTTATTGAGGTTTCAAATTTTTGAGCTATAGCCGACAGTGTATCTCCGGCTTTTACAATATATGTAGTAAATCCATTTCCAGAAAGAACATCTTGAGAACCTTTATTCACTAATGTTAATATACTATTAACAGCCTGTTTTATGGACGACTTTGTACTATTCAACCCATCTAACAGACTTTCGCCAAAACTTTGTCCAGCATCTTGCCATTTCGGATTATACTCGCCAAGTAATTTAACAATTTCTTCGTTATTATTGGCAATCACTAATTTCCGTGCCTCATTTTGCAAAGCTTCTTCGGATTTTAATGTTTTATAATGATCCTCAATTGATTTCATTTCAGCACTAATACCTTTTTGCTTTTCTTCGGAAAGTTGTTGTTCATGCTTTTTCTTTTCCTCTAATTCAATACGCATTGCTTCTCTTTTTTCGTCTGCTCGAGTTCTTACTAGCTCCATTTCGTTTTTGATAGATTCCTTCTGTTGCTTTCTTGATTCAAGGATATTCTCTCGTTCCTTTTTTGCAAGCATGTCGTTTAATTCATCAGTGAGTTTAAGCTTTTCTTCATCAGTCTGTGCTGCTGTCAATTCTTTTTGTTTAATAGCAAGTTTTTCCTGATATTCGCGTTCTTTGATCCCTTTTTCTTCTGCATCTGTTTGCTCATCAATAGCATCAATTTGAGCTTGAAGAGCTTTTAATTCTTCTGATGTTTCAGCATCAAACAGCTTTAATTTCGCGGCATATTCCCGGTCATACTGATTTATATTTGATTCTGTTAACCTTTTGAGTGCATCGGATTGTTTTGTAAGAGATGTAAGCTGCAAAGATTCTTCGGACTCATATCTTTTAGTAAGTGCTTTTTTAACAGCATCCCCGAGAGTATCAAGATTTTTTACTGTTTCCTCCCTTAATTTCTTTGCAGCTTCTGCAGCTTCTTTATTAGCCTCGGTAGATTTTTTAATAGCTACTACTTCCTCTTTCTTTGTTTCAATTAATTTTGAAGTAGCTTCTGTTGTATCTTCATTAGCTGCTTCAAGTTTTTTAATACTGATCTCTTGAAGTTCAATATCGTATGAGATTTGATTGGCTGCATAACTAAAAGCTTTTGCATCCTGCTTAACTTTTTCCGCATCAATCATACTTGAAATATTTTTTCTAGCTGACTTTATAATATCACCAAGCCCAGGAATAAAACCCATAAAGCTTTCTATGCTTCCCAAGAGAACATCAAGTCCCTTTAATACAGTTGTTTTCATGAAAGAGATTGCAGTTTGTACTCCATATGAAATACTATCAAATATTTTAAGCATGTATACTTTGACTGTATCCCAATTTTTGTAAAGAAGAATTCCAGCAGTTACAAGCGCGCCTATCGCAAGGACAACTAACCCTATTGGATTCGCAGCCATTACACCATTTAAAATAGCTTGTTTAAGTGCAAGCCCTTTTGTAATCGCCGCACTTATAAGCATTATTGCATTATAGGCTAAAAATCCGGCTGTTATACCTGCAAGAATTGGTATGAAAATATCAAAATGATCAGAAACGAATTTGACTATTTTCCCCAATCCATCAAAGCCTTTTTTAGCCACCGGTAAAACATTTTCATTTAAATAATCAAAAGCCTTGCTTGAATTTTTTACCACATTCTCTATATATTCAAAAACATTCTTCATAACCTCTTTTATTTGAGGCATATGTTCAATTACCCAATCAGCCATTTTTTGAACCATTGGCATAAGTTGAACTCCTATACTTGTTGCCGCCGCTCCCAAAGATCGCTTTACCTGATCCATAGTATCTGTAAATTTTACGCCTGAATCAACAGCTGTATCACTCAATACGAGACCGAGGTCATTAGCTTTTTTTCGCAGTTCCTCAGCACTTCCTGCAGCACCGTTTAATAGTGGCATAAGTTCAGAACCACTACGTCCTAGTAGATCATTTGCCAGAGCTGCTTTTAATGAGCCGTCCTCCATGCCTTGAAATGCAATAACAACTTCATTCAACAATTGTTCCTGATTTTTAACAGCACCGCTTGAATCGTTAACCTTTACACTAAGTTGCTCAAACATTGCAGCGCCTTGTCCGGTACCATCAATTACTTCCTGTACTCTACCAGTTAAAGCCTTCATTCCACCTTGTAGCCCTTCTACACTTGCGCCAGACTGAGAGAGCATAAAATCCCATTCTTGGAATCCTTGCCGGCTTATCCCTATTTTTTGACTTAACTTATCTATTCTATCCGTTGCCTCAGCAGCCTTTGAAGCCATGCCAAATACAGCAGCCCCAGCAGCAGCCATACCTGCACCAATAATAGCCCCTATTTTTGCAGCTTTCCCCACAAAGTCACCTACCTTATCCCCTGCGGATTTCATTCCTTTTTCAAGATTATCTACATTTGCACTTACCCGGACAATTAAACTCCCTACATCCTCTGCCATAATCTCACCACCTTACATCAAAAAAATATTTGATCTACATAGCATCCATTTACAGGTATTTCAACATTATCAACTTCCTTTACTTCCTGCTGTTTTGCCGAATTTAGCATCTCTTCATAAGATACAAAATTGTTTTTATCCATATGTGGATATTTAACAAGCCAAATTTCCCAAAC